>Ga0335069_10000162_pt1 | contig 114209 bp, 116 predicted proteins | sample Lox_Sample_11_FD_206714 | JGI IMG/M metagenome (GOLD analysis project Ga0335069, IMG submission 206714) | Soil microbial communities from Loxahatchee National Wildlife Refuge, Florida, United States - Lox_Sample_1.1 | ecosystem: Environmental > Terrestrial > Soil > Wetlands | place: USA...
CGAGGCTCACAATCCCGAGATCAACGCCTATCTGAGCGTCGCCCGCAACGAGGCGGAACGGCAGGCCGAGGCCGTCGACGTCGCGGTCGCGCGCGACGAAGCCGTGGGCCCGCTCGCCGGCGCGCCGCTCGCCATCAAGGATTGCATCCTCGTCAAGGGCCTTCCTGCGACGGCGGCCTCGAAGATCCTTGAGGACTACGTCGCGAGCTATGACGCGGGCGTGATCGGCAGGCTCAAGGACGAGCAGGCCGTCTTTCTCGGCAAGACGAACCTCGACGAGTTCGCCATGGGCGGATCGACCGAGAATTCGGCGTTCGGGCCGACGAAGAATCCGCGCGACCTCACGCGGGTCGCGGGCGGGTCGTCGGGCGGGTCGGTTGCGGCGGTCGCCGCGCATCTTGCGGTCGCCGCGCTCGGCACCGATACGGGCGGATCGATCCGTCTCCCTTCGAGCTTCTGCGGAACCGTCGGCATGAGCCCGACCTATGGCGCGGTCTCGCGCTCGGGCGTCATCGCGATGGCATCGAGCCTTGACCAGGTGGGACCGATCACGAAGACCGTCGAGGACGCCGCCGTCCTGTTCAACGCGATCCGGGGCCACGATCCGCTCGACGCGACAAGCGCGGCGACGGCCTATGACGAACGCGAACTCCTGTCGCCCGATTTCAAAAAGACCAAGCAGCTCGTCATCGGCCTGCCGAAGGAATATTTCACCGATGGCATGGAGCCCGAAGTCCGGCTCGAGGTCGCGAAGAGCGTCGAGAGGCTCAAGGCGCTCGGGTTCTCGTTCAAGGAGATCTCGCTCCCCCACACCAAGTACGCGCTGTCCGTCTATTACATCATCGTCCCCGCCGAGGTGAGCTCGAACCTGGCGCGGTTCGACGGCATCCGCTATGCCGCTCCCGCAAAAGCCGTCCACGCCGACAACCTGACCGACCTCTATTTCAAGAACCGCGGCGCGGGGTTCGGCGCCGAAGCGAAGCGGCGCATCATCCTCGGCACGTTCGTGCTCTCGTCGGGCTATTATGACGCCTATTATGAAAAGGCCCAGCGGGTGCGCGCGCTCATCAGGCGCGAATTCGAGGACGCGTTCAAGGGCGTGGACGTGATGCTCACGCCGGTCGCGCCGATGCGCGCATTCAAGATCGGCGCGCGGGCGGACGATCCCCTTTCGATGTACCTCGCCGACGTGCTCGCCATCCCCGCGAAGCTCGGCGGCTTTCCCGCCATCTCGATCCCGACGAAGCCCGCCGCCGAACTCGCTCCCGACGAGTTGCCTGTCGGGTTCCAGCTCATCGGCCGCAAGTGGCGCGAAGCCGACATCCTCGGCATCGGCAGGCTTTACGAAAAATAAAAGAAGCGGACAAGGAGTGTCCGCACCTGCCGCCTCGCGCGCGTTGAGACGCGTCTTTTAGAATGTCTTGCCGTCAACCTCGACGACGGTCATGTCGCCGGTGCCGGGGACGAGCGTTCCCGCAAGCTTGGTCGAGCTGCCGACGAGCGGCTGCAGGACCGCAATCACTTTGGGATCCTTCGAGTTGAGCACGAGCACCTTGCCGCCATAGGTCCCGGTCAGGAAATAATTCTTGGTCGCGTTGACGCCAAGGGTGCCGTTCACGGTGATGGAGGTCGACGTCGCCGTCGTGCCCGGTGGGACGGCGTAGAACGAAAGTTCGGCCATGAGCTCCTGATTCATCGCGCCGAGGGCGGTCGTGCTCGCCGCGAGCGCCGTGCTTGATGCGGTGAGCGCGTTCACCTGGCTCGTGAGCGAGGCGATCTGCGAAGCGACGCTCTGGCTCTGGCCGGTCACCGAACCGATCTTGCCGCCCAGCGCGGCATTCTGCATATAAAGGTATCCTGACAGGCCGCCGAGACCGAGGATCAGCACGCCCCCGACAATATAGATGATGAGACCCGGTTTCGAGCGCGATCCCGCTCCGGAGGCGGACGGCATGGCCGATGCGCCGGCGCTCGCCTGCATCGTGACGTCGCTCACCTTCCGGTTCGGCATGGCACCCGGCATCGAAGCGGCTGATGATGAAGGCATCGCGGCAGGACGCGCCTGAGCCGTCGGCGACGAGGACATCGAAACAAGGTCGCTCATGCGGAGCACCTGCGGACCGGCAGCCCCCGCGGGCGCCGTTCCGGCCATTGCGGGCATCGCCGCCGGCTTGGCCATCGCGGGCTGTGCCGGTTGCGCCGGCATCACGCCTCCCATGTGCACGGGTTGCGCCGCCGGCTGCGCTGCGGCCGTCGCGGGCATCTGCTGCGGCATCGCATGGGCCTGCATCTGCTGCTGGGCAAGGGGCTGAACCGCCGTGGGCATGCCGGTCGAAAGCGGCGGAACGCCCTCGGACTTCTTGAAGCTGTCATCGATGTCGACGGCTGTCCACCCGACGCCCGCAAGGGTCGTCCGGATCGCCTCTTTCGAGGTCCCGAGCTTCATCTGCGACGAGATGTATTCAACGAGCTGTGCCTGAACCATGGTCGTTTGCTGTTATCCTCATTATATCATCCCTCCGGGGATGCAACGAGCCGAGAAATACACAGGCCTACAGAAGCCCTAGCGGAGCGCGCTCGGCCCCCAATCCATATGGCTTTCATAATGGGCACTCCCTGCCGCACCGAGGAATATCGCGGCGGCAGCGATGATGAGGGCGACGAAGACCAGGCCGATCACCTGCGCGACCCGGACGAAGGTCGTTTCCGCGATCGCCGACTTCGCGGCGACATCGGGCTTCAACGAGGCGAGGTTGCGATACATGAGATAGGAATACGCGAGCGAGAACGGGACGATGAACAGCTGGATGACGGCGGTCGCAACCGCGCCGCCGATCGGGCCGCCGATGATGGCGAAAGGAACGCCCACCACGATGCCGCCGACGAACGCGAGCAGCACGAGCAGCAGGAACCGTCCGGTCACGGCCCACCAGTATCCCCTTACGTATTCATGGCTCGCCGCGAGGGCGGTCATTCCCTTCTTGCCTTCGAGGATAAGCGTGTAATTCATGAACGTGAACGCGATGGCAAGCCAGATGCCGGGGATGACGGCCAGCACGAACCCGCCCAACAGGGCGAGCATGGTGAGAATCGAGACCCAGACCATCGGCCAGAAGAAGCGGATGCCGTTCTTATAAGCCTCGCTCGCGTCGCATTTCTTGTCATAGGCATAGATGGCCGCGGCGGTCATTATAAAGAGGAGCACTTCGCCCACAACCGACGCGAGCGCCGAGACGATGGTCATCGGGGTTCCGCCGATCGCCCTGAAGATGTCGCCGATCCCGATGAGGACGAGCGGGATGGCGAAGAGCTGCGTCATCGGGGTGAAAAAGTCGCCGTACAGCTTCCAGGCGTCGGTCCAGAGGGTTCCGACCGGGTTCATCTTGGTCATGGGTTCCATAGGTTCAGTATAGCAAACGCGACCGGATTCGAACTGCTCGCTCGGCTTCGCCTCGCTGCGCTTCGAGAACCCTCGGTTCTCGAGCCCTCTCCGATACGGGAGGGGCGGGCCGCCCCTCCCGACCCCACCCCTCGTTCGAATCCGATCCGCAAACACAAATGGAAATGGCGCACCATAAGGTGCGCCATTTCCATTGCGCGGGCGACCGGATTCGAACCGGCGATCTGATCCGTGACAGGGATCCGGGGACGGCCAGACTCCCCTACGCCCGCATCAACCTGACAATACTATCGCACCGAACGGATTTGTAAAGCGGACCGCGCGGGCAATCATCCCTTGAGCAGCCTCAGGAACTCCCGCTCGTCGAGCGTGCGCACCCCGAGCTTTTTCGCCTTCTCGAATTTCGATCCGGGGTCGGCGCCCACGACGACATAGTCGGTCTTTTTCGAAACCGACTCCGACGCCTCGCCGCCAAGCTCCCTGATCTTCTCTTTCGCGTCCTCGCGGCTCATCGACTCGAGCGAGCCCGTGAGCACGAACGTCTTGCCGGCGACGGCGGGATTGGCCGCGGCGCCCGTCGGGCGGGTCGGCGACGCCTCGACGGTCACGCCCGCGGCGCGCAGCCGCTCGAGCAGCCGGCGGTTGCGCGCCTCGCGGAGCCAACCGTGGATGCTCTTCGCGACGACCGGACCGATGTCGGGCACCTGCTGCAAGTCGTCGACCGACAGCTTCTCGAACGTTGTCAAGATTCCGTTAATGGGAATTTCATGATTCCCGTTCGCCCGCGGGAAGGCGAACTGCTTGGCGAGCAGCGAGGCGGTCTCCTCGCCCACGTGCAGGATGCCGAGGGCATAGAGGAACCGCGGCAGCGTGACGCGCCGCTTGGCCGCAGCCTCGTTCACGATGTTCTCGGCCGACTTCTCGCCGAACCGCTCGAGCGCGGCGATGTCGCCCGCGCGCAGCGTGAAGATGTCGGCGGCGTCCGAGATCAGCCCTTCGTCAAGGAACGTGTCGATGATCTTTGGTCCCAGCCCCTCGATGTTGAAGGCCCCGCGCGAGACGAAATGATAGAGCTGTTCGCGGTGCTGCGCGGCGCACTGTTTCGAGGAGCACCGGTGGATGGCGCCTTCGCGGACGACCGGCGATCCGTCGACCGGGCACCGTGCGGGCATCCTGAACGCCCGCTCGCGGCCGGTGCGCAGCTCGGGCAGGACCTTCGTGATCTGGGGGATGACGTCGCCCGCGCGCGAGACGATCACCGTGTCCCCGATCTTCAGGCCGAGGCGCCCGATCTCGTCGGCGTTGTGGAGCGACGCATGGGTGATCGTCACGCCTCCCACGTTCACCGGATCCATGACGGCCACCGGCGTGAGCGCGCCCGTGCGGCCCACCTGCACCTTGATGTCGAGCACGACGGTCGTCGCCTCGCGCGGCGAGAACTTATAGGCGATCGCCGCGCGCGGCGCCTTGCCGATGATCCCGGCCCGCTCAAAGGCCGCGTTGTCGTTCAAAATGACGACGGTCCCGTCGATCTCATAGGGCAGCTTCTCGCGGTGTTCGGCCCAATGGTTGCGGAAGGCGAAGACCTCGTCGAGCGACCGCGCCGGCCGGTTGTTCTCGTTCGTCCTGAAGCCGAGCGCCGCAAGCAGCGCGTGCTCCTCGTCGTGCGCCGCCTGCCCGATGTCGGTCACGATATCATATTGGAACGAGTCGAGCCGGCGCGAGGCGGTCACCGCCGGATTGAGCTGGCGGATCGAGCCGGCGGCGACGTTGCGCGGGTTCGCATAGGGCTTGAGGCCGAGACGCTCCTGCTCGCGGTTGATCTTCGCGAATTCGCGCGCCGTGAGGAACACTTCGCCGCGAACGACGAAGCGCCCGCGCGGACTCCAGATGCGGTCGAGGCGATAGGCGCGGGGATCGAGGCCGGCCTTCCTCATCGCGGCGCGCGCATCGTCCTCGGAACGCAGCGCGAGCGGGATCGCCTCGACGGTCCTCAGGTTCTGCGTCACGTCCTCGCCGATGAGCCCGTCGCCTCGGGTCGAGCCGCGCACGAAAACGCCGCCCTCATATTCGAGCTCGATCGCCAGGCCGTCGATCTTGAGCTCGCAATAAAAGAGCGCCGCGCGCGGCGAACGCGGCCGCAGTGGATGCTCGCCGAGGACGTCCTCGGTGCGCGAAAGCCACGAACGCATGTCGTCCTCGCTGAACGCGTCGTTCAGCGACGTCATGCGCGTCTCGTGATGCACCTTGGCGAACTCCTTGAGCGGCGTTCCGGCGACCCGCTGCGTCGGCGAGTCGGGCGTCACGAGGTCCGGGAACTGCTGCTCGAGATCGAAGAGCTCCTTCTTCAGGGCGTCCTCGGCTTCCGGGGAGATGAGCTCCTTGTTGAACGTGATGCGCGAGGCGCGGTACCGGTCGATCTCCTTGCGGAGCTTCGCGATCCGCTCCTTGGCGGCCGCCTTGTTCATGGGCGCGTGCTACGGGGTCGATCCCGTGGCGCTGTTCATCTCGAGATAGAAGGCGCGGTCGGTCGAAAGCATCGCGCCGCGTGCGAGCGCATAGGCGACGGTCGTCGTGTTGCCGCAGGTCGTCGTCGCGAACGTCGCGTCATAGCAGGTCACGGTCACCTTCGAGCCGTTCGCGAGGGTCGGACCGCTGCCGGTCGGGCAGGTCTGTCCGTGGACCGAGCAGAAATAGTCGAAGAGCCCCCATTCGATCCCCGTATCCGCCGCGAAGATCGCCTTCGAGGAGTTCACCGAATTGGTCGAGGCCCGCAACTGGTACAGCGTGAGGATGCCCGCGATCGTGGTCGCGGTGAGCATGGCGCCGCCGAGGGCGAGCACCGAAATGAGCATCGATTGGCCGCTGCGGTTCATCCTCTCTATTATACAACGCCGCACCGGCGGCTGTCGCGCCGAAAACCAATGAAAACGGGGCCGAAAAGACGACGCCTTGTCAAGAAGCCGCTTTTATAGTATAAATGAGGCAGCTCTGCAGGTCTCAATCCTGCATATTTCCAATCCGAAAGGAATAACAGTATGAAAGCGACGATTTGCTTCGTTCTCTCCCTGGTCGTCGTCGCAGGATTGAGTTCCTGTGGCGGCGGCGGTGGCAGTGTGGGGAATCCTCCCCCGCCGCCCAAGGTGACCGTAACCGGCGTCACGGCCTCGTGCCCAGCATCGGTAACGGCCGGCGCGACCGTGAAGTGCACGGCGACCGTCTCGAAAAGCGACGGCACGACCGACACCCTCGTAACCTGGTCCGTCGACAACGCGTCGACGGCAACCGTCGATGCGACGGGCACCGTGACCGGCGTCAAGGCCGGAGCGGCGACCGTCAAGGCGACCTCGACCGAAGACACGACGAAGTCCGGCACCGCGGCCGTCACCGTGAACGCCCCGCCGCCCACGCTCTCATCGATCCTCCTCGCCGGCGCGCAGTCAAGCGCGACCGAAGGCGGAACGGTGCAGCTCACGGCGACCGGCGACTATAGCGACGGCAGCACGAAGGACCTCACGGCGAGCGCAAGCTATGCCGTGTCGCCGAACGGCTTCGGATCGGTAAGCGCCGCGGGCCTCTTCACGGCCCCGGGCTCGGCCGGAACCGCAACCGTCACGGCGTCCTCGGGTGGCGTGACCTCGAACGCGTTCTCGATCGCAGTCACGCAGCCGGCAACCGCCATCACGTCGATCACCCCGCAGGTGCTCGCGCTCGATGCGGACGGCAGCGTGCTCTTCTGGCATGTCGGATGCACGGGCTGCCAGGCCGGCGATACGCTGGACCTCGCCCCGCTGCCCTCCGTCACGCTCGCGTCGAACGCCGATCCGATCGCCCTCACGACGATCTTCAACGCTCCGGACTTCGTTCCGGGATGGATCGACGTGACGGACGCGACCGCGAAATCGAACACGCTCTCGATGGCCTTCATCGGCAACGTGAACACGGTCGCGCTCGACGCTTCGGGCGAAACCTACAACCTTGAACGCGGGGCCGCCGTGGTCCACAAGTTCAAGCCCGACATGACACCCGACGGCAGCTTCGGCGTAAGCGTTGCCGACCATGCCATGGCGGTCGACCCGGCCACGGGCGACGTCGTCACGGCGGGAGCGTTCCTCGACGCGTACTCGCCGAGCGGAACGATCGTCGGCAGCAACCAGGAGGTGATCTATTCAGGTAACGGGATCGCGGCCGCAAACCGCATCCCCTGCATGGTGAGCACCTCGATCGTGTGCCTGCCCGACGTCGCCGGCTTCACGAACTCGGTCCATGCGGCGCTCGCGGACTTCTCGAACACCGTCGCGATGACCGCCGCAAACGGCCACGTGACGGCATACGCCTATTCGCGGACGCCCTCGAAGCTGTGCGCGTTCGACGTGACGCCCCAGGCGGTGACGCCCGGGACGTGCGCGACCCTCACCGGCCTCTCGACGGCGGTGAACGACGAGTTCCAACTCGCCATCCTCGGCACCGGCTCATCGGCCGCGCTGCTCGACGAGGCGGGCAAAACGCTCGTCTTCGTCGACCTTGCGTCGATGACCGAAACGAAACGCGCGTCGCTCCAGGGCAATCCGATGAGGATCGCCGCGGACGCGACTCACAACGACGTCGTCGCAGCGTTCGCCGACCCCGCCGCCCGCCTCACGCGGTATGCGAAGGTCGATCCATCTGCCGGGACGGTGACAAACCTGTCATCGACCTCGACCCTCCTTTCGGTCGGATTCGCCGTAAAGCCCGACGGCACGAAGCTCATTTCGTGCATGCGGGACAAATGCGAAGCCGTCAACAACCAATAATCGCGCAAACCATTGCGCAAAACCCCGACCAATCGGCCGGGGTTTTTCTTTTTTTTGCAAAATCCCTGCGGAGGCGCTTGCCTATTGCGGGCAGCCGAACGGGTTGGTGAACGGATTGCACTCGACAGGACCGGGATTCGCGGTGGAAACCGTCACGTTCGAGCTCGCCTGGGACGTGCCGCTCGGGTCGGCGCAAAGGATCGTGTATTGCGTGGTCGAGGTCGGCGTCTCGCTCACCGTTCCGGTCACGTTCGCGGTGTGCGGGTTCAGGTTGAGCAGCTGGGACGAATTGCCGAGGAGCGAGCAGAGATAGGTCACCGGAACCGGCGCGCAGCTATAGGTGATCTTCGTGGGATTCGGAAGGATGACCACGTTCGGATTGGCACCGATGGAGCACAGGATCGAAAGGATGCTTTCGGGCGTCGTCGCCGACTTCGTGGCGTCGTCGACCGACGTGGCTTTGATGTTCACCGTGCCCGAGGCGATGCCCGTGAACAGGCCGCCCGACGTGATCGATCCGAGCGTGCCGCTCGATACGGACCAGGTTTCAAGGTTGTCGGTCGTGCCGTCGCTCTTCGTCGTCGTTGCAGCGCACTGGGCGGTGCCGCCGACTGCGACCGAACTCGGCACGCATGAGAGGCTCACGCCGGTGACGGTGACGCCTCCGACGGCCGTCGCGGTCACCGTCGTCGAGGTGGCGATGGAGCCGTTCGGACCGGTGCAGTTCATGGAATAGACGACGCTGCCTACCGCAAGCGGCTTCACCGAAGCCGTGCCGCTGAGGACCGCCGTACTGCCCGTCCAGTCAGCCTCGGCGGGCGCCGCGGACTTGGTGCAGGTCGTGACGTTCGTCGCTGCCCAGGTGAGCGTCGCCGACGAGCCGAGCGTGACGCTCGTCGGACTCGCCGAAAGCGTAAGGGTCGGGGCGGGCGCCGGCTGGAGGCTCACGGTCACGCCCACGGAACTCGTCGCATGCCCGTTCGCGGTGACGCCGGTCAGGGTAACGAGCGCCGAGCATCCGGCCGAGCATCCGACGGGAATCGACGCCGCGGTCAGGCTCACGCTCTGCGGCGCGGCGCCCTGGTTCAGGGTGACGCCCGCAAGCGACGAGATCGACAGCCAGCCAGAAGGACCGCCGCCATAGTTTGTCGATGCGGCAAGGTTCGAAACCGACGAGCTTGCGGTTCCTGTCTGGTCGGCGATCGTGAAGGTCCCGACATAGCTTGAGCCGCTAAAGGTCAGATAGACCGTCGAGCTGTTTACGTCGATCTTGCCGATCGGGTCCCACTTGATCGTGAAGTTGCCCGTGTCCCCCGCATTCGCGAGCGTGAGCGTCGGGTTGGTCGAGGCGCAGCTCGGGGCGCCGCTGTTCACGAACGCGCAGGTCGTTTCGGCCCGCGCCGTCCCGCCGAACAGGAACCGGGTCACGAAGGCGATGAACGTGCTGCCCTTCGCGCTCGCAAGCGCCGTGCCGCGCTCAACCCCGCTGAAGGCATAGCCGGCCGGCGCCGAAGCGGACGGGTTGATGACATAGCTGTCCGAGACGTTGCCCGCGGGAACGCTCGCATAGGTCCCCGTCGTCCCCGTGCAGGTCGCTCCGGCGCAGGTCGGCGCGCCCGTCACGCTGCCGGCGAAGTTCCACGCCGAGCTCACGCCATAGCCGCTCACGGAGTTCACCGAGACCACGTTGATCGTGCCGCTGTTCGGATTGGTGATCGTGATCGGCACCGAAAGCACGCCGCCCGGAACGCCTGACCCCTGATAGCTCAGCGTCCAGACTTCGGTATAGGATCCGGCGGCGGCCGGAGCCGTGAACGTCGGGATGGTGAAGGCGGCGCTCGTCCCCGCTGCTATGTCGGGAGTTGCCGCATAGACGGATGAACTCGAAGCGGGAATCCTGAATGTCTGAATGAGGGGCTTGCAACCTCCGAGATTCCCAGGAGGGGCCGCGAGGGCCTGCCGCGGAGCAAGCAACCCAAGCACGTTGCAGTTGATCGTGTATTGATAGGCCGGCTGATAGGTATTCGTAAGGGTCGTCACGATGCTGAAGGGCAACGTCGCCGCCGTGACGAACGTCGACGGGGTATGCGTGATGAAAAGGTCATTGGCCGTCAGGACAACCGGGAGGGTGCAGCTCACGGCCGGAGGAGCGGTCGGCTCGCCCGGCGGATCAGTCGAAATAGTCCCAGCGATGACCACTTTCGGATGCAGGGCCGGATCCGGCGAGTCCTTGATGCCGTCGCCGTCCGTATCCTTTTCGCAATTGCCCGAACCGACGGAACCGGCAGGAATCTTGGCCGTCCAATTGCTCGAGGCGAGATCGGTCTGCCCGGTGTTGTTCACCGTGATCGTCGAGCTTGCGATCGTCTGGTTCGCGCTCATGGTCGACGGCAGGTTCGACGACATCGTGACCTGCTCATAATTGCTCAGCGGAACGACGGACGCCGCGACGAACATGCGATAGTCGTCGGGAGTCGTCGAGTACGACGAGCAGTTGCCGTGCGTATAAGAAGCGATGGTCCCGCTCCATCCCCCGCCGAGCGGCGTGAACGCGTTGCTGCAATAGGCTCCGTTCGGATAGGCCCCGATGGAACCCGGGCCGCCGTTCGCCTCGGCGAGCGAAAAACCGATCCTCAGGTTGCCGATCACCATGCCGGCCGGAAGGGCTCGGACATTGTTGATCAGCGGCTGCAGGCTCGTAAGCTTATCCTTGCTCCCCGGCCACGTCCACGCGGACCACGTCCCCGCGGCACCGGCCTGGCTTGCCCATATCGGGGCCGTGCATGTGCCGGTCTGATCGCACAGCTGGAACGTGAAGTCCTCGGTGAAGGGTCCCGAAGCGTTCACATAGATGGCCCCGCTCTGGCCGCTGAAATTGGTCGAATAGCTCGTCGGCAGAAGCGCCGCCTGCGCCTGCCCAATCGGCATGAGCGCAAGCCCGAGTCCCGCGCTCATGAACACGGTCACCGCTGCGATCGCGATAGGAAATATCTTCTTCATGTTATTTGAGCGAATAGCCGATCGTCACGGTTCGGCTCGTGCGGTGGTCGACGATCGAGAACGCCACGACCGCCGTCGCGTTCTCGGCATGAAACCCGTCGACGCCGGAAAACGTCATCTCGTTCGAAACCGTCCACCCGTTGCTCGTGAAATAGTTCTTATAGTCGGCGCGAAGCGTCGCAAGCGATGTCGACGTGTTCCAAACCGCCGAATACTCATGGACGGTCGGCGAATAGGTGGCGGAATAGCTCGAGATCACCTGCGCATCCTTGTCGAGCACGAGCTCCTGCGGGAACTGCGGCGTGAGCTGGCCCTGCGGCGCAAAGGTCGGCGTCCCGGTGGGGGCGGCGTTCCCCGTCATCGAGGGATGGGACGCGGGACGCCAATCGAACACGAGAAGGACCGCGATCGCAACGATCGCAAGACCGATCCAGGCCCACAGGTTCTTCTGCCGATCCGCTTGCATATGCCTTTATCATAGCAGAGCCGGCTTTCCGCCCTGTGGATATCGGGCGCGTCGCGGGCCGAAGCGGCAGGAACGGCAGTATCGGCGCTACGGGCAGGTCCCGCCGGTCGGGTCGCAGTCGCGGCTGCGGGCGCTCACGGTCGTTTCGAAATTGAAGGTGGTCGAGGCGATCGCCGGGTCGGACGAGCTCGGGCTGACGTCGAGCGCCACCGTGATGCGCGGGAGCCAGTGGTCCCCTTCCTGGTTGCCGAACATCCGGAAGGACAGGTACCTCACCTTGACGTCGGGCGACGTGAGCGGCGTCGAACTGCCGTTGTCGGTCCGCGTGAGCACGCCGTTCACGTTCACATAGTTCACTTCGTCGCCGCCCGCCGTGAAATAGTCGAGGACCGGGCACGTCCAGCTGCCGTCGGTGTTCACCGTGCAGGCGTTCACGCCGCCGCAGCGCGCGGCGATCGTGTTGTTGCTCGTGTCGTGGCAGAACAGGAACCCGGTGCGGATCTCGCGGGCCATCTCCTCGATCGACACGCTCACGTTGTCCTGGGCCGAAATGAGCCGGCTCACCTCCCCCTGCGTGTGGATGGCCTGCACGAAGCCGCCGACCGCGATCGCGACGAGCGTCACGAAGATGCCGATCGAAACGAGGGTCTCGACGAGCGTGAAGCCCTGGCGGGGCGTGCGATGGCGATGAATGTCAGTACCAGTCATAGAAGTGGTCTTCGTCGACGACGCTTTGGCTCGCACCGGGGCCGACGGTCCACGTGACGGTCGAGCTCACGTCGATCTCGGTCGCCGACGGCCAGGTGACGGTCACCTTGCGCACAAACGGCGTCCGCGTCCCGGCAGAATATTGATAAAGGTGGCTTGTCGCCGTTCCGGCGGACGAGTCGAAATAAAGGGCGTCGTTGTGGACCCCGAGGCCGACGGTCGTCGTCGTGTTGTAAATCGGGCTCGAGAGGCCGACCGGCGTGTCGGTTCCCCAGGCCGTCCCGCCCGTGCCGTACATGTCGAAGTCGACGATGTTCTTCATGATCTCGATCCCTTCGGCGGCAAGATAGGACGCCGTCGTCTCGTCGGTCGCGACGCGGTTCAGATAGATCGAGCGCGAAAGGAGCGCCGCGATCCCCATGAAGGCCGTCGAGATCATCGCGAGGGCCACCATCATCTCGAGAAGCGATTGCCCGCTTCGCGAGGCACGTCGTTCGTCATGCGGTGCGCGGTTCATATCAGAAGGTCGCCTGGCCTATCTGGTTCACTCCGACGTTTTTCGTGGCGCCGCCGATGGTCGTTATGAGGTTCACATAGGAGGTCGTCGCGCCGAACAGGTATCCGCCCGACGTCGCGTTGTTGACGTTCGCGATGAGCGTGGTCGGGTTCGGCGGGATGAAGATGACGGCGACAAGGCTCGGCGTGCTCGTCGTGTTGCTGTACATGCTGACGCCCTGGGACGTATGCACGTTCCACGTCTCGTTCGAATATTGCACCATGTCCGTCGCGGGATGGAACCCGGCGGCGGTCGTCGAGGCGATCGACGGGCAATAGCCGGTCGACTGGGCGATCGGCGGCGTATAGACGAAAAGCGAATAGGTCGAGCTCGGGACGTTGAAATACATGCCGTAGCCGCAGGCGAGGGCGCCCACGCTGTAGGTCGCGATCGCAAGCTGCCGGGCCTGCAGGGTGAGCTGGGCCACCTTGGTCGCCTCGACCGAGAGGGCGATCTGGCTCTGTCCCTGGTTGCTATAGACGATCGCGATCGCCGAAAGGAGCGCCGAGATGGCGATCGCGACAAGGAGTTCGATGAGGCTGAAACCCTTCTTCACGGTTTCATTGTACCACGCCGTCCCGCGGCCGCTGCGGCGGGTCAGCGGGCCACGAGGTCGAAATAGGCCCGCACGATCGGGAATCCCGCGAAGAAGGTGACGGCCGCGGCGCCGACGAGGAAGGGCCCGAAGGGAATCGACCCTTTCATGGTCCGCCGTCGTGCGGCGATGAGGCCGACGCCCACGAGCGCGCCGCTCACGAAGGCGACGACGACGAGCATGCCGATGTCGGGCCAGCCGAAGATGAGGCCGAGCGGCGCGGCGAGCTTCACGTCGCCGAGGCCCATCCCCCGCCCGCGGGTGATGCCGACGAGCAGCGCGAAGAACGCCGTCGCGCCGAGCGCGGCCGCAAGATGGTTCAGCCACAGGCTCCCCTGATAGCCGAACGCCGGCGCGAAGCTGCCGAAGAACGAGTGGTTCGCGAGGCCGAAGAACCCGCCGATCTCGATGAGCAGGAAGACCCCGAGCACCCCGAGCGCGAGATTGAGCTCGTCGGGAATGATGCCGAGCCGGAGGTCGATATAGGCCACGAGCAGCAGGATCTCGAAAATGACGACCCAGATCACCGAAAGCACGATGACCGGGGCCGTCGTGTCGGCGATCGAGAAGAGGAACGCCGGAACGAAGGTCACGATGAGGGCCGACACGAGCTCGACGGCCGGATATTGCCAGCCGATCGCCGCCTGGCAATGCCGGCAGCGGCGGCCCTGGACGACGAAGCTCACGACGGGCACGAGCTCGTACCACCGGAGCGTCGTCCCGCAGTGCGGGCAGTGCGACCGTCCGCCGATCACGGCCGGATCGGCGACGAACCGCTCGCCGTCATAGCGCAGGGCGATCACGTTCATGAAACTCCCGACGACGAGGCCGAAGATGAAAAGGAAGACATAAGGCATGCATCCATTCTATCCCCCTTTGGCCGCGGGAGCCATCAAAAACAAAAGCCCCGCACGCGGCGGGACTTTTGCGAAAACGAAGCTCGAGACTAGATCGTCAGGCAGAAGTCGGGAGCAGCGCAGGCGTGCGGCGGGACGTTGCCAGAAGCAAACCAAGCGGCCGCATAGTTCGACGGGGCAGCATAGCTCTTGAAAGCCGTACCGCTCGCATTCTCGAGGGTGGCTCCCACGATGTACTGCGTTCCGCCAGCCGTAGCCGTACCGTTCTCGCCGTAGTAGTAAGAGACGGTGCCGCCAGCAGGATCCTGCGGGTAGCTGTTCACGCCGATAGCGGCGCCCTGAAGGGCAGCGGCCATCGTCGCATAGGATTCAGCGACCGTCGGTCCGCAGGCAGCGGTGCCGGGATAGAATCCGCACTTGTTGTAATAGAGCTCGATACCGCTCTGCACTTCGTGCAAGTCAGCAACGCGGCGCGAGTCGCGGCCAGCCTGCTGCGTAGGTCCGAGACCGACGAGGACGACCGAAGCCAGGACGGCGATGATCGCAACCACGATCAGGATTTCAATGAGGGTGAAACCTTTTCTCATATGTAGGGATGTTGAAACCTTTTTCTCGACCTTTTCTTACCTTTCAGTGTAGCAAACGGGGAGGGTGGGGGCTGTGGAAAGCCCTAGGAAAAGTTGGCGGTAAGCCGGTAAATCGGGATCAGGACCGAGGCAAACAGCACCCCTACCATGATGCCCATGCCGAGGATGAGCGCCGGCTGGATGAGCTCCACGAGGTTGCCGGTCATGGCGTCGGCTTCGGCCGTATAGACGTTCGAAAGGCGCCGCAGCATCTCTTCGAGCTTGCCGGACGTCTCGCCGACCGAGACCATCTGGGAAACGAGCGCCGGGAAATAGTCGGGATATTTCATGATGCCGGCCGAGAAGAGCTCGCCCTGCCGCACGTCCTCGGCGATGTTGTGGACCGCGTCCTGATAGATGGTGTTCCCCACCATGTGGCTGATGACCTCGAGCGCCTGCGCGATCGGGATGCCGCCGTGGACGAGCAGCGCCGCCGCGTTGGCGAACCGCGCGATGATGATCGGGACATAGACCTTCTTCACGACCGGCGCGCGTATCTTCATCTCGTCGAGCAAGGCCTCGCCTTCCCTCGTCGCGAAATAGTTCGTCCCGACGATGCCGAGGATGACGAGCGCGACAAGGATGGCGGGCCACCACGTGGCGAGGAACTGGCCGGTGAGCAGCAGGGTCTCGGTGTACCACGGAAGCTGCACGTTGTTCTGCTGGAAGACGGCGCCGAGCTGCGGGAAGACGAACGCGAGCAGGATGAACGCGACAAGCAGGAAGACCACGATGACGATGATCGGATAGATCATGGCGGAACGCGCCTTCGATACGAGCTCGCCCTCCTTCTCGGTATAGTCCGCCAGGAACCCGGCGACCTCGTTCAGGTTGCCCGTGACCTCGGATGCTCGGATCATCTCGACGTAGAAGCTGGGAAAGATCTTGCCCTGCCGCTCCATGGCCTGCGAGAAGGACAGGCCGGCGTCGATGTCCTGGGTCACCTCCTGGATCGCCGCCTTGAGCTTCGGGTTGACCGTCTGTTGCTGCAAAATCTTGAGCGCGTTGTTGAGCGGCAGCCGCGCCTCGAGGAGCGTCGCGAGCTGGCGGGCGAAGATGATGACGTCCTTGCGCTTCGGGCGGCTGAGCAGCTCGTTCACCGCGTCGAGGATGCCGGGCGATTCGGCCTCTTCGATGCTCATCACGAAGAGGTCGTGCGAGCTGAGGATCGTCGCCGCGCTGTCGCGCGAATCCGCCTCGACGTAGCCCACCTGCAGCTCCCCTTCTTTGTTTTTGCCCTGGTATTTGAATTTCATGTCCGCTCAAGCAGGATGCGGAGTTCCGCCGGGTTCAGCGAATAGAGTTCGGCGTTGTCGAGCGAGATCTCCTTGTTCTTCACAAGGTTCGCGAGGGACCGGTTGAGGGTCACCATGCCCTCCTGCAGGCTCGTCTCGATCACGAGGTCGATCTGATAGGTCTTGCGCTCGCGGATCAGGTTCCTGATGGCCGGGTTCACGATCATGATCTCCATCGCCGGGATGCGGCCGCCCGAGATGCGCGGCAGCAGGCGCTCCGAGACGATCGCGACGAGCGTCGCGGCGAGCTGCGAGGTCACCTGGCCCTGCTGCTCGGCGGGGAACGAGTCGATGATGCGGTCGATGGTCTGCGCGGCGGAGTTCGTGTGGAGCGTCGAGAGCACGAGGTGGCCCGTCTCGGCCGCGGTCATCGCGGTGCCGATCGAGACCGCGTCGCGCATCTCGCCGATCATGATGACGTCGGGGTCCTGCCGGAGCACGGTGCGGAGCGCGGCATGGAAGCTCGTCGCGTCGCTGCCCACTTCGCGCTGCGAGACGATGCAGCGGTCCTGGGTGAAGAGGTATTCCACCGGGTCCTCGATCGTGATGATGTGGTCCGAGCGCTCGTGGTTCACCTCGTCGAGGATCGCGGCGAGCGTCGATGACTTGCCGTGGCCGGCCGGTCCCACGACGAGCACGAACCCCTGCGAAAGCTTCGTGAAATCGTGAAGGAGCGGGGGCAGGTTGAGCTCCTCGAGGGTCTTGATGCGGTTCGGCACGAGGCGGAGCGCCGCGGCAAGGTAGCCGCGCTGATAATAGGCGTTCACGCGGAAGCGGGCCTTGTCCTCGAAGCTATAGGCGAAGTCCACCTGGCGCTGGGTCACGAGCTTGGCCTTCTGCTCCTGCGTCATGAGCTCCCCGATCACGCCTTCGGCGCCCTCGGGCGTCATGATCGGCTCCTTCTGCAGGGGCACGAGCACGCCGTCGATGCGGAGCGTGGGCCGGCGGCCGACCGCAAGGTGCAGGTCGGACGCGTTCTGCTTCGCGCACATCGTCAAAAGGTCGATAAGCTTCTGCTTGAAATCCTCCATGGCGGTAATTTCCTTCATTGTAGCATATTGACTTGCGGGCCCGTTTGGAGGATCATGGAGCCAGCTCGAAAAATCGCATCAGAAGGGAGGGTCAAGCCATGATTCGGGCCATCGGGGTTCTCTTCATCCTCGGAGCCGCAGGTTATTGCATATTCGGTGGCGAACTGACGATCTTCGGGATCTTCCTCGCCGCCGTCGCCGCGTGCTGCGGGATCATCCTCGTCGATCCCGGTTACAGCCCTCGGAAACTGGACAGCCCGACCAAAAGGAGGACGTCGGATATGAAACTGTGGGTTGGGATCGTCATCGTGATCCTCGCCCTCGTCGGCGCCTTCACGGATCTGAGCGGGATCGGCATCCCGGCAATCCCGCAGATCGTGGCCGTTGTCGTCATGATCATCGTCGGCATCGTGATAAGCGCCATCGCGTACGTCACGGCGCAGGAAAACGCTCCTTCCAAAAACGGATTGGGGCATTGACCGTCAATCAGCGGCGCAAGAGCAATCTTGCGCCGTTTTCATTTGCCCTTCGAAAAAGCGCCCTCCTGCCCGTGGATCCGCCGGGACTTGCACCCGGTTCGTCGCTTGGTAAAGACGACATCCTACTCCATGAACGACGGACCCGTTCCACGGGCGTCGCCATCATAAGCCTTGGGGCGTTAAATTTATGTTAAAAATGCAAAAGGCCCACGAAGGGCCGTTGCATACCAAGCGATGAAACCCGCCTTCATGCGGATGTCGTCTTCTCAATCATTCTAGTCCTTGCGTCCACTTCGTCAACAAAGCCTTAATAATTTTTTAATCTATTCACAGCAGGATACCATTGTTCCCGCCTGGGGTTTCAAAGGGCGCCTCGGAGGCGCGCAGGCGCCGAGAGCGCGCGCAGCAGCGCGCGACACATCCCTTTGAAACCCCAGGCGGGAACAGCGTCACTCCTCGGTCTCGCGCGCGATCTCCTCGAATGAGACGAGTCCGCGGAGCGCCTTGACGATGCCGTCCTGGCGCATCGTGATCATCCCCTGCCGCTTCGCTTCGGCCTGGATATTCTGCGTGGTCGGTCCGGCGAGGATGATCTTCTCGAGCTCGGGCGTCATGCGCATCACCTCATAGATGCCGACGCGGTCGACGATGCCCTTGCCCTTGCAGGTCGCGCATCCCTGCGCGTGATAGATCTTGTAAGGCTCCGGGTATTGCGACGTGATCCGCTCGGGCAGGTCGGCCATCGCGCGGCGGATCACCTCGGTGACCGCGTCCGAAGCGTCTTCGGGCACCTTGCAGTCGGGGCACAGCACGCCGACGAGCCGCTGGGCCAGCATGAGGTTCACCGAGACCGGCAGCAGGAACGGCTCCACCTTCATGTCGATGAGGCGCGGGATGACGCCGGCGCTGTTGTTCGTGTGGAGCGTCGAGAGCACGATGTGGCCGGTGAGCGCCGCCTGGACGGCGAGCGACGCGGTCTCGCCGTCGCGGATCTCGCCGACCATGATCACGTCGGGGTCCTGCCGGAGGATCTGGCGCAGTCCCGACGAGAACGTATAGCCGATTTCAGGCTTCACCTGGGACTGGTTGATGCCCGAGACGAAATATTCCACCGGATCCTCGAGCGAGACGATGTTCACGCTCTCGTCGTTCAGCAGGCGCACGAAGGAATAGAGCGTCGTCGTCTTGCCTGATCCGGTCGGTCCCGTGATGAGCACCATGCCGAACGGCTTCTCGAGGCCGGCCCTGATGACGGCCTTCGTCTCGTCGGGCATGTCCATCGAGTCGAAGTTCTTGAGGCCCGTGTTCGGATCGAGCACGCGGATCACGATCTTCTCGCCGAGCGGCGTGGGCAGCGTCGCGACGCGGAAGTCGATCTCGCGCGAGAGCACCTTGGCCCTGAAGCGGCCGTCCTGCGGCACGCGCGTCTCGTCGATCTTGAGGCTCGAGATGACCTTGATGCGCGAGACGATCGGCTGGCCGAGCTCGGCCGGGAGCATCGCGACCTGCTGCAGGTCGCCCGAGACGCGGAACCGGATCCGCAGCCCGTGCTCCTGCGGCTCGATGTGGACGTCGGACGCCTTGCCCGACACCGCCTCGCGGAACGTGTCGGCGACGATCTTCACGATCGGCGCGTCGTCGATCGACGCGTCGCCCTCGATCTCGCTGATCTTCTGTGAACTCCCCTCCTTGAGGTTGAGCGACGCGACCGCCTTCGTGATCTCGGTGCGATAGGGCGAATAGCGCTTCATCACCTCGTCCCAGGCGCCCCACGCGATGAGATAGACGCCGAGGTTCATGCGCCCCTTGCGCGCGATGAACTTCAGGGCGTCCTGCGCCTTCGGGTCGTCGGGATGCACCATGCCGACGATGAGCAGGTTCCCGTCGAAGGACAGCGGGACGGCCTGATAGGTGCGCGCCGTCTCCTCGGGAATCGTCTCGAACAGCTTCTCGTCGACCGCCTTCGGGTCGAATTCCTGATAGGGAACCGAAAGCAGCTCGCTCTTGAGCTTGGCGACGGCGTCGTCGGGTACCGCCCGTTCCTTGAAGAGCACCGCCTCGATGGAATCGCCGCTCACGATCGAGTCCCGCTTCACGCGGTTCGCGACCTCGGGCGTAACCATCTGGCGCGCCTGCAGCTGCGCGAGAAGTTCTTCGCCGGTCATTACGATCATTTTAACACACGAACCAAAACGCCCGCCGTGGGGCGGGCGTGCCGGCGCGCGGCGCTATTGCGGGAGCGTGAACGGGTTCGGGCGGCCGCCGGACGACCCGGTCGTCGTGGCCACGGGCTGCGTGGGCGGCGGAACGAGCGTCTTGAACACCGGATTGTTGAGGATCGCGTTGATGTCGGGCGGCGACTGGGTGATCGGCTCGATGATGCTCAGGGTCCCGCTCGGCGGGATGATCGAGAGTTCGGGAGCCGCAAAGAACACATAATAGATCGCCGCGGCAAGGATGGCGACGATGATCAGCCAGCCGATGACGGCGCCGAGGCCCGAATGCTTCTTTTCCTCCTCGATGACGATGGCCATGTTATTGAGACTGGTAATAGGTTTGCAGCGTCATGTTCACGCCGAAGAAGTCGGGGACGGTCGTGGGCTTGCCGTTCGCCGAAACGCCGCCGCCCATCGGCAGGAAAGCGACCTGCGTGACGTCGAAGAGCCGCATGTTGGTCTCGATCGCGGTGAGGAGGTTCTTGATGTTCTCATAGCTCCCCTGCCCCGCGAGCGTGAAGGTGATCGTGCCGATCGGCTTCACGACCTGGCCGGTCGAGGCCGCGTTCGTGAGCGCCGTTCCCGATCCGGGCGGCGGCGCGAGCTGCGTCGTGATGCCGATGCCTTGGAGCGAGATGCCGTTCGCGCTCGCGATCGCATAGAGCTGCGCGACCGCGTCGGCGAGGTGCTGGCTCACCGGAAGCACCGCGCTGATCGCCTGCTCGTCCGTCCCCTGGCTCTTATAGGTCGTAAGCAGCGTCTGGAATTCCGAGACGATCTGCTGCTCGTTCGTCAGCAGGTTCTGTTCGCTGATCAGGTTCCCCTTCGCCGCCTGCAGGTTCGTATAGGCCGGGACGACGAGCTCGAAATAGATGACGAGCGCGATCACGACGAAGAACAGCGCGAAGACCATGCTATAAAGTCGTTTGGTGCTCTGTTTCATGGCTTGGCGACAAGGGTGGTGCTTGCGACGATCGCGGGATCAAGGGTGAGCGAGACGGAGAACTGCCAATAGCTTGTCGCCCCCTGTCCGGAGCTCGCAAGGTTCCCGACGGTGAGCGACTTCACCTGCGGGGAGTTTTCAAAAATGGCGATCTGCTGGTTCGCGTCGGCTTCGGTCTTCGCGTTCACGGCGAGGAGGAGCTGCTTCGGGCTGACGAATGAGAACGAGGAATAATAGACGTTCGGCTCGGTGTTGACCTCGAGCCAGGAAAGGACGTTCGTCGGAATCACGTGCGTCTTGAGAAGCTGCTTGAGGTTCGAGATCTGCGAGTAGTACGCGATGAGGTTTGCCTGGTCGGCCGGGGAAACCGCCTGGTTTTCCTGCTCGATCTGATCCTCGACCTTCTGGGTCTGCGCGTCGAGATAGGGCTTATAGCCATACGAAAGACCGGCCCAGAGGAAGGCCGCGATGAAGAAGATGCTGAACGCGAACGCGATGATGCCCACGGACCATCCGGGGGCTCGCACCGACGAGTCCTTATTGAGCTGCTGAACGACGGGTTCCGGGAGAGGCATGCTATTGGTTGGGCTTCATGCCAAGACCGAGGGCGACGCCCATGATCGGCCCCAGTTCGGGAACAAACGGCTCGATCTCGGCCGCATAGTCAAACTTTGCAAACGGAGCGATCCGCACGACCGGAATCCCAAGCTCGTGTTCGAAATACTTGTCGATGCCGATAAGGTTGGCTCCGCCGCCGGAGAGCACCGCCCGTTCGGGCTTACCGGCGCCCATGACCTGTTCGCCATAGACGAACTGGGACTTCTTGACTTCATTCAGTATAACATCCAAAAAAGGCAGCATTATTGTGGATAACTCATAACTTGCGCCCGTTCCCATGATGCCTTTTTCCTTCTTAAGCTCCTCGGCGCGGAGCGGATTCACCCGCAGGCTCGAGGCGAGCGCCTGCGTGAGCGAGAACGATGCAAAATCGCTCTGGGAGTTCCAGGTGAGGCTCCCTTTCTCCATGAAGATGATGTTCGTCGAGCGGCTGCCGATGTCGATGATCATCGTCGGCGTCGGATCGTCCTCGAAGAGCCGCACGAGGCTCAGGCTTTCCATCTCGAGCGTGCGGAGCGAGAGTCCTGCCGACGCGAAGATGTGCTGATAACGCCTGATCTCGGACCGCGGCACCGAAATGAGAAGTACCTTCTGATGTTCGTACCCCTTGTCGTCCTGATAGTGGCTCACTTTGAGCCAGTCGAGCGCGACCTCGTCGAGCGGCAGCGGTACGTACTGCCGCGCCTGATAGATGAGCGCCTTCTCGATCTCTTTCGGCTCCATCTGCGGAAAGTCGAGCACCGTCGTGAAGACCGAAAAGAGCGGCAACGACGCATAGACGTCCTTCGCGTTCGTCCCCATCTCCTTCACGAGCGTCTTCACGAGCGTGATGACGTCGGACTCGAAGATCTTAAGGCTGCTCGTCTGCAGCGCCTGGTTCGCGCGCGCGAGATAGCCGCTCGATTCGAGGATGCCGTAATTCAGGATCTTGGGACGTTCGCCAGGAAGGATTTCAGCCGCTTTGATGGAGGTCGTTCCGATGTCGACGGTGAGATAGGGCTTCGCCATGCCGTGAAATTTAAGGGGGTTTTAATGTCCCTTCCCTATCATGATAGCATGGATTTTTCGCTCTTATTGGAGGTTTTGTTCCCGCGCCGATGCCTCGTCTGCGGGTATCGCGCCCCGAAACCGCCCGAATCGTGGGCCTGCTGCCCCGCGTGCCGCGCGGGCATCGGCGCCCGCCCCATCCGTTCGACGCTCATCGTTCCCCTGCCGCACGGCCCGCCGCGCGCAGTTCCCGTCATGGCCGCCTGCCGCTATGAGTATCATGCGGTCCGCAGTCTCGTGCGCGCGCTGAAGTTCGACGGGATCCGCGCCGCCGCGATCCCGCTCGGCGACCTTGCCGCCGAAACGCTCGGGCCTCTTATTAAAGATGGTGCCGCCGCGCTGGTCCCGATGCCGCTCGCAAAACGGCGCGAGCGCGCTCGCGGGTTCAACCAGGCCGACCTCATCGCTCGCCGGTTCGCGCTTCGCACGAACCTCACCGTCGCGAGCGGCACGCTTGCGCGGACGCGGTTCAGCAAGCCGCACAGCGCGACCGAAAGCGCCGCGGAACGGGCACGAACGGTGCGCGGGAGTTTTAGTGTTGCCGCTGCCGCGCCGCCGCGGCGCGTCATCCTCTTCGACGACGTCGTGACGACCGGCGCGACGCTCGGCGAGGCCGCGCGGACGCTGTTCGCCGCCGGCGTGCGCGAAATCGCCGCGATCACGGTCGCGGCGACTACGAAGTGGATTCCGGCTGCGCCCGAGGACGGCAGCCTTATTGCGGCAGCAGGGCCTTGATGGCGTTGCTCACGGCGAGGAACTGTTGATAGGTGTCAGACAGGGACGACAGGGACTGCTGGATGAGCGGGAGCGTCTCGTCGGGCGGGAGCGACTGCACGAGCGCCTGGCGCGCCGACTGGTTCTCGCTCATCGCGTCGGCAAGCGACGCGCGTGCGGCGACGAAGGCGTTCTCAAGGTCGGCGTTCGGCGCGGCGCTCTCGAGGAACGACACGGCCCGCGACGTCTGGTCCATGCGCACCTGCGCCATCGCGAAGAGGTCCTGGCTCTTCGACCACAGGATGAAGTTGTTGACGGCGCCGACGAGCGGCTCATAGGAACCGGTCCTCCATGCGAGGACCTCCTTCGCGACCGCCTGGCTTCCCGAAATGCCGACGTCGTTCAGCTTGTCGAGCTCGATCGCATAGAAGTTGAGCGCGTCATCGAGGCGGCCCGAGAGCTCGGACTGCACGGCCGCGACATCGCCGGTCGACGTCACGTTCTTCAACGACTGCTGCAGCGCCTGAGCCTCGGCCGACGCGCACTCGATCGTCTGCCCGAGCAGCTGCTTGCGCAGCGCGAGTTCCTGGCGCAACTCGTCCGCATAGCTCAATGTCGGATCGTTCTGAATCGCGGCGAGCTTCTTCAGGTCGGCGGCACTCGGCGCGCACGTGTCGACAGGCTGCGGCGGAGGCGTGGGCGTTGCCGGCGCGGTCGAAGTCGAAGATCCGGCGGCGGCGCCTGCGCCCGTCGTGGACGACGAAATGGCCGGTGTCCCCGTCGCGGCAGGCGACGCCGCGGGCGCATCGGCGGCATGTGCGCGGGCGAAAGGAAGCACGGCACCCGCAAGGAGTGCCGCACCGATGACGAACGCCGTTCCGATCCGCCGTGGGATGTTCATTAAAAAATCCTTAAACGATGCTTGCTTATTGCGAAAGGGCCCCGAGCGCCTGGTCGACGGACACCGTCGTGGTCGCCGCGGTCGACGATGCGCCAGCCGTTCCCGCCGGCCCCACGGCCTGCGGACTCACGGCGGCCATCGACGAACGGAGCGCAGTCGACGTGCTGCGAGACGCGAAGGCGGCGGGCGACGTCGCGATGCCGTCGGGATAGCTCAGGTGCGAAAGCTCGATCTGCATGTCGATCGCCTGCGCCTCGGCATGGATGCCGGCGGCGTCGATCACGGAATATTGCACGGGCGTGATGTAGCCCGAATTCGAAAACGCGCCCGTGATGAGCAGGATGAAGAATCCGGCGAGGGCCACGGCGGCGCCGGTCTCGATGAACTGCAGGATGCCGCGGAACGGGCTCATCGGCACGGGATTCTGCGCGGTAGCCAAAATCGCCCGCTTCGAATGGTCGGCATACGATGCGTCGGGCCTGATCCGCTTAAATTGTCTGAGGGTTTCGAAAAGGTTCATTTGCTTCGTGGACTCCCAATATCTTCTGGAGTTCCTTCATCGCGCGGTGCTGCATGAGCTTCACGGCTCCTTCGGTCTTGCCGATGGCGGCCGCCGTCTCTTTGAGGGAAACGTCTTCGATGAAGCGCAGGATGATCACGTCCTGATAGTCCGGCTTCAGCTGCTCGATGGCGCGCCGCACTTTCTCGATCTCGAGCTTCGCCGCGAGGTCCGCGCTCACGGTCGTCGGCACCGCGAAATATTCGGGGTCGAGCGCGTCGAGGGCGATGTCGCTCTTCTTCGCGCGATAGAAGTCGATGACCTGGTTGCGCGCGATCTGATAGAGCCAGCTCGAGAAGGGGTGGCCCCGGTGCTTATAGGTCCTCACGTTCTGCCAGGCCGAGAGAAAGACCTGGTGGGTGATGTCTTCGGCTTCTTCCCGGCTTCCGGTCTTTACGAGCACGAACCGATAGATCATCGGCTGATAGCTGTCATAAAGCGCCCCAAAAGCCGAGGAATTGCCCCGGATGGCGTCTTTTATTAACTTTTCCTCGCCATCTATCATATAAAACGATGGTTTATAGGCCTGGGTTACTCATCAAAAAAGCCCCCTTGGGCCTTAGTGTTTCCTATGCGTATTATACGCATCATACCCCCTTTGCGTGCCCGGGTCAAAAGCGGTATATTTGAGCTACTTCCATGGCATCGGTAACACCGGCGTCGATCCTCGAGAACAAGACCCATTTTGAGGACCGATTCATTCCCGATCACGCCAAGCTCCTCGCCGTCGTCGAAGGGCTGAAAAAGGACGGCCGGCGCATCGTCCTCACCCAGGGCGTCTATGACCTCATCCACGAAGGTCACGCCCTCTATCTTGAGAAGGCGAAATCCTATGGCGACATCCTCGTCGTGGGCGTCGACTCGGACCAGCTCACGAAGCTGCGCAAGGGACCGAACCGCCCGATCGTCCCCCAGGACGAGCGCGTGAAGATGCTGATCCACCTGCGCCACGTCGACATCGTGACGATGCGCGAGGCGGGCAGCGACATCGGCGACCTGATCCGGCTCCTGAAGCCCGACGTGCTCGTCACGTCAGAGACGACCGCGGACTTCAAGGATGACATCGAGCGCGGCACCTACACGAAGTTCTGCCGCGAGATCGTCGTGCTCCCCGCCCAGGCCGCGACGACGACGACCGCGCGCATCCGCAACCTCACGATCGAAGGCGCCGAGAAGCTGGCGCGCGAAGTGAACAAGCTCACCGAGGACTTCCTGAACGGCATTCGCAACGGATGAACGGCCCCGTCATCGCCTCATACGTCCCCGCCCTCCACCGGGGCTATGTCGACTTCTTCAAGCGTCACGGCGCCGGCGGTTCGCTCTTCGTCGTCGGCAGCGCGTTCCTCAAGGACGTGCCCCGCCTTGAGCGCGACATCCGCGCGCTTACGCCCGACGAGGTGCGCGAAGCCGTCGGCGCGCTCGGCATTTTTGAAAAAACATTAATTCTTGATGAAAGGAACCTTGACGAACTGCGCGGAGCCGCCGAAATCGTGATGCCCGACGACGAGGCGAACCGCAATTTCGCCGGCGCGCATCTTGCCGGCGCGCGCGTGACGTTCGTCCCCGTCTTCCTGCGCTGGGACCGGCAGATCTCGACGAAGGAGTTCGAAGTGGCGCCCGACCGCATCGTTTCCGAAGACGCATTCGACCGCGACGTGATCGCGGGAGCGCTCGACGAGGCGAAGAAGAGCCCCGACTGGTGGCGGCAGGTGGGCGCCGTCCTCGTGCGCGACCGCAAGCCGGTCCTGATCGCCCACAACAGCCCGCTGCCGTCGGACTATACGCCGAACATCTTCGGCGACCCGCGCAGCAACTTCGATGCGGGCGAGGCGCAGTACAAGGACCTCGGCAAATTCATCCACGCCGAGGCGCAGCTCATCGCCATTGCCGCGAAAAAGGGCATCCCGCTCGACGGCGCGTCGCTCTATGTCTCGACCTTCCCCTGTCCCGCCTGCGCGAAATCCGTCGCCGTCGCCGGCATCAAGGAAGTCTTTTACGCAAAGGGATATTCCCTGCTCGATGCCGAGGACATCCTGAAGATGTTCGGCGTGAGGATCGTGATGGTGAAATAGGAAAGCCGCTCGGCACGTCAATCACCCGACCCGCGCAAGGATCGGCTTGCGGCCATCGTCCCCACTCGAAGAGACGACGTTCGCGTGCAGATGGCTCACCGACGCGCCCGTATAGCGCGTGTCGCCGAACCGCATGATGAGCGTCCCGCCGGGAATGTGCCGCTCGTCCGCCAGATCGGCGACGAACCGATGCAGCTCGTCCCATGCGCCGGGTTCGAGTTCGCGCAGATCGCCGATGTGCCTCTTATGGATGAGCAACGCATGATGCTTCGCCCCTTCGTATGGGTACATGTTGTCGGTCAGGAGCCAGAACGCGCCTTCGCGAAGGATGGGATTTTTGTGATAGCGCACGAGGTTTTCGGGGCAGAACGGGCAGACCCCGTCCTTGCTGATCGCCCTGATCACCTCGCCGTACGCGCCGCCGTCGGGACGCTCGCCCGTATTCTCGCTGTTCACGAAGCCGCTCATGGCCTAGACCGGAGTCGGAATCAGCATCTTCGGGTGCGGATCGTAATCGGTAAGCATGAAATGGTCCGGCCGGAAATCGAAGATGTCCTTGACCGACGGATCGAGCGCCACGGTGCCGAGGCGGCGCGGCTCGCGCTCGAGAAGCTCCTTCACCTTGTCGTACTGGCTTTCATAAATGTGCACGTCCGAGAACGTATAGACGACTTCGCGAAGCGAATAGCCGATCACCTGGCCGAGCATGAGGCCGAACGCCGCATACTGGATGATGTTGAAGGGAACGCCGACCGGAAAATCCGCGCTGCGCTGGAAGTGGTGGATGACGAGCTCCTTCGTCTCGGGGAAGCACAGCACGTGGATCCATCCGTGGCACGGCGCGACGACCACTTTGCGCGTCAGGCCTTCGTGCTGCAGCGTGTACTGCGGGATCCACGGCGACAGGAAGTGCGTTCGCAGGTAGGGACGCTCCTTTATCTGCTGTACGAGATGCTTGATCTGATTGAACGGCTCCCCTTCCTTGGTCGGGAAGCTCGCCCACGCCGCCCCATACGAACCGTCGCCGAGGTCGCCTTCGGGCAGGCCGAAGATGGCGCACTTCTCTTTGGTCACCCACTTGCTCCACCACTTGCAGCCGAACGCCTCGAGCTCGGCCTGCGTGCGGGCGCCGTGCAGGAACGCGATGTGCTCTGCGAGCGCTCCCTTGAGGAATGGCCCCGAAAGGTCGCGCTCGGTGATGACGGGGAAGCCGTTGTCCATCTTGTAGCGCAGCTGCTGCCCGACCAGCATGCGCGCCTTCTCGCCGTGGATCGGCGTCACTTCGACCCCTTCCTCGAAGATCTTGCGGAGGAGGTTCTGATATTGCGGGTCGGGAGTCCGTTCGGCGTAAGGTTTCATGGGAATATGATGCCTCAATTGTACTATACGGTCCGCACGTAGGTAAGGAAGGTCATGTCGTAGGGGTTCTTCTCGTCCTTAGCCCGATCCCGCGAATCGGCGAGTCGCCATTCGGCTTCGTTCCATTCCGGAAACCGCACGTCGCCGTCGAACGTCCCGTGCACGCGCGTTATATATAGAGTACCGGCGAGCGGCAGGGCTTCGCCATAGATCTCGCCGCCACCCACCACGAAGACCGTGTCGCCGCCTTCGGAAGCACGGCCCCGCTCGAGCGCCTCGCCCAGCGAATGGGCGACGACGACGCCCTCGGGCGCGAACGAGGGGTCGCGCGTGATCGCGATGTTGGTCCGGCCCGGCAGCGGCTTGCCGATCGAGGCGAACGTCTTGCGGCCCATCACGATCGGATGCCCCATCGTCGTTGCCTTGAAGAAGGCGAAGTCGGCGGGCAGGTGCCACGGCACGGCTCCTTTGGAACCGATGACCCGGTGCTCGTCCATGGCCGCGATGAGGCAGATGTTCGGACGCGATGATTCGCTCATGAAGCCATTATTGCACACTGCGCCCGGCATTCAAATGGAATCATTAAAAAATGATTAAACGATCTTTGACTTCGGTTGTGCTAAACCTAAAATGTTTGCATGACCATCGAAGATTTCAACAAACGGTTCGACGAGACGGACCGCCGCATCGACTCCCTGGCGCTCGCGTGCCAAGAGGAATTCGCCGCCATACATCAGGAGTTCGCTGGAATCCATGAGGAGTTTGATGGAATCCACAAAGAAATCGCTGGAATCCACGGGGAAATAGCCTCCATCAGGCAGGAGATGGCGACGAAGCAGGACCTCTTCCAGATGGAGGCCCGCATCACGGGTGCGATCCACGACATCCTCGCCGAAATCAAGAATCACGATCTTCGGCTGCTGCGCCTCGAACGGATCGTGAAACCCTGATGCGGTAACCTTCCCTTTGTTTCCTTTCTGGAGCGGGTAACGGGAGTCGAACCCGTATCTCGACCTTGGCAAGGTCGCATAATAGCCGCTATACGATACCCGCTTTATTGGATTATTGTATAGATTCCCGCAAAAATAGCAACCCGAAGAAAGCGGGTGTCGGCGGACGGATCAGAAGCCGCTCGGAACCCATTTCTGCATCGTGCCGTTCTTCTGATTGTACACATAGAGATTTCCCGCGGCGTCGAACGAAAGCTGGGCCGGCAAGAACTGCGTCGCTCCCCCGTTGTTCGCGAACGACGCCCCGAAGACGAACGTGCCGCCGCTCGGGACCCATTTGTCCACGCGATGGTTCTGGTTGTCGGCGATGTACAGGTTGCCGGCGGCATCGAAGGCGATGTCGTTCGGAAAGTTGATCTGCCCGATTCCCGATCCCGTCGAACCGAAGACGGACGAATAGCTGAACGAATTGCCGTTCGGCACCCACTTTTCGATCTCGTCCTTGCCGTTCTCCATCATGTAAAGATTGCCGGATGCGTCGAATTTTATGGACTCGGGAAGGCCGTACAGCGGATCGTTGTAAGTGTCGTTATAGACATACGTTCCGCCGTTCGGGACCCATTTCTCGACGCGGTTGTTGTGCGGATCGGCGATATAGAGGTTGCCGCTGCCGTCGAACAGCAGGTCGGTCGGCAGATAGAGCTGCCCCACCCCCGATCCCGACGTTCCGAACGCCGTCGCATAGACATACGTCGTGCCGCTCGGCGTCCACTTTTCGACGCGGCTGTTGAATTGGTCTATCACCAAAAGATTGCCGCTGCCATCGAAGGCCATCGCCCCCACGTTGCTGAACTGGCCGTTGCCGGACCCGCCGCTGCCGAACGCCGTGCCATAGGCGAACGAATTGCCGCTCGGGACCCATTTCTGCACGGTGTTGTTATAGCCGAGATACAGGTTTCCCGCTGCGTCGAACTCCGCCCCGGTCCTCGTGGTCGAGAACGTCAGGCTGTACGAGAACGGAACGCGGTTCGCGCAGGCGATCTGGGTGCTGCCGCTCTCGATCGCGGCCGGGTCGCTCCCGCCGTCGCCCGTCGCGAGCGGCGCATATTTCTGGGATTCGGGATAGGCCTCGAGCTTCGCGGCGCTCCCGTTCGTCACATAGACGTAATATTCCCCGGACGAAGAGGTGTTTACGGGATCGACGGGCAGCTTCGAGAACGGCGCTCCGCCGCTCATCTGCGAGAAGTTGACCGGGATCCAACCGGTGCCGTCCACGTTATAGACGGACGACGATGCGGCGCAGTGATAGGTCCCATCCGCCGGGAATCCGAGCGACGAGCAGTCCCCGCCGGCGCTCGACGTCGCCGCCGGGTCGATCAGCGAAAGGTACTCGACGCCGGGCGTACCCAGCACGCACTGCTGATTGTCGCGGGCATACAGGTTGAGGGACGTTTCAATCGTCTTGAGGTCCGAGACGCGGATGGCATCACGGCTTTGCGCGATCTCCTGCTGGGGATTGAGGACGGAGAACACGACGACCATGATCACCGCGATGAGTCCCACGACGAGCAGCAGTTCGACGAGCGTGAATCCCCGCCGATGCGACGCTTGGTTCGTTCCGTTCATGATGAAGTTTTACGGTTGGTTGCTATCGTTCGGCCGGACCGCTTGCAGGCAGTCGTACGTGCAGTTCAATCGCTTCCGGGCAACCTTCTCTCGTACTTTAAGCGTATATCCGGGAGGCCAGGTGTCAAATGGACTTATGCACTCGCACTCCCTGTCACTTCCTCGTCCCTACCGGCCGCCCTCGACCGCCTGATAGACGGCCGACGAGATGTCGGCGATGGACCGCTCCTGGCTGCCGAGGCTCGCCGTGCCGCGGGTCATAACGCAGAGCAGATAGGCGTCGCCCGGCGCATAGACGATGCCGCAGTCGTGCAGCTCGCGCTTCGTCACGGTCACGCCGTCGTAGAACGACACGATCCCGAACTTGTGCGCGACGGCGGTGCCGCTCGGCACGCCGGCCACGATCCCCTCGGTGAAGTCGGTCGTCGCAAGCAGCGCCAGCGCGTCGTTCGAGTCGGCGCGCGGCAGGTAGGTCGCGTTATAGAGCGTGCGGAACAGGATGCCGTACTGCTGCGGCGTCATGAAGTCGAGCGTCGACGATGTCACGTGGTCGTTCACCGGCAGCTGCAGGTCGCGATAGATCTCGTTCAGGTCGCCCGGGTCGACGAGGTCATAGAGCAGCGCGGCGGCGTTGTTGTCGGAATAGCGGATCATGTCGTCGAGCAGCTCGCGGACGGCATACGTCCCGCCCGGCTTGACCGCCTGTTCTGGCCGGATCTCCTGCTCGGCGTTGAGGTCGGGACTGCCGGCGGGAAACGTCACCCTGCGGTCCATGAGCGTGCTCGACTGCTCCGCGAGCTCCTCATAGGCGATGAGGATCGGCACCTTGCCGAGGCTCGAGGGATAATAGGTATCGGCGCCGTTCACCGAGGCCCACTGGCCGCTCGCGAAGTCGGCGAAATAGACCGATGCGTTCGCGATGTCCCCTTGCGAGACGTGTCGCGCGATGGCCGTCTGGGCGGCGCTTATGATGGGCGCATCCTGCGGGAAGGCCTTCGCCGAATTGCACGCGAGGAGCGGGCTGATGTACCTGAACTGGTCGTCGGTGAGGCGCAGCGGCGGGGGCACCGAAGGAGCGTGCGTGGTCACGCTGCGGGCGACCCATCCCCCGCCGAAACAGGCGGCGGCGAGCAGCACGGCGGCGGCCCACAGCGCTCGCGGGGACTTCATATGTTCCCTATACGACCGGCGGCCGGCGTTCGGGTGCTCCGGCTTCATGGCCTTCTGTTCTTCTTATAGGCGACCGCGGTCGGGATGAGCGACAGCAGGACGACGAGCAGGACGACCGGCAGCAGGTAGGTGTCGATGTTCGGCACGGCCGCGCCGAGGAAGTAGCCGAGCAGGGTGATGCCCGCGCTCCACAGGACGCATCCGACGATGTCGAAGATCAGGAACGTGCGATAGGTCATGCGCGCGACGCCACCGAGGAGCGGCGCGAAGATGCGGATCACCGGGATGAACCGCTGCACGACGAACGTCCACTTGCCGTTCCGCTCGAAGAAGGCCTCGGTCTTGTGCAGGTTGTCCTGGTTGAAGACGAGCGTGTTCCGCTCGAAGACGCGCCGGCCGAGCTTGCGACCGATGAGATAGCCGACGTTGTCGCCGAGGACCGCGGTGAGGAAGATGACGGCCACGAGGGCGCAGATGTTGAAATAGCCCTGCGAGGCGAGCAGGCCCGCAAGGAAGAGCAGGCTGTCACCGGGCAGGATGAACCCGAGCAGCAGCCCCGTCTCGGCGAACACGATGGCGCCGATGCCGAGATAGCCGAACGTCTTCACGACATAGGTGACGAAGGCGGTGATGGCGGTCATGCGGTCGTCGAGGTTGTCCGCGGCGCGGATTTGTCGGCGTTGAACACAAAGAGGCGGTAGCCCGCGAAGTTCCAGGCGAGGTTGAGGACGGTCGCCGCCGCGGCCGCGACGTTGTCCCACCTGACCTGCGAGAGCCCGAAGAGCGGATGGACGGCGTTCGACAGGACGGACGTCGTCCCGACGTTCAGCAGGAATCCGACGACGGTGACGGCGAAGAAGCGGGCGAATTCGGCCTTGGTGCGCCGCGCGGACGATTCGCCCGCGAACGCCCACAGGCGGTTGAGCTCATAGCTGTTCACCATCGCGCACAGGAACGAGACCGACTTGAACGCGGTGATCGACCAGCCCCGGTCGGTCCCGGTCGCCGCGATCAGGAGGTCGAAGATGAAGAAGTCGATGCCGGTGTTCAGCACCCCTACCATGAGGAACTTGATGAGCCGCGCCGCGATCCCCTCGCGGAAGATCAGCCGCGCGAGCACGGCGCCCGCGACGAAGAGGAACGGCATCGCGACGGCGAGCGCGACGAGCTCCCATCCGGCAAGCACGGCAAGCCGCTGCAGCACGAAGAACCAGAGCGCGCCCGAGGCGGCCCCGACAAGGAAGGCGATGGCGTATTCGCGCGGTTTCATGGCGTCGTGCTGCGTTCCCTCTATGGTACCACCGAACCGGCGCGGCGACGATCAAGGGCTTTCACGGGCATCCGATTCATCAAAAGGATGACAAAAACGGCGGACCCGGGACCGCCTTCAATTTCCCCTTGGAGCATCTCGATCTTGCGCTAACGTTATGAACTCGGAATTTTCAGCGATCTCGGAAGGGTCATCATAGAAGAAAACCGATTTCACTATCCCCTCGATCGTCTCTGATATTTCGGAACCTGTTTTCGCGATCACGAATATGGGGATGTTTTTTGCATGGGCGTATCCAGCCTCTATGCCTAAGCCGACACCCTTTTCCGAGCATTCCACAATCAAAAGATCCGATGCGTCGATCTCCGAGAAGCTCTTTCGCATCAGTTCCCGCGGCGTAAATTTCACCTCGCCCCATCTTTCGACGTCACGAACCATGACTACGGTATCAATGCCAACCTTTTCAAGTGCATTCGAAATGTCCTCGATAAGTTGTCTATTGCCGAAGTCCCCGTAAAACTTTATGGCCAGATATGCCTTCATGTTTTCATAATGCGAGCATTGGCGTTGCGCTGACTCATCAAGCATCTCGACCGTTCGATTATATCTCAAAGAAGAGCATCCTCGCGAGGAATCTCACTGCTCGCCCGGCTCCGCCTCGCTGCGCTTTCGGAACCCTCGGTTCCGAAGGGCCTCCGACACGGGAGGGGCAGGCTGCCCCTCCCGACCCCTCCCCTCGTTCGATTCCTCCCCCCAAGAGCATCCTCATAAAGGTATGGAAAGGGAGTCTCGGAGGCGCGAAGGCGCCGAGAGCCTAGGCGGCCGGTCAGCAGACCGGAACGCCGTCCCTTTCCATACCTTTATGAGGATGTGCCCTCGCGAGGAATCGAACCTCGATTACAAGATCCGCAATCTTGCGTCCTATCCGTTGAACGACGAGGGCGAATCGCCGCGCTCTAAGCGTACTAGAACCGCAGGATTTTTTCAATCGCGTCGAGGAGCGACGGCTCGTGCTCGACTTCCTTCAGGACGCCCTTCAGGTCGGCGCGCAGCTCGTCGACGCGGTCGCCGGGCAGGAGTACCTTGAGCGCCGGGCGCACGCGCGAGCGGAAGTTCAGATAGAGGTCGGCGAACGGGTCGCCCGCGGGCGCGGTGCTCCAGCTCTCGAACTCGCGCAGCTCGTGGTAGCGGCGGCCGTCGACCATGATCCCCTGGTCGTCGAGCGTGAACGGGATCTCGCGCGGCGTGCGGTTGCCCCAGACGATGAGCAGGATGCCCGCGACCGTGATGAAGAAGCCGAAGAGGAAGTTGCGGGTGACGACCGAGAACGCGACGATGGCCGCGGCCGCGATCACGAGGATCCAGTACCATGAGACGTCCTTCTCGCGGTACTCGAATTCGGGAGCCTCCCACTGCATGAGGAACTTCGCCATATGGCTATTTTAGCACGGTTCCCATTCGCACATTCGTAAGAATCCGTACGTTCGCACCACCACAAACGAAAACCGCCCCTCGCGTGAGCGGTGGGCGGCTCCGTTTCTTAGAAAAGGATCCTTTTCCAATCGCTAGAGGACGGCTTCCTTGAGAAGCTTGCCTGCGCGGAACTTCGGCTTGACCGACGCCTTGATCTGGATCTTCTCGCCGGTCTTCGGGTTGCGGCCCTCGCGCGCGGCGCGCTTCGCCACGCGGAACGTTCCGAATCCCGCGATCGCCACCTCTTCGCCGTGGCTCATCGTCTTCACGATGGTGTCGAACACGGCGTCGACGGCGCGCTCCGATTCGGCCTTGGTCTGCATGCCTGCAGCCTTCATGACCGCTTCCACTAATCCCTTTTTGTTCATGGTTAGGTGTTGGGTGTTCCGACCTTTAGGGTTCCCCATTATTATAGCAAAACCAAGGGTTTTCTGCGCAAGAGGGGCGGATTCCGAAACGACCGGCGGGTTATGTCAACTCTCGTCCTGCCGCTTAGCCCCCTCCTCTTTCAAAAAGTTCTGGATGTCGGTCACGGTCCCCATGAGCTGCGCCGGGAAGATGATCGTCGAGTTCTTCTCGGTTGCGATCTCGGCGAGCGTCTGCAGATTGCGCAGCTGGAGCGCGATCGGGTGGGCCATCATGATGTCGGCCGTGTCGGCGAGCTTCTGCGCCGAGAGGTATTCCCCTTCCGCCGAGATGATCTTGGCCCGCTTCTCGCGCTCGGCCTCGGCCTGTTTGGCGATCGCCCGCTGCATGTCGTCGGGCAGCTGGATGTCCTTGATCTCGACCGCGCTCACGACGACGCCCCACTGCTCGGTGTAGCCGTCGAGGATCTTCGTGATCTCGGCGTTGATGACGTCCCGCTCGGACAGGATCTCGTCGAGCTGGAACTTGCCGACCACGTTCCTGAGCGACGTCTGCGCGATCTGGTCGATCGCGTCACGGACGTTCTGGATGGCGACGATGCTCTTCACGGGGTCGACGATGCGGTAGTACGAGACGGCCGAGACGTCGACCGACACGTTGTCCTTCGTGATGATCTTCTGCGCGGGCACCGGCAGGGTGATCGTGCGCAGGTCGACGGTGCGGAGCGATTCGAAGACCGGGATGACCCACGTGAGCCCCGGCGCGCGTTCGGCCACGATCCGTCCGAAGCGGAAGACGACGCCCTTCTGGTACTGCTGCACGACCCTGAGGCCCGCGAGGATGACGACGACGAGCGCGACAATGATATAGGTGGTCATGCTTGAACGATAGCACCGGGCGGGCGGGCGTCAAGAACGGCCGGCCGAAAACAAAACCAGCCCCTTGCGGGGCTGGTTTGCCGATCGCGGTGTCACAAGTACCGCGAAGCGAAGCCTTTCGTCGGGTTCGTTACGAACCCGACGGGAAGACGATCGACGCAGAGAGCGGAAGTGCGACGTTGCCAGGAAGGATCTGCGGGATGCTCGTGATGAGCAGGCCCTGCGAATCCAAGCTGTCGACATACTGCATGTCCGTCGTGTTCTGCAGGTTGACCGTCAACCCGGGCGAGATACCGTTGGCCGGGGTCGCCGTGCCGGCGTTGTCGTTCACGCGAACCGTGAAGGTGACGTTGCCGCCATTGCTGATCTGGGCGAACGGAGAGCTCGTGGCGAAAACCCATGTCTTCGAGGCTCCGCCGGCAACACCGGCAGTTGAGCTCGTGGAAAGGATTCCATCGGTCGTGATCGACTGACCGTTCTGGTCAATGAGATCGACGCCCTGCATGAAGGTCGAAGTCGCGCTCGTAGTAGCGATAAGCGTACCTGTGAAGGTAAGCGTAAGCTGCTTCACGGCCGCGGCGCCAGCGCTGTTCGCGCTAAACGTCACCGTCGCCATGTTGTCGTTCGTCACGCGCGAGTTGTGCGTGCCGACCGACGCGAGCTGCGGGACAAGGGTCGTCCGGAGCACCGTCTGGTTGTTGCCAGAAGCGCTCTGGAGCGTCACGTTGGCCGTGTGGTTCGAAGTCGCGCCGCGGGCCACAACGGCGAGGGCCGTCGTGTTGTTGATCGAATCCGTCGTCGTCATGATGCCGAAGCTTGACGTCGAATTGTCGGTGATCGAACCGCCCGTGAACGAACCCGCATCACCCTTGAGCGAGACCGAGAGCGAACCGCCAGCCGGAACGACCAACGGGTTGCTCAGGCTCGTGAACTGGTAGATGTAACCGGTTCCCGAAGCATCGATCGTCGGGCTGCCAGCCGTGCCGAGAAGCGTCGAGCCGTTATAGAGGCTCAGGTTGCTGAAGGCAGCCTTGACGCTTGTACTCACAACGGAATCAACGACATTGAGCTGCGTGATCTTCACGTTCTCGACGTTCGACGTTTCCGTAACGCGGAAGACGGCGAGCGTGTTGCCAGGCGAGTTCTGGACGATCTGGCCAGCCGGAGGATTCGTGGAATCCGCGCTGATGGTGATCGACGGGGTTCCGTTGAATGCCAGGTTCTGACCAGGCGTCGAGTTGCAGGAAACCGAGCTAAACGAGGTAGCGCCGGATCCCGTGCAGCCTGCGAGGGACGTGATGTTCGAGACCGTACCCGTCGCGTTCGACAAGGTGTCGGCATAGACGTCGACAGTCGCCGTACCGCCGACCGGAACGCTGAATTGCGCACCCGAGAAGGTGTAGGTCTGACCGCCGGCCACCGAACCGATCGTCGAACCGAACTGGGTGCCGTTCACGAGCACATGGAGGTTCTGCAGGTAGTTGCTCGCCCCGCTGGGGAGAGACACCTGGACGTTGTTCACGTTCACGCCTTCAGCCGACGAGGCCTGGAAAACGTACGAACCGATGCGCTGGTTGGTGACACCAGCCGAGACGTTCTGCTGACCCAAGGCGTTGTTCGCGCTCACCGAAAGGCTGTTGGCAGCCATCGAGAGGGCGACACCGTTCGCGCCAGCGATATTGGTCGTCTGGCTCGAAATGACACCCTGAAGAGGCGCGTTGGTCTCAGGAAGCAAATTCGCGGTGACCGTCGAGAAGTTCGCGGTCGTCTGGATATCTGCCTTGAGCGAGAGGACGCGGTTGGTGTTCGCAGGGATCTGATAGTTGATCTGCGAACCCGACGTGCCGAAGCAGTCGTAGTAGGTCAGCGTCTGAAGCGTGGTCGTAGCAGCCGGCCACGAACCACCAGACGTGTATCCACCACCAACAGTGGCATCACAGCCGGTATTCCCGGACGGAGGCGTGTTGATCGTGGAACCGACCTGGTTACCGGCATCATCCGTGAGCGAAATGTTCTTCACGACCATCCCCAATGAGGTGTCGGAAGCGACATTCAATCCTGTGAATGCCAGGTCGAAGCCAGCCCAGCGAAGACGGACAGGCTCACCGGACGCATAGACGTCATATTTCGCGAGCGTGACCTGCGAGGTTCCCCGCGCAATGTTGCCCGTCGGAGTATTAGCATCCTGCGTAACAGTGATCTGACCCTGCTGAATGCTGACCTGCGTGCCGATACCGCTCGTGTTAACGACGGTAACCGGCACGTTGTACTGGCTGTCAATAGCCAGCACGTCGTAACCGTTCAAAACTTCGAACTGGAAGTTCATGAAAGGCGACCCCATCACATCCGCAAAGACCTGGATGCTGTTGTTGCCCGTCGAGAGCTTCACCGGCGAAGCCGAAAGGTCGAAATAGGCCATGCCGTTCTGCGAAATGGACGACAAGGTCTTACCCGCCTGGGTTCCATTGATCGTCAGCTTCACGTTCTGAAGGTTGGCGAGGTTCGCCGAACCGATAACGTGGAAGTTGACGCCCTGGAGCCAGACCGGGTTGTTGTTGGCGTTGAACTGCCAGGCGCCCACGAGGTTTGCCTGCGTTCCGGCCGTCACCTGCGTGCCGATCGAAGACGAGGTAATCGTGAGCGAGGCGAGGTTCGGATTCGAAACAGTCGTCACCGTGAAGGAGCCGCTGTTCACCGGGAACACACCCGTCGCCGTCACCGCCGTGTTGCTGCCGGTCCACGCCGAAACATCAGACGCGCTCTGAAGCGAGAACGCCGTGGTGTTGCCAGCCGCGAGACCGCCAGCGACATCAATCGCGAGCGTCACATTCGCGGTCTGACCGGCTCCGATGGAGAGGTTGAGACCTGCGAAATCGATGACACCCTGGTTGATGGAATTGTACTGCGCGATGACCTGACCGTTCTGGGTAAGGTATGCGCCCGAAATCGAGTTATCCGCCAAGACACCCGTCTTGTGGAACTTCAATTCCGAAACCGTCACCGCGCCGGAGTTGCCGGCCGTGAGGTTGACCGAGAGGACCGGGACGCGAGCCGCACCGTAGCAAGTGCCCGTGCACGTGCTGGGGGTCGAGATCAGCGAGCCCGAAACCGGGTTGTTTGCCGCCACGCTCACCGCAAGACCGGTGGCCGGAGCAACAACGACGCCGCCACCCGTGCCCGTGCCGGTGCCCGTACCTGTTCCGGTACCGGTGCCCGTGCCCGTGCTGGCCATGGCGTTAACGAATGCCCTGGTCTTAGGACCAAAGTATCCGGCTGCAGGGGAAATCGAGTTCGCCGCCTGGAAAGCCGCCAACGCCTTCTGAGTGAGGGCGCCGAAATAGGCCGTCGGAGCGGAAACCTTGAGATAACCCTTTGCGATCAGCATCTGCTGCAGCGAGGTGACGTCCGCGCCAGTCGAACCCACGGTGAGGTCGTGAGTGAAACTGTAGGACATCATCGAGCCTGAGCTCGAACCTCCTGCATTGAGCTGACCCTGCAGCTGTGCGATCTGCTGCTGCAACTGCGTAATCATCGCCTGAAGATCAGTCGCTGATTGAGCGTTTGCGAGCGGCATCGCAGCAACTCCCAGCATCGACAAAACTGTCGTTGCCGTGAGCGCCGCACCTAAAACTTTCTTAGTAATGCTCATTTTAATTTATTGTTTGCGACATTTGATTTGATTATCGACCATGCGATCCCTTGCGGAATCGAATGACGTCGACCTTTTCCGTATGTCCAGCCGTACTTTTGCAGCGTGACTGAGGGCCACTCGGCAAAAGCACGGCTGGGCTCCGTTTCTTAATTGATTTCTGGATCGCTCGCCATCTTCATTCGCGATCACATCCGCAGTGAGGTTAGGACGGATCGTCGAAATCGGATGACGAACGAGATCTGTATCTTATAAAAGAAAAAGTCCGCTCTCTCATGAGGCAGACTCAAAATGCATGCATACTCCAGACCCAGGCCAATCCTTAATTGTCTTGCGGATCGACCGTTCCCTTCGCATTTTGATACCGCCTCACACGGTACCTTTACGTTAGATTATAACGTGGGCTCTTTGGAAAAGGTTACCCCCGTTATCCACTGTTTTCAAGGGTTTTACACAACCGGCATCGGTCCCGGCAGCGTCTGCCTGATCCGATAGAAAACCGCCGGGCCGCCCGTCCCCACCCGATCGATCAGGCCCTGCTCGACGAGCGTCTGCAGGTCATAGCGCAGGGTGCGCTCGCTCGCATTCGGCAGGATCTCTTGGATGTCCTTCATCCGGCAATTTCCCATTTGCCGGATTCGATCCAAAATTGCCGATTGCCGGATTGCCGATTTCAGGATGCCGTTGATCTCGCTTTCCTGACCCTGCTTTTCGATGGGATCATTTTTTGGCTCCGAGGCTGCCTCCTCAACCATATTGCCGGATTCCTTTTCTTGCCGGATTGCCGGATTGGCATTGCCGGATTTCTCGCCCGTGTCGAAATTGCCGGATGAAAAGATTGATGCCAAATCGGGTTCCGGCCGGGACAAAATTGCCGGATCATGGGATACCCCGTCGGCAACGCTCATGACGACGCTCAAAGCCCTGCCGAACGCCTGGATCTCCCCCAGCATGACGTCGCCGTTTGCCTGGTTCATCAGGCTGACATCCGAGGCGAACCGGGTGAAATATTCGAGTGTCGAGACGTTCTTCAGGGCACCCGCAAAATCGGTGCCGGCGACCGCTCCCAAAAGGGATACGGCAGCCGCTCTATAATATCCGGCAAAACCGGCATCGGTCATGACGCCGGAAATCCTGAAAACCGCATAAGCGATCTCATAGGCCTTCTTGAGCAGCCATGAGCTATTGCCGGATTCTTGCATGCCGCAAGTATAATCCGGCAATTCTCGAAAATCAAGCTATTTTATGGGAACGACCCAGTCGCCCACGAAACGCATGAAATCGTCGCGCCGGTCCTCCATCTGGTATTCCTGAAGATGCCACTTGGGGTGGCATTCGGGAGTCCATTCGTAATGGCCGCGGACCTCGCGGTCCTTGAAAACCCTGAGGTGATACTGCTTTTCGAAGCCGTCGAGGCGGCGGACGCTGATGATCTGCTCGTCGTCAATCCAGGCGACGAAGTGGTTGCCGAACTGCTGGCCCTCGAGATATTTCACGAAATCCGCGACTTTGACGTCGGGTGCGAGCTTGCCGATCACGAACTCCTGGCGGCTGACGCCGTGGCGGATGAAACCGGTCTTCAAAAGGAAGTCCCTCCCCCATTCGAAACCATCCGAGATGATGTATTTCCAAAGGAAATACTTGATTTTCCTTGTCAGCCCTTCCGGATAGGGCAAAACCGAATCGGCGATTCGGCTCGTAAGGGTCTCGTCCATAAGTACCCCTCCACCCTACCATAAATAACCGGCAATTTCCAGGTCTTGCCGGGTGCCGGAAAGGCTACTGATATTGGATATAGCTCGGCTCCGGCGTGAGCTTGAGGAGCTGTGCCGGGCCGAGAAGATAGCTCCCGGGGACCTTCACGTCGTTCTTATAGAAGATCTTGAACCCGGTGAACTGCACCGGCTCGGGCTCGATGAAGTCCTGATAGGTGCCGATCTTCTGGGACGGCGGCCCGAACCCGTCCATGTCCATCACGACCTGCACCTCGGGCAGCGGGGTGATGTCCTTATAGTTCGTGACCATGGCCTGGGTGAACCGGTGGACGACCAGGATCTTCGGGGGCAGGTTGTTGTCGTGGACGATGGTCGCGAGGTATCGGGCGGCGAAGTCGATGTTCGAGGCGTCGAGCGTCCCGATGACCGTCCCCGGCTGCCGGCCGTTGTGCATGGCGAATTCGGGATCGATCGAGAGCTCCACGTTCGGCAGCTTGAGGTACTGGGCAAGGAGCGGGACCTCGGTTTCGACGCTGCTCAAGCCGACCTGCACGTCGAGGAACACGATGCCGTGCAGGGCGTTCGCCATGTCGATCGCCTTCTGGACCTGGTCTGGCGGCATGCGCAGCCGGTATTTGCCGTCGGGGCCGGGACTCCCCTGCGCCGAGACCACGATGTAGTCGAGGGCGGGAATGACCGGCGTCGAGGGGTCGGCGGCGGCCCACATGGCCGAGGTCGAGGCGAGCTTCGCCATGACGACGTCGGGGGCGAATTCGCCCAAGATGCCCATCTGGGTCGAATAGAAGTTGCCGTAATAGGCGACGATGCGGTTGAAGGGCAGGAGCGCTCCGGGCAGCGGATAGGGGGCGCCCGCCACCGGCCAGCCGCTCACGAGCTTCTTATAGGTGGTCGTCGTCATGACGATGGTCGACGTTCCGAACTGCACGGTCGAGGTCACCGTCACCTTCTTCACCGGAACATCGGCGATCGTGGTCATCTTCGCGTCATAGGCGGCGGTATCGAGCGCGGTCCCGGCGGGTTCGGTGCCGAAGGGCGCCTGGCTCGTCCCGTCGGCCATCATGGCCAGGATCTCGGAACTGGTCGGCGTGAATGTGAGCGGTTTGCCGGCTCCAGTCGGCGTCGCCCCCTGGTGAGACCCCGTTTGGGCGGTTGTTGTTGTCGTCGTGGTGGTGGTCGTGGCCGTTGTTCCCGTCGCTAGGGCCGTCGTCCCGGTCGCGCCGCCGGCCTGCGCGGTCGTTGTCGCGGCATCCGAAACCGCTTTACCGCTCGTGAGGGTAAGCGTCTTTGAGGTACTGCCGGCATACCAAACGACCCCGACGATGCAGAGGGCGATCACGACGATGCCGATCAATTGTTTCGAGCCACCGCTCATTCCTCATATCTTATGCGAAAGCGGTTTTGGTGGATAGGGTGCAAAACCGTCGCGACGCCAGATTCGCGCGTGTGAAAAATCGAAAGGACCCGTTGCCGGGTCCTTTCGTCCAAACGAGGCTGGCCTGGTCACCACCAAAGCTCATTCAGTATGAGTTCGGCAACAACCGAAGTCAATCATGATTTAAGGATTTTTTAACAATTCCTTTTCGCGGTGGAGGTGCGGGGATGCCTTCCCTACCCGATATCCTCGACGAACGGATTGAACGTGCCGAGATCCTGCGAGAGCGTCGCGGCGGCGGCAATGATGAAAAGCGCCGAGAGCGCGACGAAGGCGGCGAGAGGCGCGAGCGCGCCGACGAGCAGCGCCTGATAGAAGATCCACGTCCCGAGCGCGCCATACCCGAGCGACAGGAACGTGAACCCGAGGCCGGGCAGCGACGTGCTCACGATCTCGGGATCATCCGACTCGGTGTTCGGGAACCGCGCACCGAGCGCGAGGCCGAACGTCGTGATGGCGAGCACCATCACCGCGATCGTCGCGAGGAAAAGCCCGACCTGCACGATCGGCACGCCGAGGATCGACGCGTTCGCGATGCCGAGTCCGAGGCCGAAGACCAGGAAGACCGCGCTATAGAACGCGAGCTTCGAGAAGAAGACCGCGCGCGGCGAGATCGGCGCCGTCCCGAGGATCCACCGCATCCGCCGGTCGACGCTGAACGAGGGCAGGGCGAACCGCAGCGAGAACGTGCTCGTGAAGAACACCGTGGTCGCGACCTGCAGCGACTGGATGGCGGCGACGATGGTCGCGGTGCTCACGCCGTATTCCGCGGAGTTGCGGTGCAGAAAGAGGTTGAGGGCGCTCTGGATGATCCAGAGGCCGAGCATGAAAAGAATCCACAGAAGGTCGCGCAGGCTGCGGAAGGTGGTGACCGCCTCCTTTTCGAAAATCGCGCCGATCGGCGACCTGAAATAGCGCGGGAACGCCCGGGGCGGCTCGTTCGCGGCCGTCCGCGCGGCGGCATCCGCGTCGTCACCGAGGGCGGTCCGCGCCTCGAAGTCCTGCTCCTGCAGCCGCTGCCACACCGGCAGATAGGCGAACGACAGGAGCCAGATGAGGACGCCGACGACCGCGACGGCGAGCGCAAGGGCGGCAAGATAGCTCCACGCGAGGAGCCAGGCGTGGTCCTGGAGCGCGAGCATGATGAGCGCCATGCCGTGCGTCGGAACGTACCAGAACGCCGCCGTGATCCCCGAGACGTCCGCCTGCGCCGCGGCGAGCGGGCCCGAGACGAAGAGCCGGACGATGTCCATGTCCGCGATCCTGCGCGCCATGAAATAGGTCGCGCCGCCGACGAGCGCGGCTGCGGCGAGCGCAAGCCACTTCATCTGAAGGAGGCCTGCCTTCGCTCCCTGCGCGACATAGAAGAGCGCGGCAAGCGCCATGATGAAGACGATCGCCGAACCCGACGCCCCCGCCGCGAGGAGCACGAGCCCGACGAGCGCCGAAAGGACAGCGGCCGCTCCCCCGCCGTACACCCCGGCGAGCGCGATGACGGCCGGCAGGCCGATCACGAGAAGCGGCCAGAGCGACGACTCGAAGATGCGCAGGATCGAACCGACGAGGAGAATCTTATAGTTCGGCGTCGCCGCGACCCACTCGTTCGCGCCGGCGCGGAAGAGCGTGAAGAGCGCAGAGATCACCGCGCTCACGAACATGAGATAACCGAGCACGAGGAAGAAGACCTCGTAGGTATAGAGCGGGAGCGTCTCGCGGCCATAGGCTTCGTGCTGCATGAGCGTGAAGCCGGCGCGGACGAAGAAGAAGATCCCGACCGCGATCGCGACGACGAGCAGCATGAAGAGCGCGATCGTGATCGCCTTCGCGACGGTCCGGGTGCCCATATAGCGCCTGAACCCGAGTCCGGAATATTTGAAGAGGAGCAAAAGCATGGGGCGGCGCTTAGGAACGTTCCGCGATCGCGACGTAGACGTCCTCGAGGCTCGCGTCGTGCGCGCAGTGCGCCTGCGCGCGGAGCTCGTCCATCGTTCCGACCGCGGCGAGGCGGCCGCGGCTCATGATGCCGATGCGGGTCGCGATCTCCTGCGCGAAGGAAAGGGTGTGCGTCGCGATGAGCGCCGCGTGGCCGCCCTCCCCCGCGAACTTCGTGAACAGCCCCTTCGCCGTGCGGGCGCTCAGGGGGTCGAGGCCGACGATCGGCTCGTCGACGAGGAGCAGCTTCGGCTTGTGGAGCAGTGCGGCGAGGATGGAGAACTTCTGCTTGTTGCCGCGCGAATAGGTTTCGAAATAATGCTTCTCGATGCCTTCGAGCCTGAACGTGCCGAGCAGGTCGCGCACGGCCTCCATGCGTTCCGCTTCGGGAACGTCGAACAGCGATCCGACGAAGTGCAGGAACTGCTCCCCCGTCATGCCGGGCCAGGCCGAGGGATCGTCGGGGATGTACCCGATCATCGCCTTCGTCTCGCGCGGCGACGTCACGACATCCTTCCCGCCCACGGTGACCGTGCCGCCGTCGGGCCGCAGAAGGCCGGCGATCGACTTGATGATCGTCGTCTTTCCCGCGCCGTTCGGACCGATGAGGCAGAAGACCTCCCCGTCCTTCACCTCGAACGAGACGCCCTTCACGGCATCGAGGTCGCCAAATGACTTCGAAAGCGATTGTACGTTCAGCATGATTCTCTCGTGGCTCTTGCCTTCATTGTAGCAGGCCGGGGCGGGACTGCATATAAAAGAGGACCCCGAAGGGTCCTCGCTGTTTTTTTTCGAACGTCATCCAGCCGCTTGAGCGGCGAGCATGGCCGGAACATCGCAGAATGCCGCCTTGTCCGCGGGAACGCCGAAATCATCGAGGACCTCCTCGATGACGCGCCGGTCAAGCGCGACGATGGTGAACTGACGACCCTGCCTCGTGACGACGATGCTGTCGGGCAGGACATAGGTCGCGCCATGACGCGACTGGACAATTTCATATTTGGCATCCTGACGGAGCCGTTCAAGGATCTTCTTCCGCCGGTCCCCCGACGGCTTGATCATGCCGACCGACAAATACAATCTGATCATCCGCGCATTCCTCCTGAGGGAATCATGACAACGAGCACGCTTATCCTAAGCGTCTCGCTGCGGATTGTCCAGCAGGCCGGTCTCTTCAACCGTCGTGACGATGCGATCGGCGGCGGCAAGGTCGGCCTTCGGATGGGTGTTCGCGACGCCGATCGCCATCATGCCCGCCGATTTCGCGGACTGGATGCCCGCCGGCGTGTCCTCGATCACGACGCACGCGGCGGGTGCGACGCCGAGCTTTTGCGCGGCGAGCAGATAGGGCTCGGGATGCGGCTTGCCGTGCGCCACGTCCTCGGCCGCGACGATCACCGCGAAGCGGTCCGCGACGCCGAATTCGGCGAGGGTCTCGCGGACTTCCGACGCAAGCGCGCTCGAGACGAGGGCAAGTTTGTAATGTTCCGCGCAGCGCTTGATGAAATCGATCACGCCGGGATAGGCGTGATGGCGGCCCTCGCCCGCGACAAGCGACGCATAGATCGCCGCCTTCTCGCGGATCAGCCGCGGGACGTCGAGCGCCGCGCTGAACACGGCGCCGAGATTCGCGAAACCTTCCTCGTCGGTGCGTCCCATGCAGTTCGCGACGAAATAGTCCTGCGTGAGCTCGAACCCGTGCCGGCGCATGACCTCGACGAACGCCCGCGCGTGCAGCGCCTCGTCGTCGACGATCACGCCGTTCATGTCGAAGATGACGGCGGCGGGCTTCCGCGGATCGTCCATGTCAGCCTTTCGGAAGGTTCAGCTTCGAGAAGGCCAGGAGGAACGCGGGGATCATGAGGTCCTTGCGCGTGAGCGTCTTCGACGAGAAATAGATGACGGGATCGTCCTCGCCGGCGAGGCGCTGCGTGAGCGCATCGACCTTCACGTGCATATCCTGCACTTCCTTCACCATCCATTCGGGAACGTTGATGCTCGACGTGAAGCCCGCGGCGGTCTGCCCGTCCTTCATGTGCAGCGCGACGCAGATCACGTAATACCATTCGGCGGCGCTATAGACATAGGTGAGGCAGTTCTCGACGCCAACGCCGACGTCGACGGCCGGATGCGTGAGCGCCTGTTCGGCATAGCCGCCGGCGCGCTTGAAAAGCTCCTCGAACCCGAACGCCTGCTCGGTCGACGACGGCCGCTCGAGCGATTCGTCGTGCACGATCGACGCCTCGATGTTCAGGCGCTTCAGGGCCTCCGCGAGGGCCTGCTGCTTCGGTTCGATGTAGCGCTTGGAGGTGTAAAAGCCGATGTTCATGGTCGGGATGGGTTCGCTTTCAGTATAGCAGGACGGGGTAGGCGGGTCGCTTTTCGTTGTAAAACCTTGCCCGTTCTGCTATAAGGAAAGAAGAACGTTAATCCGCTACGAAGGGAGCGAATCCATGAACGACCTGCAACGCACGACCGACCCGGACGTCCTGCTTCACCATGCGATCCAAGGAGATTCCGACGCCTTGGGGACGCTTCTCATGCTGCACCGCTCGCAGGTCCTCAGGATTTGCAGCAAGCGCCACCCTAACCCGAGCATCGCCGAGGAACTCACGCAGGAGACGTTCGTCAACGCCATCCGCGGCTTCAACAATTATCGCGAAACGGGAACCTTCTCGCACTGGCTTTCCCGGATCGCGAAGAACCTTGCGAACAACAAGCTCCGCGACGACAGGATGCTGAAGCGTGCGGGCGGCCGGGAACCGGCGGAGCTCGACGACGCCGCGACCATCACCGACAGCATGCTTGAGCACGTCCCGTTCCGGCTCAGCTTGATAAAGGCCTTGGGCATGCTGCCCCCGTTCCAGCGGGACTGCTTCATGCTCGTCCATCTTCACGGCCACAGCTATGCAGCGGTCGCCAAAGAGCTCGGCCGAACTGTCTCGTCCATAAGGAGCGGGGTTCATATGAGCCGCAAGCGGCTGCGCGAACACCTGAGCTGAACGACCACCTTTCCCCTTGGAACGCCTTTCCCCGAAGGCGTTCTTTTTTTTAAAAAAACGCGCCGTGGGCAATGACCCCAGCATGCCAGGCGGACGGAGCGATTGACACGCATCGCACCGAGGGTGTTAGATGGAACTGCCGCCTCAAGCGGCGATCTTTGACAACGACGTATGCCCCTCAAGGGCAGAAAGGAAGCATCATGGCAACATCGCCCGAAGCAGCAGCCGCAACCACCTTCTTCCCGAACCCGATCATCACGCTCGAACAGGTAAAAAGAATTGCCGACTACGGAACCCTGGAGCATCTCGAGACGCTGATCATCAAAGAGGCTTGGCACGCGTTCATCGGCAGCCTCTTCGACCGTGGCGCGAACGTCAGGCCCAAGCACATACCTTGGCTTGAAAGCCGCATTCCGGAGCTCTTCTTCAAGGTGAACAACGGCAGCCGGAACTGCGCCGACCTTGCCGAGCGGCTCCTCGACTGGTATCTCTTCAACTCCCACGACGACGTCGCAACCCGCGCCCTCGCATTCGCGATCGCATTCTGCGAAAAAGGCGGCTATGACCAGAAGAAGGTCTTCCGCCGCATTCGCGATATCGGCTACTGGTCGATTCCCTCCATCGAGCCTTTCATCGTCAGGCACCTTCGGAAGATCAATCCGGAATCGTTTACCGACCGCTATTTCGAGAGCGACTGGATCGATGCCGAACGGGCCTTGGATCTTGTCATGCGTTTTGAAGACGTGACGATGATTCCGATCCTCGAATCCATCCTGCAGAATCATGATTCGGGAAAGGTCTCACTGGAAGATGGACACCGCGCCCGCTCGTTTCTGCAATTGAAAATCACCGCGATCCTTCGGGGGGCCGTTCTGCGGCTCAAGCAGATCCAGAAAGAGCAGCAGCCGTCGCTCAGCTATGTGGTCGGGAAACCGCTCGCGGAAGCTGCAAACCTTTCGGGCGCCGTCCTCCTTAAGGTGCGACATGACGAGACGTTTCCAGTCGCGCGGCGCGAAGAGGGCATCCTGATCACGGTCACGCTGGAATGCGAGCGCCAAGACGACATTCCCCGGCTGCGGGACTGTCTCGCGGGCGGAACATTCAGCATCGGTCTTGCTGAATGGCGCCGTTTCGTGTGTCCGCAGCAATTCGACGCTGTCGTGAATCCGGAAACGTTCGTCTCGAGAAACATCCTTGTCCCGCAGGGAAACGCAACGGCACGGTTCTGCCTGGCGTTCAAAATCGAGGATAAAACCATCACAAACTATTTCGGCTACACGCAGCCTGAGCCCCCATCGGCTTGAGGTGAAATCCCAGCCGCTCGCATCATGCGGGCGGCTTTTTCATTGCCGCACGCAAGCGCTGCGCCGCGTATTACCGCCGCGGAGCGTACCGAAGCAGGATGTTCCCGTTTTTGAACATCCGGGAATCGAGCAGGCGCAGGCCCACGGGCTTCTTGAGCCCCGCGAAGAGCGGCGTGCCCTTTCCTATCGCCACGGGGGCGTACATGAGCCTGAACTCATCCACGAGGTCCGCCTCCATCAGGCTCACCGCGAGCGTGTTGCTGCCGAGGATCGCGATGTCCGTGCCGGGCTCGTTCTTTATTTTCGTAATCGCCTCGACGAGATTGCCGCTCACCACTTCGGTGTTTTCCCATGTCGGCTCGAACGGTCGCCCCACGACGACCTTGCGGACCCGGGTCATCCAGTCCGCCGTCGGACGGTCCTCGTTCCCCTGGGGCGTCGGCCAGTAGCCCGCCATCAGGTCATAGGTCCGCCGCCCGAAGAGCACGGTGTCGAGATGGTTGTTCTGGGCGTGCGCGAACTCGTTGAACTCCTCGTCGACGTTGTGCCAGGAAAGGTCGTGATGTTCGCCTTCGACGTAGCCGTCGAGGCTCACCATCATGAAGAGGAATGTCTTTCTCATGGATTGCGTTAACGCCAGGCGCCGAGGATGGCGCCCATGGCCGCGATCGAGACGAGGAACGAGACCGAATCGAAGAGCCACAGCTTCCACGGCTTCTTCATCCAGATCACGTCGATCGCCGTCCACGTCGCCGCGAATCCCAGCCAGAGCCACGCGCCGATGATCATCCCCTTGTACCAGGTCATCGGGCCCATGATGACCGAGTACGAGGCGATCCAGATGATCATCGAGAGCACCGACGCGCACACGATGTTGGTGACGAGGTTCCAGAACATCGGCTTCAGCATCATCCTGAAGTCGGGATTCTCGGGCATCGTCACGTTGGCGAGCCGCATCCACGTCTTTCCGAACAGGGGTCCGTGGAAGAGGAACCCGATGATGAAGCACGCGACCGCGGAAACGAGGATGGATAGTATGTTCATGACTTCATTGTAGCAGAATGGCGCGGGCGCTGGGCGAGGGTGCTGCTCGGATTCGAACCGCTGGAAAAATCAACTCCCGCCCTTGTTCCCTTCTAACAGCCTAGGGCTAAGTTCGGCGTCTATGATACCTCCGGCTTTTTCGATCTCGATAACCAATTGATGCAACAATGCTAATTGTTCCTTCACGTTACCCAGCGAATCCGTGTTTACTTCAGCGTGTTCGCCCGGCTCGCGCGCCGTTTCGTCTGAGTCGACGATCTTGATAACACGGAATGATTCGCCATTCAGCTTGTTCGTCACTGCGCTGAACTTATAGGCGAGCTCGTTCAACATCCGATCTTTTTCAGTAAGCTCCGATCCTCGCTTTGGCCCGAATTCAGGATTCTTGGGCATAATTGGATTGTACTACGAAATATGTCATAGAGAAATTCCATCAACCTTGAGAAACGGATCCGACAATCTCTGAAAGTAATTCCGGGAATTCTCCGGTTTTCATGTCTTCTTCGGTATAATGCCCCCTCCCTTTCAGTTCAATAATCTTGCCGCCCAAAAAATCGTGAAATATCTTCAAGCTTCTTTTTCCGGCTTCCTCTTCGTTGTCGGCGGTAAATGTGACAATTCTATTCACGCGCGACTTAATCGTTTTATCTATTTGATAGTCATAAAATTTCTTTTTCGCCTCGCTGCTCGTGCCAATCTTCCAAGGAGCTATCAAAAACAGCGAATCAATCTTTTGTTTTGAGTCGCCAAGCCAGCGGACTAAAAATGCCGATCCGCAGCTGTGTCCAATTAAAATGCTTTGCTCGGTTATTGCTTCCTTTTCCAAGACCTTCCTCCAGGCATCATAATCCGGAGCCCACGATTCCGGCATACGAAGAATTTTCGCAGGTATGTTGCGCGCCATCAATTCATCTCGCACCCACGGCATCCAATGTTTCGCTGGATCGCATTCGATTTCCTCGTGAGGAGATGAGGAGCATCCGTGGATGATAATTGCATTCTTCATACCCCTATCTTACCTCAAAAGTATCGGCGGGCGGCATGGGGCGATGTTCGAACCGCCGCAAATAAAACAAATGACGCAGCTTTGACAGCTGCGTCTTAAATTCCGAATTATATCCCATGCAATTTCCGGGAATCGAGAATGCTTGGGCCTCGGTGAATATAATCAGCGAGTCCTTGTTGATATTTACGTTCGCGCTCCTTGCGTTCCCTACCGTCCTCTTCGTACGCGGCCTGCCTGATAATGTCATACGCCACGCTCACGAGCGTAGCGATGGCGAGATCCCTGATGGTCTGCAGTCCGTTCCTGGGCCGTTGTCCGTAATTACGGACGCTCTCTTCCGGCGGCACGACTTCTTCGATGCCGGTTTTTTGGATGAAGAACCCGCACCAGTCTTCCAGTGGCTCACTGAAATCCTTGGTATGCCCGCAGGAGCAAATTCTCCCCAGCGTCTCTGCGTTCATCCTGTCCAACTTCGACTTGAGCACTGGCTGCAGGGTCCGGTATAGAATGTGCGGCGTGAGCCTCTGATCGCTTTTCAAGCCTTCGAGGACGTTTTTGCCGACCAATTGTTGCGCGAGATTTACAATGTACTCCTGATTTTCCTGTCTCATTTTTCTCTCCTTGTGAGAGTTCTCGTCACCACCATGGATCGCACGATCGGACTCTTCCGAAAGCGGCGATACGAACCCGAGACGGTTCATTAACGATCCGACAAGCATTCGCAATGTCGATGGGGGAATAATATCATATAATTATATAAATGTCAATATTTGCAGGGCCCGTCGTACGGGCCTCCCAGGACCGTCAACCAGGTCGACGCGGAGAGGGAGGGATTCCGTCGCTCGCTTCGTTCGCTCCTGGAACCCTACGCAGCACCCCGACCCCCTCTCTGGGAAACCCTCGGTTTCCCAGACCTTCCGACACGGGGTGCTGCTCGGGTTCGAATCCCTCCGCATGCAAAAAGGAATGTCCAGACGGACATTCCTTTTTGCATGCGGAGAGGGAGGGATTCGAACCCTCGATGCCGTTTCCGGCATACAGTCTTTCCAGGACTGCCGTTTCAACCGCTCACGCACCTCTCCTTGAAAGCGCCGCGCGGCCCGCGGCATGGCCGCGCCGCATCGCGAGCTCCCTTATTCTGCCCTTACATCGCAAGCTTTTCAAGCGCGGCGATGCGGTCCTCGATCGGCGGATGCGTCATCCAGATGCGGTGCCACCATGAGACGTGCTCGCCCTTGAACGGCGAATCGAGCCAGAGGTGCGCGGTCGAGTCGCGCGCGGTGCTCATGGGAACGGTGTCCTCGGCGATCTTCTCGAGCGCCGAGATGAGGCCGGCCGGATAGCGCGTGAGGAGCACGCCCGACGCGTCGGCCAGCGCCTCGCGGCGGCGCGAGATGGCAAGCTGGATGAGCATCGTGCCGATCGGGGCGAGGATCGAAAGGGCGATCGCGAAGAGGAAGATCAGTCCCCCGGCCTCGCTGTTGCGCCCGCGGCCGCCCATGCCGCCCCGGAACCCGCCCCACACAAGCGAGCGCAGGAAGACGTCGGCAACGAGCGCGATCACGCCCGCAAGCACGGCGGCGACGGTCGAAACGAGGATGTCGCGGTTCTTCACGTGCGACATCTCGTGCGCGATCACGCCTTCGAGCTCCGTCTTATCGAGCCGCGCGAGTGCGCCCTGGGTGACCGCGACCGCGGCATGCTGGGCGTCGCGTCCCGTCGCGAACGCGTTGATCTGCATTTCGGGCGTGATATACACCTTGGGCATCGGGAGCCCGTCGGCGATCGAGAGGTTCTCGACGGTGTTCCACAAAAGCGGATTGTCGGCCCGCGTGATCTCCTGCGCGCGCGCAAGCGAGAGCGCGATGCTCGCCGAGGAATAATAGCTTATGAACGAATAGACGACGCTGAAGATGAGCGCGAAGACGAAGAAGCTCGGGTCGCCGTAATAAGCGGAGATCGCATAGCCGAGCGCCCCGACGACGACGAAAAACACGAGGAACATGAGCCATGTCTTGCGGACATTCGAACCCTGCAATGAATAGACGTTGGTGGAGGCCATCTAGAACTTCACCGCGACCGGCTGCCGCTCCGCCGCGGTCAGGTCGTCGCCGAAGAACTGCATCGGCTTGAAGTTGAACACGCTCGCGACGAGGTTGGACGGGAACGTCTGGATCTTCGTGTTGAGGTCGCGCACCATGCCGTTATAGAAGCGGCGGGCGGCCTGGATCTTGTCTTCGGTGTCGGTGAGCTCGTTCTGCAAGTTCAAAAAATTCTGGTTCGCCTTGAGGTCGGGATAGTTCTCGGCGACGGCGAAAAGCGACTTGAGCGTCTGCGAAAGCTGGTTCTCGGCGTCGGCCCTCGCGGGACCGCTCGCCCGCATCGCCATCGAACGGGCCTTCGTGACGTCCTCGAAGACGCCCTTCTCGTGGGCCGCATAGCCCTTCACGGTCTCGATGAGGTTCGGGATCAGGTCATAGCGGCGCTTGAGCTGCACGTCGATGTCGGACCACGCCTCCTGCGTGCGGTTGCGGAGCGTGACGAGGCCGTTATAGATCGCGATGAGCACGATCACGACGAGGGCGATGACGCCTAAGATGATCCAGGTAATCATGTCGCTATTATACAACCGACCGCACGACCAGGCAAGATGCGGCGGGGCGCCTGCGAAAGAAAAAAGGGAGATGTTGCCATCTCCCTCATATACGAGGCCCGCCGCGGTTTCGGGTCACACGGACGCCCGGAATCGCCTTGCGCCAGCGGTCCATCTTCGCCACCGCGACCGTCGCGGTCTCGACGTTCGCGTAGCCGAGCAGCCGCTCCGCCAGACGGACGGCGAGCTCCTCGAGGAACCGGAACTCGCCCGTCTCGGCGACGCAGATCATCGCCTTGCGCACGTCCGCATAGTCGACGCCGTCCGCAAGGTCCATCGAGCGCAGCATCGGACCGAAGTCCGTGCCGAATTCGAGGTCGATGCGGATGCGCTGCGGGACCGCGCGCTCCTCGTCGCCCGCGCCGATGCGGACCGACACCACCAGGTTCTCAATGAAGATCGTGTCCATGACGGCCTCCCAGATGCCGGAATCCCGCGGCGATCCGCGGTCCGCACCCCGACGCGCCGTGGACGCGGTGGAACGGACGGCTCTCGTCGTCGCCCGCGCCGCCGAGCAGCCCCGGCGCGCGGAGCAGCATGAGGTCGCCCGCCGCGAGGTTGCACGAGAGCACCGGCTGCCCGATGCGCTCGTCGCCCAGCACTTCGACCGTCCCCGATCCGCAGACCGTGACGACCGCGATGATGAGCCGGTTGCGCGCATGGTCGCGATGGCTCGTGATGCCGTCGTCCGGTCCGTACTTCTGCACCGATATGTCGTCGGGCGTCCATGCGGCAAGCGACGGGAATTCGCCAGCCACCGACGAGAGCACGCGCTCGACGGCGGCCTTCAGCATCGAGAGATGGAACAGCTCCGTCGAACGGGACGGGAACATCAGGCGTTCGAACGCCTGCGTCACCGGCCCGATCGTCTCGTTGACGCGCTCGAACGGCTCCTGCTTCAGTTCCTGTCCGAGCCCGGCGAGGAAGATCCTGTCGACCGCCCGCGGGATGTGGGCGGCACCGATGATGCTCGCCGTCCGCACGGCTGCGGCGGCGTTCCACTGCGTGAATACGTTCATGCGTCCTCCTTTTATTGGATCGTGAATACGAATGTAAAAGAACAAAAACTGCCCGGGAAGGGCAGGTCTCGAAAGACGGTGGAAAATCTCGAAGCCTCCCCTTCGGTCAGGAATCCGAACGGGACGAGGCGAAGCCGGACCAGGTTGCGATCGTCTTCGTATGAAGCATGCATTCAGTATAGCACGGACAAAAAAACCGGCCGCACTGCGGCCGGTTTCGCGCCAAACGGGCGTGCGATCCTGTTTAATAATCCTCCCCTCCCATTCCGGGCATCCCGCCGGGCATGCCGGCCGCGCCACCCTTCTTCTCGGGGACGTTCGTCACGGCGGCGCCGACGGTGAGATAGTTCGAGGCGACCGAGATCGCATTCATGAACGCCATCTTCGTCACCTTGAGCGGATCGATGATGCCGGCCTCCTTGAGGTCGCTGATCTCGTTCGTCACCGCGTTGAATCCCTTCCACGGCTCGTCGCCGCGCTTCTGCAGGTCGCTCATCACGCGGTCCGGCGACTCGCCGCTGTTCGCGACGATCGCGCGGAGCGGGGCCTCGAGGGCGCGCTTCAGGATCTGCGCCGCGCCGTTGCGCAGCGTGGCTGCGACCGCCTCCTTGCCGTGCGAGCCGGCCTTCAGGCCGTGGTTCGTCATCTCGGCCACGACGGACGACGCGTTGAAGAGCGCGATGCCGCCGCCCGGGACGATGCCCTCTTCCATCGCGGCGCGGGTCGCCGAAACGGCGTCCTCGACGCGCTGCTTGAGCTCCTTCTGCGCCGATTCGGCCGGGGCGCCCACCTTGATCACGGCGACGCCGCCCGAAAGCTTGCCGAGGCGTTCCTGCAGCTTCTCTTTGTCGAAATCGGAATCCGTCTTCTTGATCTGGACCTTGATCTGGGCGATGCGGTTGTCGATGTCCTTCTTCTCGCCCTTGCCGCCGACGATCGTCGTCGCGTCCTTCGTCGAGACGACGCGGTGCGCGCGGCCGAGATCCTCAAGCTCGGTCGCGTCAAGCTTCTTGCCGAGCTCGTCCGAAATAAACTGCGCGCCCGTCACGACCGCGATGTCCTGCAGCATCTCTTTCTTTCGATCGCCGAAGCCCGGCGCCTTCACCGCGAGCACGCTGAAGATGCCGCGGAGCTTGTTCACGATGAACGTCGTGAGCGCCTCGCCCTCGACGTCGTCCGCGACGATCAGGAGCTCCTTCTTGCCGCTCTGGACCACCTTCTCGAGGAGCGGCAGGACCTCCTGGATCGACGAGATCTTCTTGTCGGTGACGAGCACGTAGGGATCCTCGAGCGAGGCCTCCATGCGCTCCTGGTTCGTCACCATATAGGCGGACACGTAGCCCTTGTCGAACTGCATGCCCTCGACGATCTCGAACGAGTTGCCGATCGTGTTCGAATCCTCGACGGTCACGACGCCCTCCTTGCCGATCTTCTCCATCACCGTCGCGATGAGCCCGCCGATCTCCTCGTCCTTCGCCGAGAGGGTCGCGACCTCCTTCACGCGCTTGTTGTCGTTGATCTCCTCGCGCTGCGATTCGAGCGCCTTCACGACCGCGTGGCTCGCCTTCTTGAGCTCCTCGGCGAGCTGGATCACGTTGAACCCCTTCTCGCGGATCACGGCCTCGCCCTCGTCGATCATCGCATGGGCGAGCACCGTCGCCGTCGTCGTGCCGTCGCCCGCGACGTCGTTCGTCTTGTCGGCCGCCTGCTTGATGAATTCGGCGCCGACGTTCTCCCACTTGTCCTCGAACTCGACTTCCTTCGCCACGGTCACGCCGTCGAAGGTGACCTGCGGCGCGCCGTATCCCTTCTCGATCACGACCGCGCGGCCGCGGGGGCCGAGCGTCATCTTCACGGCCTCGGCGAGCTTGTCGATGCCCTTCTTGATCGCCATGCGGGCGTCCTCGTTGAACTTGATCTGTTTAGCCATAGGTTTGCGAATTTACGAATTTTTACGAACGTGCGGATGGAATTTGCGGACGTTATTCCTCGATGACGGCGAGGATGTCGTCCTCGTCGCCGACCAGATACTTCTTGTCGCCGAGCTCGATCTCGTCCGGTCCGTACTTCTTGAACAGGACCATGTCGCCGACCTTCACCGACATGGGCTGCACCGATCCGTCATCCTTCATCTTGCCCGGGCCGACCGCGATCACCTTGCCCCTCACGGGCTTCTCGCGCTCCGCCGTATCGGGCAGCACGATGCCGCTCACCGTCTTCTTCTCCTGCTCGAGCGCCTCGAGGAACAGGTGGTTTGATAATGGTTTGAAGTTCATTTTTTGTTAATGAAAATGCGTTTGGCACTCCCGACAAAAGAGTGCCAATAAGAATTATAGCCGCCGACCCTCGTTCGTCAAGGCCGGTTTTAGGACTTTTTAACCTGGTCGTAGATGTTGAGGACCGCCTTGATGGCGTCCCCCACCGAGATGTTGTTCTGCTGATAGAGCCCGTCCGAAACGTCGCCCGCCGCCCAGATGCCCGGGCAGGACGTCGTCTGCGTCTTCGGGTCGATCACGATGTGGCCGTGGTCGCCCATCGCGACGAGGCCCGTGAGGAATTCGGAGTTCGGCAGGAGGCCGACCTCGACGAAGACGCCGTCGAGGGCGATCTGCTGCGTCTCGCCCGATTTCGCGTTCTTCACGCGGATGCCGTTCACGAACTTGTCGCCGAGGACCTCTTCGACGACGGTGTTCCAGAGGACCTGCACCTGGGGATGCGACTTCACCTTTTCCTGCGAGACCGGATCGCCGCGCAGCACGTCGGAACGCACGATGAGATGGATCTTCGGCGAATAGGGAATGAGGTCGAGCACGCTTTCGAGCGCGGAATTGCCGCCGCCCACGACCGCCGTGGTCTTGCCCTCGAAGAGCGGCGCGTCGCACGTCGTGCAGAAGACCACGCCCTTGCCGTCGAAGGCGTCCTCGCCCGGAACGCCGAGCCGCTTGCGCCGGCTCCCGGCGGTGACGAGCACGTATTTCGTCTCGAACATCCTGCCGGACTTCGCCGTCACGGCGAACCCGCCGCCCGGAACGCCGAGGTCCTTCTTTTCGATCTTCGTGACGAGGTCGTCGTCGATGATGTCGATCGCCGGCTGCGCGCGCAGGTGGTCCTCGAGGCTCTTCGCGAAATCGAAGCCCGAGATCGCCTTCGTGCCGATCCAGTTCTCGATGCTCGCCGAGTTGACCGCCTGCCCGCCGAAGCTGTCGGTCACGAGCAGCGTCTTCATCTTCTTGCGCGCAGCATAAATCCCCGCGGCAACGCCGCCGGGACCGCCGCCGATGATGATGAGGTCATAGGTCATGGGCTTGAGATCGGAAACCGGAGCGGGGGCGCTCCGGCCGGATGGCTGCGAACGGTTACTTCTTGAGGTCGAGCACCTGCTCGAGGGTCCGCTGGTCGAAGCCGATGATGATGTTGTCGTCGACCTGGATCACGGGCACGCCGAGCTGCTGGGTCTTCTCGATCATGTCCTCGCGCGCCTTCGCGTCCGAGGCGACGTTGAGCTCTTCATATGAAACGCCGTTCTTCGCGAAGAATTCCTTCGCCATCTTGCAGTACACGCACGAGGGCGTGCTATAGATCGTCACTTTATGCGCTGTCGTCATGGGATTGGTTGGTTGGAATTATTGTTCTGAGCCGTGGGAGGGATGAGGCGACCGTTCCCCGAAGATCTCCCAGGCGTTCATGAGGATGATGGCCGTCCCGGCCGCGAGGTTGCTCCATTTCATGAGCGAGATGTCCGCGAACCCGAGGAGCCAGGGCGAGGCAAGGATCCAGACGCCGATGAGGAGTGCTACCCACTGCTTGGTCACGTCTTCATTTTAGAACGCCGTGGGTCGAAGTCAACGAGCGGCGCCGGCGGCCATGGGCTTGGCGGGTACGGCGGCGGCCATGCGGGCCGTCTTGAGCGCATTCGCCCACCACATGAGCTGCTCGAGCATGCCGTTTTTCATGCCTTCGACAGGCGCGAAGAGCTCTGGCGTCACCTTGTCGGCCTCGGCGATCGCGGCATAGACCGGCCACTGGATGTGCACGGCATTCCGGATCGGAGCCATCTGCAGCTCGATCACGACCGTGCGCAGCTGTTCGACCGAACGGGCACCCCCGACGCCGCCGTAGCTCACGAAGGCGACCGGCTTGCGGTTCCACTCGCGAGAGACATAGTCGAGCGCATTCTTGAGGACCGCCGGATAGCCGTGGCTGTACTCGGCCGTCACGATGATGAAGGCGTCGCCGTCGGCGATCTTCCTCGTCCAGGCCTGGACGACGGGATTCGCGTAGGGCTCCTTGATCATGCTCGGCGAGACCGGCTCGTTGAAGAACGGCAGCTTGTAGTCGCGAAGGTCGAGCAGTTCCACCTCGACGCCAGGCAGCTTGGCTGCCTCGTCGGCGATCCAGCGCGCCGGCTTGTCGCCGAAGCGGCCTTCGCGGGTCGTTCCCGAAATTACCTTGATGCGGATTGGTTCCATGTGAGTTGTTAACTATTTATTAATGATTATTTGACCTTTGAGGATTTTACCGGACGGGCGTCCCGGCTCAGTTTCGCGAGAAGCTCGAGCAGGTATTCGGCGTTCATGGCATAGAAGACCTCCTTGCCCCGCCGTTCGTCGACGACCAGATTGCATGACTTGAGCGTCTTCAGGTGCTGCGAAACCGCCGGCTGGCTGAGCTTCGTGATTATGACGAGCTCGCCCACGGTCTTGCGCCCCTTGAGGAGCGCCTGGATGAGGCGGTAGCGGGAGGCGTTGCCGATCCCCTTCCCGAACCGCTCGATTTCCTTGCAGTTGTCGGCCATATAAATCATTATATTCGCATATCCTTATATGTCAAGAGGGGGCCGATCGCGACGAAAAAGCCCGCCTAGGCAGGCGGGCGGGCGGGCCGATAACGTCAGTATCTTCGACGAGGTCCGGACATGCGAATCGCGTCAAGCAGGACTCGGCGAACTTCTTGGGCTTCCGCTTCGATATTGATCCCTTCTTCTTTGGCTTCCGTAAGAATTTCCTCGTCAGTGGCACGGAGGACGTCTTCCGGGGTCTGAAACCGTTTCATGATGCACCTCGCTAAGGGTCATGGTACGACTTCGACCGCGAAGCCGCAAGCGGGCGGCGGATATCCAAGAGGACGCGTTATTTCGCCGTGAGCGCCGCATCGATCGCCTGCTTGTAAGTCGCATAGGGTTCCGCGCCGAGGATCTGCGTGCCGTTGATGAAGAACGTCGGGGTCGAGTTCACGCCGGCGGCGCCTGCCTGGGACATTTCGGCGGTCACGGTGCTCGATTCGGAATCATTCGCAACGCACTTCGTGAATGTCGGAACGTCAAGGCCGACCTTCTGCGCGAGCGAGACAAGCTTGGCCTGCGAGAAGAATCCGTCGTCCTCCCGTCCGCCCGCCTGGGCGTCGGCGACCTTCGCGGCATAGAGGGCGTCATGATAGGGCCAGAGCTTGCCCTGGTCGTTCGCACATTCGGCGGCCTCGGCGGCGAGGGTCGATTCGGGACCGAGGAACGCGAAGTTCCTGAAGACCATGCGCACCTTGCCGTTGTTCACGTAATCCTTGATGATCTGCTGCTCGGTCTGCGCATAGAAGAGGCCGCAGTATGGGCACTGGTAGTCGCCGTATTCGACGAGCGTGACCGGCGCGTTCTTGTCGCCGAGGACCGCGTCGCGCGGACCAAGCTTCATGACGTCGGCCGGCGTGAGCGTCCCGGCCTGGACGCCGGCACCGGTACCGCCGCCGTTCTGCGCGCCCGCTCCCCCGTCGGAAGGACGGTAGAGGGTCGAGAAGACGATCGAGCCGCCGATCACGGCTGCGGCGATGAGGATGCTGAACGGCAGGAACCTGTCGTTCCGCGCCGATGTCGAGGCGGGAACTTCGGTTCGCACCTCTTCGATTTCGATCATGGCGCCGTCGCGGCCCGAATCGTCATGCTGCATGACACCCATTATACCGCCCGCGGGCGGGTGCCGCAATCCCGCCGCGCATGCAACGCATCCGTCCCCCTGCGGTATAATGGAAGGATGTCGCAAGCATCATCGATTTTCGCGTGGCTCATCGCCTATCGCTACATCGTCGCCTATCCGCTCGCGATCATAGAGGGCCCGATCGTCATGATGGTGTCCGGATTCCTCGTCCGGCTCAACTTCTTCGACTTCTGGCCGATCTATCTCACGCTCATCGCCGGCGACCTCACAGGCGACGTCATCTGGTACATGGTCGGCCGCCATGGCGGACGGCCGCTCATCGAGAAGTACGGCAAGTGGATCAACATCTCGCAGGAGAACGTCGAGCGCGCCGAGGAGTTCTTCAACGAGCACCAGACGAAGATCCTTTTCATCTCCAAGCTCACGACCGGATTCGGGTTCGCCATCGCGACGCTCATCGCCGCCGGGGCGACCAAGGTCCCGTTCAGGAAATACATCACGATCAACTTCTTCGGCGAATTCATCTGGGCGGGATTCCTCTTCGCGATCGGCTATTTCTTCGGCAACCTCTACACGTGGGTCGACAAGAGCCTGCGCTGGGGCTTCATCACGGGCCTCGTCGTCGTCGCGGTCCTCGCCGTGTGGGGCTTCGGCAAAGTGATGCGCCGCCGGTTCGGCGCCCCGCCGAGATTCTGATCGTTCGCTACGACAATGGATCCCCTCATATCGATCATCATCCCGACCTTCAACGAGGAGAAGACCATCGAGAAGACCGTCAGGCAGTTCGAGCGGCTGAGGACGCCGCACGAGACGATCGTTTCGGATTCCATGAGCACCGACCGCACGGTCGAGATCGCGAAGTCGTGTGCCGACACGGTCGCGCTCCTTCCGGCCTCGAAGAAGCCGGGCGTCTCGCCGGCCCGCAATGACGGCGTGGCCGTCTCGCACGGCCGCTATCTCGTCTTCATCGATTCGGACACGTTCGTCCCCGATCCCGACGCGTTCTTCGCCAAGCTCCTCGCGCGCTTCGAGCGCGAGCCGCGCCTCGTGGGCATCTCGGTGAAGATCATGATCGTGAGGGAGCTCGCGACCCGCAGCGACCGCGCGGTCTCGTTCCTCATGAACTTCTGGTTCTGGTTCTCGAACAAGTATTTCAACGCCGGCCTCGCGTCGGGCAAGTTCATCATGGTGAAGGCCGATGCCTTCAGGAAGGCCGGCGGGTTCGACGAGCGCCTCAAGACCGCCGAGGACGTGGACCTGTTCAGCAAGCTCTCGAAAATCGGTGACGTGCGGACGGCATGGGACCTCGCGGTCTATCACGAAGGGCGGCGCTTTCACCACATGGGCGCCTGGATGACGCTGTTCAAATGGATCCACAACGGCATCTCGTACTGGCTCTTCAAGAAGCCGTCGGACACCTGGGAACCGGTCCGCTGAGGCGGCCCCGTCCGGCGAGGCGGGGCGACCTGCTACACTAAGGGTATGCGCGCCAAACTGAGTTTCGTCATTCCCGCCTATAACGAGGAGCACTACCTGGGCGACTGCCTCGACACGATCATCAAGGAGGTCTCGGGGCGCGACGACGTCGAGATCGTCGTGGCGGACAACAATTCGAGCGACCGCACGATCGCCGTCGCCGAGGAGCGCAAGGCGAAGTTCCCGAACCTCGTCGTCGTCAAGGAGACGCGGCGCGGCGCGAACCGCACCCGGCAGACCGGCTTCGAGTCCTCGCACGGCGAGATCATCGCCTTCATCGACGCCGACACGAAGATGCCGGCGGGATGGGTCGCGACCGTCGAACGCGAGTTCGCGCTCCATCCGAAGGTCGTCTGCGTGAGCGGACCGTTCATCTATTACGACCTCTCGCCCGGCATCCGCGCGCTCGTCAAGATGTTCTATGTCTGGGGTTACGTCATCTATCTCATCGGGCGCGGGATCTTCCATCGCACGACGATCATCCAGGGCGGCAACTATGCCGTCCGCCGCCAGGCGCTCGAGAAGATCGGCGGGCAGGACGTGAGCATCGTCTTCTATGGCGACGATACCGACCTTGCCGTGCGCCTGAGCCGCATCGGCATCGTGAAATTCTCGTTCGCCATGCCGATCCTCACCTCGGGCCGCCGGCTCGCGAAGGAAGGCACGTTCACCATGGGCTTCCGCTATGCGCTCAACAACTTCTGGATGACGGTCTTCCGCCGGCCGTTCACGATGGACGCGAAGACGGTCCGGTTCGAGAACGGCACCGTATACCAGCCCGAGAACAAAAACCGCGAGCGGCTCATCGCCGTCGTCTTCACCTCGATCGTCGTGCTGTTCTTCGTGGCCCTCGTGCTGGTCGCCTATTACGTCCTGAAGGCCGGGGCCTTCGGAACGGTCTCGCTCGCGCACCTCTTTTCGGGCGCCCGCGAGTCCGCCGCGCCGATTTCCAGTTCGCCCTGAAATGTGATAAAAGGATTGTGCGGCCGCGAAGCCGGCCCGCAGCCCCATGGGTAACCGATTCAAGATATTCCTGTTCGTCGTCGGGGATGCCGTGGCCCTGTACCTCGGCCTTTTTCTTACGCTCTTCATCCGCTATGGCGCGGATTTTTATGGCGAGTTCCTCGACGCGCACGCGCTCCCGTTCACCGTCGTCTTCGCGCTCTGGCTCGTCCTGTTCTATGTGTCGGGCCTTTATGACCTGCGCCGGCTGCGCAACAACCTTGATTTCATAAAGACGCTCTTCCTCGCGGTCGCCGTGAACGCGGTGATCGCCGTGCTGCTCTTCTATCTCGTGCCCGCGTTCGGCATCGCGCCGAAAACCAACCTGCTGATCTTCATCGCCGTCTTCGCCGTGGTCGAGATCGCCTGGCGGCGCCTGGCGAACCGGCTCATGACGTTCGGCGAGTCCCCGAACCGCGTCCTCGTCATCGGCGACGGCCCGGCGGTGGACGACGTCACGCGGACGATCCGCGAGAACCCGCAGCTCGGCTATGAGATCAGGGCCGAGCTCGGGGAGGGCGAGGCCTATCGCGCGCCCGAGGCGCTGAAGGACATCGCCCGGCGCGAACGGGTCACGATGATCGTCGTGCCGCACGCGCTGAAGCGCGACGCCCGGCTCACCCGCACGCTCTATGAGCTGTTCGGCAGCGGCCTTGCCGTCGTCGACCTCGTCGCGTTCTACGAGACCATCATGCGCAAGGTGCCGCTCCCGGACCTCGAGGAGGCGTGGCTCATCGAGAACATCGCCGCGGAAGTCCGGTTCTATGACCAGCTGAAGCGGGCGGCGGAATTCCTAGGCGCCCTCGTCCTCGGCATCGTGCTCCTGCCGCTCGAGCTCCTGATCGCGCTCCTCGTCCGGCTCACCTCGCGCGGGCCCGTCATCTATAAGCAGGTGCGCGTCGGCGAGAAGGAGCGCCCGTTCACGCTCTATAAGTTCCGGACCATGCGCGTCGACGCCGAAAAGGACGGGGCCGTCTGGGCCTCGGTGCGCGATCCGCGCGCGACGCCCATCGGACATTTCCTGAGGCTCTCTCATTTCGACGAGCTCCCGCAGCTCTGGAACATCGTGAAGGGCGACATCTCGTTCGTGGGCCCTCGCCCCGAGCGCCCCGAGTTCGTCGAGAAGCTCAAGCGGCAGATCCCCTATTACGAGGTGCGCCTGCTCATCAAGCCGGGCGTCACCGGATGGGCGCAGATCAACTATCACAAAGACGCGACGGCCGAAGACGTCATGCAGAAGCTCGAATACGACATCTATTACCTGAAGAACCGCTCGATCGTGCTCGATTGGGCGATCATCCTGAAGACGCTGAAGGCGATCGTCTCGAATCCCGAATAGGGCCGCGCGCGGCCCGAAGCCGAACGCAAGCGCGGGCGCTATGCAAGCTGCGCGCCGTTCTTGCGCGCCTTGTCGAGAAGCCAGGAGCTTGACTGCACCTTGCCGCCGCGGCCGAGGTTGAAGATCATCTCGATGCCCAGTTCGCGGCAGGCGTTGATGTCCTTATAGAGCGACGATGCCGGATCGGCGGCGTTCTTCTCGTCCCGGTCGCCGCCGTTCGCGAAGATCGTCGGCCTGATCTCAGCGAGCATATGGACCACGCTCATGTCCTTCGGATCGGACTCGTGCTTCGTGAGCACCACGCGGTCGACGGCGCGGAGCCCCTCGATGACCTCTTTGCGCTCCTGTTCGGACATGAAGGCATAGCCCTTCTTCTTCTTGATCCAGTTGTCGTTGTTCAGGATGACGACCAGCTCGTCGCCGAGCGCCTTTGCGGCCTCGAACATCCGGACGTGCCCGATATGGATCGGATCGAACCCGCCGCTCACCGCGACGACGACCTTCTTGCGACCGTCACTGCTGACGCTTCCCTCTTCTTTATTGCTGTGCATGGTTGTTATCGGGCGAATCCGCCCAGATGGATCGCATGCGCGAGCGCATACCAGACGGCGGCAATCACAATGATGATCGCGGCCGCGGTGGCGCCTGCGCGTGCCTTCGACATGCCTTCATTATAAATCACCTTCTGCGGCGGCGGTCCAGCCCGGCACCGCCGCGCGATTTTATCGATAATTGCATTCATTATGGCGGGCATCCGGACGGGATATGCACAGGAGCGGTTCCGGTCCCGTCGGGTTCGACCGTGACGCCGTCGACCGCGAGGACGGGCACGGCCTGCAGCGAAAGGACGGCGGTCGACGTGGGATCCGCGAGCGCCACGTCGCTCCAGGTGCTCGTCGCGACCGCGACCGCGCGGCTGTCATAGGTCTTCACCGCAACCTTCCGCTTCGCGGAGGATTTCGCCGTGGACGATCCGGCGCTCCCCGTCCCGATGACGACCCGCAGCGTCCCCGACGCCGGCGCCGTAACGACCGTCGTCGAGCCGAACGCCTCATATGAGCTGCCAGGAATGCCGTTCTCGATATCGCCCGCGGCGTTCGGTCCCGTGTGGTTGCCGTTCCCGTCGTACAGGTCGGCCGACGCGCCGCCCGTCACGGTGACCTCGGTCATGACCGGCCGCGGTGCGCCCCGCCCCTCGAGGCAGTCCTCGCTTGAAACCGACAAGCCGAGCGGCGGGAGCGCAAGCGAGGGAAAAGATCCGTCCACGATCGCCTGGAAAAGCATGATTGTCCGCGCATCGCGGATCAGCCCGTCGTGATCGATGCCGTTCTCGCCATAGAGGGTGAAAATGTTCGTGTAGCCGTCCGCATGGTCCATCGCCGAAAGGACCGGCACCGTCCCGTCACCGTTCGCGCGGCCGACGTCGACCGAGCCGTCGTCGTGAACGACGTATTGGTCGACGGTCGGATCCTGGCAGCCCACGAGGTTATAGACGCGCGGTCCGGATGGCAGCGGGCCGCCATCGATCGTCTCGTGTTCGCCGTCGGCGCGCGCGAGAAGGGCGGGGTTGCGCGCATCGATCGGATCGGCCGTGAGCAGCGCGTTCGTTTCGTCGAAATCGAGGGCGAGCGTCGTCTCGTTGCCGGCATCGTCTTCGCCTTCACGAACGACATAGGGACCATGCACGCCGACGAAGCGTCGTGAGGGCAGCAGATCATAGATGCCCGGCATGTTCTGCGTGATCGCTTTCACTTCTCGCGGATTGAGCAGGCTTACCGGGCCGATGCCGAACCCAAGGTCGTCACCATACTGCAGCGCCTTGAACGTCGCCGGCGCACCGAGCTGCGGAACGCCGACCAGGATGAGCGAATTAATGAGCGCGGCACCGGCGGATCCCGAACGGACAAGAAAGTCCTTCACGGCGAGGCCGCCCATGCTGTGGGCGATGACGTTCACCTTGCCGTCGGGCGACTGCGCGGCGGCCCGTTCGATGACCGAGCCGACGACGGCCGACGAGCTCGCGACGCCCATGCGCCAGTCATAAGGAGCGACGAACAGGTCGCGCCCCTCGACGAAGCCTTCGTTTTCGAACGTATCGATGAGCGTCCCGTAAATCCGTTCGTCGAAGGGAATGGGAATCAGGAGCCGGTCGTACGTGCCGCTCACGGACCGAATGATGTCGCCCGCCGCAAGCTCGCGGCCCGGAACCTGCGTGCCGTCAGGCGCGAGCGCAAGCGCGTCGAGATAGTCGTCGTTCGGCGAATTCGCCATCTCGCTCGCCGCCGGCCAGAACTCCCGTCCCGCCGCAGCCGTGCCCGTCGCGCCGACAAGCGCGGACCCCATGACGCCGGGAACGATGACGAGCGGCTCGTCGAACGTCCCGCTCGCGATGATGAAGGGATAGAACGGATAATAGCCCTCGCTCCGGCCGATGCCGGGAAGGAACGTGTTCGTCATCGCGATCCCCTGCCCGTTGACGCCCTGCAGGATGACGCTGCTGTTCTGATAGTCCTGCACCGTGACCAGCCGGTAATAATGGTCGGGATTCACGCGGATCGACAGATTTGAAAACGTGACCGTCTGTAAAATGTCGGTGAAGACCGCGCCGTCGGCAACCGGGAACGTCCGCACGAGCTGCGCGTAACCGGCATCTGAAAATTCCTGAAGCGTCACCTGCGTCGCGGCATATTCAGGCGCGTTGACCTTGCCTTCGAGCGTGATCGAACTGATGGTTCCCGCCGTTCCGCGCCCGAGATCGTACCAATTGTCGCCATACCAGCTGTCCTTCGACGCGGCCTGGTCGGCCGGCTGATTAAAGAGCAGCGCCGCGTGAGCGGGGCGCGCGGCCGCGAGCATGCAGAGCGCAAGCGCGATCAGGGCACCGGTCCGGATGCGCGAGTCGTATTTAAATCGAGCGATGGAAAAACGCATGGGTGCAGCCTAGCACCCCGTCGATTAAAAGAATCTAAAATTGCAGGTATAATGACGGATATATGAGAATCATCGTAACCGGCGGGGCCGGATTCATCGGCTCGCACATCGTCGACGACTGCATCGCGAAGGGCCATTCGGTCGCCGTCATCGACAACCTGTCCACCGGATCTCGCCGCAACCTCAACCGCAAAGCCCGGTTTCATAAGGCCGACATCAGGGACCGCGCCGCCATCGACCGCGTCTTCGCCAAGGAACGCCCCGAGGCCGTGAACCATCATGCGGCGCTCATCGAAGTGACGAAGTCGATGCGCGACCCGCACGGGACATTCGAGGCGAACGTCCTCGGAACGGCAAACGTGCTTGCCGCCTTCGCGGCGCACGGCCGCGGCGCCCGCCGCCGATTCGTTTTCGCGTCGACCGGTGGCGCGATCTATGGCGAACCGAAAAAGCTTCCCGCGAACGAAGCGACGCCGATCGCGCCGCTCTCGCCCTACGGACTTTCGAAATACCTCGCCGAAGAGACGATCCGGTTCTATGCGCGCCTGCATGGGTTTTCCCATGTCATCCTCCGGTACACGAACGTCTATGGCCCGCGCCAGAACCCGAACGGCGAAGCGGGCGTCGTCGCGATCTTCACGCGTCTCATGAAAGCGGGACTACGGCCGACCATCTTCGGCGACGGCAGCAAATCGCGCGACTACGTGCACGTGAGCGATGTCGTGCGCGCAAACGCCGCGGCGCTCCGCGCGGCATCGGACTTCACCGTGAACATCGGGACGGGTTCAGGCACGACCGACCGCATGATCTTCGACGCGATCGCCCGGGCAACCGGTTTCGCCAAGGAGCCGGTCTTCGCGCCCTATCGCACGGGCGAGGTGTACCGCATCTCGCTCGACGCCCGCCTGGCGCGCCGCCGCCTCGGATGGAAGCCAACCGTCGCACTCGACCGCGGCATCAAAACCGTCGTCGACTCGCTCTGATCATGGACCAGCCGACACACGAACCGCCGCCGCCTGTTTCGAAAAAAGCAAGGATCCTTTCATTTCTTTTTAACAACAAAAACGCGAAGCAGACGATCGCCAAGAACACCTTCTGGCTTTCGGTCTCGAACTTCGGAGGCAAGGCGATCAGGGCCGTCATCATCATCTATGCCGCGCGCGTGCTTGGCGCGGCGGAATACGGCGTGTTCACCTATGCCATAACCCTTGCCGGATTCATTTCGCTTGTCATGGACCCCGGCATCAACTTCGTCTTCATGCGTGATGCCGCGCGCGCGTCCGACGAGGACCAACGGAGCATCTTCGGAACCGCCTTCGGCATCAAGCTCGTCCTGCTCGCAATCGGGGCGTCGATCATCCTGTTCGCCGGACCCCTGTTCTCGACGCTTCCCGGAGCGAAAATCCTGCTCCCCATCGCGGCGATCATCGCCGTCTTCGACACGCTGCGGGACTTCTTCCTCTCGCTCATGCGCGCACGCGAGCAAATGGAGTGGGATGCGGGCATCACGCTCGTGACGAACCTCGCGATCGTCACGGTCGGCTTCGCGCTGCTTTTCCTCAGCCCGAGCGCGAAATCGCTCATCTGGGGATATGCGCTCGGCAGCGTCATCGGCACGACGATCGTCATGATCGCGCTCCGCAGCTACATCCGGACGGCGTTCGCGAAGTTCAGGCGGCGGCTCGCGAAACCGATGGTCGCGGCTGCGTGGCCCTTTGCCATCACGGGGGCGCTCGGCCTGCTGCTCACGAACGCCGACATCCTCATCATCAGCTGGTTCCGCAGCGCGGAGGTGGTCGGCATCTATGCGGCGGGCATCCGGATCATCCAGGCCCTCTATCTTATTCCCGGCATCCTGCAGACGAGCACCCTGCCGCTCCTCGCGCGGCTGGCCAACAGCGACAACGAGAAGTTCCGCGGGACCCTCGAGCGGATCGTGAGCACGCTCTTCCTCGCCGCCATCCCGCTCGCGGCGGGAGGAATCGTCGTCGGCACCCAGCTCATCGGCACCATATTCGGCGCGGCATTCATCCCGGGCGCGCCGTCGTTCAAGATCCTCATGCTCACCATGATGATCGACTTCCCCGGCTCCGTCATCGGCACGGCGGTATTCGCTTATGGCCATCAAAAGAGCCTGATCATCACGTCGGCGACCGCCGGCATCCTGAATGTCGCGCTCGACCTCGCCCTCATCCCGCACTTCGGGATGGCGGGATCGGCCCTCGCAACGCTCATCGCCCAGGGGGCGAGCAACGCCTACCTCTGGGTCATCATGAACCGCATCAATCCGTTTTCGGTCGCGAACCGCCTGAGGAACGTCCTCATCGCGACGGCGATCATGACGGTCCTCGCCGAAGCGCTCACGCTCCTGCACGTCGAGGTCTTCGTGACGATCGCCTGCTGCGTTGCCGCCTATTTCGCCATGCTTGCGACGTTCCGCGAACCGCTGCTCCGCGAGGTGACGAGCCGCTTTCAGACGAGGAATCCGCTCTCGTAATAGTCCCTGATCCCGCTTTCGATCGAAAACGCCGGCACGAACCCCAGCTTTTCCTTGGCAAGCGACATGTCGCACAGCGTGTAGTCCTGATAGCGCCCCTGGTACGGATTGTCGATATAGTCGGGCTTCCATTGCGTGCCAAGCACGCCGTTCAGGATCTCGATGATGCGGTTGAAGGTCGTCGCAACGCCTGAACCGCAGTTCACGATGCATGATTCCTTTGCCGCGAGCGCGAGCATGTTCGCCGTAACCACGTCCTTCACATAAATATAGTCGCGTTTCTGCTCGCCGTCCGTGAAGATCCGCGGCGCATGCTGCTTCATCTGGTGCGCCAGCTGATAGATCATCGTCGCGCGGCTCCCTTTGTGGCTCTCGCCCCGTCCATAGACGTTGCAATAACGGAGTCCCACGACCGTCACGTCGGGGTGGTCCTTCGCGACCTGCATGGCAAGCGCGTCGAGCGCCACTTTAGATTCGGCATAGGGATTGAGCGGTTTCGGCGTCATCGTTTCTTGATAGGGCGGCGTGAGGTCGCCATAGATCGCGGTCGACGACGCATAGACGATGCGCTTGCAGCCGTTCTTCACGACATAGTCGAAGAGCGCCTTCGACGAGTCGGCGTTCGCCCGGAACATTTCGGCGCGGTCCATGTTCGTCGTGTCGTTGATCGCCGCCTCGTGGATCACTGCGTCGATATGCCCGATCGCATCCCAATCGATGCCGAGGAAGCTCGGCTGAAGGTATTTGCCGGTGAAACCCTTGAGCTTCTGCTCGGCATCGTGCCCGGTGATGAGCACGTCGTGTCCGTCCTCCATGAGCTTGCGGACGATGTTCGAGCCGATGAGGCCGGTGCCGCCGGTGACGAGGATTCTCATAGGGATAGCGTACCATCCGTCCCCGGCCCGCGACAATACCGGACCGGACCAAGCCCGACCTCATCTGCCATTCCAAATAAAAGAGGGCGCGCCACGTGGCACGCCCTTGCTGCTGTCTGTCAGAACGTCAGAAGATCCGCTCGCCAAACCGCTCGAGATAGCGCTGCTGGAGCATGAGGAGCGCCGTCAGCGTCTTGAACTCGGTGCAGGCCTCCATGCTCTCATGTTTCGCGAGCAGGCTGCCATACGCCATGGGCAACGGCACGACCTCGACCTTCTGGATCGGCTCATCGCTCGGAGGAGCGGGTTGCTCCCCGTCGAAGAACATGAGCGCATGGATGGAATACCCCTCGATCTGCGCACCGCCCGAACATGGGGTCGGAACCTTGAGGAGGCACATCTCGCCGACGACCGTCGGATCGATGCCGAACTCCTGTTTGAGTTCGCGCGTCGCGGCGCCAGGAAGCGTGATGTCCGATCCCTCGACGAGCCCTCCGGGAAGCTCCCGAAGCGTGTCGCCGGGATGATCTGTCACGAGCGCCGGATAGGGACGCACCTCGTGAACGAACATCGTTTTGCAGTTTTGGGGGCCGGCATTCCTGATCGTCTCGAGAAAATCTCCCGTGACGACCGCAGTGCTCGGGATGATGATCGGCAGCGCCTTCACGGCATAGATCTGCCCGGTGCTTACCACCATCACCACCCACCGGAACGGGACTCCCGGCTCCTGGCAGGAAAACAGCACGTGATGGCTTGAGCCAAGAATTTTCACATCTTTGTCCTTGAGGTCGAGCGGCTTCTGCCACGGAAGAACTTCAGATGCTACCTCGGTAATCATGCAGTCTTCTCCTTTTTTTTGGATCTTCGAAATTGCAATGGTCTGTTGCAGATAATACCGTAAATATTGAAAAATGTCAATATCATCCTTTCGCCATGCCGAAAAAAGTCATTTGACAAATCTCTATAAATAATTTATACTATATTTCAGTATCCTTTCCTGATCTCCAGATCCGGGAAAGGCAGACAGGAGCACATATGGATTTGCAGGCTGTACGCGGCTGGCTTCTGCAGTTTGAAGCCATCTTCTTCGACTTCGACGGCGTCATTGGCGATTCGGAACTCACGAAAGCCGAAATTTGGAAACGCCTCTTCAACGAATACGGCATTTCCGAACCGGGCGACACCTGGTACCAGGCGCATATCGGCCGGACACGGATGGATCACTGCGTGGACATGGTGGACACGTTCCACCTTTCCGTCGCTCCGGCCGTCATTGCCGACCAGCAGAAGGCAATGGAGTTCGCGGCCTTCCACGACGAATTCGTTCCGCCGATCGAGCCGATGGTCCAGCTCGTAAAACGCCTGTACGAAGACAACGTCACCCTTGGCGTCGCCTCGTCGCAGCACCGGGCGATCGTCGAACGGCAGCTCGAGCACATGGGCATCAGGCACTGCTTTCGCGACGTCGTTTCATGCGAGGACGATTGTCCGACTCAGGGCAAACCGAACCCGCGAATCTATCAGCTTGCCGCCGAACGCCTCAATGTCGATCCGCATAAGTGCGCCGGCATCGAGGACACGGAATCGGGGCACGTTGCGGTCGCGGACGCCGGCATGTTCTGCATCGGATTCGAAAACCCGAACAGCGGCAGGCAGAACTTCCCGCGGGCCGATCTTGTTCTCGGATTCCCCGACGTCCAGGCACTCAACCCTCTTCTCGGCATCTACCGCGCGCTCTCAAGCGTGGGCGGCGACTATTAGACGAGAGATGATAGGCAGGGGCGCATCGTCATGATGCGCCTCTTTTTATTTCCCTGCGCTGTGCTACCCTGATCCTATGATGACCGCCCGCGACAAGATCAAAACCATCGACGAGATCGCCCGCATCACGCGCGAGGCGCACGCCGCCGGCAAAAAAATCGTGACGACGAACGGAACGTTCGACCTCATCCACGTGGGCCATATCCGCAACCTCGAAGAGGCCCGCGCGATGGGCGACCTCCTCATCGTCGGCGTGAATTCCGACGCATCGGTCAGGAACTACAAGGGACCGACCCGTCCGATCCTCGGCGAGGCCGACCGCGCGGAAATCATCGCGGGGCTCGAATCGGTGAGCCACGTCTTCATCTTCGACGAGCCCGATCCGCGCCCGTGGCTCGAGAAAATCCATACCGACATCCACGTGAAGGGCGGCGACTGGAAGAACGCCGACAAGTCGCGCGCAATCTCGACGATCGTCGAAGCGCCCCTTCTTGAAAGTAAGGGCGCGAAACTCGTACTCGTCGACCTCGTTCCCGGCAAATCGACGACCTCGATCATCGAGAAGATCCGGCAGCTTCCCTAAAGGTATTCCTTCAGCAGGCGCTCCCCGCCCGGGAACATCGGCACGAAACGGCGGCCGAACGCGTCCTTCGTCGCCGCACTCTTCGCGACCACGTACAGGTCCTTCTTGAGGAGCGACGCGACGTGTACGACATAGGCATCGAAGCTCACGACGCCGCGCACGGCGGGGTGCGCGAACAGCGAGAAGAGGTCAGTCGGCGAAAACCGGCCGCGGAGGTCGATATCGACGAAGGGATAGGCGCGCGGATCGTTCCGCTTGTCGCCGGCACTGCCGGTATGGATGATCCGATATCCTTCGTCCTTCATTTTTTGGACGAGCTCGACGAGCAAGTGCTCCCGCTGCTTCGCCTCGACGATGCCCGACGCGACATAATTATTGAAAGCGAGATAGCGGCCGTCATGCGCGATGCTTGCGGCCCAGGGCGCCGATTCGCATCCGCGCGTGAGCGATGCCGGAACGGCCGGCTCGAAGTCGGGGCCCGAAAGCGCGGGAAGCGGCTGCAGGCCAAGTCCCTGCAAGGCTCGCGACACGAGGCCGATCATCGCGACCACGACGCGGTCGCCGCCCTCGATCGCGGCATAATCGATGCCGATCGCGGCGGCCTGCGGGAAGCGCGACGTGATCGCGTGAAGCATGTCGTTCTTCGAAATGAAGACGTGACCGCCCTGCCCCAGTTCGGCGAGCCGGATCGTATCATAGCCGAGGCCCTTGAAATAAGGCTCGAGGCGCGGATCGACGACGATCTTCACGGCGCCCACCCGCTTCAGGGCCCGAGCAAGCGGCTCATGAAAGAGCTGGTCGCCCAGATGGACGAGGATCGGATCCCAGAACGCCAGCACGAAGGTCCCCGAAAACGAGAAGTCCGAAGGCGCTACGGCGCGCATGCCCGGCTCCCGATAGACGGTGCGCCGCAAAGCCACGAGCTCTGAAAGCCCGTGTGCCACGACCTTATGGATGTAATAGCGGACAGCGGACCAAAATGACTTCATGATGTCAATTTACTATAATATCAAATATCGCTTCCTCAAAGCTCCCCGACCATAACCGTGAACCCGATCGAAGAAACCATCAAAAAGAACGGCGGCGTCATATTCGCCGAACCGGCGATCGTGCACCGCGTCGCCTATAGCGGCCGGAACATCGTCGGCCCGAACGATTCCTTCACTGCGCCGCTCATGGACGGCCGCGGCTACCTGCCCGTCGAGTGGTGGGTCATGTCGATCACGCAGGCCGAGAACGACGCGCGCGTGGACGGCGAAGGCGTCTCGAACCTCGTCCTCGCCGACGGCAGCACGATGCGCCTCGACCATGCGGCCCGCGAATCCGAAACGCTCCTCTTCGGTCCGTACCGCTCGCGCTGGCCCCTCACGAAGATCCTCGACATCGGAGGCAAGCCAGTGAAGACGAGCTTCTCGAGCGAACCCGAGGTTCCGCCGATCCCCTGCCATCTGCACTCGGGCGTTCCGGTGAACGGCGTCGCGAACATCGCGAGCGGCAAGCTCGAAGCCTATTTCCTGCCGCCGGTCGACGTCGCGCCGTACGAGCAGGACTTCGGCCGCGTGAAGACGCGCCTCGGCGTGAAGCCCTCGACGTCGCGCGGGGCGTTCCTGAACGGCATGAGGAAGTTCGGCATCGACGACGAGCTCTATGCGCTGCTCAACGAGTTCGAGGTCCGGCCGTTTGACGGATGGATCATCCCGCCGGGCGTCGTGCACGCGCCAGGACCGTGGACGACGTTCGAGATCCAGCTGCCGCAGGACGACTTCAACCTGCTCGCATGGCGCCTCGGCCAGAGGATTCCGGCGAACGAGCTCGCCTCGCAGCGGGAAGCGCAGCTCCTGCGCGGGCTGGGCAGCGAGGAAGAGGTCCTCGAAAAGCTCGTCGCGTGGGACGCGACCGCCCGCCCAGACTTCGAGCAGGCCTATCGCCGCCCGAGCCGCATCATCGAAGAGGGCGCCTGGGGCGCAAAACGGCAGATCTTCTTCGACCAGTTCTATGGCGAAAGCCTCGAGGTGAAGCCCGGCATGTCGTATGCCGTCACGGGCGACAAGCCGGTGGCAGCGGTCCTTTGGAGCGGGCATGGGACGGTGAACGGCCTCGCGCTCGACCACGGGAACGGCCGCGAACGCGAATTCCTCATAACCCCGAACGCCCGGGCGACGGTCGCGAACGCCGGCCCCTCGAACCTCATGCTGTTCCTCGTCCATCCGCTCACGATTGACAGAAAATATTAAAAGTATTTTAATATTAGAACTATGGAGACAAAACGCGCCGCGGCAATCATTAAAAACGTTTCACGACTCAACGTCCTGGTCATCGGGGACTTCTTTCTCGACCGCTACAACATCACCGGCGAACCGACCATCTCCCCCGAGTTCCCCGTGCTCCGCTCGGCCGTAAGGGAACAGCTCGACTTCCCCGGCGCGGCGGCGAACATCGCGAGGAGCTTCGCACGGCTGGGCGCGAAGGTTTCGATCGCCGGGTTCCTCGGCGAGAACGAGGCCGGCGCGACCCTAGCGCGGATCCTCGAACGCGACGGCATCGACACGGCCGGCGCGGTCCGCGGCGGCAAGACGGGCCTCTTCATGCGCATCGTTTCGCGGAACGGCAAGGATGTCGCCCACTTCCACCGCCTCGACGAGCCCCAGGAGCATCCGGCCCACGCCCGCGAGCACGTCGCCGCCTTCGTGAAAAAGAACGTCGCGAAATTCGACCTCGTCTTCATCGCCGACTACGCGGAAAACGAAGATTCGGTCATCGACGCCAGCCTCGTCGCTTCGGTCACCCGCACCGCGAAGCACACGGCCGGCATGTCACGCAGCCGCATCGACCTTTTCAAGCAGATCACCTGGGTTTTCATGAACAAGCTCGAAGCCGCGAAGCTCATCGGCAAACCCGATGCCGACCGGCACGCAAAGACCATCAATCAGAAGATCGGCAGCCGGAACGTCGTCGTGACCCGCGGCCGCCACGGCGCGGTGACAAGCAACGGCACCGAAATCGCGGCGATCATGACGGACGTCGTCGACCCCTGCGGCGCCGGCGACACCTTCGCATCGACCTTCTGCGCTTCGCTGCTCGGGGGCGCCGACGAGAACGAGGCGGGCAACCTCGCCGCCCAGGCCGCGGCCATCGCCGTCGGACAGCACTTCACCTATTGCCCGAGCGGCGAAGAAGTCATCGACGCCGTCGCGCGCGCGAACAGCGAATCGCAGGACCTCGACCGCCTCGCAAAGAAAATCGAGGACTATAAGTCGGCCGGCAAGGTCATCGTCTTCGCCAACGGCTTCTTCGACCTGATCCACAGCGGCCACGTGCTCATGCTTGAACGGGCGAAGCAGCTCGGCGACGTCCTCGTCGTCGGCATCAACTCGGACCGCTCGACCCGCGAGAACAAGGGGCCGGGTCGGCCGATCATGCCCGAAGCGAGCCGCATCAAGATCCTTTCGTCACTCCGGTTCGTCGACCACGTCTTCGTATTCGACGAGCTCACCCCCATCAAGGCAATCATGAAGCTGAAGCCCCACGTCATCGTGAAGGGCGGCAACTTCACGCCTGACGAGGTGATCGGCAAGAACATCGTCGAGGCCTACGGCGGCCGCGTCGAAGTCATCATCCCCGAGACGGGATTCATGACGGACGACCTCATCAGGCATATCGCGGTCCCGCAGAAGGCCGCATCGCGGCCGAAAGCGAAACGGGGAGCGCCGGCGCGCGCGAGGAAATCCGCGAAGACGCACCGCCATGAAAACAAGCGATCGCGATCCTAAGACCTATATCGACATCGCGCACAGCTTCGTCAACCGCTCCGACCTGCCGGACGCCGAGAAGAAGCTCATCGCTTCGGAGCTTGAGCGCTACCTCAAGGTGCAGCTGACCCGCAACCAGTGGCTCGAGCCCGCGATCACGAAGTTCTGCACGGACTGGTACCGCGAGTTCTATCGCATGATCGACCGCGCCGATCCGTATCGCGGCGTGAAGGACCTGTCGCGCCGGCACGCCGAGCGCCTGACCGCGCGCTTCAAGCCCGCGACGTTCGGCGAGATCCTCATGTTCTGCATCCTGGGGAACAAGATCGACTATGGCTCGCTCTCGGCGCATACGCCCGATTTCGCCGAGCTCGAACAGGACCTCCGCCATTCGGCCGCCGAGGCGCTCGACATCGACGACTCCGCCGGCCTCGATCGCGCCATCCGGAAGGCGCGCCAGGTCATGCTGCTCGTCGACAACGTCGGCGAAATCGAGTTCGACAAATTCCTACTCGGCTACGTTAAAAAGAATGGCACGGCGAGGATCCTCATCGCGGGCAAGGAGGAGCCGATGCTGAACGATGCGACCGTCCACGACCTGCGCGAATCCGGCATGAGCCGTTTCGGCACAATCGTCTCGACGGGCAGCGACTGCTTCGGCCTGCACGAGGAATATGTCTCCCCCGCCTTCAAGAAGGAGTTCAAAACGAGCGACCTCGTGATCGCGAAGGGGCAGGCCTATCTGGAATTCTTCACCGAATATAATATTGCGAACGTATTCAACGTCCTTTATTCGAAATATCCGATCGTCGGCAACGGCTTCAGGCTGCCGCCGCACAAGAAGGCCGTCATTTCGTCGAAGCGGTATGCGCACCCGAACAACCGGCGCTACGATTTCGGCTAGGCGCCGGCCGGCTGGCCCTGTCTGCGCCTGAGCGCCTCGACAAGCTCCTCCGCCGCCTCGCGGCTCGCGGGATAATTCCGTTCGGCGCGCATGAGGCGCAGCGGCCAGGCGATGCCGTGCTGCAGCGCCCGCAGCGCCGATTCGAACGCGCGATACGGACCCCGGCCGGCATAGGTCGCCACGCGGAGCACGCCGGCGATCGCGGTGAACCGCACGTCGAGCGATTTTTTGAAATAGGCGCGGGCGTCGTCCAGGCGCCCTTCGAGCGCATAGAAGTTCGCGAGGCGCGAATAGACGTCGGGCGCGAAGCGGCTGAACGTGCGCGGCTTCGCGGGATCAAGGTCGCGAAGCACGGTCTCGAGCCGGCGCGAAAAGATTTCGGGATGCGCCTGCGGCGAGCTGGTCACCTGGGACGCGTGGTTGAAATAGACCGTGAGCGGTTCGGCCACCGTGCGCTCGATCGCCGGATCGTCCTGGGCGCCGATCGCGCGCACGCGGATCGCGAAATCCTCGACGCTGCGCTGTTCCGGACGGAACATCCCGCCACGCTCGAGGAACTCCCGGCGCACGAGCCAGTTCGTCGGGGCATATGACGCGCAGTCGGCGAACCGTCCCGTCGCGAAATCGACGACCCAGCTGGTGCCGTTCACGATAAGCACCCCGCGATCCGCTTCGAGGACGGCGAGTTTCGTTTCAAGATTGCGCGCCAGATAGGCGTCGTCGCTGTCGAGGAACGCGAGATAAGTGCCGCGCGTCATCGCGATGCCCGTATTGCGCGCCGCACCCTGGCCGGCATTCGGCTGATAGGCATAGCGGATGCGCGGATCCTTGGCTGCGAGCGCCGCGACGACGGCCTTCGTGTCGTCGGTCGAGCCATCGTCCACGACGACGAGCTCCCAACCCCCGAAGGTCTGCCCCTGCACGCTCGCGACCGCGTTCCGCAGAAGGTCGGAACGGTTGTAGGTCGGAATGATGACGGAAACCTTGGGGGCGGTGGACATGGGCTGATGTTAGGCCGCGCGGGCGACGCGGTCAACGGTCCGCGCCTCGTCGCGCAGCACGTATGCCTTCGCGCCGTAGCGCATCCTAAACCGCAGGAAGGCGAGCCTGAACCCGAGCCGTTCGCCGAACGCTCGAAGCGGCAGGATGACGTGCCTGAATGCCCACGAACCCGGCAGCGAGCAGATATAAAGGATGGCCGTCCCGAGCGATGGATGGACGGCGAACGACCGCGCGAGCGCCTGCCGGCCTTCGCTAACCTTGCCAGCAAGCACGAGATAGACGCCGCGGTTGCGCCACAGGCGGCCCATGTTGGCCCGTCCGGCAGCGGTCCGCGGCATGATCGGCTCCCATTTCGCGATCATCGCCGCCGCCTTCACGGCAAGCTTCTCGGCGGTCGCAAGGTTCGTCACCTGCCCGCTGTGGGAATAATAGATGGCCACCGGCATGTCGATATAGGGAACCTTGATCGTGCCGTCATGGATCAGCGGCTGCAGGCGAAAGACGTGGTCGACATCCTCGATGATGTTCCGGTCCTCGTCATAGGGGCCGTAGTCGACGAAGATCGCCCGGCTGAGCAACACCGAACTCGGCGTCGAGCCGCCGATGCCGTTCACCCGTCCGGTCTGCCACGACATGCGCCACGTATGCCCGCGCACGACGTCGGCCCGCGCGCGCACGGCCTCGGAACCCAGCAGGTCGAGCGCCTCGGGCATGAGCGCGTCGTCGGAATCAAGCGCAAGGATCCAATCCCCTTTGGCATAGGCGATGCCCGTATTGCGCGCCGCCGCAACGCCGGCGTTCTTCTGATGGAAATAGCGCACGGCAAGCTCGGGGTGCGCATCGGCGAACTGCCGCACGACCGTTGCGGTCTCGTCGGTCGAGCCGTCGTCGACGACGATGAGTTCGAGCGGCAGGTTCGTCTGCGCGGCGACGCTCGGCAGCGATACGCGCTTCAGGAAGTCGGCGCGGTTATAGGTCGGGATGATGACGCTAATGCGCAGCGATTCCATGGTTGTTATAGCTCGTCCACGCCTCGGTGATTTCGCGGGCGACCCGTTCCCACGACAGGCCTTCGGCCGTCGCGCGGCCGTGCTTCGCGAGCTCGGCGCAGAGCTTCGGATCGTCGACCAGACGCCGCATCGCGCGCGCCATCGCGTGAACGTCCGTCGGATCGTCGAGCAGCAGCGAATCATATCCGTCCTTCATGCGTTCCGACGCGCCGGCGTAGCGGGGCCCCGAAGTGATCGTCGGCAGTCCGGCCGCGAGGGCCTCGGCGATCACGAGCCCGAACGGCTCGTCGAGCGTCGGGAAGAGGAATGCGTCGGCGGCGGCGCACCAGTCGGCGAAATCGCTCCGCGGACCGATGAAGAACACGCGGTCGCCCACGCCGCGCTCGTCCGCAAGGCGCCGGAACGCCCGGTTGTCGGCCTTGCCGGCGACGACGAGTTTCGCGTGCGGCGCTCCGAGTTCGGCGAGCGCCTCGATCGCAAAGTTCAGTCCCTTGCGCTTGAACTCGTTGCCTGAAAAGAGAAAGACGAAGTCGCCGTCCGCGAACTTCATCTCGCTGCGGATCCGCGCACGGACGGCGGGATTCGGCGCGAACTCATGCGCATTCACGCCGCTATGCACGACAACCACCCGTTCGTCGGAAACGCCGTAGAGGGCGACGATCTCACGCTTCACCTTGTTCGCGATCGCGATCACGCGCCTCGCGCCGCGCCTCACCGCCCAGCCCTCGACGAGGATGATCGCGAGGTTGATCGGCCGCAGCTTGCGGGCAATGCGCCGCAGGTAGCCCTTCGCGGTCTTCGGCTCGCGCGCGTTCGTCACGATGACCGCCTGCCGGTGCACGCTCTGCGCAATCATGAAATCCGTATTAAAGGAATACAGGCCGTTCGATATGAAAAGCCCGTCGGGATGTTCGCGCTTGAACGCGCGATAGATGCGCGACGCCTTCGCCGCCTTCGCGAGATGGGTGAGCGCGGGAACGCGCCAGTCCGTCCTGATCGGGATCACGCGCTCGAGGTTGTCGGTCGGATAGCCGACGCTTGAGGCGACGATCGAAACGCGGTGCCCCGCCGCCACAAGCGCCTGGGCGAGCTCGACGCTGTAGCGTTCGATGCCGCCGAGCTTGTCATAGGTTCCCGCCGCGATGCAGACGTCGTAGCCCATGGATTCCAGTTTAGCATTTACGGGCGCATGAAGACGAAGTTGTCATAGCCGAGATTGCCGGCCTGATCGGGGCGTTCAAGAAGCTCGGGATCGCCCTCCTTGTTGAGGCCGTACAGCCGGTAGCCTTCGCGCGCGAGCAGTCCGATCGTCCCGCCGTGGGCCTCCGCGCCGTCGTCGCTCTTCCAGAGTTCCATCAGAATGACCGGATGTGCCTGCGCGATCATCGCGCGGGCACCCGCGAGCACCTCCTCCTCGAAGCCCTCGACATCGATTTTCATGATCGTCGGCGGACGATGGCTCTTCGCGTAATCGTCCAGGGTCGTGGTCTTCGCAATAATTTTCTTAAAGCGGCTGTCGGGACGGAACCCGCTCATGCCTGACATCCGCGGATCGGCATAATAGTCGCGCTCCTCCCCCATCACATCCGCTACGGCGATCAGGTTCGCAGTCATGTTCGGACGATCGGCATTCTTAACGAGCACCTTAAAGGTGCACGGGTTCGCCTCGAAACTGTGAATCTCGCCTGCCGTGACGAATTCCTTCGCGAGCGCGGAATAGAATCCGATGTGTGCACCGACGTCATAGAACACGGAATCGTCCTTCAGATTCTTCACGAGGAATTTCGTAAGCGGCAGCTCGAATCCCGGCAGCGCGCCGAAGAACACGACCGCGATATCCTCGGGAAGGTCGATATAAATGTCCTTCCCCCAGAACGCCCGCGCCTTGGTCACCATCGGAAACAGCCAGGTTACATAATAGAGTCCCTTGAGGCCATAGCGGCGAAGCGCGTACCAGAGCCGCCGCGACCGAGCCGCAACGGTGCCGCCACCCGGCAGATAGGCATCAAAGGCGGCGATCTCGGGCTCTTTTGCTTTAAGAAGATCGAGGCAGGCTTCCCTCATAGGAATGTGGGCTCGAACGGTTCGTTGCGGACGGGGTGCCGCTTCAGATAATCGAGCAGGCCGTCGAACTCGCGGATTACGTCGTCCGCCTCGACGGCCGCGATGCACGGGGCGGGCTCGCCGACGGGCACGGTCGCGGCGCAGCGCCAATCGTCATAGAGGCAGCCGACATCCTTATAGACCCAGCGGTTCACGCCGCGGCGGCCATAGAGGGAATTCATGCCGAGGTGCGCGCCCGCGGGAATGCAGACCGAAGGGACGCCGAGGGCGACCGCGACGTGAACCGGTCCCGTATCGTTCGTGATCACGCTGTGCGCGTTCGCGACGACCACCGATGATTCCGCAAGCGAGAACGCGCCGCAGCCGTTCACGAGCGGCACCGAGGCCAGTTCGGCGATGCGCCGGCCGAGGACGGCTTCGTCGGGAGAGCCGATGGTCGCGAGGCCGAATCCGCGCGCATGCACGGCGGCGGCAACGGCGGCGAACTTCTCGACCTGCCAGCGCTTCATGGGATCGCTCGCGCCGGGAACCAGCACGACATAGCGGCCTTTCGCAAGCCCCATTTCGCGCATCTTGCGCGAGGCGCCGTCGACCGCCGCGGGATCGATATGGAAATTGAGCGAAAACTCGCGGGCGGGCGCACCGCCCGTCACGGCCATGCGGATCGCGTCATGATGCAGGAGCGCGTTCGCAGGATGGCCGCCATGCCGGTCGAAATCCCGATCGATCGACGGCACCGTCACCGCATAGCGCGGAAAGACGTGCCGGCGGGCATATCGGTCGAAACGCGCCGATTCGGGGTTGCGCAGCTCGACCCACGGCCCCTCGTATCCCACCACGCGTTGCGCGCCGAGCGAAGCGGCCACGACCCTGCTCGTCTTCTCTTTGATGCCAAGGCACTGGTTGACGACTTCGCTGAAACCGATTTCGCGCAGCATGTTGATCGAACGCAGCGCGTACAACGGGTTCGTGCCGAACTTCGACGAATCGATCTTGATCACCTCGTCAACCGTGTCGCCGAATGCCGCCGGCGAAAGTCCCGACTGGCGCGCGATGGCAAGATGGATTTTCTTCCCGCCGAAATGCCGCCGATACTGCGCAAGGACCGACGTCGCGATGATGACGTCGCCGATGCCGTGAAAGTCGACGATGAGCACCCGGTCCTCCCATCCTTCCTTGTTGACCTTCGACCCGAACAGCGCGAGCAGAACGCGCGCGGCCCATCCGGCGAGGGTCCACTTGATGAAAAATTTCATTTTCTCGGTTGTCGTATCCATGAAAGTTGCTTATGCGTCCATGTAAGCCGCAAGGAACGGCTCGGTGCGCTCAGGGTGCGTGTGGAGGTAGTCGTCGAGCCTATGATAGTCCGCGACGACCTCGGCGGCCGTTACGGCTTCGAGGCACGGCGCGGGCGATCCCTGCGGGACCGTGAGGGCGCACCGGGCGTCGTCATAGAGGCATCCGATATCCTTATATATCCACCGGTTCACCGCCTTGCGGCCATAGAGCGAATTGAAGGCGATGTGCCCTGCCGTCGCGATGCAGATCGTCGGAACGCCGAGGGCCACCGCGATATGCACCGGCCCCGTGTCGTTCGTGATGAGCATGTGCGCGTGCCTGATGACCGCGGCCGATTCCATCAGCGTAACCGCTCCCGCGGTATCGATCAACGGGAACGGCAGGTGCTTCCCAAACTCCCGGCTGTAGGGCTGCTGCGCAGGCGAGCCGATGACGAGGACATCGAAGCCCCGCGCGTGCACGGCCTTCGCGACCTCGGCGAACTTGCCGATGTTCCATTGCCGGGCGGGATCGACGCACGCGACGGCGAACGCGACATAGCGTCCGGGTTTCGTCCCCCATTGCCCGATCTTCTCGAGCACGGCCGCATCCGCTGCCGGGTCGATGCCGAACGCCGTCGACGGATCGCGCGGACCGCCGTGGCCGTGAAGGGCGTCGGCGAGCGCAAGATGGTGCTGGATCGCTGTCTTCGGATGCGTTCCCTGCTTCATGAAATCCTTGTCGATCGATTCGACGAGGCGGGTGTAGCGGCCGAAGATGCGCGAGCGCGAAAACCGCACGAAAGGCGCCGCTGTCAGGTCGAGCAGCTCGATGCCCGGGCCTTCGTAGCCGACAACCGTTTCCGCCTTGAGCGAAACGGCGATGAGCTTGCTCGTGAGGTCCTTGAGGCCGGCCGCATCGTTCACGACCGTGCGGAAGCCGATCCGGCGCAGCCGGTTGACCGTCGCGACCTGATATCCCGGGCTCGATTGGAACCGCACGCCGTCGAAGACCACGAGGTCGTCGACCAGGTCGCCGAACATGGCCTTCGTCATGCCGCCGTGCTTCGTGACGAGCAGGAATATTTTCTTCGATGCGAACTTCGCACGGTACTGCCGCAGGGCGGGCGTCGCCATGATCACGTCGCCGATGCCGCCTGCGCCGATGATCAGCACCCGGTCGTCCCAGCCGTCCCGGTTCACGGGGGCGCCGAAAAGGTTGAGGGCCGCACCTGCGATGCCGCTCATCAGGTCCCAGCGGAGAAAGAATTTCACGCGCTCCTCGCGTTCGCGTCCCCGAGGACCCGATCCGAAACCAAGATCGAGGACTTTCTTGAGGGAGGACGTGATCGGCATGGGTTCGAAATCCATACCATCGTACCACGGCCCCCGAGGCCCGGAAAGCAAGGAATTGCGGCTTGCCCCCGCCCTCCGAACGGCCTACAATGACGCTATGGAACGGGACCGCGGAAGCCGCGTGATCGGCACCGGCATCGACATCGTCGAAATGGAACGGGTGCGCCGCATCGGCGCCCCCGACCGCTTCGCGGAATTCTTCCTTACGCCTGCCGAGCTCGACACCTATCGCGTGTCGCCCGACCCGGTCGGCTTCATCGCCTCGCGATTCGCGCTGAAGGAAGCCGTCATCAAGGCGTTCCCGGGGCTCCTCAAGCCGCACGATTTCGAAATTGTGAAGGACGGCGCGAAGCCCGTGCTGCGGTTCCTCGCCGGCGAGCGCGCGGCGAAGTATCGCGCGACGGTGAGCCTCGCCCACTCCGAACTCTTCGCCGCCGGCTGTGCCGTCATCATGTCGCGCCGGTCGGCCTAGCGCCCATCATGAATCCGCTCGACTATCTGAGATCGGCAGCGCGCTTCGCGGACCTCGAGCCCGCGTCTTTCGCGCGCGCGGTCCGCGTGAACCTTATCACGAACTTCACGGACGACATCCTGAAGAACATCTTCGTGGGCGTCCACCTGCAACACGACGTCTATCCCGACATCCGCAGGGCCCCGTACAAGCAGTATCATCTCGAGCTCAAAAACCCCGCGAGTGCGCTCTATACCGACAAGCCCGACTTCACGTTCGTCCTCTTCGACGCGAACCCGTTCAAGGAATCGGCCTTCGGCCTGTCGCCCGAGCACTTCGACGACGTGCTGGCCGACATCGAGGCCTATGCCGCGCGGGCCGGCGGGACGGTCGTCGTGAGCCACTTCATCACGTCCTATCAGAGCTCCTATCAGAACCTCGTCCGCGAGAACCCGCTCTTCGCGCGCATCGAGGGCTATAACCACGCGATCGACGAACTCGCCGCGCGCGTGAAGAACGTGAAGGCGTTCGACACGAACCGCATCGTCCACGTCGTCGGCGAGCGGCACGTCTTCGACCTGCGCGGCCTCTATGCCTTCGACATCCCCTTCACGCACGAGTTCATGGCGATCCTTGCCGAGGAATGGTTCGCCTATGTGCGCGCGGCGACGGGCGGCCTTAAGAAGTGCATCGTGCTCGACCTCGACAACACGCTCTGGGGCGGCGTCGTGGGCGAGCTTGGCGCGACCGGCATCGCGCTCGGCCCCGACTATCCGGGCAACGCCTTCGTCGGATTCCAGCGCGCCCTGCTCGACTTCCACAACCGCGGCATGATCCTCGCCGTAAACAGCAAGAACAATCCCGAGGACGTTGCCGAAGTCTTTGCGAAGAACCCGCACATGGTGCTCAAGGAGAAGCACTTCGCCGACATCCGTACGAACTGGAACGAGAAGGCCGACAACATCCGCGAGATCGCGAACGAGCTCAACATCGGCCTCGACAGCATGGTCTTCATCGACGACGATCCGGTGCAGCGGGAGCTCATGCGCCTGCGCGTGCCCGAGGTGACGGTCCCCGAATTCTCCGTGCCGCCCGAGGACTATGCGGGCTTCCTGTACGGCCTCACCATCCTCCATCAGCCCACGCTCACCGCCGAGGACCGCGAAAAGGGACGGATGTACGCCGAGGAGCGCCAGCGCAAGACCGTGCTCGCGTCGACGAAGGACATCGCGTCATACATCGCCGAGCTCGGCATCACCATGAAGATCAGCCCGAACGACCGCGCACTCATCCCCCGCCTCGCGCAGCTCACGCAGAAGACGAACCAGTGCAACGCGACGACGCGGCGCTATACCGAAGACGACATCGCGCGCTTCATGGACGAGGGCGCAACCGTCGTCGCCGGGACGGTCTCGGACAAGTTCGGCGACTATGGCACCGTCATCCTCGTCATCGTGCGGCCCGACATGCCGAAGAAAGGCGAGGCGACGCTCGATACCTTCCTCATGAGCTGCCGCGTGATGGGGCGCGGCATCGAATGCCGGTTCCTCGATCACATCGCCCGCAAGCTCGCGGGCAGCGGCGTTGCGAAGCTGCACGCCTCGTTCGTGCCGACCGCGAAAAACAAGCCGGCCGAGACCGTTTTCGAGGATCACGGCTTCGCGATCGCAACCGCGACCGCGCATCCGGGCGCAAAAGTTGCGGCGGGCGAAAAGCAGTACGTGCTCGACCTTGCGGCCTATGCGAAGCATCCTTGCCCGAAGGTGAACGAAGCGATTACAATCACTAAGTAACATCCATGGAAACCGAATCCACCCTCAAAAAGATCTTCTCGTCGGTGCTGGGCATTTCCGAAACGGCCATCACCGGCACGACCTCGCCGGCGAACACGCCGTCGTGGGATTCGATGAACGCGATCGTCCTCATCACCGAGATCGAGAAGGCGTTCGGCGTCCGCTTCTCCTATGACGAAGCGATGGGCGTGAAGACGTTTGCCGACGTGATCGCGCTCGTGCAGTCGAAACGCCCCTAACCTCGCCACGCCATGGCCGAATCCGCCCTCAAACGCTATGCCGACATCGAGATCGGCGAAACGGCCTCATTCGAGACGGCCATCACCGAAGCGACGGTGAGCGAGTTCGCGAAGCTGTCGGGCGACGAAAGCCCCATCCATACCGACGAGGACTATGCGTCGAAGACGCCGTTCGGGCACCGCATCGCCCACGGCATGATCGTGGGCGCCCTGTTCTCGCGCCTCGTCGGCATGCGCCTGCCGGGCCGCTATGCGCTCTATCTCTCGCAGACGCTGCGCTTTCACAAGCCGGTCGCCCTTGCCACGACGGTCGTCGTGAAGGGGGAAGTGACGGCGAAATCCGACGCCGTGCGCACGGTCACGATCGCGACCACGGCCCACGACCGGGTGACGGGCGCCCTCCTTGCGGACGGGACGGCAATGGTACAATTATTATATTAACCATGGCGGGACGACGCACAGCGATCATTTCCGGCGGATGCGGCGGCGTGGGCCAGGTCGTCGGCAGGAAGCTTGCCGAGGACGGCTTCGACGTCGTGCTGTTCTATCGTTCCACCCTGCCTGACAAGGCGGCGGCGATCATCCAGGGCTTCGCGCCCGGCAACCATGCGGCGCTCAAGTGCGACCTGCTCGACGAGCAGTCGGTCGGCGGCGCGATCAAGAGCATCACCGAAAGCCACGGCGGCATCTATGCCTGCATCCACGCGGCCGTCGATCCGGTCGTGCGCAAGAACGTGCTCGAGATGGAATCGGCCGAAGTCGCGAACCAGCTCGCGGTCGCTTTCTGGGGCGGCCTGCACCTCTTCAAGCAGACCGCGCCCGTCATGCAGCACCAGGGCGAAGGCGTGATCGTCGGCATCCTCTCGCGCGTCGTCGAGCCTGGCTCGCGCTATTCGCGGATGGCCGGAACGACGATCGCGAAATACGCGCTCCGCGGCCTGCTCAAGGAATTCGACGGCGACCTCACCCCGTTCCGCGTGAGCGTGAACGGCATCGCGCCCGATTTCATGGACACGCCCCTCAACCGCGACCTCCCGCCCGAAGTGCGCCGGTTCATCGCCGAGCGCGCCGCATCGGGCAGCATCAAGACGCCCGAGGACGTGGCGCTCGCGGTCTCGTTCCTCTGCTCGCCCGCCGGCAAGGACATCCACGGCAAAGTGTTCTCATTCGAGGAACGCGAACTGAGCAGCCTGTAGCATGCTTTTCGATTCGCTCGGCTTCCTGGCGTTCTTCCCTATCGTCGTCATCCTCTATTACCTGCTTCCCCACCGCTTCCGGTGGGCGCTTTTGCTTGCGGCGAGCTGCTATTTCTATATGGCGTTCATTCCGTACTACATCCTCATCCTGCTCTATCTCATCGTCATCGACTTCGCCGCCGGCATCATGATCGAGCGGACGGCGGGCCGGCGGCGCAAGGTCTTCCTGATCGTGAGCCTCGTCGCGAACATCGGCACGCTGTTCTTCTTCAAATACTTCAACTTCTTCAACGCGAACGTCGCGCATCTCGCGGCGCTCATTCATTGGAACTATTCCATCAGGGCCCTCCAGATTGCCCTGCCACTCGGACTCTCGTTCCACACCTTCCAGAGCCTGTCCTATGTGCTCGAGGTCTATTACGGCCGTCAGCCCGCCGAGCGGAACCTCGGCACCTATGCGCTGTTCGTCATGTTCTTCCCGCAGCTCGTCGCCGGGCCGATCGAGCGGCCGCAGCAGCTCCTGCCGCAGCTTCATGCCGAGCATCCCTTCGAGGAGCAGAACCTCACCGAGGGGCTGCGCGTCATGCTGTGGGGCTTCTTCAAGAAGCTCGTCGTCGCTGACACGGCCGGCGTCTTCGTCGACGCAATCTATAAAAACCTGCACGCCGCGAACGGCCCGACGCTCGCCGTCACCGCCGTCGTCTTCGCCTTCCAGCTCTATGCGGACTTCTCGGGTTATTCGGACATCGCGCGCGGATCGGCCCGCGTCTTCGGCATCACGCTCGTCAACAATTTCGACGCTCCATATTTTTCACGGTCGATCGCCGACTTCTGGCGCCGCTGGCACATCTCGCTGAGCAACTGGTTCCGCGACTATTTCTATTACCCGCTCGCGCTCGCCTGGACCAAGCGCACGAAGGTCGGCCTTTTCGCCGCGCTCTTCGTCACGTTCTTCGTGATCGGCCTCTGGCACGGCGCCGGGTGGACCTTCGTCCTTTTCGGCTGCACGTTCGGCCTCTATAGCGCGATGGGGCTCATGACGAAAAAGCTGCGCGCCCGCGCGATCGATGCCGTGGGCCTCTCGCGCGCGCCGCGCCTCCTCGCGATCCTGCAGACGCTCGTCACCTTCGGCCTTGTCTGCATCGGCTTCGTCTTCTTCAGGGCGCAGTCGCTCCGCGACGCCGCCTATTTCCTCGGCCACCTCGCGAACGGATGGGGCGCGGCGGCAAGCCTGCATTTCTGGCGCACGCTCGCCTATGTCCCGATCGCGGCGGGCCTCAAGAACTCGCAGTTTTACGCCCTGCCGATATCGATCATCGTGATGCTCGGCGGCGAATATCTGCAGCGCGAATACCGCATCCTCGACCGCCTCACGGCGGGGACGGCGCTCGCACGCTGGTCGGCCTATTACGCGCTCGTCGCGTGGATCCTCGCCTTCGGCTATTTCAGGCAGGTCACGTTCATCTATTTCCAGTTCTAGGACTTTTAGGATCCGAGCCCGTTACCGGGCCACCACGTCCACCTCCCGGTCGCTCGCCGCAAGCTGCGACTGCAAAAACGCCGGGTCGGCATAGCGCCGCAGCACAGGGTCCCCGTTCGCCATCGCGACAAACAGTTTCAGCATGCCCCGCTCGGTCGGATGCAGCCCGTCCATCATGTCGTCCTGAACCACGCCCACCGACGTCGGATCGGTGAAGTTGAAGAACGAGAATCCATGTTTTTTGAAAAGCGCGCCCGCCCGCGGCGTGATCTCGCCGAGATAGCCGTAATTCGCGGGCAGCGACGAAACCTTGCCGTAGATCACGGGCGAGAACGGCGGAACGAAGCCGACGACGTGGATGCCGCGCGCGGCGCAGTCCGCGAGAAGCGCATCGAGCGTGGCGAGCGACGACGTCGAGATGGCATCTGCGTATTCGAACCCATCGATGCCGAGGTCGATGTCGGACAGGGAGACGTTCTGATAGGCAGGGCTGTAGAGGTCGAGTCCCGGATCGTAACTGCCATCGTTGCGGAATCCCGTATGGTTGCCGACGGCCCACACGCCGATCGCCGTCGCGCTCGGGTGCACGAGCTCGCCCGCCGGGAACCTCCCGTCAAGGTAATAGCCATAGATCGCCGACCAGTGCGCCCACCAGTTGCCGAGGACGGTCGTCGCCGGCACCTGCCGCTCGCCGAGCGAAGGCGTGATGTCGTCGGGACCGAACGCCGACGCGTCATAGTTCGGGTTGAAGAACTTCTGATCGAGGCCGATCACGAGTATCCGCGGCGTGCTCGATGCGGGGATCGCCCTGACGAACTGCGCGAAGTTGCCGATCTGCTGCATGATCGGCGTCACGGTATACGACGTCGCGCTCGCATCAAAAAACGTTGAGCGCACCTCCTCGACCCGCGACGATCCGAGCACGAGCACCTGCGGCCTGAAGCGCACGACCGAGTCGAGGTCGAGATAGTACATCTGCCCGCTGTACGTGAGCTCCACCGTCATCGGCCGCTGCATGCGCTGCGCCTGGATGGCTTCATAGGACATGAATTCGCCCGCGCGCCAGAGGGCGAACACGGGCAGGCCGAACACGATGACGAACGGCAGCGCGAACAGCGCGATCTTCAACAGATACCGCGCTTCGCGCCTGCGGAGGTCCGCCGGTTTCGCTTCGTTCGCGTTCATGGGGCGGTTCGGGCCGCGGGGCCTATTTCTTCGCGCCGCTCGTCGTTCCCGTCTTCTTCGTGCTCGAGGACTGCGGGATCAGGAACTGCTCAAGGCTCTGCGCCACGCGGGTATCGGACGGCCAATTGGTCAGGATCTTCGTCCCGATCGCGATCGTATCGCTCACGTTGCCGGACGCGCGATAGACGTCGAAGAGGCCATAGAGCGGCTGTGGGCGGTTCGGCCCGAGGCTCTCGCCCTCCTGGTACCAGTGCTGCGCCGCCGAAAGGAAGGTCGGATTGCCGGTACTCACGAAGGCGATCTCGTTCACCGCGCCCTCAAGATAGAGGTCCTGTCCGAAGCTCATGCCCTTGCCGCGCGCGAGGATCGGATCGTAGTACGTGTTCAAAAATCCGATAAGGTCGTTCGTTGACGTCGCGTTGCCGCCCTGCTGCTGCACGAATCCGAGGACGCTGTTTGCCAGGTTGCGCACGAGCTCCTCCTGGCCGATCGGCGAGGCATAATTGAGCGGCCCCGACACGCGCGCTTCGAGTTCCGAAAGCGTGCTCACCGGGTTCGTCTGCAGCGACTGCAGCGTCGAGATGAATCCCTGCGCCTTGCGCATCGGGCGATACGATCCGTAATAGGCCACCCCGAGGATGAGGATCGACAGGATGACGGCGGCGACTTGCTTGTACGTTCGGTCTTCCATGATCGTTAGACGTGATTATGCGTTGACGGCGAAGCGATTGCCGGTGCGGCCTTCGTGTGAACGGTGAAATAATAGGTGGCGAACGCGAAGAACAGGAACGTGTTCAGGTACATCGGGAAGACGTCGAAGATGGCGACGCCCTGGATCAGATAGGCGATCGGCAGGGCGAGGAACGCGCCGCGCAGGATCGTGATCGCGTTGCCGTTCTCGCCGCGGCGGTGCAGCTGCCGGCGCCGGAAGAACTCCCAGAAGATCACGAAGAAGATCGAGAAGTAGGCCAGGAATCCGAGGATGCCGGTCTCGGAAAGATAGTCGAAATAGATGCTGTGCGCGCGGTCGAACCACGTTTCGGTGTTCGCGCCCGGAACATAGAACTTGGGATTGAAATATTTGTCATAGACGGCCGTGAAGTTCTCGGGACCCCAGCCCAACACCGGACGGTCGAGGAAGCCTTTCCACGCCTCGCCCCAGACCCACAGCCGGGTCTGCGCGGTTCCGTCCTGCAGGCTGATCTGCAACAGCCGTCCTTCGGGCAGGTTCTGCACGAACGCGCTGTTCCGTTCCGCATAGGCGCCGATGCCGAGGACGACGAGCAGGATCGCGACCGCCGCGGCCCAACGGCGGACCTTCGCGCTTCCCGTGAAGGCGAAATAGAGGAGCAATGCGATCACGCCGGCGCCGAGGCCGAGGAAGGCGCCGCGGGTCTGTCCGAGAATGAAGAAGATCAGGAATACGACGAGCAGCGCGGTATAGAGCCAAGGCGTGAGCTTGTTCGAGCGCTTTTCGGTCTTCGCCGAAATCCACAGATAGACCGCATAGAAGCCCGAGAAGAGCAGATAGGCGTCGACATAAGCCGGATTGCCGAGCGATCCGCCGAAGCGGCCGTCAAAGAGCAGGTGCCACAGTCCCGTCGGCGGATTGCCGCTCGCATAGGGCCCGATGAACGTGTTGACCATCAGGTTGCCCAGGATGCCATAGCCGATCATGAGGAGCGCCGCCGCAAGCGAGAAGCGGAAGATATTCTTCCACTGCCCCTCCTCTTTGAGCAGCATGACGAGCAGCATGAAGAAGAGGTAATAGTGGATCATCTGGAACCCGCCTTCGCCGCGCTCATAGTTGGACCAGAACGCCGCGTGGGCGTCGACGGCGAACGCGCAGGCAAGCAGGAACGCCACCACGAAGATCGTGACGGCGATGACGATCGGCTTGCGATAGGAGGTCCTGATGAGCTGCGCGATCTCCCCTTTTTTGGCCTCGAATGCCCAATGCAGGATGAACGCGATCAGGGCGAGTTCGATGGTGAACCTGAAGAACCAGTCCTTGCCGCCGATGAACGGGAAAAATACCGAGTCCATGACGACGACAACGGCGAGCACCGCGACGTAAAGGTACCAGACGGCAATCTGGCGGAACGAGAACTTGAGGAGCTTGCCGACGATCCCGATGAGGAAGAGGCCTGCGATGACGGTCGTTACGAGCGGGTAGCTGAATATGGAATCGGGCAACATATGGATATTAGTATATCATATACGCACCAAGCGCAAGCCGTGTTCCTGCCCTCGCGACGGCCTGCTAGCGGGCATATTCCACGGCCCTGATCTCCCTGATCACGTTGACTTTGATCTCGCCCGGGAACTTGAGTTCGGCCTGGATGCGGTCGGCGATCTGACGGGCAAGCTCGAGCGCCCTGAAATCGTCGATCTTTTCGGGAACGACGAAGACGCGCAGCTCGCGCCCGGCGGCGATCGCATAGGCGGCCTTCACGCCCTGGAACTCGGTCGCGATGCGCTCGAGGTCGGCAAGCCGCTTGATATAGGTTTCAAGCGTTCCGCGCCGGGCGCCGGGACGGGCGGCCGACAGCACGTCGGCAGCGGTCACCACATAGGCCTCGGGCCGCGCATAGGGATAGTCCTCGTGATGCGACTGCATCGCCTCGATCACGCGTTCGTCGATGTTGTATTTCTTGAGCAGCTTCATGCCGAGGTCGACATGCGTTCCCTCGACCTCGTGGTCGATCGCCTTGCCGATGTCGTGCAGGAGCGCCCCGCGCTTCGCGACGTCGGCATTGAGGCCGAGTTCGCGCGCCATCATTTCGGCGATATAGGCCATCTCAACCGAATGGGTGAGCACGTTCTGGCCGAAGCTCGTGCGGAAATGCAGGCGGCCGATGAGCTGTAAAAGCTCCTTCGGCAGGTCGAAGACGCCGAGATCCTGCGCGGCGGCCTCGCCGATATCCTGCGTGCGCTTCACGAGTTCCGACCTCGCCTCTTCGACTTTCTCTTCGATCTTCGCCGGCTGGATGCGGCCGTCCTTCACGAGCTTCTCGAGCGCCAGGCGCGCCGTCTCGCGGCGGTACGGGTCGAAGGACGAGATGATGATCGCGTCGGGGGCCTCGTCGATGATGAATTCGACGCCGGTCGCCCGTTCGAGCGCGCGGATGTTGCGACCCTCGCGGCCGATGATCTTGCCCTTGATCTCGTCGTCCTTGATCGGGAAGATCGTCGTCGTGATCTCGGCGACGTGGGACCGCGCATAGCGCTGGAGCGCCGTCGTGATGATGTCCATCGCGCGCTTCTCGATCTCCTCGCGGTTCTCGCGATCGATCTTCTGGATGTGGTGCGCAAGGTCCTGCGACCGGTCCTCGCGGGCGCGGCGGATGATGTCCTCTTTCGCCTGCTCGACGGTGAGCCCGCTCACCTTCTCAAGACGGGCGGCGATGTCGCTCTCGCGCTTCGCGAGCTCGTCTTCGCGGTGCTTCACGGCGTCTTCGCGGCTGCGCATCTTCCCCTGTTCCGAGGCGATCTCGCTCAGCTTCTTATCGAAACTCTCCTCGCGCTCCAAAAGCCGCGCCTCTATGGCGTCAAGTTCCTTGCGGCGCTCCTTTTCCTCGTTTTTCCATTCGACGAGGAGGGCGGCCGACTTCTCTTTGGCTTCGATCAGGATCTCTTTCGCCTTGGTTTCGGCGTCGGCAAGCTGCTTTCTGACCTGCTCTTCGGCTTCCCCGGCCCGCTTATTGACCCACGATTTGCGGCCTAAATACCCGGCGATGGCCCCTATGGCAAGGGTAACCACCGCGACGATCGCTGTAGTGGCATTCATGTGTAGTGATGATGACCAACGGTTCCATTTATTTTAAAGACTTTTAATTACTCATATCGTAACGCTTTCGATGCCGTCGGTCAATGGTTTCCCGCATCGCCCAAAACGTTAAATTCCCGTAAAATGAAGGGATGACCAAGAAGACGACCATCCTCATCGTCCTTGACGGATGGGGCATCGGCCGGAGCAACGAATCGAATCCGGTCTATATCGTGAAGCCCCAGATCTTCGACTGGCTCGCCGCGAACTATCCGGTGACGAGCCTGCAGGCTTCGGGCATCGCGGTCGGGCTGCCGTGGGGCGAGGTCGGCAACAGCGAAGTGGGCCACCTCACGATCGGCGCGGGCAAGGTCATCTATCAGTACTATCCGAAGATCACGATGGCGATCCGCGACGGCAGCTTCGCGGCGAACAAGGCGCTCACCGACGCCTTCGACCACGTCCTGAAGAACAACGCGGCGATCAACTTCGCGGGCCTCCTCTCGAAAGGGAACGTCCATGCGTCGCTCGAGCATATCCTCGAGCTCGTGAAGCTCGCCGAGGCGCGCGGCATCACGAACATCAACCTGCACCTCTTCGCCGACGGCAAGGACAGCCCTCCGCACACGCTGCAGTCGTTCCTGAGGGAGATCCCGCGCCAGTACTGGGCGACGCTCGTCGGCCGCTATTATGCGATGGATCGGAACGGCAACTGGCGCATCACCGAAACCGCCTATCAGCTCATGACGGGACAGGTGGGACCGGTCGTCGAGGATCCCACGGCGACGATCGAGGCGACCTATCAGCAGGGATCGACCGAGGAATACCTGCCGCCGATGCGGTTCGCCGAGGACAAGAAGATCAAGGACGGCGACGCGCTCGTCTTCTTCAACTACCGCGAGGACAGCATCCGCCAGATCGCGTCGTCGTTCATCATGAAGCCGTTCGACAAGTTCCCGACGGTCCCGTTCGAGAACCTCTATATCGCGACGATGACGCACTATGATAACGACTTCAACGTGCCGGTCATCTGCGAGGCGGACGAAGTGACCGTTCCGCTCGGCAAGGTCTTCTCGGACCTCGGCTATGCCCAGCTGCGGATCGCCGAAACCTATAAGTACGCGCACGTCACCTATTTCTTCAACGGCCTGCGCGAGCCGCCCTTTCCCGGCGAGTACCGCACGCTCATCCCGTCGAACTCGAGCCTGCACCCCGAGGAGCATCCCGAGATGATGGCGAGCGCGATCACCGACCGCCTCATCGAGGCGGTGAAGAGCAAGGGATTCCAGTTCATCCTCGTGAACTATGCGAATGCCGACGCGATCGCGCACACGGCCGACTATAACGCCGCGCTCGAGGCGGTGCGGGTCATCGACCGCGAGATCACGCGCGTCGTGCAGGCGGTCGACGATCCCGACATCCTCCTCGTCATCACGTCCGACCATGGCAACATCGAAGAGATGATCAATCCGGTGACCGGCCTCCCCGAAAGCCAGCACGACGCGAGCCCCGTCCCCTTCTATCTCGTCGCACCCGAATTCAAAGGGAGGAAGTTCGCGAACGGCGACAACCTCGCCGAGGAAAGCCTCGGGTCGCTCGCCGAAATCGCCCCAACGATCCTCAAGATCATCGGCATCGATAAGCCGCCCGAGATGACGGGCACGAGCCTCGTCGACCAGATCTTATAGCCGGTGCGCCCGCACGGAGCGGGATTTGGTATCATTGAAGGGATGCATTGGCTTTTCAAGGTCATCCTCACGGTCCTCGGCAACGCGCTCGCGCTGTGGCTTGCGAACCTCTGGATTCCCGGATTCGTGATCGGCGCGAACGTGGGACAGCTCGTCGTGATCGGCCTCATCCTCGCGGTGCTGAACGCCATCCTCAAGCCGGTCCTCACGCTGATCCTCGGCCCCATCATCTTCCTCACGCTCGGCCTCGGCATCGTGATCGTGAACGCGATCATCCTCTATCTTCTTTCGGTGCTCGCCGATCACCTTGACTTCCTGCATGGAAGCGTTACCATACATGGCATTCCGGCGCTCTTCTTCGCAACCATCATCGTGAGCGTCATCAACTTCGTCATCCACGCAATCATCTAACATGATCTCCATCCTCCAGATCGCCGTCGCCGTCGCCATCATCGTGCTCATCCTGCTGCAGGAGCGCTCGTCGGGCCTTTCGGGCCTGCTCGGCGGTTCGAGCGGCGGCTATTACCAGGCGCGCCGCGGCATGGAGCGCACCATCTTCTTTCTCACGATCGCCCTCGCGGTCATCTTCGTAGGCCTTGCCGTGTACCAGCTATACCGGCCCTAAGGGCGCGCTTCGGCGCGGACGGTCCGTTTCTTTTGCACATCAATGACATGGTTCAGAAAAATCGTGGGGGCCATGACGCGGAAGGAGCGCGTGGCCTTTTTCGTGGCGCTTGCCGGCGCGGCGGCGAGCTTCGTCGTCGTGATGAACATCGTCTATGCGAACGCGACGAAGGCGGTCCCGGCGCCCGGCGGCGAATATGCGGAAGGCGTCGTGGGACAGCCTGAATATGTGAACCCGGTGATCGCGAGCTCCGAGGCGGACCTCGACCTCGTGAAGCTGGTCTATAGCGACGTGGACGACGTCGCGGACAGCATCACGGTCTCGACCGACACCCGCACCTGGACCGTGCATCTGAAGAGCGGCCTCACGTGGCAGGACGGCGAGAAGCTCACGAGCGACGACGTCGTCTTCACGGTGCAGTCGATCCAGGATCCCGATTCCCATTCGCCCCTCGCGCCGAGCTGGCAGGGCGTCGCCGTCACGCGCATGAGCGAGCTCGAAGTGCAGTTCACGCTCGTGAATCCGTATGCGTTCTTCGCGAGCAACCTGCGTGACCTGTACATCGTCCCGAAGCATCTCTTCGCCGATACGCCCGTCGCCAACTGGCGGCTGTCGGACTATGACCTGAAACCCGTGGGCAGCGGACCGTACCGTTTCGCCTCATATGCGAAGGACGCGAGCGGATTCATCTCGTCCTACAACCTCGAGGCATGGGACGGCAACGCGACGCAGGCGCTCATCGACCGGTTCGATTTCAATTTCTTCAAGAACGAGAACGACCTCGTTGCGGCCTTCAACAACGGACAGGTCGACGGGTTCGCCGAAGCCTCGCCCGCCGACGTCACCCAGATCGAGCGGCCCTATGATTCGTTCGCTTGGCCGACATCCGCGTATTACGCCGTCTTCTTCAATCTGAGCAAGAACCTCGCGCTGCAGGATCCCGACGTGCGCGCGGCGCTTTCGATGGCGGTCAACCGCGACACGCTGGTGCATGACGCCCTGCAGGGCAACGGCGTCCCCGCCTTCGCCCCGATTCCGCCGGGAGCGCCCTATTTCACCGCGGTCGCGGCAACGACGTCGCTCGACCTTGCGTCCTCAACCCTTGCCGATGACGGTTGGCAGATCGCCGGCGGCTCGACCACGACGGTTGCCGACGCCTCGTCGTCAGCCGGCGGAGCGGCGGCGGTCCCGGCCGGATTCCGTTTCAAGATGGTCCACGGCGCGACGATCCCGCTCACCGTCAACCTCACCGTTCCGCAGATCGACTTCCTCGCGACGACGGCGAGCGAGCTGCAGGCCGCATGGCAGTCGATCGGCGTGCAGGTGAACATCCTGCCCGATGCGCCGAGCGACATCGTGAACCAGTCCGTCAAGAACCGCGACTACGAGGCGCTCCTGTTCGGCAACGTGCTCGGCCCGAATTCCGACCTCTATTCGTTCTGGGATTCGGCACGCCGCTTCTATCCGGGCCTCAACCTCGCGATCTATGCCTCGAAGGGCGTCGACACCGCGATCGAGGACGCCCGGCAGTCGGTATCGACGACCGTGATCGCGGCCGACATGGCGGCGGCCCAGACGCGCATCGCGAGCGACACCCCCGCCGTTTTCCTTTATTCCCCCGATTACGTCTATGTCACGAACCGGAACGTCCAGGGCATCGCTCCCTCAAGCACGCTGTTCGACCCGTCGGACCGTTTCGAAGAGGTTCCGCAGTGGTATCTGAATACCGCCCGGATCCTCAAATAGGACGGCCTGTTTGACAGCTCGCGACGGGTCGTGCTATGATGGAGTTTCTAGGAAAGCTCCTCCCTCATCCGATCCTTGTCCCGCTTTGTGACGTTTTTTGCATGCCGAGGTGGCGGAACTGGCAGACGCACTGGTTTCAGGTACCAGCGATCGCAAGGTCATAGGAGTTCGAATCTCCTCCTCGGCACCAAGGTTAAAACAAAATAAACAATTAAATAATGATGAAAAAATCAGACAGTCCAGCAGCTCCACGTTCGGCGGCCCCTTCGACGGACCGACCGCGCATCAAGCCGCCTGAAATCCGTCCGCGCCCGGCGCGTCCGGCCGGAAACCCCCAGAAGCCCGCCCATCCGTCAGGCCCCTCGAACCGTCCCCCGCGCCGAGGCGGCGGCCGCCCCAACCGGCGCCCGCACGAACCGGCTCCGGGAAAATCGAACAACCCCAACCTCGGCCCGCGCCGCGACGTCCAGCACGCCGCGGTGGTTCAGGGCAACGCCGAGGCGGTCCGCTTCGTGCCGCTCGGCGGCCTCGAGGAAGTCGGGCGCAACTGCATGTTCCTCGAATATAAGAACGAGATCGTGATCATCGACGTCGGCCTGCAGTTCCCCGAAGAGGAGACGCCGGGCATCGACTATATCATCCCGAACATCCAGTACCTCGAGAAGAAGAAGGAGAACATCCAGGCGATCATCCTGACCCACGGCCACTACGACCACATCGGCGCGCTGCCGCACCTGCTCGCGCGGCTCGGGAATCCCCCGATCTATGCGACCTCGATCACGAAGGCGATCATCGAGAAGCGCCAGGAGGATTTCCCGAACTCGCCCAAGATGAACGTGATCACCGTGAAGAACGGCAGCGACCTCAAGGTGTCGAACTCCTTCGGTGCGCTCTTCTTCGGCGTGCCGCACACGATCCCCGAGACGACCGGCGTGCTCATGAAGACGCCGATCGGCAACATCGTGCACTTCGCCGACTTCCGCGTCGACTATAACGACAAAGGCGAACCGCAGGGCCTCGACGAATTCGAGCGCATCGGCAAGATGGGCGTGCACAGCTTCATGGTGGACTCGACCGCGGCCGAGCGCCCGGGCCATTCGGTTTCCGAGAAGACCGTCGAGAAGAACCTCGAGGAGATCTTCAGGACCGCCGAAGGCCGCATCGTGGTCGCCACGTTCGCGTCGCTCCTCACCCGCATCGCCGAGATCATCAAGATCGCCGAGAAGCTCGGCCGCAAGGTCGCGCTGAACGGCTATTCGATGAAGACGAACATCCAGATCGCGCAGACCCTCGGCTTCATCAAGGCCAAGGAAGGCACGATCGTACCCGTCGAAGAGGTCAACAAGGTGAAGGACAACAAGATCCTCATCCTTTCGACCGGGGCCCAGGGCGAATCGAACGCCGGCCTCATGAAGATGATCACGGGCGAGCACCGCCACATCAAGATCAAGCCGGGCGACACGTTCGTGCTCTCGTCGTCCGTCATTCCGGGCAACGAGCGCAGCGTGCAGTCCGTGAAGGACAACCTCGCGCGCCAGGGCGCCGTCGTCTTCCATTCGGCGCTCGTCGACATCCACTCGTCGGGCCACGCGCCGAAGGACGACCTCAAGCTCGTCATGAAGCTCATCAACCCGAAGTTCCTCATCCCCGTGCACGGCTACTATTTCATGCGCGCCGCGAACGGCCAGTCGGCCCACGAAGTCGGCATCCCCCGCGAGAACGTGATCCTCATGGACAACGGCCAGGTCGCCGAGCTCACCGAAAACGCCTTCACCATTACGAAGGAGACCGTCCCGGCCTTCTATGTCATGGTCGACGGCCTGGGCGTGGGCGACGTCGAAGAGGTCGTCCTCCGCGACCGCCGCGCGCTTGCCGCCGAAGGCATGATCGTCGTCATCCTCGTCATGGACCGCGACAAGGGGCGCATCCTCAAGAACCCCGACATCATCTCGCGCGGGTTCATCTATCTGAAGGAGAACCAGGAACTCCTCGAGGAGATCCGCAAGCGCATCCGCGGCCTCATGACGCGCCTGCCGTCCTATCGCGAAGTGGAACCGGACTATCTGAAGACGCTCATCCGCGACCAGATCGGGCAGTACCTCTATGGCAAAACCAAGCGCCGCCCGATGATCCTGCCGGTCATCATCGAGATATAAGACCGCCCTCCTTGGGCTGTTCCGGGGACGCGTCGCGGCCTGCTGGCCGCGCGCGCTCTCTCGCCGCCTGCGCGGCTCCGAGACGCCCCGGAACAGTCCCGCCGAGGGCGCGATCTTCAATGGTTTTCACCAGCCCCACGAAAACGCCGCACGATGCGTTCGAGGGAGTTCTCGGAGGACGCGAAGGCGGCCGAGAGACAGGCGCGCGAGCACCAGCGAGCGACGCCGATCCCGAGAAGGCATCGTGCGGCGTTTTCACGAAGCCGGTGATATACTGGTAACTATGAAACAGATCCTGGTATCGGGCATGCAGCCGACGGGACGGCTCCATATCGGCAACTATCTGGGCGCCCTCAGGAACTTCGTCGACCTGCAGAATTCGGGCGACTATGCGTGCTATTTTTTTATCGTCGACCTGCATTCGCTGACCGAGAACTTCGATCCGCGCGAAAAGCACGCGCAGATCCTCGACCTCGCCGCGGACTATCTCGCCGCCGGCCTTGATCCGAAAAAATCCGTCCTGTTCCTGCAGTCCCTCGTGCCGGCGCACAGCGAGCTCGCCTGGATCCTGAACACCGTCGCGCCCATGGGCGAGCTCGAGCGCATGACGCAATATAAGGACAAGGCCTCGCGCCAGTCCGCGAACGTGAACGCGGGGCTCTTCACCTATCCCGTGCTCATGGCTTCGGACATCCTCCTCTATGACCCGCACGTCGTGCCCGTTGGCGACGACCAGCGCCAGCACCTCGAGCTCACCCGCTCGCTCGCCCGCCGCTTCAACGGCCGCTTCGGCGAGACGTTTCGCGAGCCGAAGGACCTGCTCACCAGGATCCCCCGCGTGATGAGCCTCAAGGACCCGTCCAAGAAGATGTCGAAGTCGCAGCCCGAAGGATGCCTGTTCCTCGACGACACGCCCGAAGAGATCGCGCAGAAGATCGCCCGCGCCGTGACCGATTCGGGATCGGACGTCACCTATGACCGCGCGAAGAAGCCGGGCCTCGCAAACCTCATCGACATCTATGCGGCGCTCACGCACATGGAACCGCGCACCGTCGCCGAGGAATTCGGCGGCAAGAAATATTCCCAGTTCAAAATGTCGCTCGCCGAAGTGGTCGCGGGCTATTTCGCCGATTTCCGCGCCCGCAAGGCGGCCCTGCTGCGCAACCCGAAGCGGCTCGCCTCGATACTCCGCGCCGGTTCGAAAAAAGCTGACGTCGTCGCGCGCCGGAAGATGCGCGCGGTGAGCGAGCGCGTCGGCATCGCGTTCTAGAGCTTCCTGATCCCGATCCACGCAGGCTGGCCGTCGATCGTCGTCTCCTGTTCCGCTAAAAACTTTTCCGAACGCCGGTACTCGACGAGTTCCGCGCCCACGTCGGCCGCGAGCGTCCGTTCGTGCTTTTCGGCGATGCGCAGCATGTCGCCGGCAAGCGCCAGCGAAACGGCGATCCTGTCCTTGGGGGCGAGCCCCGCCTCCTGGCGGAGCCCCTGGATCATGCGCGCGAGGTCTCGCAGCAGGCCCTCCTCGCGGAGCTCGCCAGTGATGACCGTGTCGAGCCGAACGTCATTCGCGATGCCCGCGTCGATGCGGATTTCCTTCACGTTCACCTCGTCGGCGAGGATGGAGCGCAGCTCCTCGCCAAGTGACGCGTTCCCGATGATGAGCGCGGCGAGAGGTTGGCGCACCTTGATACCGGCCGCCGAACGGGCCGCGAGTCCCAGGCTGGCAAGGCGGCGCACGTCGGCCATGTCGTTCAGAAGCTTCAGGTCGGCATCGCGGCCCGCAGCGTCCCGCTCGGGCGCCGTCGGCCATGCGGCCAGGTGGACCGATTCCGCGTGATGAGCGGGGTCGGCGTAGGGTTTCAGCAGCTCATACACCTCGTCCGCAAGGAACGGCATGAAAGGAGCCATCACGGCGCAGGCGGTGCTAAGCGCACGATAAAACGTCGTCTGGAACGAGCGATCCTTCCGCTTGCGGCTGCGGCGCAGATACCACGTCGAAAGGTCGTCCACATAGTCCTGGATCGCCCGCGTCGCCTTCACCGTGTCATAGGCGTCGAGGCGCGCCGTCACCTCGCGCACGAGCTCCTCGGTGCGCACCTCGATCCAGCGGTCGAGCGCCGTCGGCTCTTCACGAACCCCGCGACCCGCGGCAGCCGCGCGGAATTCGCCGGCATTGACGTAGGTCGTGAAGAATTTCGCCACGTTCCAGAAGATGAGGGCGACCTTCCGATAGACGGTCGCGACGGCCTGTTCCGAAAAATTGAGGTTGTCGGCCTGCATGACGACCGAATTCATAAGATAGAACCGCAGGCTGTCGGCGCCGTATTTGTCGATGAGGATCTTCGGGTCGGGGAAGTTGTTCTTCGACTTGCTCATCTTCGATCCGTCCTCGGCGAGGATCGTCCCCGTCGTGACGACGTTCTCGAAGGGAGCGCGCCCGAACAGGATCTGGGAATTCACATGCATCACATAGAACCAGGCCCGGGTCTGCGCGATATATTCGGCGACGAACTGCGCGGGAAACCGGCTCTCGAATTCCTCGCGGTTCTCGAAGGGATAGTGGTATTCGGCGAACGGCATCGATCCCGCCTCCATCCACGAATCGAAGATCTCGGGCGTGCGCCGCATCGCGCCGCCGCAGGCCTTGCAGGCGAACGTGACGCCGTCGATATAGGGGCGGTGCATGTCGGCTTCGCCCGTGTCGTTACGCGGGATCCGCTTCACCGCGACCGGACGGATCTCGGCGAAATTGACGAAGTCGCGGCCACGCGCCTTCATCTCGGCGATCGCCCGCCAGTCGTCCCAGCCTTCGGCCGCCTGGGTGAGCATCCATGCCGGATATTCGTGCGTCACGATGAGGATGTTCTTCCCCTCATAGCGCTCCTCGCACTGTTCAAGGAACCGCCACATGCGCGCGCGGAGGTCGGGCAGCGACTCGCCCTCCTTCGGCCGCTCGTGGAACCGCGCCTCATACGTCGGGTACATCATGTGATATTTCTCGTCATGATAGCCGGTGAACGTCGGCCCAAGATGGATCTCCTGGATCTGCTGCTCGGCTACCAGCTCGTCGGGATTCAGGACGGCCGAAGCGATCTCGGCCGTCTCGACGGCCCGGGTGATGTCGGAATGGATCATGAGGTCGATGCGCTCGCCCCGCTTCTTCAGGTCGCGTTCGAACGCCCTGGCCGATGCGAGGACCTCGTCCCTGCCGCGCGGCGTAAGGTGCAGGAACTTGCGCTGCCCCGAATCGACGATGTCGAAGATGTTGCTCTCGGCTTCGCCGTGACGCATGACCCAATAGCGGTTCTTCGATGGTCCGACGCGCGCCGAAAGCTCGTCCAGGCTGCCGACGACTTCGCGCTCATCGCACGATTCGCACTTCCACACCGGGACGGGATTCCCCCAGTACCGGTTGCGCGAGATGTTCCAGTCGGGCGCGGCCTCGACGCTCTTCTCGTACCGACCGTGCTTCAAATGTTCCGGGTACCAGTTGATCTCGGCCGCATTGGTCTTCAAAAGGTCAGGCTTGATCTTCTGCACGTTCACAAACCACGCCGGGATGGCGTTATAGAAAAGCGTCGTCCCGCAGCGCCAGCAGAAGGGATAGGAGTGCGTATGCAGGTCCTTGCTGAACAGCAGGTTGCGGTCCGTCAAGTCTTCTTTAATCGTTTTTTCAGAATCTTTGAAATACGCTCCCTGCAGGAATGCCGGAGCCTTGTCGTTGAACTTCCCCTTTTCGTCGAGGAGCGGCACGATCGGCAGTCCTTCGCGGAGGCCGAGCGCATAGTCGTCCTCGCCATAGACGACGGCCGTGTGCACGACGCCGGTACCCTCGTCGGTCGTTACGAAATCGGCGGCATAGACCTTATAGGCGCGGTCGGCGTTGGCGTCGGAACGGACAGCTTCCACGTCGAACAGCGGCTCATAGGAAAGGCCGACGAGCTGCGATCCGGCGAGGGCAAATTTCTTCGCAGCATGGTCGAGACCGAGCGCCTTCAGGCGGCTCGACGCGGCGATCAGATATTCGCCCTCGTGCTCGACGGCGACATAATCTATGCCCGCGCCGACGGCAAGCGCCACGTTCCCGGGCAGCGTCCACGGCGTCGTGGTCCACGAAAGGATGAAGACGCTGTCGTCATCACGCACGACGTGGTCCCCGATCTTCTGGCCGGGCTTCACCTTGAACCTGACCGTCACCGATTCCTCGCTCACATCCCTATAGCTGTTGTCCATCGCCACTTCGAAATTCGAAACGGGCGTCTCGCAGCGCGGACAATAAAGGAGCACCTTGCGGCCTTCATAGATGAGGTCTTTGTCATAGATCTGCTTGAAGGCCCACCAGACCGATTCCATATAGTCGACATCCATCGTCTTATAGGAGTGGTCGAAGTCGACCCAGCGGGCGATGCGGCGGACCATGGCGCGCCATTCCGAAACGTACTGCAGCACCATGCTGCGGCAGGTTTCGTTGAATGTCTTCACGCCGATCGCCTCGATCTGCTTCTTGCCCGAGATGCCGAGCTTGCGCTCGACGATCTCTTCGATCGGCAGACCGTGGCAGTCCCATCCCCAGCGGCGGCGCACGAAGCGGCCGCGCATCGTCTGATAGCGCGGCACGACGTCCTTGATGGTCGAGGCGAGAATGTGGCCGTAATGCGGCAGGCCCGTCGCGAACGGCGGCCCGTCATAGAATGCAAACGGCTTCCCATTCCTGGTTTGGTCGAGGCTCTTTTCGAAAACCCGTTCGCGGTCCCACGCCTCAAGCGTCTTCTCCTCAAGATGCGGCAGGCTCGTCCCCTCGTTCGGAGTGTCGGGCATACCTCCTAAAATACCAGAGAAATCAAATTTTTTCGAGGGTCGCGATGCCGAGCAGGCCGAGCGCCCGCGCAATCGTCCGGGCGGCCATGTCGGCGAGCGCAAGCCGCGCGCCGCGGCGCCGTTCGTCTTCGTCCTTCAGAACCGGGACGGTTTCATAGAACTTGTTCGCGGTGACCGCCAGCCTGAAGAGATACGTGGCGATGCCGCTCGGCGCGAAGCGCTCCTGCGCCGTCATGACGACGTCGGGAAACTCGATGATCCTGCGCATGAGCGCAAGCTCGACCGGATCGCCGAGCCGCGAGGCGTCGAACGCGCGCAGCGCGGCGCGCACGGTTTCGGCGCCCAGCTGCTCGTCAGCCTTGCGGATGATGTTCCGCAGACGGGCGTAGGCATATTGAAGGTAGGGGCCCGAATCGCCCTCGAACGAAAGCGACTTCTCGAAGTCGAAGACGATATCCTGTCCGGGATGCTGCTTGAGGATGGAATATTTCACCGACGCGACCGCAAGCCGCTCGGTCGCCAGGGCCCGCTCGTCGCCATCGAGCGTGCTCCGCTCGCTCACGCGCTTCGCGAGCTCCTCTTTTATCTGGTCGAGCAGCGCCTCGGCCGTAATCACGTCGCCGGTGCGCGAACTCATCTTGCCGCCCGGCAGCCGCAGCATGCCATGCGGCTTATGCACGGTTTTTGCGGCGACATCGGGCAGGACGAGCTCCATGGCTTTTAAAAGAACGTTAAAATAATCCTTGACTTCGTTGCCGGTCACGATGAGGGAGCGGTCGAGCGGATAGAGCTCGAATTTTTTCTTATTGAGCCCCAGCTCCTTCGCTTCGTAGGTCGGCAGCCCCTGGGAGTTGATGAAGACGCGGGTGTGCAGGCCATAGGCCTCGCCCGGAAAGACGACCGCGCCATCGCTCTCCTTGAAGATGTCGGGACGCGAACGGACGAGCTTCACGCCCTCGTCGCCCACCGAACTTTCGGGAAGGTAATCGTCGAATTTCGTCCCGAGGCGTTGATAGACGGTTTCAAAATACGCGAGGCTCCACGCAAGGCCCTTGTCATACAGGGCGTTGAGGTCCGCATCGCTTCGCTCATAGACTTTCTTGTTGATCGCGACGATCTCATCCTTTGCGGCCGGCTGCTCGTCATAGGCCTTCGATCCGAACGCGTATGCCTTCCCGAGAAACGCCATCTTCGCGCCGGGCTCCGCGGCATCGGCCGGCATTTCGGCGGCAAGCTGCCGCATGCCCCACAGCGACTTCGCGATATGCAAGCCGACGTCGCCGTAATAGTTCGCCCGGCGGACCGTGGCGTGCGCGGCTTCGGCAAGGCGGGCAAGGGATTCACCGATCGTATTGCTCATGAGGTGGCCGATATGGAACAGCTTGAACGGATTCGGGTCGGTATATTCCACCATGACCGTCTTGCCGGTTATCGAATTGTTGAAGCCGAACTGTCCGTCGGCGGCAGCGGCGGCAAATTCCTTCTGCACGGTTCCGTCCGCAAGCCACAGGTTGACGAACCCCGGCGCCGCCGGTTCGATCTTCTGAAACATGCCCGCGGGCGACGCGCGCTCGGCGACAGCGGCAAGCTCGCGCGCGAGGTCGAGCGGCGCAACCCCGCGCTCTTTGGCAAGCCTCATCGCGACGTTCGTCGAAAAATGGCCGAACTGGTCGATTTCGGGAACCGTGAGTTCGACCGGGACCTGCAGCTTCCAAGCCTCGGTCAGGATGGCGATGATCTTCTCTTTCATGTTTGACGGGACGAAGTCCTCGGCCGCAAAGCCCTTTTCGACAATATTCCCTAGTACGATACCCTGAAATCCGGGCCCAAACAACCGCCGCGCTATGAAGTGCGGCCTTTTTTTAAGTACAATGGAAGGATGGAAGCATTGGCGGAAAACCGACGGGCGAGGTTCGACTATGAGATCGAGGACACCCATGAGGCGGGCATCGAACTCCGCGGCTATGAAGTGAAGAGCGTGAAGGCGGGGCATTTCCAGATTGCCGGCGCCCGCATTGTGATCCGCGGCGGCGAGGCATGGCTCGTCAACTCGCACATCCCGCCCTACCAGCCGAAGAACATGCCGGCCGATTACGAAGAGGACCGCGCGCGGCGGATCTTATTAAAAAAAGATGAAATCAAGGCGCTTACGGGCGCGCTGCAGGAAAAGGGACGGGTTTTGGTCCCGCTCAAAGCCTACCTCAAACATCATTTCATTAAATTGGAATTAGGCATCGGCCGATCGCGCAAGAAATCCGACAAGCGCGAAGTCCTTAAGAAGCGGTCCCATGCCCGCGAAATGCGCGAGGAATCATAGGGTTTTTCGGCAGCTCGACAATATTAATAATTTGTGGTACAATTTCAGAGCCGCTTAAGGAGGCGGCTTCAATTGAAAACTGCACCTGTGTGCGCTGTAGCCATGTTGATCGTGGCGATGAGTTGGAGCTCATTGTCCACGTCCGCACAAACGGTCCAGCCGATGAGGAACTTCCGCGCGGATATCTTCGCAAAGGAGCTTGATAAGCAGAAAGCCGACAAACGGATCGACTTCGCTTTCAAAGCTTCGCGCTGGTATCTTCGGGGAGCGACGGGGTTGGACATGTCCACCACGTACATCGGATTGGATCGCTCGCACGGAGTCGAAACCGGATGGGCAAAGTGTTTCGGCAACAGGAATACGTCGGCTGTCATCGCAGCCAACGCAGGCCTGAACGCCGGAATAGACTGGCTTGACCGGAGGCTCTACCAGCGAGGCGGACGATGGAGAATCCTCGCCACGTCGCTCAACGTGCTGAAAGGCACGGGGAACGCCTTGGACGGGGTCAACAACATACGCTACATCGCCAGGCACTGAGTGCCTGCGAGGTCTCGGCTGGCGGCGCTTTTTGAGGCCGCCGGCCCTTTTAGCCCCATTTTTCGGGCTTCCCGCAGATATTGACATCTCCCAGCTCTTTGGTAAGATTCTAGTAGTTGTTTCCGTATTAATAGTTAGTTATTCGGGGAAACGAGAGAACCTAGCGGTTTTCATTATCGCCTCCTTACGGCAATCTCGCACACCCCATCAAACGGCCTCGATGCTCCAACATCGAGGCCTTATCTTTTCTATAATGAGATGAATCGGAAACACCCATGACCAAATCATCCCTCATCCTTCTCATCGGCATCGCGATCATGATCGTGATCGGCGCGAGCGTATGGCGGTCGACGGGCGGTGACAACGCAAGCCTTCCGAACGCGAACCCGGTCGCTACGCCGATCCAAAACGAGAGCTCGACCGAAGCGACGGGAACGAATCCCGTCTTCCTGCCGGCGTCGTCTTCTCCATCGTCTTCGGGCGCGAAGGCCGGCGCGATGGAACTTTATTAATAGAGCTTTTCGATCCGCACGCCCATGAGGCGTATTTTTTTCTTCTGCGGATTCTCGCGCGCGTCGAGGAAGGGCATGAACAGGCGCAGCGCCTGGAACTGCAGGGTGGCAAGGTCGTCGGCCGGCTTCGTCATCGTCCCGGAACGCGTCTTCGTCGTGAAGTCGGCGAACCGCACGATGATGGCCACGGTCCGATAGGACGAGAACCCGCTCTCGCGGAAGCGCCGGTATACGTCCGCGGCGATATTCTTCAGCGTCTTTTCGAGCAGCCGCGGATCGGCGATGTCGCGCTCGAACGTCTCCTGCTCCCCGATCGACTTCGCCTCGTACTCCGCAACGAGGGGCGCATCATCGCGGCCGCGCAGCCGATCGTAGAGCTCGCGACCCCATACGCCCATCATGTCGGCAAGCTCATCTTTTGAGAACCGCCGCGCATCCCCCACCGTGCGCACGCCGAGCTTCCTGAACATCATCTCGGATTTCGGTCCCACGCCGGGAATGACTCTGACCGGCAGCGGCTCGAGAAAACGTTCCACATCCTTTTCGTGCACGACGGTCAGGCCGTCCGGCTTCTCGCGGTCCGAAGCGATCTTGGCAACGAGCTTGTTCGGTCCGATACCGACCGAGGCCGTGAGGCGTTCGGTCGCGCGGATGTCGTCCTTGATCTGCCGCGCAACGGCTTCGGCGGCCTCATAGGAACCGCTTGCCGAAACGTCGAAATAGGCCTCGTCGACGCTCGCCTGCTCGATAAGCGACGCATGGCGCGCAAGGATGGCCATGATCTCGCGCGAGATCTCCGCATAGGCGGCATAGCGGCCCTCGACGAACACGACGGGGTCGCGGCCCGCGCGCCGCGCAGCCTCGGCATATTTCCATGCGGTCGAAATCGGGAGCGCCGACCGGATGCCGTATTCCCGCGCCTTATAATTCGCCGTCGACACCACGCCCCGCCCCCTGCCGCCTTTGGGATCTGCGCCGACAACGATAGGCCGGCCGGCAAACCGCGGGTTGTCCCGCTCCTCGACGGCGGCGAAAAAGGCGTCCATATCGATATGCCCTATGATGCGCATACCCATAGCATACTACCGACCGCCGCGTGGTAGAATTCGATTCATGATCTCGTTCGTGCAGGCGCTCGTCATCGGCCTCGTCCAGGGCATTACCGAGCTCTTCCCCGTCTCGAGCCTCGGCCACAGCGTACTCCTTCCGGGACTCCTCGGATGGTCCATCAACCAGAATGCCGACGCTTTCCTCGCCTTCCTGGTCGCGACGCATCTCGCGACGGCGCTCGTCCTTCTCGTCATGTACCGCCGCGACTGGTGGAGGATCGCGAAGGGACTCGGACGGTCGCTCGCCGCGCGCGAGATCCGCGCGGATGACCCCGACGCGAAGCTTGGCTGGCTCCTCGTCGTGAGCACGATCCCCGCGGGCGTGATCGGCTTGCTGCTCAAGGATCAGATCACTGGATTCTTCCTTTCGCCGCGCTCGGCAGCCCTCTTCCTCATCGCGAACGGTGTGCTGCTCGCCCTTGCGGAACTTCTGCGGCGGCGCGCCCGCGCGGAAGCCCGCGATCCGGGAACCGCAACCGACGCCGACGCGCGCATCGCGCACAACCTCTCATGGCGGCAGGCGTTCGGCGTAGGCATCATGCAGGTCCTCGCCCTCATCCCTGGATTCTCGCGGACCGGCTCGACCCTCGCCGGCGGCCTGATGGCAGGCCTTTCGCATGAGGACGCCTTGCGGTATGCCTTCCTGCTCGCAACGCCGATCATCGGCGCCGCGGCAGCGCTCGAGCTCCCGCCGCTTGTCGCGACCGCCGACGCCCGCACGCTTGGCGTCACGCTTGCGGGCGCGGCAGCGGCAGCCCTGGCCGCCTATGGGTCAGCCCGGTTCCTTGCGCGCTACTTCAAGACGAAAACGCTCATCCCCTTCGCGGCGTACTGCGCCGCGATCGGCATCGCGAGCCTCATCCTCATTCATTAAAAATTCCTAACGTGACGCTTGCTTTTTGCCGGTCGAGAACCAGGCGAAAACGAACAGCGCCAATCCCACGATGAGCGCGGCAAGGCCGTGCTTCATGTGGATGCCCGCCATGGCCGGATCGAATCCCGGGAAATAGCCAGGCAGGGCGTCGGCGGGCGTGGTCCAATAGACATAGGCGGCCCACAGGCACCCGATTCCGATCACGACAGCGACGATAGCGAGGACTTTTTTCATGTTTTCATTATACGCGGGCCGTGGCGAAACGTATAATGGAGGCATGGGACTCTGGGCACTCATCGTGGCAACCTTCATCATCCAGGAATTCGCGACGACGGCGATCGTCCTCGTGACCGCGATGAAGGCCGGATTCGCGCTGTGGCCCATCCACATCATCTGGGCCGTCGGCACGGTGATCGACATGTATGTCGGCTATGAGCTCGGACGGCTCCTCAAGACCCGCCTCAAAGGGAAGCGGGCCGTCGCATGGATCGACCGCTCGGCCCATAAGGTGGAACAATGGCTCGGCGGCCACGGCACGAACGTTGCCCTGCTCCTGCTCAGCATCGTCGACTTCCCTTATCTCAACGCCTTCATCGGCGCATGGCTCGACGTCCCGCTCGGCATGACGATGCTCTTCACGTTCATCGGCAACTTCGGATGGTATCTCGCGCTCTGGGGAACGGTCCTCGGCCTGTCGGCCTTCATCAAGAACTCGAGCATCATCCTGCTTGTCGTCATCGTGATCGGCGTGATCTCGCGCGTCGGCTTCGAGCTCTTCGAACGGAGCCGCCATCCCCGGCGCTAGGCACGAGTAACAGCTCGGGATCTCCCAGCGTACTTACCTTTGCACGGCACTACAGCCATCGTTCAAAGGTCGGCGCGAACTAACAAGGCAATCGCACTCATCCCATGTGGCAACACTGGATCAACTTCATTTTGGGACTGCTCCTCATCATCTTTTCGTACACCGGCGCAAGCACCACGACGTTCATCATCCTCGGCATCCTGGTCGTGATCTTCTCGCTGTGGGGCGGATTATCGCGCCCCGCCGCGACGTCCCGCGCATAAGGCATAAGGACAGGGCGGGTCCGCGTCCAGCCCTTGCGACGTAAAAACGCCCCTGACCCGGGGCGCTTTTTGTTGCGCTGCGACGCGGCTATTTCTTCGTCGAGGATGCCGCGATCGCCTGGTCGATGACCGAAGCAAAATCGTTATAGTTCGCGGGATTCTGGATCTGCTGGAAATTGACGAAGAACGTCGGCGTATGGTCGATCTGCGCCGAATTGCCCCCGTTCACGTCGCTTTGGATCTTCTGCAGGACGGACGTCGCGGTAAGGTCGCTGTTGAAGGTCGCGACATTGAGGCCGAGCGACTGCGCATAGCCGTCGAACTTCGCGCTCACGACCTGGTCGGGCGGGATCGTCGCCCAGTCGTTCTGCTTCTCATAGAGCAGGTTGTTCATCTGCCAATACTTCGCGGGGCCGCCGATGAGGCCCGCCGCCTCGGCGGCCTGCGCCGAGATGCCGGCATCGGGGTGGACCGAATAGAGCGGGAAGTTCCTGAAGACGAACAACACCGTCGAGCTGTAGTTCTGCACGAGCTGCTCGACGATCGGGAAATATTGGCCGCAGGCCGGGCATTCGAAGTCGCCATATTCGACGAGCGTCACTTTCGCGTCAGGATTGCCCGTCCGCCAGTCGTCGACGGACAGCCCCGGAGCCGTGGTCGAGACGAATCCCGACGAGCCGGACGACGAGCCCGACGAGACGACGCTCGCGACGATCAGGCCGACGATGATGAGGACGACGAAGCCGATGATGAACCACAGGGTTGCCTTGTTATTTTGTGCCATCCGCTCATTATAATGTGCCCCGCGCAAAAGGCCAACGCCCTCGAAACAAACGCCGGGCAAGGCCCGTATGTATGCATATCATGCAGGATCGACCTCAGACCATATTCATCCTCGGCGGGGACGGCTATCTTGGATGGAGCCTCGGCCTCGCGTTCGCCTATCGCACCGGGCTCCGGGTCGTGCTTGTCGACAACCTGGTGAAGCGCGAATGGGAGCGCTCGATCGGCGCGAAGCTTCTCGTCCCGCTCGGCAAGCCAAAGGACCGCATCGCGGCCTATGAGCGCGCGTTCGGCAAGACAAACCTGATGTTCGAAAAGACGGACCTCCTCGACGAGAAGGCGATCGTGCGGCTTATCAGGAAATACCGGCCGTTCGCGATCGTGAACGCGGCCCAGCAGCCGTCGGCGCCGTTCTCGATGAAGAGCGCCGAGAACGCGGCGACCACCTATGTGAACAACATCGTGGGACACCTGAACACGGCCTGGGCCATCACCGAGACGGACCGGAACATCCTCTATGTGAAGCTCGGATCGGCGGGATGCTATTCGGGCATCGACACCAACCTTGTTCCCCTTGCCAAGAAGGATTTCGAGTTCGACCACGAGGGCGTCGTGCGGAAGGTCGCCCAGAGCTGGATGCCGATGGCCGCGTCGGACTTCTATCACCAGTCGAAGATCTCGGACTTCCTGATCGACGACCTTGCGTGCGAGGTCTGGAAGCTGCGCATCATGACCGTGCAGCAGGCGACGATCTTCGGCGCGACGATCGAAGAGAACCGTCCCGAGGAGCTTCATGCCCTCTCGACCCGGTTCAACTATGACGAGACGTTCGGGACCGTCGTGAACCGCTTCGTCTGTCAGATCGCGATCGGCCATCCGATGACGATCTATGGCGACGGCGCGCAGCGCACGGGGACGATCAGCCTTCCCGACACCGTCGACAACTTCATCACCTTCGCGCACGCCGACGTGCGGCCCGGCGAGCACGCCGTGGTCCACAACGTGACCGACCGGCTCTCGATCACCGAGATCGCCGAGACGCTCCGCGACGTGAGCGGGTTCGCGAAAGTCGCCTTCATCAGCAATCCGCGCAAGGAAGCGGAGGGGCGTCTCACGAAGGAAGTCGAGCGGCACGAGCTGCTCCGTCCCCCGCGCAGGGTGGCTGACGAGCTCAGGGCCCTCCTTGAATTCACGGAGCGCTACAGGGACAACATCGATCCCTCGCTCATCATGCCCAAGGTGCGCTGGGACCACGGCATGCCGGCGGCCATGCCCGGCGCGGAGCAGCGCGCGGCAACTCAGCATCAGGCGCCGGCCATCTCCCCGGCACCGGCACCCCGGACGGCAGGCGTGCGTCCGGCCGGCACC
>Ga0335069_10000163_pt1 | contig 114189 bp, 86 predicted proteins | sample Lox_Sample_11_FD_206714 | JGI IMG/M metagenome (GOLD analysis project Ga0335069, IMG submission 206714) | Soil microbial communities from Loxahatchee National Wildlife Refuge, Florida, United States - Lox_Sample_1.1 | ecosystem: Environmental > Terrestrial > Soil > Wetlands | place: USA...
AACTCGAAACTGCCCGCGAAGATGTTGCGGCCGATGACCGAAGAAGCCGTCGACAAGGCCGCGCGCTCAGACCCTGATGCGCAACCGTTGACCCAATCCGACCTCAAGCGTATGAAGCGCACATCTCCGGCAAAGGTCATTCGCCGGGCTTTAGAACTGACGCAAGAGGAATTTTCCGCGCGATTCCATATACCGTTAGGCACGCTGCGGGATTGGGAACAGGGCCGCGCTGAGCCGGATCAGCCCACGCGCGCCTATTTGCGAATCATAGCCCGCGAACCCGACCGCGTTAGCCGCATTCTGAACACTAACTAATAGGGAGTACTAAGTCTCGCATCGGGGGTGACCGAGCGGCTGAGGGAATAGGGATCCTTCGACTCCGCTGCAACTTCACTTCGTGAAGTCGCACCTCCGCTCAGGATGACATGAACACGAGAGACATCCAGCGGTCGAGTTACTTGACGTTGATCGTCAGCATTTGCGCGCCGGTAACAACATAGTCCAGCGGCTCGGTTGAGGCTTCGCTCACCGATGATTCGGCGACGACGACCATGTCCTGGGTGCCGCGCATGTTATCCATCACATTCATGACGGACAATGGCAGCGTCGGCATGATCTTGTCGGCGACCATGGCTTCCGGGTCGGAGTCGAACAGGGAGACGTAGACGCGGTCGTTGGAGCGCTCTTTGTTCAGCAGGGCGATGGTTGGGGCGAGGCCGAGGCCGCGCGTCATGGCAGGAGCGGCGCGATGCATGCGGTCGAGCGTGTCGCCGTCGCTGACGAGAATGCGCAGCGGACCCTTTGATGCGGTGGTGGGAATGCGGATGGGGATCTGCTCGACCTGGCGCTCGCCCCGGTAGGGACGAATGACTGTTTCGACCATGATCTGGTCGCCGGGGCGTGCCTCGGTCACATCTGTGCGCGAGCTTTCGAGGCGTGCCGAACGGCGGTCGCGAACGAGATCGAAGTCGAGCTTTACGCCTTCAACGTCCGGCGCGTCGTAGGGATTGCTGTAGATGCGGCCGAAACGCTCTCCGATGCTGGCGGCGGCGAGGGCGGCGGCGGGCTGGCCGCTGTCACTGGGCGCAAACATGTTGCGCATCGCGACATTCGGATAGCCCTTTACGCTGAGTTCGCCGTTCATGCGATAGGTGATGTCGTCGCCGTAGTCGTTGATGCCGTGCAGCGCGTTGAAGACCGTGGCCATCATGGCGAGCGGGCTTAGCTTGGCGTTGTTGAGGACCTCGTAGTGAAATTCCTTGATGGCGGTGCCGTTGTGAAGAGACACGGTCACTGGAATCATCTTCGGCTCGTGGCCGATGACACCCAGGATGCCGGCCTGGCGATCCTGCACGAATGCGCCGACGGTTTCGGTGGTGTTCACAATCTTGAAGGCATTTAGCGGCGAAGGCAGCGTGGCCACGACGTTGGCCTTGGTCATCGGCATGTCGACCTGGCCGAACTGCATGAGCGGATGGCCGCAGGCGAGGAGATGCTTGGGGTCGACATAGGTGACGGTGCAGGTGGCGGCGATGTCCATGTCGCCGCGAACCAGAACGGCGCTTACCGCCGAGCCGGGCTCGATGGGCTCGGGCTGCTTTTCGTTGCTGGAGGAGCCGGTGCCCATGACGGGCGTGATTCCAGCTGCGACAAACTGATCGGCGTAGCGGCGGAGGGTTTCGTCGGAAAAGCCGTTGAAGACGAATGGCGCGTCGATGGGCCGGAGATAGTTTCGATAATCTGAGGTCAGCGAAGTTGTGGCCGTGCCTGGACCCGCGGCCGGCGTTTTCCCGCTCGGGACGGTATTTCCCGTGTGAACCGGAGTTTCAATCGGCCGGCTGTCGAGAGCGCTGATCTCGAACATCTCCTCGATCGGGGTGACGCCGGCGATTGGCTCCTTGGAGAATTCGCCGATGCGGAAGGCGAGGGCGCCCGCCAGCTTGCCGTCGAAGTAAACGGGGCTGCCGCTCATGCCGGCGACGACGCCGGTGTATTCCGGATGCGCGCCATGCAGGCGCACGAGGATGATGTCGCCCTTGGGGCCATTCACGTTGCGAAGAATGCCGAGGACTTCGACGTCCATCGATTCAGGCTTTACGCCCTGAAATACCGTCAGGGCGGTGCCCTTCATGCCCGCGTGAATCTGGTCGAGCGCGATGATATTGGCGCTATCGCTTGCGAGTTGCTCTTTTGTTTGGGCAGCGGCGGGCAGGATGGAGGCAAGGTAAAGAAGGGCGGCGAACAGCGCCGTAATACGCATGAATATCCCCGGAGGTCAGAAAACGACCAATGTTCAAGCTAGTACTGAGTTAGACCCCGCGTATGGAGAAAATGGTTTGCAGGAGAGTTGGCGATTTTAGCGCCAGCAAAACATCCCAACCGCGGAGCAGTTGCGTCTATACTAACACAGGTAATTTCGAGGAAATCCCATGTTTTTAGGCACATTTGGGCGGAACCGCGTGAGGACGGGCTGCCAGACGCACATAGCCTTTTCGGCGCTTCTTCTTTTCTGTCTTGCATTTCCGGGCTTGACGGCGAGCGCGCAGGATAGCTCACAGCAACCGGCGCAGCAACCCTCATCCCAACAGCCATCGGCGAACCCGAATCAGCAGGAAGCGCCGCCTGCGGCCGGCGGCCCGCAGAACGATATCGGGCCCTATGTGATTCCGAAGAAGAAAGAGGAGCCACCTCCACCCGCTCCGGAAAAGCCGAAGAAGATCGACAACATGCCGGATTACTCGATCAAGGTCGAGGTGCCTCTGGTTACGTTGGACGTGCTGGTTACGAGTAAAGACGGCCAGACGATCCCTGGGCTGCATCAAGAGAATTTCAAGATCTTCGAAGACGGCCAGGAGCAGAAGATCGCGTCTTTTAATCCGTCGAAGGCTCCGATGACGGCAGTGTTGCTGATCGAGTTCGCGTCGTCGCCGATCTTCCACCAACTGCAGCAGTATTACTACATGTATGACGCGCTGAACGCGGCCTACACTTTTTCCAGCGGGCTTCAAAAAGAAGACTATGTGGCGGTGGTTTCGTATGACATGAAGCCGCATATCCTTGTGGATTTCACGCAAGACAAACGGCAGATTATGGGCGCGCTGAATATGTTGCGCATTCCGGGATTCAGCGAGCGGAACTTGTTCGACGCGACGTTTGACACGATCGACCGCATCGATCGGATCGAAGGGAAGAAGTACATCATTCTGGTTTCTTCGGGCGCGGATACGTTCAGCAAGCTTACCTACGATCAGATATTAAAGAAGATCAAGGCGACGAAGGACATTACCATCTATCCCGTGAGCATTGGATGGTATTACCGGGAAATGCGGGACTCGCGCGGCATGGCCAGCGGGGCGACGGAAGTCGGATGGTTGCAGAATGACAACCAACTGAACACGTTTGCCAAGCTGACGGGGGGACGGGCATACTTTCCGCGGTTTGAAGGCGAGTTGCCGGGGATTTTCCAAGAGATTTCGGCGGACATACGCAACCAATACACGATCAGCTATCACCCGACGAATGCCAAGCTGGATGGAACCTACCGAAAGCTGAAGGTGGAGTTGCAGGCTCCAGGTGGGGGACAGCTCAAGGTGCGCGACCAGAAGGGCAAGGAAGTGAAGACCGTTGTCTACGCGCGAGAGGGATATACGGCGAAGCATACGGTGGATTAGCCGCTCGCCTGGATGCGGTTGCGAAAGTTCTCGTGCGCCTGCCCTTCGGACGTGTGCGATTTTCATGAAGCAAGGCGTCCGCCCTCGCGCTGACGTTCATACCCATCCTGATTTACAATCCTCGGTTCCCACTCAGGAGAGACTGCTGTGATCCCACGTTATACGCGGCCGGAAATGGCCCGCATCTGGAGCGACGAAAACCGCTTTCGCACCTGGCTGGCGGTGGAAGTTGCCGCGACTGAGACGCTGGCCGAGGCCGGCATTGTTCCCAAGGATGCCGCGCGGGCAATTCGTGAGCGCGCCAACTTTAACGTCGAGCGGATCTTCGAGATCGAGGCCGAGGTTAAGCACGACGTTATCGCCTTTACGACGGCGGTGGCGGAAATTGTCGGGCCGCATGCGCGCTGGTTTCACTATGGATTGACTTCGAACGACGTGGTCGATACGGCTCAGGCTCTGCTGATTCAGCAGGCGTCATCGCTGATTGCCGCAGATCTGGAGCGGCTGGCGGACGTGCTCGAACGGCGGGCGTGGGAGTTCAAAGACACGCCGATGATCGGACGCACGCACGGCGTGCATGCCGAGCCGATCACCTTTGGCTTCAAGATTGCGAACTGGTATTCCGAGACGCAAAGAAACATTGCGCGGTTTCAAGCGGCGGCGGAAGACTTGCGGGTTGGGAAGTTCTCCGGAGCGGTTGGAACGTTCGCGCACCTCACGCCTGAACTCGAAGAGAAGATATGTGCGCGGCTTGGCTTGAAAGCGGCGGCGGTGTCATCGCAGGTTATCCAGCGGGACCGGCACGCGCACTTTCTGGCCACGCTCGCAGTGGTCGCTTCTACGCTCGACAAGATCGCGACCGAGATTCGGCATTTGCAACGCACGGAAGTCCGCGAGGCGGAGGAGTACTTCAGCGAAAAGCAAAAAGGCTCTTCCGCGATGCCGCACAAGCGCAATCCGGTGACGTGCGAGCAGATCAGTGGGCTGGCGCGGATTGTGCGGGCGAACGCGCAGGCGGGGTTCGAAAATGTTCCGCTGTGGCACGAGCGCGATATTTCGCACTCATCGGCCGAGCGCATCATCATTCCGGACTCGACGACTCTCGCCGACTATCTGCTAAATAAGACGGCGAATCTGATCGAGACCATGTTCGTTTATCCGGAGCGCATGTTGGCGAACCTGCACAGCACGCGCGGGCTCGTATTCAGCGGACAGTTGCTGCTTGACCTGGTGGAGAGCGGGATTTCGCGCGAGGACGCATATCGGCTGGTGCAGAGTCATGCCATGCATGCCTGGCGGGAAGGGCTGGATTTTCACGAATTGGTGCTGAGCGATCCGGCGATCTCTGGACGCGTGCCGCGCGCGAAGATCGAGCGGGCCTTCGATCTTAAGCGGCAGTTGAAGAACATCGATAAGATTTTCGCGCGAGTTTTTCCGGCGAAATCCAGCCGAAAAATGCCTACCCGGAGCGCGGGAACGAAAAAATCCAAGAAGCGAAGTCGATGAGCTTTGTCGCCCCCATATCCGAGCCGACGCCTAACGCGCCTGACAACCAGAACCTGGTTCAGCCGGCCACCCATTGGAAACGATCCTTACTCCTCGCTGCCTTGTCAGGGCTGCTACCGGGGGCCGGGCACGTGCTTTCGGGGCGACGAATCAAAGGCTGGTCGATGATCGTTGCATTTGGGGCGATTCTCTCCTGCATGTGGCCGCTACGCTTACCGCGATTCGTGGGCGTTGTGAATGTTATTGCTTTGGCATGGCTTTGTCTCGCGCTTTATGCGGGATTTTCCGCCTTTCTCGGGCAGAGAGCATCATCCGAACCGAAGTTGTCGAAGCTCTGGATGTTCGCAATTGCTGTGTTGGTATGCATCTGGATCAAACTGCTTTTCACTCCGCTTCTCATTGCCTCAGGCTTCACGCTCCTCAAGGTCAACTCCTCCGCTATGAGTTCAACCTTGCAGGAGGGAGATGGAGTCCTTTCGGATGACAGCTACTATCGTTCCCAAGCCGCATGTCGCAATGACCTCGTGGTACTTCGCAGGCAAGATTTCCTGACGATCAAAAGGGTGATTGGCCTCCCCGGCGACACTATCCAGGGCGACAACCGGAAAATTTTGTTGAATGGAACGCCTATCGACGAACCGTTCATCCAGCACACGCTCCCCATAGGAAATTATCCTGATCTGGACACGTTCGGACCTATCAAAATTCCGGCTGGAAAGTATTTTGTGATGGGGGACAATAGAGAGGTTAGCTTTGACAGTCGAATGAAAGAGTTTGGGTTGCTCGATGCGAGCAACATCGTGGGCAGGCCACTGTACATATACGCTTCATTCAGAAAAGGGCGGAGCCTAAGGAAATTGCACTAATCACCCTCTTAGCCCCTAGACGCCGCTTTGCTGTCTCGCACCAACTCCAGCAATTCAACGAGCTGCGCGAGCTTCTCCTGTCCAACATGTTTCAGGATCTCTTTCCCGTATTTTTCAATGGGTTCGTCCATCTGGCGCAGCAGCTTTAATCCCGCGGTTGTGATTTTTCCGTAGATCACGCGCCGGTCGGCTTTTCCGCGCGCCCTGGTGACGAATCCCCTTTTTTCCAGCCGATTCAGCAGGCGCGTTATATCGGGGTCGCGGGTGATCATGCGCTCGCCGATTTCGCTGCAGGGCAAACCTTCGGCTCCCGCGCCTCGCAGAATTCGCAATGCGTTGTATTGAGTTCCGGTGAGGCCAAACTCATTCAGCTTTGCTTCGACACTCGACTGCAAGGCATCCGCCGTACGAAGCAAAGACAAGTAGGCTTCCTGTTCGCGGCTGCGAAACGGGAGGTTCTGCTTCAATTCCTCTTTCAAGCGAACCATAAAATGAGACTATTCGTTATCACGAATATGTGTCAAATCAACAGGTTCCAAGCGGCCTTGTAACGTTTTGTAAAACACGGAGCGGGGTACATCCCGGCCAGATTGAGGGGCATCTATTTAACTAACCGGTTAAGAGGTGTGGGACCGGAATTCATAACGAGGATGGCAACCATGAAGAAACAATTTGTCGCGGTGACCGTGGTGCTGCTCGTCCTGCTGAGCATGACGGCATTTGCAGCGACCAATGGCCGCTATGACCAACAAATTCAGCAGGCCGTCAGTGAGAAGATGCACGGGACCAAACAACTGCAAGGCGTAAACGCCACGGTGGAAGATGGGATCGTGACTCTGACCGGAACCGTGAACCTGTATCAGGACAAACTGAACGCCGCCAAGAAGGCGAAGAAGATCGCCAAAGTCACGGGCGTTCGCAACAATATTGAAGTCGCGGGCGTGAACGTTTCGGACAGCCAACTTGAGCAGAAACTGGCCAAGAAGCTGGCGTTTGACCGGGTCGGATATTTCGACAACACGTTCAACTATCTGGCGCTGAATGTACAGAACGGCGTCGTAACGCTGGAAGGCGACATGGTGTATGACACGCCGAAGGACTCGGCACTCGCCGTAGTGGCGGGCACGCCGGGCGTGAAGGACGTGGTCGACAACGTTAAGGTGCTGCCGGCATCGTTCGTGGACAATTCGCTGAGGGTTCGAATTGCGCGTGCGATCTACCGCGATCCGGTGCTGAGCAAGTACGCGATCGATCCGGTGCATCCGATCCGAATCGTGGTCGACAACGGGCACGTGACGCTTTACGGTTCAGTCGATAGCACGATGGATAAGAACGTTGCTGGAGTGCGCGCTGGAGCAGTACCGGGCTCATTCAGCGTCGACAACAAACTGGTGGTGAACAAGGGATAAGTGGCAGGTCTCTCTCCTGGAAGGGGCGCGGCGCGAGCCGCGCCTTTTTTTCATGGGCAGAATCAGTCGTTCTTCGTCTCCGGCTTCCACTTATTCAGGAAGTCGCGGAAATCGTCCTTGGACATGGCGCGCGCGTTCTCGAATTCACCGTTCTTCTGGCTGTAAATCAATTTGCCATCCGGCCCGAGCACGGCCAGGCCAGGAATACCGCGCTTCATCGGTACTTCGTACTTGTTCATCAAATCCTGATTCTTTTCGCCCTTGCCAATATCGATGTGCACGACGACATAGTTGGCGGCAATGATCGGCGCCAGTTCCGGCGAGTGAAAGGCTTCGTCGAGCACGTGGCAGTCGAAGCACCAGTTCGCGCCAAAGACCACGATCACACGTTTGTGATCGGCCTTTGCCTTGGCCAACGCTTCTTTGAGTTCCACATGCGCATTGGCTTTCTCGTCGTAAATTTGCTTGTTTTTCGTGTTCTCTTGGGCGGAGGCCAAAAACGAGGGGCCGCACAGCGCCCAGCCCATCAAAATTGTGAGGATCGCGAGCGGGGATTTAAAGCTTCGTCGCATACCTTATTTCTCCTTGAATATGCAAAAGCAAGTCTAACGCCTGCGCATAGCTGATGGGCAAGGATTTCAGTTGGGGAAATACCCAGCCTGGACTGGCGCAGATGCTCCAGCGACCGGGAAAACAAATGCCGAAGCTATCCCGCGTTGCGCGAGTGGACGAGCTTCAACTTATCCGCCTGCAAAATCCGCTGGATCTGGTGTTTTGCATGCACCGTCCAGGGGCCGGTGGTGTCGAGCTTCACATAGGCGCGCCAGTGTTGCAGAGCCTTGCGTGGCTCGCGAATCTTCTCGAAAGCGAGCGCGATGTTGTAGTGCGCATCGGCATAAGTGGGCGCGAGCTGGATCGCAGTCTTATAAGTGCTGATCGCCTCTTCGATTCGGCCCGTCTCATCGAGGACGTTGCCGAGATCGAAGTAGGCGAGCGCATACCGCGGGTCGATCTCGATCGCCGAGCGGTAGTGCTTCTCGGCGAGCGCATACTCGTGGCGGTTGTAATAGAGCGTGCCGAGGTTGATGTGAGCGGCGGCGTGCTGAGGATCCATATCGAGAACCTTAAGATAGACGGCGATCGCCTCGCTCTGCGTGGACGGATCCTCTTCCAGCACAATTCCGCGCGAAAACAGGTCGATGACGTCGGTGACGACCAGCTCGGGCCCATTGCGGCGCGGGCTGGCCACGACTTTGGATTCCTCCGAAGCGGAGGCAAAATCGAACATGAACTGTCCGGCGATCGGTTCGAGCAAACGACCCTCGTGCCGGAAGGCGACGCGGTGGCCGCTCTGGTAGGCGCTCGCTTCGAGCAGCGGATTCTGCATACCGGACGCCTGCTTCAGCATGGCGTCGAGTGACTGGCGAATTACCGCCGGACGAACCTTCTTCCCGCACAGATCGCGCACTTTCTTGACTTGAAGAAGATCGAAGAAAGAATAACTTTCACAAGTCTGGACGAGGCCGGCCTTTTCCCAGGTTTGGAGCTGGCGCGGAGCAATCCGCAGGATGCGCAGCAGGTCGGGACGGCTATAACGATACATGGCAGTGAAGTTGGATCGCCTAAATTATCGGGGAAATTACGCAAAAATCGCAAGTAGCTAGGCGGTGGAGCGCTGTGGAGAAATAGGCAGAAATAGCACCGAAGTGGTGCTGGAAGGGTTGAGGCGTGAAGAAATTGTGAAAAACTATTGCGGCGCTTTCGCCGTCGACTCGCGCACGATCAGTTCCGGGGCCACCACGATCTCGCGCGGGTAGGAATCGTCATCAGGACGCGCAATGCGGCGCAGCAGAGTTTCGGCGGCGATCGTTCCCATCTTCTTTAGCGGCTGGCGAATGGTGGTGAGGCGCGGGTTTTGAAAAGCCGCGCTCTGGATGTCGTCGAATCCCACCACGGAAACATCGCGCGGCACCTCCAGTTTGGCGTCCCGCAAAGCACCAATCGCGCCGATGGCCGAAATGTCGTTAAACGCGAAAAGCGCAGTGAAACGTTCCTTCTGCTCGAGCAGGCGCCTGGTCACGCGATAGCCCAGCTGCGGTGTGGCAAGCTCGCCTTCGAGTCGTGCGATGAGCCTGGGATAGATCTTGACCCGGAGACGAGCTGCCGCCTCCACAATCGACTTCCACCGAACCTCGGTGTCGGAACTGAACTCCTGTCCCTTGATGAACGCGATGCGCTCGTGCCCGAGCTGTTGCAAGTGGCGTAGCGCAAGTTCGGCGGCGTGCTCGTGATCCAAAAGAATGTTGCTGACACCGCTGGCAGGATTGTGGCCCGAGACGGTCAGCACAGGCACGGGCAGATCGTGGTGCCAGGGCGTATCGACGGCGATCAATCCATCGACGAAACGGCCCATAAGCAGCTTGGGATACTCCTCGATGAGGTCAGTGCGGTGGTGATGGCTGGCCACCAAATAAAAATAACCTTCCTTAAGGAGATGCTGCTCGATGCCGCTCATGACGAGGGCGGCGTAGCCTTCGCTAACTTCAGGAACCAGCACGCCGACGGTGAAGCTGCGCTGTGTTCGCGCCCAGCGAGCGGCGAAGCTGGGACGGTAGTTCAGGTCGCGGGCGGCGGTGAAGATGCGCTCCTGAGTGGTGCGCGGAATCGAGTCGGCCACCGAAGCCTTGTTGAGCACTAAGGAGACGGTTGCCGGAGACAAACCGAGATGCTCGGCCAGCATTCTGAGAGTCACCTGGCGGGGGCGGTTATCGGTTCGGAGAGAAGTTCGGGAAGGTCTGGGCCGCACGGACACGGGTGCAGTGTTGCACAGCGACGCCGAACGGGCAAGCATTTATCTGGCTGATCACTCTCGTGGACGGCAGAGACGGCCAACTCTGCGGGAGACGGGAAACGACGCACCGGGAGAGACGAGGTCGGGTTCCGGGCCGGATCGATGGGGTATCTGCTTGACACGTCAAGGCCGGTAATGCTAAAAGCCTAACGTCTACTAAAACACTTTACTTCTGTTTTAGTAAAAGGCATGATGGTGTGTTTGCGTGGTAGGAATGCCGAGGTTCGCAAACCTCTCCCGGAGGCTGTTATGAGCCGTTGCCGTTTCGCAGTGCACGTCGTGTTGGTTCTCGCTTGCTCTGTTTTCTTGACTCCCCTGCTGCATGCCCAGTATCGAACCTCGATTCAGGGCGTGGTAACCGATCCGACCGGCGCGGTGGTTCCCGGCGCAACCCTCACACTCACTGATCCGGCCACTGGCCAGACACAAGTTAGAACCAGCAACGACGAAGGCATTTTCAATTTTAATGCCTTGCCCGCCATTCATTTTCGCTTGCAGATTGAGAGGCAAGGTTTTAAGAAGAAGTTGCTTGACAATCTGGACCTAATCCCGGAACAACCGAACGCCGTCAATGTCGTACTTGAGGTGGGTTCTGAAACAGAGACCGTCAATGTAAATGCTGCTATGGAGCCGGCGCTCGATACAGAGACAGCGTCGCTGAATGGCGTAATTTCTTCGAATCAGGTTCAGCACATGCCATCGTTTGGCCGCGACCCGCTGAAACTTGTGCAACTCGCTCCCGGCCTCCTCGGCGATAGCGCGCAGGCAGGAGGCGGCGGTGGTTTCAACTTGCCGGGCACGGAAACCGGTGGTGGCGCATCGGGCGGCGACACAGGCATTTTCGGCACTGAAAATGGATCCCAGGTTATCGCCAACGGCAATCAGACTCCCTTTAACGGAATTACGGTCGACGGAATCAGCACGACCAGCGCGGTTTGGGGTGGAACGACGGTCATTACTCCTTCCGAGGATTCCATTGACAACATCAAAGTCGTGACCAACAACTATGACCCCGAATATGGCCGATTCAGCGGCGCGCAGATTCAAATCACTTCCAAGGGTGGCAGCAGTCAGTATCATGGTAGCGCCTTCTTCACCGTTCATCGCCCGGGTCTGAATGCCTACCAGCGCTGGAATGGAGACGATCAATCCGTCCTGCGCGACCCCAGCCGCTTTAACCAGATTGGCGGAAGTTTTGGTGGTCCCATCTGGAAGAATAAGGTGTTCGGCTTTTTCAACTATGAAACCATCCGGGAGCATACCAGCGCCCCCGGCAACGTCTGGGCGGAAACCTCCGACTTCGACGCCCTGGCTCCCTCGGGAAGCATTGCTTCTACCATGGTCAACTTCCAGGGCAACGGGATCGTGAGTAAGGGTCTCAACACGGTTACCTGCCAAAGCGCAGGTTTGAGTGAAGGAGTGAACTGCCTCACCGTTACGGGCGGCCTTAACATCGGCACCCCCCTAGATCCATCGCTCTTCCCGCTGGGCAATATCGCAACGAGCCAGGATCCAGGCTGGACAGATCCAAATCACCCGGGCACCGGGGGTGATGGAAGCGGAGGACCGGAAAACCTCGGCAGCATCGCCGATATTGCGAGCTATATCACGACGAATCCAACCGCGAAGACTGAGGTCCAGTACAACGGGCGATTGGATGCCGATGTCACGGGGAAAGACCGGATCGGATTTGCCATCTATTGGGTCCCGATCGAGACATCCTTCCTCAACGGCAGTCGCGCTTACGACGTTTTTCACCACACGCAAATTAACAACGCTTTCTCGGGAATCTGGAATCACACCTTCTCGCCCACATTGCTCAACGAGGCGCGCTTCAATGCGGCTGGATGGCGCTGGAACGAGATCACTTCCAACCCGCAGAGTCCAGTGGGACTGCCCGGGGACAACATCGACACGATCGGCAGTATTTCGATCAACAAATTCGGACCAAATGTCGGTAGCATTCTTGATCAGTGGACGTATAGCTGGAAAGATGTGGCCACCAAGGTGATCCAGCGCCACACAGTGAAGTTTGGCGGCGAAATTACACGCCTCTTCTACTTGAACGAGTGCTACGGGTGCGCGGCTGCGAATTACAACTTCTTTAACATGTGGGACTTTCTCAACGATGTACCACATGTTCAGGGTTGGAACCTCTTCGATCCCCATACTGGGAAGCTCAGTCCGCAGCGTCAGGATGATCGCGAAAACATCCTCGGCTTTTTCATCGGCGATGACTATAAAATACGGACCAACCTCACCCTTAATCTTGGCCTGCGCTGGTCCTACTTCGGTCCGCTGTATGACAAAGGCGGCAACATGTATGTCGCCGATCCGGGTTCCGGGTCGAACTTCCTGACGGGCATGGTCGTTAAGAAGGGAAATTCGTGGAACGCCGAAAAGAATAACTTTAGCCCCGAGATTGGCTTCGCCTGGAGTCCTTCGCGCTTCAACGATAAGCTCGTAATCCGCGGCGGTTATGGCTTGAACTATAACCAAGAAGAGATCGCGATATCGGCGGGTATTCAGGGTAATCCGGGACTGTCGATTGGCGAATCGATCAGCATGGCCACGCCTGAGTCTCCTGATCCCGGCATTCTATATGCCGTCTCCTCGGATCCTCACAGCATTTACGGTTATCCGGCAAACCCGGTGTTTCAGGTAGACTTCGGGCCGAACGGGCTCCCCACCAACGGCTCAGTCGGTGTTGCGGTCTGGCCGGGCACCATGCCTACTCTGCGCGTCCACCATTATTCGCTGGATGCACAGTACGATCTGGGTCATCAGATGGTGGCCTCGCTGGGATACCAAGGCAGTCTGTCTCACAACATTCTCTTCCACCAAAATGTACTAGCGTTCCCCGCCACTCAGGGTTGGGCGCAGAATCCGCAAATCAATGGCGGCGACTATTGGAGTTCGATCGGCAAAGCGAATTACAACGCAATGCTCATGGAGCTCAAACGGCAATTCACGCACCAGTTCATGTTCGATGCTCAATATATGTGGTCCAAGAGTTTGGACGATACGTCTCGCCCCTACACCGAGCCGTACTATCCCTATGCCCCGGAAACCAGCTATGGGCGCTCCGACTTCAATATTGGCCAGTCCTTCAAGCTCTACGGATTGTGGCAGCCAGTTTTCTTTCACGGCGCCAACGGCTGGCTTGAGAAAGTGGCAGGTGGATGGACTGTTAGCGGAATCCTGAACTGGCATTCAGGGTTCCCATGGAGTCCAGTTACCAACGTACAAAACGGTAACTTATATTGCGGTTACTGCGGCTATAACACGGTCTATCCCACAGCTTACCTGGGTGGCGCCGGGAGCAGCACCGGCAATAACGCGTTCAAGACTGTCGCCAGTTCGAATTTCCCGAACGGTGGTACCGCATACTTCGTACCGCCAGTGCCATGCATTCCGGGGACGGATCCAAATTGCTACGTTTACACCGGCACCGATTCCGGAACCGCTCTTCCTCCGGCTCCTGGCGTTGGTCGTAACTCGCTCAATGGTCCGGGATACAAAGGTGTGGACATGACGTTGGCCAAAGCGTTTGGGTTACCCAACATGCCTGGGCTCGGCGAGAACGCTAAATTCGAACTCAGGGCGGATATTTACAACATCTTTAACAATCTCAACCTGAATATGAATCAAATCGTTAACAACGTTGGCGCTTCGAATTTCGGCACAATACAAACGGGTGGCCAGCCTGCCGCGCTCGCAGCTCGAACCGTCACTTTAGGTCTGCGCTTCAGTTTTTAGCAACCACGCATCGCCGGGCGATGGCCGCAAGGCTGTCGCCCGGTCCTCCTCTCTCAAAGGTTACTTCATGCAATACCGTCATAAATTCATCTTTCTTCCAATTCTTGCTTTCGTGCTGGCGGCGCTGCCGAGTGCAGCACTCGCGGAGAGCACCCCTCAAAATCCCGAGGTCATCACCATCGATGACTCCGCTCCCGCTCACCCTCTCCCTCACTTCTGGGAGGAAGTATTCGGCTCCGGGCGCGCCGTGCTTACTTTGCGCGACAGTTATCGCAACGATCTGCGCGCCGTGAAGCAGGCTACGGATTTTCAATACGTCCGCTTCCATGCCATCTTTCACGATGAAGTCGGGCTCTACGACGAAGATGCTCAGGGCAATCCTGTCCTCAATTTTTCCTACGTCGATCAGATCTATGACGGGCTGCTGGCCGACGGTGTGCGCCCGTTTGTGGAGCTCAGCTTCATGCCGAAGAAGCTGGCAGCCGACAAGAACGCGATCCATGCCTTCTGGTACAAGCAAAACATCTCGCCGCCCAAGGATTATGCCAAGTGGGATGACATGATTCGGCAGTTCGCGAAGCATTTGCTGGATCGTTACGGGGCGAAGGAAGTTGAGCAGTGGTATTTCGAGGTCTGGAATGAACCGAACCTTGACTTCTGGGCGGGCGAACCGCGGCAGTCGACTTACTTCGAGCTCTATGACCACACCGCGAAGGTGATCAAGTCCGTCGATCCTCGCCTGCGTGTGGGCGGACCTGCTACGGCCCAGGCGGCTTGGGCTGACGTGTTCATCCGCCACTGCGTCGAGAACAACATTCCAGTCGACTTTGTCTCCAGCCACGTGTATGGCAACGACAAGTCGGAGGATGTGTTTGGCACCTCGGAGAAAATCCCGCGCAATCGCATGGTGTGCCGTGCGGTAAAAAAGGTCCATGACCAGATCAAGGCCTCGGCTAAGCCTGACCTGCCACTAATCTGGAGCGAGTTCAACGCCAGTTACATGAACGAAACGGCAGTTACCGACTCGACTTACATGGGCCCGTGGCTCGCCGATACCATCCGGCAGTGCGATGGCACGGTCGACATGATGTCGTACTGGACTTTCTCGGACGTCTTTGAAGAGCAAGGCGTGGTGAAAACGCCCTTGTATGGCGGCTTTGGTCTGATGGCCGAGCGCAGCATCCCCAAGCCATCCTATGCCGCCTTTGCCGTTCTCCATAAGCTTGGAGACGAGCGGATGTCAGTTGACTCCGACGATGCTCTGGCGACGCGGCGTAAGGATGGAACGGAAGTGATCGCGATCTGGAATTACCAAGCCGAGCCCGACGCTCACGATAGCGGTGCGGCAAAGACGATTACCCTGAAGTTCAAGGGCCATGTGGGCAAGCATGCGACGGTCTTTCGCGTCGATCACCAGCACGGAGATATGCACTCCGCTTATGAGAAAATGGGTTCGCCGCGCTATCCGACCGAGGCGCAGATCGAAGCTTTGCGCAGTGCCGCCCGTCTTCCCGCCCCCGAGAATCGTGACGTGCATAAGGGAGAGTTGACGCTGACCGTACCCTCCGACGGCTTGGCGGTGATTGAAGTGAAATAGTCGGGTTCAGATCGTAGCGATTTTTTCCCTGCGTCGCGCATCTAACCTTATTTATAGCAAGCACCCCGATAAGAAAGTTGAAAGATGGACGACTGGCCCGTCCCCAAAAAGCGACTCACTCGCCGCGCGGCGCTCTCGTTATTAGGCAAGAGCGCGCTCGCCATCCCATTGGCGAACGTTGTACTGTTCGAGTCTGCCTGCTCAAGTTCAAAAACCGCAAGCCAGACGCAGCCACCCCTCACTGACGACCAATTTCTCGATCAGATGGAGCAGGCCGCATTCCTGTATTTTTGGGAGCGCGCTGGAGCAAACACCGGGCTGATCATGGACCGCGCTCTCGCTTCGGGCGCAGCCGATTCCCGCACGATTTCAAGCATCGCGGCGACAGGCTTCGGCCTTACTGCGTTGTGCATTGGAGCCCAGCGCGGCTATATGCCATCCTCGCAGATCCAGACGCGCGTGGTGACTACGTTGAATTTCATCTGGACGCAGCTTCCACATCAGAACGGTTTCTTCTATCACTTCATTGACATGAACACGGGCCAGCGCGCACAGCAGAGCGAAGTTTCGTCCATCGATACGGCGATTCTCCTGTGCGGCATCTTGACTTGCCGGCAGTTTTTTCAGGATCCGCAAATCCAAACTCTCGCCACCCAGATTTACGAACGCGTGAATTGGCCGTGGATGCTTAACGGCGGCTCGACTTTCAGCATGGGCTGGACTCCGGAGAGCGGTTTTCTCAACGGACGCTATGACACTTACTGCGAGCTGATGATGCTATATCTCCTCGCGATAGGGTCGACCACTTTTGCTGTCCCGCCGAGTGCCTGGAGCGCTTTTTCGCGCCCGACCATCACCTTTCAGAACTATACCTATATCAGCGGAAACGACCCGCTCTTTACGCATCAGTACTCACATGCTTGGTTTGACTTTCGCAATAAGCAGGACGCTTACGCAAACTATTTCAATAACTCGGTAACCGCGACTAAGGCGCACAAAGCTTTTTGTCTTTCGCTTGCGACCCAGTTCTCCGACTATTCGGAAAATCTCTGGGGCATCACGGCGTCGGACTCAATCAACGGTTACGTCGCATGGGGAGGCCCGCCGCCCCAGGGGCCGATCGATGGATCCGTTGTCCCCTGCGCCCCTGGTGGATCGCTTCCGTTTCTTGCGTCCGATTGCATCGCGGCGCTGCGCAACATGCAGGCTCACTATCCATCGTCCTGGCTGCGATACAGCTTTGTCGATGCCTTCAATCCGCTGAAAAGCTGGTACGACGCTGACGCCCTCGGCATCGACCTCGGCATCTCTATGCTGATGGCGGAGAACTACCGGTCGCAGCTTGTGTGGAATACATTCATGAAGAACCCCGAGGCTCAAGCCGCCATGATGGCCGCAGGCTTTAAGTAGGCTCCGTCCTCACTCCTCGGCATTTCACTAAGGTAACTTCCCTTTCCAGATAGCTTGCTGGCTCGGCTCACCTCAAATGACATAATTTTCTCGAGTCATTGAGGAATATCCGATGGGATACAAGCAAACGACCTTTCGCTATGCGGCATGCGTCACCGCATTCATCGTGAGCGCTTTTTTGTCGACCACTGCCATGGCCCAGGCCGCTCCACCGGCCAAAGCGAACGATGCTGTGACACAAGCTCTGAGCAAGTACCCCGGGCTGGTGCCGGAACTCGCGCACCTGATCGACAGATTCAAGCTGGAAATCAAGTTTCCGCCGGAGCGGCACGAAAGCAGCCTGCTACCGCGGCTGCCCGGCGCCACAACTTACTACGTGGCTGTCCCTAACTATGGAGACGCCGCTCATCAGGCGCTGGCTATTTTCCGCGACGAGCTTCAACAAAGCGCCATCTTGCGTGACTGGTGGCAACACGCCGATACGGCCAAGGCGATGCCGCAATTCGAAGGGTTCATCGACAAGTTCTATGACTTCTCGCAGTTTCTCGGAGAGGAATGGGTGATCTCGGGCGAGGCGAAGGAATCGAATCCCGGCGCGCTGTTTGTCGCGACACTGCGCAAGCCTGGATTCAAGACTTTTCTTCAGCAGATGTTGACCCAGCTCTCGGCTAAACCCCAAGCGAACATCCGAATATTCGACCCTCAGGAACTGGCAAGCGCGCAGGAGCCTGCCGCTCACGAGGCCGGAAAGCCCAGCCAACTTGTGATTCTCGTGCGTCCGGACTTTGTTGTTGCCGGGACCGATGTGAACACGGTGCGCACGTTCAACAAACGCCTCGAAGCCCAGACAGGAGATTTCGCGGCAACGTCCTTCGGCCAGCGAGTGGCCAGGGCCTACAAGGACGGCGCCTCGGTCGTCGCAGCCGCCGATCTGCACAAGCTCATGAGCCAGATTCCTGCCGACAAACAAGGCAAACTGGAAACGCTCAAGAGTTCGGGATTCAAAGATGTTAAGTATCTGGTTTGGGACCACAAGAACGTCAGTGGTCAGCCGGTTGGCGAGATGGAGTTGAGTTTCGTAGGCCCACGGCATGGAGCCGCCGCGTGGCTTGCGGCTCCGGGCCACTTGGGCAGCTTGGATTTCGTCTCTCCCAACTCAGTGATGGTCGGCAGTATCCGGCTCAAGAACTTTGCAGAGATATTTGACGACATCAGAAGTCTCGGCGCCTCGAATCCCAACGCGTTAGGAACACTGCCCCAGATGGAGCAGGCCCTGCACTTCAGCCTGCGTGATGACGTGTTAAGCCAGTTGGAAGGTGAGATTACGGTGGCGGCCGACGACCTCACGGCCACACCGCCGCAGTGGAAGGCAATTCTCCGCGTCAACGATTCCGAGCGTCTTCAGGAGGCGCTGAATAAGCTCCTCCACTCGGTGCCAGGAATCGCGCGCCAATTCGAAGAACAGGGAATCACGTATCATTCGGTGACTGTTCCTTCCGCGCAGAAGCCGACCGAAATCATTTACACCTTTGTAGACGGATATCTTCTGATTGCGTCGAGCCGGAAAACGGCCAGCGATGCGATCCAACTTCATAAATCGGGAGCGTCCTTTGCCAAGTCGTCTACCTTCCTGGCCTTGCTGCCACCCGGATATTCGCATGACGTTTCGGCACTCTTTTACGAAGATGCCTCGGCTATGACTTCGTTCCGGTTACGTCAGTTGTCGCCGGAGGTGGCCGAAGCTATGTCTCATCTCGCGCCTGGCTCCTCACAGATTCTCTATTGCGCCTATGGCGAAGAGCGTGCCATTCGTACGGTTAGCACCGGTGGAGGCGCGGATGCCGCCGGGATTCTCATGGGCGCGGCGATCGCCATTCCCAACCTTGTGCATGCGCGAAGTGCAGCCGACGAGTCGTCTGCCGTGGCTACATTGCGCTTGCTCGACAAGGCGCAGACCACATATTCCGGCAAGTATCTGCAAAATGGTTATGCCCGCGACCTGGCGACACTCGGGCCCGATCCGCGCGGCGAAGAAGTTAAGACCTCAAGGCATGCCGGCCTGATTGATGCCGATCTTGGCAGCGCCAGGTGCACCGCAGGTGTGTGGTGCGAAAAGTCCGGTTACCGCTTCACCGTCACGGCGATGTGCCCGATGCGCTCCTGCCAGGATTTTGTCGCTGTCGCCACTCCCGTATCGATGGGCAGCGGGGCCAGGAGCTTCTGCTCGACATCCGACGGCGTGATTCGCTTCCAAACTGGGATGACACTCATGTCGCCAGTGAGTGCGAGCGAATGCAAGCAGTGGCAACCGGTGCAGTAAAAGGTAGGGTAAAAACTGGAGCCGACGATCGGACTTGAACCGATGACCTGTCGATTACGAATCGACTGCTCTACCAACTGAGCTACGTCGGCTTTCGAGGTACTAACACTAGTTTATCAAATTGGCCGGTAGGCTCAGCTTTCTTATCGCGTTGCCAAGCCGCGCTTCGTGACCAGGTAGACTGCGAAGCTTCCGAGCCAATGCCCGCCCTCGTAGTGAGCTCCGGTGACCGCGGCCAACCCCGCGCGCCGATGCGCCTCAGCCGCGGCGGTGATTGCCGACAGCCGCTTATCGCCCTTGGGCAAGCCCGAGGCGATGCCTTCGAGCATCCATGCGCGGCTTAGGTTGAGGCCGTCGAGATGAGCCAGTTTGGGGTCGCTTGGATCGGGCGACACGACGGGCTGCAGCCATGAGCCGCTTTTCGCACGTGAGATCTGCGGCAAGAAGGTCTTCAGCCACGGGCCGAACTCATCTCTCCCCAAGACGCGGCGCATCAAGTCCGCTTCGCCCAGGCATGGTGAAAGAAAATCTTCACCCGATGGCTCGTAGTCGAGCGGACAATTTTTGTCCGCAAGATAGAACTGCTTGGCCTTCGATGCAATCAGCGCGGCGAACGGAGCGTCGTTCGCAATTCGCGCGTAATCCAGCATCAGCCCGAGCGCGAAGGCAGTCTGCGCATGCTCTCCGATTCGCACCGGGTGCGAAAGTTTGGGAAGCCAATCTTTCAGTCGTCCCAGAGCCGCCTCCACGGCCGGATGCAGATTGGCGGCCATCTCGTGCGCCTGGGGATCGTTACACTCGCGCAACTCGGCAGAAAGTTGCAGTAACCATGCCAGCCCGTAAGGACGCTCGAAGCTCGCCCGGCCCTCTGCCTTCAGATAAGCCGCTTCAGCGGCGATGTTCTCGGCTGTCAGGCTCTGCCGCAAAGCCTCACGCGCAGCCGATGCAAACGAAGCATCGGGGAACGTTTGCAGCAGCCGGACCAACAGCCAATGTCCATGCACCGAGGAATGCCAGTCATAGCAGCCATAGAAGGCAGGCGTGAGTTGGCGCGGCGGCGCAACATCGGCGTCGCTCTGCAAACTATGGCTGATCTTGTTGGGATATTCCTTGTGGACGCACGCCAGCGCCAGCTTCGCAAACCGTTCGGCGGCAGCGCTATCAAACTGGCCGGTGCTGTTGGAGTTCCGGGCGGGCATCGTCTGGCTTGCGAGGATGAAGGAATTCAAGAAGACCAGGAGAAAGCAAACAACGCATTTCATCCCCAACACTCTAATTGAATTCCACGCCCGAGCGCGAGGCTGACCGCGCACACGCGTGATGCGCTAGGCGGCCGCCGCCAATTCCCGGTACTCGGCCTCGGATGAGGAGGGCAGCAGCACCCATAGCGTGTAGATCCCGAGCGCAGTCCCGATCGGGACGCTCAATAGGACCACGAACCCGAGTACCAATGCGAATGTGCGCGCCCAGTCTTCGTGCTGTAGCAGGCCCCAGCCCACAGCGCAGCCGAGCGCCGCCTTTGCGAGAATCAGCCAACCCACGGTGCTTATCAGCGCTGGCAACCACGCCATGATTTCCGGCGGCGGACCATTCGGGATATTACCGATCTTCACTACGACAAACTTCGCGACCAGAATCGCGGTCACTCCGCCCACCAGGTGAAGGGCCGAGTATGCCGCCCACAGAATGCCCACGAGCTTTACGTGCTCGCGCACGCGATTACGCCCATATTCGAGAACGCCGGTTACAGCTTTTCCGCAGCGCACACAATGCGCTTGCCCCATTTGCAGATGCGTTCCACATTGATCGCAAAACATAGTCGCCTCCGGGCACACTGACTCTGTCTATAAAAGATACGCTGACAAGCGCGGGAGAGTTCCCAACGGAGCTCCAAGCTCTCGGCTCCAAGCTCCAAGCTTTAAGCTCCAAGCAAAACCTCAAACGGCTAACAAGAACGCAAAAAATCTAAGTGAGGTCAGGTCTTGCTTGGAGCTGTGAGCTCCAAAACGAAAAGGCCACCCGGCAACTTGGGAGGCCTTTTCTTTCAAGGGAGAATAGTCCCAACGGAAGTTAAGTCCATCAGAACTTTCTGGCGAAATCTTAAGAGCCTTAAAAGGTGGGTGTCAAGGAAAATTTGAGGATTAAATAGTCTTGTTTTCAATAAGTTACAAGATATGTCCACAAATCAGCAAACGGCTCCAAAACGGGAGAAAAACGCCACTTTAGGGCCCTAACGGCCATCGATTGAGGTACTTACCGTCCGCCTAAGACCCCGCGGGGCCCGTCTTCCAGGTGCAGGGAGATGATTTCCGTCTCCTCCGGACGGTCAAACACCCGGCCGGGAAAAAGCCGTTTCGCCAGAATTCGGACGCCTCCAAAACCCACCCCCGCCACCAAAGCGAGCCCAATCACAATGCCGCAGAGGATGATGACGTTGAACAGAAGATTGGCGAGGTTGTTGCGCTTGGTGAGGTAAGTATTTTCGTTCCAGGTGACATCCGCTTCGTAGCTGACTGAGCCGAGCATGGCCCGCGCCTCGCCTTGCGAAAGCGGACCGGCCGCCACCACAATAATCGGTCCGGTACGTTTGTCGAAGAAAGGACCGACGTCGACGATCGGCGCAGTTCCTGGTTGAGGCGCCGCCACCTGATGCGCCGCATCGATCTGCTTCAGCCGTTCGATCGCAATTTGCGGCGTCGGATATTCGATCAGCATCAGCGTTGCGTCCCCCGCCGTGACCGAATATTTAGCCAGCGCAACTTCCGCTCCCAAAGTGAAATTAACCATCGAGGCTGGCAACGGCGCGCCCATGCGGCTCAGCGCCGCCGGTCCCAAGATGTACTTTGCCGTGTTCTTCTGGTACTCGCGCGTGGGCAAATAATTTCGCAGCGAAGGCAGATTGCCCGCGCTGCCGGCCGGCTTCGGAAGCATCCCGGCCAGTTCGCGAAGTTCCGCCGCCGACATCGCGTTCACCTTATCGAACAGCGCGTCGACGAGCACATTGCCCTGAAAGAACAGCACGCGATTGGTAAGCGACCCCGCCTGTGTGCCGATTTTTTCATCGAGCATCACAGGCGTCTGGTAATAAGTAAACGCGCCGTAGGCGCCGCTCGCGTCGTCGAACACGGCGGCCTTGACGGCCAGCTTGCGTCCGTCGTCGCGGGTGTATTCGGCCTTTTCGAAGCGCTGAAAGCCGTACTCCTTCAACACGACAGGGTTAGCCGGATCGGCGGCGGTCGGGTCAGCACTCTTGGTGGCGGAACCGCTCATTTGCCAACCGCTGAACTCGGAGGGGAGGATATTTGCTGCAGCCGGAGCGTCGGCCGCATATGCGGCGGCGCACAGCGATGCAATCGATAGAAAAGCGGCCAAAAATCGAAGATTTCTCATCCCAAGAAGCACACTTACGTTTATTTAGACTACCGGCAGCCCGCGAAAGTTTCCAGTTGGACCGGACGTCGCCTTGACAGATGGACGCGAAACACAGAGGATGGCTCGCCGCGATTCTCCGGCATTTCCCAATCAGGAGAACAACATGACAAAGAGAACGATCGCTTTGACGATCGCGCTGTGCTTCGCTGTGACGCTTTGCTTTGCGAGCCCCCAGATGGGTACGTGGAAACTGAATGAAGCGAAATCCAAGTTTCCGCCCAAGTCTTCAAAAAACACAACGGTCGTGTACGAGGCCGCCGGAGACAGCGTCAAAGTCACGGTCGATGGCGTCGACAGCAACGGCAAGCCTGCGCATAACGAGTGGACTGGCAAGTTTGACGGCAAGGACTACCCACTGACGGGGGATCCCTCAGCGGACACGCGCGCCTACAAGAAGGTGAGCGACAACAAACTTGAGCTGACAAACAAGAAGGATGGCAGAGTGACAGCCAGCGGCACAATTGTGGTTTCGGCGGACGGGAAAACCCGCACGGTCACAGTGAGTGCCACCGACGCGGCTGGAAAGAAAGTGAGCTACACGGCCGTTTACGACAAGCAATAATCCTCACCGCGAGTGAGGCAATGACGGGCCGCAACTGTGCGGCCCTCGTCATTTGGACCGTATCTCTTCTATTGGACCGTCTCTGCAAAAACAACCTCCGGGTGCCCCAGCCCATACGGACCCTCCGCTGTGACGTGCACGGTCCCAGCGCCTTGTGGGAGCGTGAGCGCCACTGGTGCGTTGCCCGATGAGTCAGTTGTCACGAGCCGGCTCGAGAGCGCGCCTGCGTCCGTAGTGAAAAACACGGTTGCCCCAGCCGCGCTTCCTCCCGATGAACCCGGATCAAGCGTGACCGACAGGTTCAGTGTTGAACCCGGCGCCCCCTGCTGCCCGTCGCCTTGCTTCGTGAATGTAGCAGGCGGATTCCCGACGACAATCCATCCGCTTTGCGTCTGCGACGCCCCGGAGCTGTCCGTGCTCGGAATCTCGAAATGGTAGAAGCCGGGCTTCTTTCCCGCGGTCACTGTGACCGATGCGTTCTCGCCCGCTGTAATCGTGCCCTGATTGACCGCAACCTTAATCCCCGTGTCGTACGTTGGAGTTCCCAGAGTCACCGTTCCCGATCCCGAGATCAGTTTCGGAGAAATCGTGACCGTCCCGCCAGCCGGCAGCATCGTCGTATCCGGATTCACATCCCACTCCGCGGCCGGCAGTTTCGCCATCGTTCCCGTCACCACCAGCAACGTCGCGCTGTAAGGCGCAAAACTCATGGTTGAAGACCATGGCTGCGGTCCTGAGGCCACGATAGTCGTCGGCTTCGTCTTGGAGAGTGTGTAAGTTGTCACCTGCGACGGTGTGAACCCGTTCAGCGAAAACTGGCCGCTGTAAGTGACGCTCGGAGATTTGTTGATGACCATTGCAGTCAAAGTAGTTCCCGAGGAATTGATTGCGGCATAGCTCGAAAAGAGATTAGCGCTGGCACTGTTCGTGTCGGAGACGGAAATTCCCGCGAACGTGCTGTGCTTGCCATCGTAGTTGCGATAGAGCTTCAGCGCCTGGTAATTCGGATTCGTATCCACCGGCGCTACCCAGCGCGAGGCAAGATAAACGCGCTCGCGTCCGAGGATGCCGTAAGCATCAGCATCGCCGAGCGCCGAAGAAAAATCCGCCTCGCCGGCAATCGCCGCATTCCACTCCGTTATGCTCAACGGCGTCCCGGGATAGATCATGTTCGCGATGGCCCGCATGCGAGGGATGCGGAAAGGAATCGTTTTCTTTGGCTGAATAAACGTCGTCCATTTCTGGTTGATCGAGCCCGATTCGCTGACATACTTCGGATCCCAGTAGTCGCGAAAGATACGCAGCGCGAGCGCCTGTTTCTTTTTCAGCGTCCAACTCGAGGTGTCTGGAGTGTCGGGATAGGCGTGGATGTCGAACACGTCCACCGAGCGCGTGCCCGCAATCTGATCCTGCCAATAGACTTCATTCAGCCACCAAGGCAGCAGGTCGTTGCCCGCGTGCGCTCCCTTGTCGTTGTTGTCGGCGCCGTTCCAGTAGAACCACCAACAGCAACTCACCGGGCCCAGGCGGATCGCCTGCGGATCCCATCCCTTCAATGCGCGTGCCTCGGCAATAAAGGTGTCTCGCATCTCGTTGTATGCCGTCGGCGCGGGGTGAACGTCACGATGTGTTCCGCCCCAGATGTCGATCTCGTTGTCCATGTCGTAAAAATGCGGGGCGGTCCCGAAAGCCCCGGCCAGCGCAGCGGCCCACTGGTTTCGGTAGATTGTGCCCGCCGGGTCGCCGTTCTGAGGCGAGTCTTTCAGCGGCACATCCGCGTCGTTCGGATCATTGCCGGTGATTGCCGTAGAGCAATCCGTCTTAAGGCCGTCTCCGTCGTCAGAGTTATAAGGATTCACGCCACACTGCGCGCCATACTTTGCGACCGAGAAGCTGTAAGCGCTTCCGTCGCTGACATTCTTCGCGACCCAAGGCACCATCACCATGGTCATCAGCGGATTGCTGCCCGCCCTGATGACGTCTTTAATGAACTGCGACGAGTCCCAGTCGCCAATTTCCGAGTATCCGAAGTCGGCAAAGTACCAGTCGTTGGCCGCGTTGTAGGTGCCTGCCGTCCAGTTGTAGCGTGACGTAGCATTTCCGCCCCACCGGACTTCGGTCGCGCCGCTGTCGGTGATGTCGCTCGCAGAGTTGGGGTAGGCGACTCCATAAACGTATGGACTGATGGCATGCCGGTTGCTAAGCGCGTCAATCGTGATCGTGACGCTCTGCGTCGCCGAAGGTCTTTCCTGGGCCGATGCCTTATTCGAGCCGATGAGAATTGCGATGGTCAAAGGGAGAGCACCAAGCGCGAATCCGCGGTGGGCAAGGAGTTTCATAAGGGGGACCTCCACCGCGCTATCTTAGCGGCGGCCTCGCCACCATGCAGCAATCGGAAGGGCAAAGGAACGATGGCCGCAATCGTCAATTAATGTTGTCATTTTCCCGAGCGAGCGGTGGCATTCGTCGACGCAAGGCTCGTCCTACGGGACATGCGTCGGCGGTCGAAGAGGAAGAAAAAAGAGCCGCGAAAATCCGCGTGAATCCGCGGAGAGGAAGTTCTGGGCTGAGAGTGGAAGTTACTGCCCCTGCGTCTTATCGATCTTGCTCGCGACTTTCACGCCGCTGAGTCCGCCGGCATATTTTGCTACGCCGCGGTAGAGCGACTCGGCAATACGCTGCCGCTGCTCGGAGCCTTCGAGCTTGCGCTCGTCGGTAGGATTGGAAACGAACGAAATCTCGGCGAGAATCGACGGCATATTCGCTCCAATCAGCACAATGAACGGAGCTTTCTTCACGCCGCGGTTGCGAATTCCGGCATTGCGGAGCGCCAAACCGCCATAAAGCGAGTCTTGCACGTCGGAGGCAAACTCGCGCGACTCGTCGATTTTTTCCTTCAGCGCGATCTTCTTTACCAAGTCCTGCAATTCGTGAACGGACTTCTCCGAGACGGCATTCTCGCGCGCCGCGACCTCCAGCGCTTCAGGCGACGAGGTGAAGTTGAGGTAATAGGTTTCAACTCCACGCGCATCCGGATCGCGGCTCGAATTCGCATGAACAGAAATGAAGAGATCCGCCTGCTCGCGATTGGCAATCGCGGTCCGCGTTTCGAGCGGAACAAACGTGTCGTCGCGGCGCGTATAGACCACTTCCGCTCCCAACCGCGCCTCGAGCAGTCGGCCCAACCGCCGCGCCACATCGAGCACCAGATCTTTCTCGAGCAATCCATTGGGGCCGATCGTTCCGGTATCATGTCCGCCGTGTCCGGCGTCAATCACGATCTTGCCGATTTTCAGACCGAGCGCCCGCGTTAAAGAACGATCGCCCGATGCGGTCGGCTGAGCCTCCCGCATCTCAAGCTCATCCAGATCGCCGGCGTCGGCAGGCGGGTGAGACTTCTTCTTGCGAGAATTAGCTGACGCGGCCTTGCCGCGAGTTGAACTGGTGCGACCCGATCCAGGTATCTCGGGAGGCACAGCCTTCGCCTCTTCGAGGGTGCCGTCGTCGGACTCATTATCGGCTGCGGCGCCGGTTGGCATTTTTTTGGTCGCAACCGAGCTCTTCCGTGACGTCTGTGCGTGCTTATTCGCTGCTGAAGCCGAGGCCGGTGATGCATCCTCGTCATCCGCATTCACGATGGTTTTCGGAATCTTCCGGCCCGAACCCTTCACCGCAACCGTGGTCTTCACAACGCCAGATTCTTTGCCGCTGGAAGCGTTAGAAGCGCTGTCCTCGTCGCTTTTTGCGACGTCGCCCGCACCAGCGTTCCCGGACTTCGATCCTGCCTGATCCTCATCTTCAGAATTCTCGGGCTTGAGCTTCGCCACAATGGCGTGTTCCTTTTCCGACTTTTTCTGGCCCGTGTGCTCGACGGTCAGGTCGCTGGCTTCTTCTTCCGCATCCTCATTGGCCGTGCTTGATGCCGCTTCAGAACTATTCGCATGCTGAGCCTTCGCCAGCAGTGTCGCCCGGCTCTCTTTTCCATGAATGTCAATAATCAGCCGGTAAGGATTCGGCAACAGAAAAGCGTCGTAGCTGGACAGATCATCCACTTCCAGCACAACCCGCGTTCGCCCCGGCTTGAACTCCGCCACGCGAATCTTCTTGAGGAAGCCGTCATCGACATCGAAGCTCTTTCCGACCAGCGTCGACGCCAGCTTCGTGTCCTTGAGGTCGAAGAAAATGCGGTCGGGATTGGCAATGCGCTGCGAATCGAACTTCACGTCGCGCTCGACGTCGATGGCCACTCGAGTGTAGTCCGGAGTCGACCAGTGCCGCACGCCTGTAACTCGGGGCAACTCGCCGCGCCGTGTTGGCGCCGCATCGGAGTTCGCATCGGAAGAGTTGGCGTCAGGGGAGGTCTCAGCTGGCGCACTTGCAGCAGTGGATTCGTCCTTGGCAGCGTCGGCGCGCTCCGCCGCGTCAATATTTGTCTTCTGGCCGGAGAAAGACGGCTCTTTCCTCCCGGCGGCAGCTGCTTCTCTTCCAGCCTTCTTTCCCTTGCGCGGAGCCCGTTGCGCCTCGGCGGCTGCGTCATCCATTTCCTTCGTCGCCGCGCGGGCATCCTCCGCCAACCGATTTCGCGGATAGCGATGCAGGAAATCCTCGAAGGCCTTTCTCGCTTCTTCCGAGTCCTTCAGGTCGTCTTTATAGATTTCACCGATGGTGAACAGCGCTTCAAAGCGATACTTGCTGCCCGGATATTCCTTGCGCAGGAAGCGATATTCCTCGACAGCGCCTCGCAAAATCTTGTTGTCGTTGAAGCGGCGGCCCATCTCGACCATCAACTCCGCAGTCGCAACTACGCTCGGATCCGCTTTCGACGAAGCTGGGCTGCCAAAATAAACCCGCCGGTAGGCGTCGATCGCCCGCTGATACTCACGCCGCGTGCGCTCACTCGCAGGACGCCCGTTAAGGGCTTCCCGCGTACGCTCGGCTTTTGCAAACTGCGCCCGTGCCCAGGCGTCGTTGTGACGAGTGCGTGCAGCAGCCGGCAAAGCCAAAGCGACCAGACACAGCACGGCCAACCACCGCGTTAAGCGATGCGCACTGCCCAATTGCTCACGAATTAGGGTCGTTGAAGCCTGGGTCATGCTATCGATTCATTGAATCATTTCGTCATTGAGTCATTGTCATCGAGTCATCAGGCACGGGCATCAATGGTTCAATCCCTCAATCGCTCAATGATTCAATGACTCAATCCGTGTTGCTGATATAAAGCACTCCGCGCGCATCACGCTGCATGTGAACCGCCTCGCGCGATGGACTAAAACTTATCGGCGTTCCGCCGTTGGCTCCCGCATAGAGCTCGGTAATCCGCCGAACATAATTCCGGGTCTCGCGATATCTCGGCACTCCCGCGCTCCGAGATACGGCCCCCGCGCCCGCGTTGTAGGCCGCCAGACTTAGGCGCACGTCGCCGTTGTAGCTCTCAAGGAGCTGCTTCAGATGTCGAACCCCGGCATCCACGTTTTGTTGCGGGTCGAAAGGATTGGAGACATTCAGCGAGCGAGCGGTAGCCGGCATCAGCTGCATCAGCCCCATCGCGCCCTTGCGCGATACCGCATTGGGATTGAAATTCGACTCCACCTTCACCACCGATCGCACCAGGTTCGGATCGACATTGTGCCGGGCCGCAGCCTGTTCAATCGCGGCGTCGACCTCCGCAGCCGTGAACCCGACATTCAGGGTTCGATGCCCGCTCGACCGCTCAAAACTCTGGCGGTCTCCCAGATAGTTATTGACCTCCGATGCCGCCGAGCGTGCCGCGCGCATCATCGCGCCACTCGTCGGAACAGGCTTATAACGGTGTTCCGTTACGCTCCAATACACGAGGCCAGAATCCTGCGCCGGTCCGGCAGAACGTTTCGAACCGCTGGGTAACGACGACGACGAAGGTCCATCATTTGTATAGATTTTCCGGCCGGCTTCGTCCGTTGAAGCAGTAATTCCCCCCGACTCTGCGCGTGCAGGTTTGGATGCAAAGGGCATGGTGAGGAGAGCGGTCGCGGTCAAGCAGCATGCCATCAGGGCGTTCTTCAGATTCGTCTTCATACGGATAGATCGTTCGGGCGGCCTCTGCAACTTCGTGAGTGCCAAGGTCTTAAGCCCGCCCGCAAGGTACACAAATCCCTCGGGCGCCTACCCGTGAACCTGACAGAGAATCAGAACCAGAGTAAGTCGATTATAGGTTGCGCGGTGACGACCAGCAATCTCTCCAAAGGGCGTAGAACCTCTGTGGTAATCTCCGCAACCTATTCAATGCATTGGCTCTTGCGGCCGATGTGGGCGGATCCGGTAACCAGGGCCGCGCAACCGTCTAAAATGGAGCGACATGAATAAGGTTGCGCTTCGCCAGCTCTTCAATCAGGTCCGATCCGGCAAACTTTTGCCTGACGAAGCGGTGGCACGACTAAGCCACCTTCCCTTTGAGGATCTTGGGTTCGCGAAGGTCGATCACCACCGTGCTTTGCGGCATGGCATGCCGGAGGTGATCTTTGGGCAAGGCAAGACTCCGGCGCATCTTACGAAAATTTTCTCCCGCCTCGCCGAGCACGGCGGCAATGTGCTGGCGACCCGCGCTACGGAGGAGCAGTTTGAGGCGGTGCGCGCGGCATTGAGCGAGGGGAAGGCCGGCCGCGCGAAAAAAAATCCGTTGGAGTATCGTCCCCTGGCCCGCGCCATCACCTTGCACCGAGACCGGCGTTGTTACGGAAAAGGAGTGGTCGCTGTCGTCTCGGCCGGAACCAGCGACATTCCAGTCGCGGAAGAGGCTGTGGTCACCGCAGAATTGATGGGCAATCGCGTGCAGCATCTCTACGACGTTGGAGTAGCAGGCATTCACCGCTTGCTGGCACATCGCAGCGTGCTGGCGGAAGCGCGTGTCATTATTGTGTGTGCCGGGATGGAAGGCGCGCTGCCCAGCGTTGTCGGGGGACTCGTCGGAGTCCCGGTGATTGCGGTTCCTACAAGCATTGGATATGGCGCGGCATTCGAAGGATTAGCGGCGCTTCTCGGAATGCTGAATTCCTGTGCGTCGAACGTGAGTGTCGTCAACATCGACAACGGATTTGGGGCCGCCTACGTTGCATCCCTTATTAATCGCTGATTTTCGTCAGGAGGCGGTTCCCTTATTTCTCTGACTTCCACCCTGGCCCTATTTGATAGAGTGCCAAAAAATCCTCTTCCCCACTGATCAGATTTGCCTCGCTTTTGCGCTGTTAACCAAGTAAGGGAAGTTGTGTGTTCACTCCCGCGCGCCAGACATTCCTAGACACGCATCTGTCTGACTCTAAATGGGGAACGGCGCAAAAAGAATCGAGGTTTTACATGCATGTGACAAACGTTCGCAGGGCAAACCGTATCGTAGATTACAGCGACGTTAAAGAGAGCAATTAAATTTTGCTTTCTGGGGAGACCGACTTTCCGGTCTCCAGTTCAACTTCCCTCTGTGATTCGGAACAAGCTCAACCAGTGGCGACTGGATGGCTCGGTTGCGCAGGCGGAGTATTTTTCAAAATCTAATGAACGCGAGCTCCGAAGGGGATTTGCGTTTTGCGTACTTAGGAGGAAGCACTGTGTCGAGTGCAGCTTTTGTTGGGGGTGCCGCCAGCAGTGGCGACGCGATGGGAGCGAGTCAGTTGTTCAGCACGTTGTACCGGGAACTGCATCGCCTGGCGAGGCAGCAACTGGCGCGGCGGATGGCGCCGGCGACGCTCAGCGTGACTACGCTGCTGCATGAGGCGTATCTAAATATGTCGGAGCGCGCTGGGTCGGTTTTTCCGGATCATGCGCGGTTCATGGGCTACGCGGCTCGCGTGATGCGCGGGCTGATCATCGATCACGCGCGCAACCGCACCGCCATCAAGCGCGGCGGCGAGTTCGAGATCACCTCGATCAAGACCAATTCGGGCGAGGTTCCGGTGGCGGCGAAGGAACTGCAAGAGATCGGAGATGCGCTCGACAAACTCGCTCTCGTCGAGCCCGAACTGGCCGAAATCGTCGATCTGAAATTCTTCGGCGGATGCTCGTTCGCCGAGATCGCGGCGCTGCAGAACAAATCCGAACGCACGGTGCAGCGAAAATGGGAGAAGGCGCGCATCTACCTGCGGCGCAGCCTTCGCGCGGCGGCCTGAGGCGCGAATGCATACTCCAGGCACTGAACAGTGGGTGCTGCTGAGCCCGTATCTGGATGAAGCGCTCGAAATGACCGAGACAGAACGTGCGCTCTGGCTCGCGTCGTTGCGCGATCATGCGCTGGCGGAGCGGCTGGCGGCTCTGCTCGACGAGCATCGCGAACTTGCGCAAGAGCAATTCCTGGAAAATTGCTCTGTCGAGACTCCGGAGCTTGGATTGTCGGGCGAAGTGCTGGGAAGTTACACGCTGATCGATGCAATCGGCCAGGGCGGATCGGGAACGGTGTGGCTGGCCGAGCGCACCGATGGGCGATTCGAAAGAAAAGTCGCAATCAAGCTGCTGAACTTCTCGCTGATCGGGAGAAGCGGCGAGGATCGCTTCAAACGCGAGGGAGCAATCCTATCCAGACTGACCCATCCCAACATTGCCGAACTCCTTGATGCAGGCGTCTCGCCAACCGGACAACCCTATCTGGCGCTCGAGTATATCGATGGCGAGCCGATCGACCGCTATTGCGACCGGCAAGCGCTCGACGCGAAGGCCCGTATACGCCTGTTTCTGGACGTGCTGGCTGCAGTGGAGCATGCACATAAAAACTTGATCGTGCATCGCGACATCAAGCCGCCGAACGTGCTGGTGCGGAAGGACGGGCAGGTAAAACTGCTGGACTTCGGGATCGCGAAGCTGCTCGGGGAGGAAAACGGACCGGAGGCGCCAACAGTGTTGACAGTCGGTGGCATGCGGCCGATGACTCCGCAGTATGCGGCTCCCGAGCAATTGAGAAATCAGCCGGTGACGACGGGCACGGATATCTATTCGCTCGGAGTCCTGCTCTATGTCCTGTTGACCGGGCAGCATCCGGCGGGCGAGAGAACGAACTCATTGGCGGACCTGGTTGAAGCGATCGTAGACACCGACCCGGCATCGCCCTCCGACGTGGTGATGACAGATCCGGCCAATCAGGAGGTGAAGGTCGCCAACGCGTCCCGGCGGGCGACGACTCCGGATGGCCTGCGCCGGATGCTGCGCGGCGATCTGGATTTGGTACTCGCGAAAGCTCTGAAGAAAGATCCGGCGGAGCGATATCAGTCGGCATCGGCATTCGCCGACGATCTGCGACACTACTTGAGAAATGAGCCGATCAGCGCGCGACCGGACGCGTTTGCCTATCGTTGCCAGAAATTTGTGCGGCGACATCGATTGGCCGTGACGCTGGCGAGCCTTGCGATTGCATCGACTCTCGCGGGGCTCGGGGGCACGGTGATTGAGGCGCGGCAGGCGCGGCGGCAGCGAGACTTCGCATTCCGCCAACTGGCGCGCGCGGAATCAATCAACGACCTGGACGATTTCCTGCTGGCGGATGCAGCCCCCTCCGGAAAGCCCTTTAGCGTGAACGAACTTCTGGAGCGCGCAGAGCACGTAGTCGAGCGCAAGCAGGGGGTGAATGCGGCTGACCGGATCGAATTGCTGATTTCAATCGGACGTAAGTATGAAGGCCAGGATGAAGACGAGAAGGCCCGTCGTCTGCTGGAGCAGGCGTACCAAAGTTCGCGCGGCGTCGCGGACCGGGCGACGCGAGCGGATGCGGCGTGCGCGCTGGCTTCGGTGCTTTCGCACAGCGATTTGCCACGAGCGCGCGCGCTGGTGGATGAAGGTTTAGGGGAAATTCCGGAAGAGCCCCAGTTCCTGCTGAATCGCGTCACATGTCTGTTGAGCGGCGCCGATGTGGCGAGCGAGAGCGGATCCTTAAACGAGGCGATTGCACGCGGCATGACCGCACAAAAACTGTTGGCAGGCTCGCCGTTGCAGTCGAAGACGGCAGATCTGCGAGTGCAGATGAATCTGGCGTTCGCGTACGGATCGGCGGGAAAGTTTCGCGAAGCAATTCCGGCGTTCGAAAAAGTTTCGGGGCTGCTGACGGAAATGGGATGCGACGACACGCAGACAGCGGGAACGTTGTTCAACAACTGGGGATTGTCGCTGCACTTATCCGGACACCCGTTGGAGGCCGAGAAATTCTACCGCCGTGCAATGGAGATCAGCCGCGATGGGCAATCGGATGAGCACGTGTCGCCGATGCTGATGGTGAATTACGCGCGCACTCTGCGCGAGTTGGGCCATGCCGCCGAGGCGAAGAGTTATGCCGAACGCGGGTACGAAAGAGCGCAACAGGCGGGCGACGACGTGGTGGTGAACCAGGCACTGTTGTTGCTGGCGCGGATTTATCGCGACCAGGGCAACCTGGCGCTCTCGCAGGATATGCTGGCGCAAGTGGAGCCGCGGCTACGGACAGCCCTGCCCGCTGGACACATCGCGTTTGCGACATTGGCGGCGGAGAAGGCGCTGTTGTTGCTGGCGAGCGGCCAGTCGGCCGCCGCGCTGCCTCAGATCGACGAAGCGATCGAGATCACGCAGATTTCCGCGAAGGCTGGCCGCGGCGGTACAGACTATTTTCCCTATCTTCTTGTTATGCGTGCGGATATTGAGCGCGACATGGGAAGAGAGGATGCTTCAGCGGCCGACGCCACCCGCGCTTTGGACGCGCTGCAGAAGTCAGAGGAGCCAGGCACATATTCGAACGCGGTGGGACGGGCGTATTTCTCTCTGGCGCGGACGCTTGAGAAGCAGGGAAACCGTGAGCAGGCGCGAGCGGCCTTTCGAGCGGCGGCCGACAATCTCGAACACACACTGGGAGCAAGCCATCCCGACTCTATAAGCGCGCGGCGGTTGTCGCGGCCGGCGTAAACAGAAAAATCTCTCGTCCGCATTCGTCAACAACACATCGCGCGTGTCGCATTTCCCCGAACATTTTCGATTCTCCAAGCAAGGGAAAGAAGAAAGCAACCCGCAAGCGCGGGCAAGAAAAGGAGAAGGAAAATGAAGCGACATACATCGAGCATGTTGACGGCACTTGTAATTATCGTTGGCTGTGTTGGATCGGCGTCCGCCGGCACCATTGCGAAGGCCGACGTGCCCTTCGAATTCAGCGTAGGGGACAGAACCTATGCCGCGGGCAGTTATTCGTTGGTTGCGCTGAAGGACGACCTGATCGCCCTCTACGACGAGCGCGGGAAGAACCTGGGCATGGTGCTCACGATGGTGGAAAGAAACCTCGAGCCACCGGCCGAGTCCAAGATGAAGTTCGAAGTGATCAACGGGCGGCACGTGCTGACCGAAGTCTGGACAGCGGGCTCGCCGACCGGGTACGTCTTCGCAGTGAGAGGACCAGCGGCGTTGCCGGCGGTTTCCTCTGGTGAAGGTTACCGGAACGACAGTCCGAGCCGCGCGCCACATTCCAATTAGGCGCTCAAAACGGAAACATCTCCCCCAGAAACGCAGTGAGAGAAGCGGCGCAACCGGATCGGAGTATCGGCCAGACAAGCAGGCCGCTTAACAGATCTGGTTGCGCCCGTGGCGTTGCACGCGGCCAAATCCAGCCGCGATTTCATATATTCCTAACGGCTGTCCCGATCCCACTCATCGTGTTCGCGGTGCACCACGATAGAAGAGACTCGATCGTTCCAGCTCTTGTGCGGATTGTCCGGAAGCAGGATCGCGTGCAGATCGGCCACGTCGTGATCGAGCCGGACGCTCACGCCGTGAAAGTCATTGTCGATGAACATACGCACGCGCGCATCGCGAAAGATGCGGATAGAAGTGATTCTGTCGTTGAAACCGGGCGGCAGCGAAGGCCAGCGGTCGCCGCGTTTCATACAGAAGTAATCTCCCCTGAAGTCGGGGTCCTTGTAGAAGCACGCGCCGACTTTAGGTGGATGCGGCCTCCCCCATTGCGGCTGGGCGAATGCGGTTAGAGACACAAAGGATAGAAAAAAGATGGATGCAAGGGCAATGCGAAAGCGCATGACTCCCCCTTTGAAAGTTGAATTTGTTTTAAGGAATGATTCGTTCGAATTTTAACACCGCGTCCCGGCGGCAGCGTTTCATTCCAGGAGTCACAAGTTCGTACCGAAGGCGAGCAGCCGGCCGTCGTAATCCTTGACTACAAATTCGCGGGAGTTCCACGGCATGTGGGCGAGCTCACGAGTAAACTCGGCGCCTCGATCTGCAAACTCCGTGTAGAGAGCGTCAGCGTCCTCCACAAAAGAGGTAGGCGTCGAGCAGTTCCTGGGAATATTACGATCGAAAAGGTGCTCGTGACACCTAACAGGGCTCGAGGCTATTTTCAAAACCACGTCCGCGCCCGATAAGCCCGGTACTCGTCGCCAAACTTCGCCTCAAGCACCCGAGCTTCCTTCCGCGCCCGCAGCACTTGCACCGGAATCACCGCCAGGAGAAAAATCAACACCAACGGGTTCCACAGCATCATAGCCAATCCCAGCAGCATGAGCTCCGCCGAGACATAAATGGGATTGCGAATCTTGGAATAGATCCCGGCAGTCACCAGCACCCGCGCCTGCGCGGTAACCGAAAACGATTTCCCCAAAGTGAACCGAGCCAGCATGACCCCGCTTAAGCCGATGATGGCCAGCGCCAACCCGATCGGCCGCACAATCCCATGCGGCCCAGGTCCACGCGCATACACCATTCCCAGCGCCCAAGCGCCCAACAGCAGTGGAACCCACACCCGGAAAATCGTCCCACGATCCATCCCGAACGCCTCAAGAAGAATGCGACTGTCGATGAATCAATCCACGGTCAAAGGACCTTGAGGTTTTTGCTCCTGCAATCCGAAATCTGACTTCTGCCATCGGCCTTTCACCTCTTCCCTCCAACCTCTCACCTCTGATCTAGTTTTTCTTGCCTCACCGCATGAATAAAGTCGGTAAGAGCCGGCTCCATCCCCGCCGTCCGCATCTCCATCGCAATCTGCCCCCGATGATACGCCGAGTGCATAATCACATGCGTCAGCACATCCTCTACGCGATTGCGCCACGGCTCGCACTTGCTGTTTTTGTAGTCGACAACCTCCGACAATCCTTCCCCGTCGAGCGCCGCCAAATAATCCTTCCAGGCCGCGCCCATTTCATTCGTCAATGCTTCGCATTCCTCAAGCGTCGAGCCCGGCCACACAGCCATGGTCTGAGGCGCGCGCCGCATTCGCTCCAGCCAAAGCTTTTCCGCGGAGAGGATGTGCGCGATTCGCCGAACCACGGCCCCGATGTCTTTGCCCGAAGAAGCCTCTCTGCGCAGAGCGCGCAAACACTCCCCATTCGCCCAATGATCGTAAGCAAACATCCGAAGCAGATCGTGCCGATTCATTTCGTTTTAGCCTCTTACTTTGAATACTGGCACGGCCGGGAATTGCGTCCCGTCGCACCGCCATCAGAAAGGAGTTTATCTCTCCATCGGAGTCAACAGAAGTTGCTCGGCAACAAATTGCCGCAACCAAAAAAAAGAGCCCGACTGATTCCGGGCTCCATAACTCTTCCGCTTGAATTCGCCTAGAACGTAAACCTTAGCGAGAACTGTCCAAACCGCCGTTCGTCGTGGTTGCCGCCAAGCGCCAGGGTGTTCAAGCCGCCCTTGTACGCAGTCACATAGTTGACTCCATTGACCTGCACGCCATCAGCCAGTGTGTTTCCTGTAAACCCATACTCCAGGTTACCGGTATAAACATAGAGGTTGTGGTGGTTGAAGATGTCAAAGCCTTCTGCACGGAATTGTAGGCCATACCGCTCCGTGATCTTGAAGTCTTTCTGCACTGCCATGTCGAGATTCCAAGCCCCCGGCCCGCGCAGAGAATTCCGGGCCATCATCCCCGCAGGGAATGGTCCGAAATCCGAAATTCCCAAAGCCGGATCCAGTGGTGCTGTAACCGCTGAAAATGGCACGGGCAAAACCGCGTACACGTTTGGTGCGACCGGCATGCTCGGTCCACTTGAATGCACTGTGGGAAACGCGGTGGCGGGCGTGAGACGCGGAACCGTGTATCCCACCAACACGTTGGAATAATCGTAGATTGAGAACGGAGTCCCGGTTCGGGCCGTAAAGATGCCGGAGATGTTCCAGCCTCCTAGCGCCTCACCAATTCCTTTTCCGCTCTTGTACCAGGGTGTCGCCCAGATCGGCGAGACCACCACGCGGTTCCGAACATCATAGTCTGAACTTCCCCAGTCGAGCTTCGGGTTCGTCAAGTCGGTGTAGCCGAGGGAGCCAATAGCGCCCGAGCCGCCCTGCAAGCTGTCCCCGAAAGTCGAGCTCAGGTCATCGAGCGAGTGCGACCAGGTGTAATTGGCAACCAGGCTGACCCCGGTGTGGCGGACGTCCTGTGTCTGGAACTTCAAGTTCAACGCGTTGTAGCTGCTCGATCCCATGCTGCCGCGCATATTGATGGCGGCGTACTGCTGGTTGGGACGCGTGAAGCACGGCGTGGAGGCCGTACAGTCGGCAAATCCCGGGAAAGAGAAGGGACTCGGGTCGCCAAGATAGAATTGCCCGGCGCCCAACTGGTTGATGTTTTCGATGTCGTAGAGGTGCACTCCATGCGCTCCGCTATAACCGATATCGACAATTGTGTTGCGCGCGATTTCGCGTTGCAGATCCAGGCTCCAGAATTGCGTTTGCGCGGTCCGGATGTCCGGATTCGGCATACGCAGCTCAGCTGGTGGCAAGGGTTGCGGGGGGCCCGGCAGACTCAACGGTCCCAGATCGTTGTTGCTCAGCACATACGGGCACGATGTCACGTACCCATTCGAGTCGAGGTTGGTGCAATCGGCGTTGACTACGGCGCTGGCCGGAGGATTGAAGCTGGCGTTGTAGGTTACGTTGCCGAAGTTGCGTTCGTAGCTGATGCCGAAACCGCCGCGAAGGCTCGTCCGGCCGTCACCAAAGACATCATACGCGAACCCAACGCGCGGCGATGCGGTGCCCCATTGGTTTTGCCAGAACTGGCCGATCGAGCTTTGGTTCGCGATCTGTACATTGCCGGTTCGCGTCTGCTCCTCGATTCCAGATCCGGGTCCGAAATAGAAGTTCGAATCGAGTCCCGGATGGTTGTTATGTTGTGATCCATAATGCTCATAGCGCAGGCCGTAGTTCAGGGTGAGTCTCGGGGTAAGCCGGAAGCTGTCTTGCGCAAAGATCGCCCAATCCCGCGAACGGTAGCTGCGCGCTGCGTTGGCGGCACCAAGGGGCGGATTCACTGTGCAAGACGGAGTTTGGATCAAAGTGCCATCAGGGTTCGCCACGCAGGGAAGAGCGCCCTGGGCATCGACGCGGTTTGAGAATTGCAGTACCGGGCTGGCGTAATCTCCCGATGAGGGATCGGTCGCTCCGTCTGCGTTCAACAGGTTGCCAATACCTTGCGAGAGTGAATTTCCCATCAGTTCGACTGCCTGGTTGTAAGCACCGTACACGTAGTTCACCTGGATGTAGGAGAACTGGCCGCCGAACTGCATGTTGTGTCGGCCCTTGGTCCAGGAAATGTCGTGTTCGAGTTGAATGGTATTGATTGGACCGCCGACCGGTAATCCTCCGAGCCCGCTGGCTGTGTTGAGCAGGCCGGGCATTTGAATCGTCGCGCCATTGGTCGGGTCGGCAGCGAAGTTCGTCAGGATCACGTTCGGCGTAAACGTCAGAGCCGCGTCAAACGTGTTGTTCGTATTGATTCGCGACAGGCTGACCTTGGTGTTGTTCAGAAGATTGGAATTGAAGGTGTGACTGATCGAATAGAGGAACGACTGGTTCAGGATGGACGATCCCACATCGTATTGCGCGTAGGGCGTAAATCCAGCAGTTCCAGCGAACTGGTCTTCATTGTCCCTGGCATAGCGGAAGAACATCTGCGTCTTTTCGCTCAGGTTGTAGTCGACCCGCCCCAGTAGACGATACGTGTTCTGCGGTAGATCGCCACCTGCGTCGAAATTGACCGGGAACGTCGCCGTGTCGAACACCGGCTGGTTGGCGGCGATCGGCGTCACCCCGTTGATGTTGGGCAGATTGGGCAAACCGAGCGCGGTCGCCAGATCGCCCGCCGTCGTACACTGCAAACCGTTACTGCAGGAGCCGGGCACCAGACCCTGCGGGTTCGTTCCATAGGTGCTGAAGTAAGTCGCCGCATTGGACGGAAGTAAGGATGCAAATCCCGGATCCAGCACCTCTTCCGTCTCATAAGGCTTACTGCGCACCCGCAACCACTCGCCGGTGAAACTTACAAACATTTTATTCTTGATGATGGGCCCGCCCGCCTGCGCCCCGAACATATTGCGCGTATAGACGCCCTTGGGAATTCCGTTCGCGACATCGTTGAAAGTGTTCGCGGTATAAGCCGACAGACGATTGAATTCCCATGCCGACCCGTGCCACTGATTCGTCCCCGATTTCGTGGTCAGGTTCACAACGCCGCCTGACGCGCGGCCATACTCGGCACCAAAGTTATTTGTGATAACCGAATACTCCTGTACCGCATCGACCGGAATCGCGGTCCCGGTGGTCGCATTGAACAGGTCCACATTCTCGACGCCGTCCAACAGAATTTCCGTGCCCGACTCGCGCTGCCCGTTGATCGCATATCCTGTGCCTCGTCCCGTCTGGTTTTGCGATCCCATCGTATTCGGCGTTGTGCTGTCCCCCGCGCTAACATTCCCCGACAATGCCACAAAGTCATACGGGTTGCGCGTCAAGCTCGGCAATTGCGCCATCTGCTGCGTATCGACTAACTGCGACAGCTCCTGGGTTTGCGTGTTAACTTCTGTTCCCGCCGCGCCGGCAGTAACTTCGACGACTGTACTTCCGCTCCCCACAGAAAGTTGCGCATCAAGCGTGGAGTGTCCGCCTACAGCCACTTCAATGGTCCCGGAGTACGTCTGAAACCCGCTCTTCGAGACAGTCACCTTGTAAACTGAGGGCGTCAGCTGCGGCATGTGGTATTCGCCGTTAGCGTTTGTTGTCGTGGTTCTCTCATTGTTGGTTGCCGTATTCGTGATCGTCACTTTCGCGTCGGCCACCACCGCTCCCGTCGTATCTCTTACGACGCCCGCGATCGTTCCCAGTTCCGCCTGCCCGAACGCGAATATGCTTCCCACCATCATGGCGAAGGCCACTGCCAACGTTTGCCACAACGAAGCGCGCCATGACAACCTTCGCCATGGCTCTTGTCTGCATAAACTGCTCATCGCATGCTCCTTTATCAAATTTCGAAGCGGTATTCCTGTAGACACACCTTTCCCGTGAAGTCCCTGCGTCTCATTTCACAGGCAAAATTTACCCGGCGAGTTCCGCACTCGAGACCCCGCACTAGACGCGTCTTGTAGGCAGTTGCAAATCGCTGTCAGTGCAATTCGGAAGGAGACTCTTCACTACATGAAAACCCCACTTCGTTGCCTGGAAAGAATGCAAACGCCATGCCAAACCCGGACTTGTCGCGACGCGCTGCCGGTGGCTGCGCTTGCCTTCCTCCAGTGCGTACGACTTATCGCATGAGTTACTACGAGTTAGCGCAATTCTTAATGAATTGTAAGTGCCGTTTAGAGTCGAAAATAATTCTAGACAAACTGTTGCTATACGCGTTTTGTCCTGTGTTTATCGTATGAATCACATTTTGTCTAGCTTCTCCACTATGATCAATCATAGGGAAAACGTGCCCCGATCTTCACAATTACGGAGTAGTTGGGAGATATTGCGATCCACCAAGGCGTCGTAAGAAACCTAAGGCGGGAGAGCAGACTTTCGCTGGGCAACCTGCGGGAGCCTCATCGCATCTGCCACATCCCGGTGACAAGGTTCTTACGGAAGGGTTCCCTACGATGCCCGCTCCAACCGGACAGAACCTGGTTGTCGCAGATGGAGGCGATTTCGAATAAGAGTGATTTGGGCGACTATCACGCGACCATTAAAATGCTGCGCGCGAGCACAGCCGCGAGATTCGCTCTGACGTGGATTGGAAAGAGCCAGCTAGCGTTCTTTTCATCCTTTTGTTGATGCCGGCTTGTTGTCGATGCCAGTTTGCCAGGAGGGCCGGAGCAGTTCCTGAACAACTGCACTAGTTGTCTGTCAACTCAAATGTTTGGCTTGCATCCCGCTCTTCGAGCCAAAGGGGACTCCCCATCTACTACAAAATTCCGTAGTCTACGCGACTACGACTTCCATTCTTCATACAAAACACGCCCAGGTGCTTTGTCTAACTCACTGAAAACACTCTGCCATCGCATTTGGCTCTCCGAGTGCCTCTTCTCCCGCCAAATGTAACACTTGTTCCCGGTGCGAGCATTCTCCAGCCTCTTGGCCCGAGAGCAAACAGCAGACATAGCTTGACAAACGCTTTGTTGTGCGGCACTATTTGCGCCTTCTAAAACGTGGGGTTGTTTCCGTAAGTCCAGTGGTCGCCGTGCCACCAGTTTTTTCGCTGGTGAAAATCGAGTCTGTGGAGGAGTGTTCATGACAAGACCTCAGTTCTGCCTGGTCAGTGCCGTCCGCCTTTCGCTGGCAGCGTTCCTGATCCTGTTCGCTTCGGTAGGTCTTATGTGGGGGCAAGCCGTCGACACCGGCACTGTGATTGGCACCATTACGGACCAATCAGGAGCCGTGGTTCAAGGTGCCACCATCACCATCACTGACAGAGCCACTGGTGAGTCGCGCAGCGCCACTACCAACGATCAGGGCCGCTATATCTTGGTCAGCGTACCTCCAGGGACCTACAAAGCGTCGGTTACCAAAACCGGATTCACCACGACCCAGGTCGACACCCAGCAAGTCACGGTGGGCAAGACGTTCACTCTGAACTTGTCGCTGCAGGTTGGTGCACAAAATACGGTCGTGGAAGTGAGCGCCACCGGCACTGAGTTGCAAACCACCGACGCCACTGTCGGCCAAACCATCACCGGCGACACGCTGGACTCACTGCCGACGATTGGACGTGACGTTAGCAGCTTCGTGACCTTGCAACCGGGCGTTGCACCCGATGGCAGTGTGGCTGGCGCGAATCAGGATCAGAACTCGTTCACACTCGATGGTGGCAATAACTCGAGCGACATGGACGGCACGCAGAACACCTACACCGCCAGCTTCGCGGGTGACCCGACCGGCGGTCTTATCAATAGCACAATTACAGGCACGTCCCCTACCGGCAGCCCGGGCGGCGGCGGTCCAACGGGTGTTATGCCGACCCCCGCCGATAGTATTGAGGAGTTTCGCGTCGGCACCAACAACCAGACAGCGGACTTCAATAGTTCCGCGGGTGCTCAGATTAAGCTAGTAACTAAGCGCGGCACCAACACTTGGCACGGGACCGCATACGAGTATTACCTCGACAATAATTGGGCCGGCAATACGTTCGATAACAACTTTGCCGGGATTCCAAGACCCGACTACCATTACAATCGCTTTGGCGGGTCTGCAGGGGGCCCGTTGCCGATTGGAAATCTTCTCGGCGGGAAAACTTACGTCTTTGCCAACTACGAAGGGTTTCGCTGGCCCAACGCCGCTACCCTCAAGCGGGCCACTCCGTCTGCGGATCTGCAGTTGGGTCTGATCACCGACCTGAACTCTAACGTTCAATACAACCTGAATCCGTATGCTGTCACGAATGCCGAGGGCACTTTGGTTCCCGCGAATAATGGTTGCGGCTCGTTTACGGGAGGTGTTTGCGATCCTCAAGGCCTAGGCATCAGCCCCACCATGCAAGCCTTGTGGTCGGTCATGCCTGCGGGGAACGTCGGATCAAGTTGCCTCGGCCTGAGCCGCTGCGATGGCGTGAACGTCCTCGCTTACACCTCGAACTATCAACTGCACTGGCGAGACGATTTCGGCGTCTTTCGACTCGACCACGACTTCGGTCCGAAGTGGAAGTTCTACGCCACTTATCGTTACTATCACCAGGCCCGCCTTACTGGCGATCAGATCGACATCGCGAACGGCGCGCCGGCCTCCACTTCTGCGCGCCCGTCCGTGCCCTGGTATGCCACTGCCGCCGTGACTACGACAATCAGTCCAACCTTAACCAACGACTTCCGCTATAGCTTCCTTCGCAACTATTGGAGACGTGAATCTCTGGGAGATCCTCCGCAGGTTGAGGGTCTGGGCGGAGCACTCGAACCGGAAGGCGAAAGCTCAACAAACGTTCTTGCACCTCTCAACCTGAACACTCAAAGCGTCCGCACTCGTTTCTGGGACGGCGACGACCACATGATCCGCGACGATGTGTCTTGGATCAAAGGCTCCCACTTCGTCACCTTTGGCGGTACCTATCAGCACAACTTCAACTGGCACGAGCGCACCGACAATGGTGGTGGCATCAACTACCAGCCCGTCTACCGCTTAGGCGATGGCTTCGGGTCTCTCGTCAATGGCATGGCTATGAGTGGCACATATCTGGGCAACCCATACAATTTCTTGCCGTCTGACGTCACTCCAACCTCCGGATGGGTCCGCGATTATGGAATGATCCTGGGCGTGCCGGGAATCACACAAGTCGCCTATACCCGAACGGGTCCTCAGCTTCAATTGAACCCCCCGAATACGCCGGCATTCGACAAGAGCACCATTCCCTTCTACAACCTCTACATCAGTGATTCCTGGCGAGTGAAGCCAAGCTTCACCTTCACCTATGGGTTGGGCTGGGCTTTGGAAATGCCACCCACTGAGGCGCAGGGAAAACAGATCGCCTTGGTCGATCCTGCAGATCAGCTCGTTGACACGCAGGCTTACCTCAATGAGCGCAAGAACGCCGCGCTCTCGGGGCAGGTGTTCAACCCGCTCGTCGGCTTTGCCGCGATCGGCGCTGTAGCAGGTCCTCCCAGCCATCTCTACAATCCGTACTACCACTCCTTCAGTCCTCGCATCGCGGCGGCCTGGAATCCCAGGTTCGACGGCGGCATGATGGAAAAAGTGTTCGGTCACGAGTCGACGGTTATCCGCGGCGGATACAGCGTCCTCTATGGTCGATTGAACGGCGTGGATCTCGTCCTTGTACCCCTCCTCGGTACCGGACTAATTCAGGCGGTTCAGTGCATCAGCCCCGCCGTTGATGGAAGTTGCGCCGGAAGCTCTGGCACAACGCCATTTAACTCCTTCCGTATCGGTCCTTCCGGCAGCGGCTTCGGCGGACTCGTCGCTCCAATTCCTGCTGGCACTCCAACTCTGCCGCAGCCAGACTTCCCGGGTGTCAACGCGATTGCAGCCGGCGCCGGGGAGGGTATCGATCCCAACTTCCGTCCCAGCGTGAATCAACAGTACGACCTCACGATCCAACGGCAGCTCAACAACAGGATGTCGATCGAAATCGGCTACATCGGGCGCCACATGACGCACGAGTTCCAGCCGATCAACATCAACTCCGTTCCTTACATGATGACCGTTGGAGGACAGCGATTCGATAACGCCTACGGCCAAATGGTCTGGCAGTTCTGCGGCGGCAACAGTGGTATGGCTGGCGGCGGTTGCTCAGCCAACCTCGGCGCCGTAACTCCACAGCCGTTCTTCGAGACGGCTCTGGCCGGAACTGGCTACTGTAACGGCTTCGCGAACTGCACTCAGGCCGTTGCTAGCTACGAGGCTGGCAACATCGCCAACGCCCAAGTATGGAGCCTATGGAGCGATCTGGATGGCGGTGGCGTCGCCTGCGACGTAAACAGCAACCGGCACACCTACGGCAACGGCACACAGGGACCCTGCGGCTTCAATTTTGCGCGCAGCATGATGAATGCCCCCCTGAACTGCGTTGCAGGTACTGAAATCGGCTGCAGCGGCCAGCTTACTTCCGGCGTAGGTATGAACACGAGCCTTGGCTATGGCAATTACAATGCTCTGTTCCTGTCCTACAAGATGTCGGCTTGGCATGGACTGACGCTTCAGTCCAACTTCACTTGGGGGAAGGCGCTCGGCACCGGCTCTCAAGTGCAGGCCACTAGCGAATACTCCATCAGCGATCCCTTCGACTACCGCAGGAACTACGGTTACCAACCTTGGGATCGTAAGTTCATGTTCAACGTGTTCTTCACCTATACACCGCAGGTGTTTAAATCTCAGCAAGGCATTGCAGGACGTGTCCTGGGCGGCTGGACCTTCGCTCCAGTACTCGATGTGGGCAGTGGGTTGCCAAATGGCATTTTCGCCTCTGGTGGCGCCTATTTCAACACTGTCTACAATGGCGGTCAGTCCTTCGGAGGGATGGACGGCAGCAACTTCGGCGATTACGAGAATGCCGTCCAAATTTGCGGCGGTAAGTTGAGCAGCTCCCGCCATAACCTACCTCCCAGCTCTTTTGGAGATAGCGGATATGGTCCGGAGCTGTATGGTGATCCGCAAGCGGTATACAACTGTTTCCGTAACCCGATTCTCGGCTACGACAATGGAATCAACGGTGGACCGGGCAACTTCCGAGGCCAGCCTTTCTGGAACGTTGACTTCGGCATCAAGAAGAATGTCTTGCTGACCGAGCGTTTCAGCGCCGAGCTTGACTGGACCATCACCAACGTCTTTAACCACAACCAGCTGTTCGATCCTAGCAACTGGCTCACCGATCCGGACGACTTCGGCGCTCTCGAGGGCCAAGCCAACAATCCGCGAAGAATGGAAATCGCCGCTCGCTTCCGCTTCTGAAGCGAGAGCAAATACTCTTCAACCGGCCGGGAGAAAAACTCCCGGCCTTTCTTTTTCGCCCACTGTTCCTTTGTATCCTTCGTGGTTCAAGTTCTCTTATCCGCCGGATCGAAACCCTTCTACCGCGCCAGTGCCTTAATCAACGCACGTGGGAAGGGCTGCCCTTGGCTCTCCAAACCGACAGAAGCTCGGCAGACGCTCTCCGAAATTCCTCTACGCCTGTGTTAGCCTGACTGCGCCATGAAATTTTCGCTCCCGGCCCTGCTCCTCTGCCTTGCATCGGTCGCCGCCTCCGCCCAGTCCGCTCCCGACGTCTTCCTCATCACCATCGACACTCTCCGCGCCGACCACCTCGGCTGCTACGGCTACAAGAATGTCGAGACACCCACCATCGATTCCGTCGCCGCCGACGGCGTCCGATTTTCCGCAGCCTTCACACACAGCCCCATCACCAACACGTCGCACACCAGCATCCTCACCGGGCTCCTTCCCAGCGTTCATGGGGTAACCGACTTCGGTGTTCCGCTCGCGCCCAACCACGTCACATGGGCCGAGCTTCTGAAAAAGCAGGGATACCAGACCGGCGCCTTCATCGGCGCGGTCATTCTCGATGCGGCGCAGCTCGCTCCCGGCCTCGATCGCGGCTTCGACTTCTACGACAACTTTCCTACCAAGACCGACTCCAAAGACCGCTTCGGACGCGTCGAGCGTCGCGCCCAGACCGTCATCACCGACGCCGAGTCCTGGCTCGCGCAGCATCCGCGCGACGGGCAGTCCGCCGCCCCTCGCTTCATGTGGGTCCACCTCTTCGACCCGCACGATCCCTACGAGCCGCCCGCTCCCTTTTCCGAAAAATATGCGAAGAATCTTTACGACGGCGAGATCGCCTACACCGATTCGCAGCTCGCCCACTTCATCGCCACCCTGAAGAAGTCTGGGGCCTACGAAAAATCCATCCTTATTATTGTGGGCGACCACGGCGAGGGACTCGGCGAGCACGGTGAAGACACCCACGGCCTGTTTCTGTATGACGCCACTCTTCATGTCCCGCTTATCGTCAAGCTCCCCGCGAATGCTCACCACGGAGAAGTAGTCGACAAGCTGGTCCGCACCACCGACATTCTTCCGACTGTTCTAACGCTGACCAACACGCAAGCTCCGCCTGAACTAAACGGCGCGTCGCTAGTGCCGCTCATTAATAAAGAGAATGATTCGGATCGCGAACTTCTCGGCGAGACCGACTATCCGTTGCGCTGGGGATGGGCTCCCCTCAAAGCTCTGCGTGAGCAGGATGCGAAATTCATCGAAGCTCCAAAGCCCGAGTTCTACGATTTGAAGTCAGATCCAAGAGAACTGAAAAATCTCTATACCACCCAAAGCCCCGCCCAGAGCGGAGTTTCACCAGCCCGCGGCACACAACCGGAACTGCAGGCCGAGATGGCAAAGTGGAAAGCAAAGCTTCCACCGCCAGCCGAAGGCGCACCCTCCACCGCGAACCTCCCCGACCCGAAAGACAAAGTCGAAGTCCAGAATCTGCTTCACAACTCGATGCTAGCCTCCGACGACGGGCGCACTGCCGACTCGCGCAGGTATCTGGAGAAGGCAGTCGAGGTCGATCCCACCTCCGCGACCGCGCTTCGCCAACTGGGCGAACTCGAGTTGGCGGAAAAAGATTATGCAAAAGCCGGCGCGCACCTGAAGCGTTCCATCGAACTCCAACCCAACGACGCCAACGCCGCCTACGAAGCGGGACAGGCTCTGGAAAAAACCGGAGACTATGCGAGTGCACGCACCGCCCTCGAGGCCAGCCTGAAACTCAATGCCAGCCAGATGCCAGCACGCCTTCTCCTCGGCCAGGTCTACCTGAAGCTGAAGGATGCAAAGTCAGCCGACGATCAATTCGAAGCCGCCCTCCTCGTCGACTCCGACAACGTCGAGGGCCGTCTCGGCCTCGCCGAAGCCCAAATCATGAAAGGCGATTTCGCCGCCGCCCGCCCCGACCTCGAAGCCCTCACCAAGGCCGACCCCAACGATGCCCAGGCCTGGAAGCTCTTAGCCAAGGCATACAAGGGCCTGCACCGCGAGGCCGACGCCACCAAGGCCGAGGTCAAGGCTTCCGCCCTGGAGAAGAAGTGAGTCCCTCTCCACAGGAGCCGCCGGTCCTCCGGTTTTCACGCGGTTTTCATCCATTCGTTCTATGCTGGGTGTAGCATCATATGCCCCGCAAGTCCAAGACACGTGCCGTTGCAGCGGCTCCGCCTCCCGGTCAGCTTCCCGAGGACGAGCTGTCGGCAATGGTGTTGCGCGCGTGCCTGATTGCGCGTGACGCCGTGTTCAACGTGCGCGACTCGATCGGCAGCGGATCGAAGCTGGCCGTTCTCGCCATTAAGGACTGCGAAAAAGAGCTCGATCAGATCGAACGCAAAATCGATGAACAGTTGCCGGGAGCGATCACGCGCGTAGGTGAGGCGAAGGCGCGTGAACTGCTGGCCTGCCTGAAGTTCATCACCGACCTCGAGCGCATCGGCGACCTCGCCTACAGTGCAGTCATGCAACTGGAGAAACGGCGGGGAAAGCTGCCCGCGGCCGATTCGCGTCAACTGGTCGAGATGGCCTCGCTTCTGTGCGAAATGCTGGAACAGGTGCACCAGGGATTCCTGACCCGCGAGCTCGAGCACGCGCAGAGCGTGCTCCGGTCGGATCCCGAGGTGGATGCCCTCTGCCATAGACTCTTTCAGCGGCACCTGGCGTCAACTGGCGCGGCCAGCGTTCAGAATTTTGACATTTTGCTCGCGGCGCAGGCGCTGGAGCGCATCGGCGATCACGCCAAAAATCTGGCCGAGGAAGTCTACGGATTGGCCGAAGGAAGATCCCTCCGGCACAATACGCGGAAGCTGGCCTATAGCTAGCTGTCAGCTATCAGCCGCCCGCCATCGGTTTTCGCGCAGGACCCGGTGTTCGTTCCCTTTGTTATAATCAAACTCTGATCCACGGCGGCATTCGCCCGCCGAACCCGTGTGGCGCTATCGTCTAGGGGTTAGGACGTGAGATTCTCAATCTTAAAACCCGGGTTCGATTCCCGGTAGCGCTACCAACTCTTCTGATTTGCTATCATCCTCAGTATTCATGCGGTTTTTATGAAGTTTTGTCCGCATTTTTTTAGGTCTTGCCGGTTCCTGGATGTCGCTCCCGTTCCTTCTTCTCATGGACACTATGGAGGGATCGGGAGGACCGATCAATGGGGTCGGAGTAGAGGCCGTGCATGTGAACTGACGTCCGGGCGTGTCGCGCACCGTCGAAATTTCTCAGGAACTCCAGCAGTTGCCCATCGTTCGCCGTGGTAACGCTCGCGCACGGTCGGCCCACGGCTTCATGCACCCGCTCGTTCGACGTGTCGAAGTTAAAAGTCAAGAAATGCGCTGCGAAGTTCGACCTTTTTTTTTACAAACTGACCGAGACGGTGGCGGATTCGCCCGAGCGGCCTGTGTTCAAGCCTGGAAGCAACTTCGCGCCAAAAGTGCATCCGAGTAAGGGCGAGTAGAGCAATGCCGGCAGTGACGCTAAATTGCTAACGACAAGGCGAGTCTTCGCTTCAATATCAATGGACGCTGGTTGCGCCTCGATGAGCACATCATCGCCGAGTTACTCACCGACCCGATCTGTACCTGCAGGTCGGCATGGAATCACGGAACATGGGCTCATGAAGAGCCCGGCCAGGCCGATGCGATCGTTCACCGCATTGCGAAAACGTGGTTTGCATCCCAGGTAACGCTCTGTGGTTTGTACCGAAAGGTGGCCAAGCAAGAATTGGATCTGCTCCAGTTCGCCTCCAGCTTGGTGGCACAGTCTCGCGCAGGTTCTCGATCATGAGGTGCCACTCGAAGTGGTCGGCAATGCAGAAACTGACAACACGTTCCAATGGTTTCCGGTCAGCGCGTCAACTGATCGGAATCGAGGCGATGACTCAGCGGTGAACGCTGAAAGCGGGATCAATCCCGAACAAACACTCGCGGATTAGGATCTTCCCACCACAGCAGCTCTAGGGTCTTGCCTGTGAGGCGCACGCGCAGGAGTTCATTGCCTTCGATTGCGAAGATTCCATCCTGTGTTAAGGGTGATAGGCGGGCTGTGGGGCGATTGGGGCGTTCCAGCCAGAGCACTCCATCTTTGAAGCTCACATTCACTTCACCGTAGCCGATATTGGCTTTGCCATAGCGTCCAGCCAGGGCTCTTAGTTGGTCGGCTGTGAGTGTCACAGGATCAAGGCGCGCCTCAACCGGAATTCGCGCCCAGGCGTATTCGCGCAAAGCCTCAGGTGTGGCACCGGGAGTTGCCGCTAGCCGCTTTAATGCCAGCGATTGAGCAACATCCAGCGCCTGGATAGGAGGAATTTCCACGTCCGGCTTGACCCCTACGCCCTCCCAATTAGTGTGGGTGATCACATGTACTGGCCGGCCATACGAAATGCTTAGAATGAAGTTCGGCGCAATTGGCAGCAGCTTATTGTTGTTTGCCGCACCCACGGTCTTGGCTCCAATCAATTCGCCGATCTTTGATTGTTGCAAGTCATAGGCAACGGCCTCGGCAGCGGAGCCCACGTTCCCATCAATCAATACATATAGTGACTTGCCTTTGAGTCGTCCCGCGGGAAGGTAGTCCAGAGCCGGTGTTCGCAGCGGCGGCTCGGAACCTGCGTAGGAGATGTAATTGAACGTACCCGGATCGTGAAAGTGACTGAGCAGATAATTCGGGGCAGCGGCTGTGCCTCCACCATTGCCTCTCAGGTCGATGATCCATGCATCGCCATCCTTAAGGAAGCGCATCGCGTCGTCATAGGCCGCACCGGTTTCGTCCTGTACCCATTCGAAGTGAGTGATTTTCAAATAACGGATATTGCCGGGCAGAATCCTCATCTCGGTTAAGCCATGGTGGTTGCGGATGGCGCGCCTGCGGCGAAAGGCTTCCTCTCCAGCATCGCTATGGGCAGGAGCCAGAGCAGCCGCGTAAGCCTCGGGGTCAACTGACAGCGAGAGATGTTCGTCATGGGCAACCTCTCTCAAGTCCCGGGTGATCCGGTCAGCAAACAGATGCGGATCATCCACATCGTAACGCCCGGCTTGCTGCGCCTGGTTCAGGCGCTCCACAATCTTCGGACGCATTTCGGGGAAGACATACAGTTCCTGAAAGTCTTCTTCGATGGATTTCAGAGCGGACGCGCGCTCAGTTGGCGACAAGCGTGCCATATTGGAAGTGGGCGTCTGGGCCTGGATTGAAGCAGCAAAACAAATTAGGCCGAACACAGCTACCGATGAAAGTTTATACATTGATATTTCTTACCTTTTCTTTTTTCTCTTCCGTTTCTGTTCTGCTGCCTGGTCAATCCGTTCAATAAAGGTGCGCCGTTCGAGTGCTCGAATTGCTTCACCTATTATCTCTGTAAGCGGCATAGACAACTCCCGGTCAAGCCTCTTTGCCGCGGCATTTGTTGCCGCCCAATGCGTTTTCAGCGCCGGAACCATTGCTTCCGCTTTGGGTGTCAGGCAAACGATGCGCTCGCGTGCATCACCGCTGGAGCGGAAGCGGACGAGGCCGCGCTTCCTCATCTGGGAGACGGTCTGGCTAATGGCGGAATGGGTAATTCCCACGCGCAGCTCGATCGTACGAATCGAGGATGGTCCCAGCTCGATTAATGCTCGGACAATCGGAGTGAAGCGTGGCCGGTAGTCCAATCCTGATCGCCTGTAGGATTGTTCAACGGCTCCGTCCAACATATCGACCAGATGCCTTAGCAGAGTGCCGAGCGTAGGAGACGGGAGTTCCACACCTGCATTGTATAAGCGCTGTTACATAGTTGCCAACGGTGGTTGACTGCGCGGTCAAGCACCTTGCCCCGCTCAACGCCAAACATGTTCTCGGAAGAGGAAAGAACGAATTCCGGGCCGGATGGTTGGCTAGCCGGAGTTACACCGGCGATTGGGCGTTATCACGCATAGTGTGCGCCGGAAGTGTGCCAGATTTTTGCCGAGACGAGTCTCTTTACGGCCGCGACTCAGTTAGGCCGCCAGAGTCGATCTATCGGAATCCCGTGAATGTTGCCAGTAAACGGCACGACTTCCCCACCAGTGTAGAGCACGACGCCACGCAGCCAGTTCTTGCCAGCCGCGTTAGCCAGAGCATGCAAACCGCGTACATCGTTGCCATTCAACCTATAAAAGGCCTGTAACAAAAACGCACCGGACTGCATTTATGTGGAGAGATCGATTTCTTCGACATGCGGTGCTGGGCGTTTCACAGTGTGCCAAAAAAAGCCTTCGCGATGACTCTTCGAGAGCTCAGGAGGAGCAAAATGGGTGTGGGGGCAGAGAACTGCTCTAGCCCGTCTACCCTGCTGGGAGGAACAGAATGAACTATCCAGTCTGGGACGTCGCCTTCGGCGCCGGCCTGTTGATTGCTTTGGTAGCGGTCCTTCATGTGTTTGTTTCGCATTTCGCAGTAGGCGGCGGCCTTTTCCTGGTTCTCACAGAACGAAAGGCCCGCCGCAACAATGACTTCGCACTACTCCAATGGCTTAAATCCCACACAAAATTCTTCGTACTGGTAACCGTCGTCTACGGCGCCGTGAGTGGAGTAGGTATTTGGTTCACGATCGCGCTGATCAGCCCACTGGCGACGAGCAACCTGATTCACGCCTACGTCTGGGGATGGGCCATCGAATGGGTGTTCTTCTTCCTGGAGATCACGGCTGCACTCCTCTATTTGTACGGCTGGGAGAAGCTCGAAGCCCGACTGCACGAATGGTACGGATGGATCTACTTCATCGCCGCCTTTGCCAGCATGGTGATCATCAACGGGATCATCACCTTCATGCTCACTTCCGGAGAGTGGGTTCAGAACCACGAGTTCTGGACAGGTTTCTTTAATCCAACGTATTGGCCGTCTCTGGCATTTCGGTTCGCGATCTCTATCGCTCTGGCAGGGATTTACGCGCTTATAACCGCCAGCGTGCAGGAGGATACGGATCTGAAAGCTCGGATCGTGCGGTGGAGTGCGATCTGGATTGTGCCCTCGCTCGCCCTGGTCGTTCCGTTGGCCCGTTGGTACATCCGCAGGATTCCCGTCGAGGTCTGGGCGAGCGCTCACGGTCCCATGCCGACCGGGACACACTTTGCATACCTCGCCGTTCTCCTTCTCTCGGTCACGCTGCTGCTGGTACTCGTCACACTGCTTCGCCCAGCGCGGCTTCACCTTGCGTTTAGCTTACTGGTTGCCTTGGTGGCACTCGGAGCCATGGGGTCGTTCGAGTTTGTGCGCGAGGCCATCCGCAAACCCTACGTGATCGGGAACTATTTGTACGCCAATTCGCTGTACGCGACCCCCATGCCCGGAGATGGTGGTTTCAGCGTCGAGAAGCTCAATGATGCTGGAGTTCTAGCCAGTGCGAAGTGGGTACAGAATCGCCAGCTGAATCAAGAGAACCACGACGCAGCCGGGCGGGAAATCTTCCGCGTGGAATGCCAAAGTTGCCATACCGTCGATTCGTATCGCGGAGTGAAGAAATATCTGGAAGCTAGGGAATGGGACCAGGATCGAATTCAGGCAATGTTGACTGGCTTGGACATGATGCACAACGGAGTCATGCCTCCCTTCGCCGGTACCGATTCCGAGCGTCTGGCCTTGGCGAGCTTTCTCGCGACCGTTCATCCGATGACATCCAGTTCGGCCAATGCAGCTGACGGCAGGACCGTCTTTGAACGGAACTGCAGCATGTGTCACCAAGTGAAAGCCGACGACGCTTTATTTGCGCACCTGCCCAATGATCCGAGAGTCGCAAGCGACGCGCTGAAGGATCTGCCAAATCTCTTCATCCGCATGCCTGACCTGAAATTGTCGGACGCAGAGCGATCAGCATTAGTTCGGTGGGTAAACACGCAGCGCAGTGTTCCCAAGATGGCTAACGCCCCGCAAGGAGGAAATTAACGTGATGGCACCCAACTACATTCCCACGCTCGACCCGAATCCATTGCCCGCGCCGTACTGGGTGTTCAAGCTGCTCCTTCTGGTCACGTTCTTTCTGCATATCCTTGCGATGAATTTCATGTTGGGCGGGGCTGTGCTCGCGCTGGTGGCCCGGCGCGCAAAGAATCGGGAGCAGGGCAACAGTATGTTCGCCGACATCGCGAAGAAATTGCCTTCCCTTTTGCCAGCAACGATCACGATCGGGATTGCCCCTCTGCTGTTTCTGCAGGTTCTCTACGGGCAATTCTTCTACACGTCATCGGTTATCGTAGCGTGGCCATGGTTCCTCGTCCTGGTCTTTCTCACACTGGCGTACTACGGGTTCTATTACGCTTCCTTTAAGGGCAGCCAATATCCCGAAAGAGCCAAAACGGTGATGCTGCTCAGCCTCATTCTGGTCTTCATCATCGGTTTCATCTACAGCAACAATCTGACGCTTAGCCAGACTCCGTCTCGTTGGGAGCGAAAATACTTTGCCGATCCGAGCGGATGGAATCTCAACTGGTCAGAACCTACGTTAATCCCAAGATTCCTCCATTTCTTCGTTGCCGCTGTGGCCATGGGCGGACTGCTGTTGCTCTTCATGGCACTCGCGAAATGGAACCGGGAGCGCGAATATGCTCGCGGTCTTTTTCAGCTTGGGGGCAAGGCTTTTATGTTCGCCACCATGGCCCAGTTTCTGGTCGGCATCTGGTTCCTGGTCAGTATCCCAAAAGAATTGCGCACGCTGTTCCTCGGCGATAGTACCGCAGCGACGGTTCTTCTCCTGGTCGGCGTGGTTGGCGGCATGGCGGCGATCTTGCTCATGTCGATAGCGCTACAAAAAGAGAACATCCGTTTCGCCGCTTATTCTGTTTCCAGCATCATCGGCGTGGTGATTCTGAGCATGGCGGTAATGCGAGACATGCTTCGCGACGCCTATCTCAGACCTTATTACCATCCCGATCAATTCGTAGTGAAGACACAGTGGTCGGTGTTCCCGCTGTTCCTCGTGCTCTTTATCGGCGGCGTGATTCTCTGGCTCGTGATGTTGAAGCGCTACTTCAGCAATGCGAAGGCTGGGAGCCAACCGGCAGCCGGGTCGCCAGCGCTTACAGCAAGGTAGTGTAGAAGTACCAGATACTCAAATGCACACGCTACCGGATGAACTTTTCGGACAGGTCATCCCAAAACTCTCGTGGATCGGCAGGATCGTCTCCACAAAAATCCGGCGGCTCCTCGCGTGCCGCTTTGGGAGAACCTGCTATCGCTGCTTTGGGTTGTCCGCGGAGTTGAGGGGTATACGAAGTCCGAAAAAATCGTATCGAGGCATCTCGCGTTTTTTCAACACGCTGCACTCACTCTCGCGGCGGATGCCCAATGACGCAATAACTGTACTTTCCAACGTTAATCGGAGGCCCGGTCGTCCAAAGATTCTTCTGCAAAAGCTGCTCGATATCGGTCGCAGCTATACGACGGGCAATCGGCGGGCCCGGAGGTGGGTTCCTATCAGGACGCCAATCGAGAATCGCGAGGGTCCCATTGCTTCGGAGAATGCGAACCGTCTCCCGCAAGGCCGTTGCGGGATCGTCCAGTTCATGCCAGACATTTGCAATCAGAACCGCATCTACCGACGCTGCTGAGAGAGTCGTGTTGCTGGCCTCGCCCTGGACGAGTTCGATGTTCCGCGGGGCGAGCGATCCCTCCAGCTTGGCACGCAACAAGTTCAGCATCTCGGGTTGTAGATCCACGGCATAGACCTTCCCTTGCGCACCCGTCATCCGCGCCAAAGGAATCGCGAAATAGCCGGTGCCGGTGCCGATGTCCGCCACGTCCATTCCAACTCGTACACCGAGAATCCGAAGGACCTCGGCAACCGGCAGCCAAACCAGACGTTCCGGATCTTCGAGTTTGTGTGCGTCCTGTGGCTTGAACAAACGCTCGCTCATGCCGGTCAATTTCTACGTCCCTGCTTTGAGTCTTCACTCCGTCGAGACTCGACGGAACAGGAACTGGTTCGTCAAGTTGGAACACCCAGCTTGGGCAAGAGCCACTGGGTCAAGACGAGGTAGGCAACGAGAAATCCGATGAGCCATACCCATTCTGGCATTGACCGTCCTCCTTGCGGAATATCAACCGGCGTTTCTGCGGCGAGGTGCCCGCGCCTTTCGCGGCACGGCCGTGTATTTGTGCATGCTGGCGGCGTATCGCGCGGTACCGCTGCACACCAGTTTGCAGAGCCTGAATACAAAGGGGTCAGCGACACGATAGAAGACGCTGTTGCCCGACCGTTTTCTTCCGACGAGCCCGGCGTCAAACAAGATCTGCAGGTGCTTCGAAATGTTGGGCTGGCTCCCGTCGAGGTTGTCTACGATCTGATTGACGGTCATCGGCCCACGTCGGAGGACTTCGAGAATTCGCAGGCGGCAGGGCTCTCCAAGCACTTGGAATCGGCGAGCGACTAGGCCTATGATCTGTTCGTGCATCATCGTCTGGAGTGGCCACAGAATCGGAGGCGTCTCACTATATAATTATATATGAATATAGCGGCACCAGAGACTGCCCGGGGGGCAGCGTAGGAATGCGATTGGATCTTGAACAGGCAATCGGTCTATTGAAACAACGCGACCCCGACGCGACCGAAAAGGCAGTCGCCCTGTTGCAGAAGGCCGTGTTTGCCTTTGGGATGAGAGTCTGCGGCCAGCGCGAAGATGCGGAAGACACGATGCAAGAAGTGCTGGTGAAGGCAATCCCTTACCTGCCCAAGTTTGACAACTCCGGAGCTCTCGCCAAGTGGCTCTTCAAGGTAGCGAAGAACCGCTGCCTGATGAACCGTCGAAAGAGCAAGTTCGCACCACGGCAGGAGCTTTCCCTGGAAGAGTTGATGCCCGATCCCAACGAACTGGAGCAGCTCGACTCCCAGTCCACCTTGAATCCGGAGAGTCTGGCAATTCGCGGGGAACAGGGGCAGCGATTGCGGGAAGTCATCCGCCGTCTGCCACCTCACTATCGGATTGTGGTCGTATTACGCGACATGGAAGGGTTCACTGACGAAGAGGTGGCCGAGATCACCGGGTTGCGTCGGGGTACGATTCGTGTCCGGTTGCATCGCGGACGCTTGTTCGTCCGGAGGGAACTGACGAGATCTAACGATCCGTCTGCAGAGAATTCGACCGCCTGCCTACAAAAAGACACAGTCCTCCCCTCGCGCAGCCGACTCTGTCGCAAGATGTTTGCGGGTCTGTCAGATTACCTCGATGGCGAGCTGGACGATTTCTCTTGCGCAGAGATCGAGGCCCACCTGGAGGATTGCGAACCGTGCAAGAAGTTTCTGCGCAGCCTCGAAGCAGCCATACACAGTTGTCAGCAGTCACCGTCGGATTGCCCGGACGGGCAGAAAGCCGCCGCCCTCAGAAAGCAACTGCTGGCAGCCTACAGCCGAGCGCTGGCCACTGCCGGTAAGTAACTGGATTCCAAAGACATAAGACGACCCCTTTTCCGGCCTCGTCATTTTTCCGAATTCTCTTGTAACAGCTTCGTGTCGATTTGCATTTATTCGGATGACACCCAGAAAACGTGTCGAGGGGACCGATGATGACATCCGCAAAAGTCGAACTGGCGCAACCCCTGAGCCAAGAGAGGCAATTCGTCGCCCAAACGGGCAGTCAACATTTTTTCTTATTGGACGATAGCGCCGGGGCAACTGGGCCGAAGCCGATTGAACTGGTCGCGGTTGCGTTGGCGGGATGTACGGCCTTCGATGTGATTACCATCCTCCGCCAGAAGTATCGTCAGAAAGTCACCGGCTACGAAGTGCGTGTGGAAGCCGATCAGGCAGAACGCCCTCCCCAAGTATTCACGGCGGTTCGCATTCACCATGTGGTCCGCGGCTTTGACATCGACGCTTCCTCGATCGAACAGGCGATTCAGCTCTCGGAACAAAAGTACTGTTCGGTCGGCGCGATGTTGCAGAAGACGGCCGTGCTTCACACCACATTCGAGGCTGTCGCGGAAAAAACGGGATGGATCAATCCAACCGAGCCGGCAGCCAGCCAAGTTTGAGAGTCTCTCATGTCATTCCACTTTGTGCAGATTGGTGATTCAAATCACGACCGATACCCTTTTGCCCGGCGCACTCTTCCTGTCCGCTGGATCGCGGCAGTTGTCCTTTGCGTCGGCGGAATGACTTTTTCGCAGACGCCGCCATTGCCCTCCCCTTTGTCGTTGCAGCAGGCGGCCAGCATTGCGCTGGAAAAGAACCCGCTCCGCAAGGCGGCTCTGGCCGATACAAAAGCATCGGCGGCGGGAGTACGGGAAGCGCAGTCCTCCCTCCTGCCCCATGTGAGCTTCTCTGAATCGGCCACGCGGGGCGACGATCCTGTGTACGTGTTTGGCAGCAAGCTGCGGCAGCAACGATTCGCGAGCAGCGACTTCGATCTGAACAAACTGAATACGCCGCTACCCTACGGCAATTTCTCGACGCGATTTGGCGGAACCTGGAATTTGTTCGACTCGTTAGCCTCTTGGCGTGGCGTTAATCGCGCGAAGGAAATGAGCGTTGCTGCCAGCCGTCAGCTCGACCGTACCGACCAAGAGATCTTATTTCGCGTGGTGCAGTCGTATTACGGCGTGCTGCTCGCGGCTAAACAGTTGGAGGTTACCGAGCAAGCCGAGAAAACGGCGCAGTCAATCATCGACCGCAGCCAGGTCCGGTACGACGCTGGACTGGTCGTCGAATCCGACTTGCTCAGCGCCAAGGTGCGCTTGGCCGGGCGCGAGCAGGAACTCATTCGGGCAAGGAACAATCTGGAATTTGCCAAAGCCCAGCTCAATGTCGCCATGGGCGTTCCGCCCGACACGTCGTACCAGCCCGCCGATCCTCCTGCGGAGAAGAAACTGACCGCTGCTCCATTGCCGGAGCTGGAGCCGAAGGCGCTCACGATGCGCCCGGACCTCAAGCGGATCGAAGCGCAGCAGTCGGCACAGGAACTGAGCGTGGCGATTGCCAAGTCATCCTTCGGCCCCCGGTTGAATGCCTTTGCCGGCTGGGGACTGGACAACCCCACGTTCCTCGCTGGCGGTGGGGGGAACAACTGGCTCGGCGGAATTGAGCTTCAGATCGATCTCTTTCAGGGCGGAGCGAAGCGGGCGGCACTTTCGCGAGAGCGTGCCGTCGCGGAAAAGATGGCCGCGCTGAAGCAGGCGGCCAGCGACGCCGTGCGCCTGGAAGTCCGGCAGGCTTACTACGATCAAGATGCAAGCCGCCGACAAGTAGAAGTCGCCCATACTGCGATCGCGCAGGCCCAGGAGAGTCTGCGCATCAATCAGGATCGCTACGACGGCGGCCTGCTGACGATCACCGATCTCCTTGGTACCGAAGAAGCCGCGCGCCGCACGCAGGCCGATTACTGGCAAGCGGTCTACCAGTTTCACATCAGCTACGCCAACCTGGAATTGGCGAGCGGGACCCTGAATCTGCAGTCTCCGGTGGTTATGCCATGAACCTGACTTTGCTCACAAAGCGACCGAACGCAATTCAACCAATCTCCGCCGTGACTCTCGCACTGCTGTTGGCGGCTCTGACCACGACGTTCGTCGGCTGCTCCAGCGAACACGAAACCACCGCGGCGCCGGAAACGGTGAAGAACGTCCCCGTGATCGCGGCGCAGATGGCAAACATCCCCGATGTCGTTGATGCCGTGGGCACGCTGCGCGCCGCTGAGACAACCGAAGTTGCTGCCCAGATGATGGGGACGATCGTTGAAATCCGGGCGCGCGAAGGCAACCGCGTCCAGCGCGGACAGGTGTTGGCCATTCTGGACGAGGCTCAGCCGCGAGCCGCTCTCGACCGTGCCACGGCAGCAGACTTGGCGTCGCAACAGGAGATCACGGCCGCTGAGGCGGACTTCGCACTCGCGGACGCTACTTTAAAGCGCTACCAGATGCTCTATGACAAGAAGTCCGTGAGCCCGCAGGAATGCGACGAAGTCAAGGCACGTCATCAGGTTGCACAAGCGCGGCGCGAGACGGCCCGCGCCGGCCAGGCTCAAGCAAAAGCCGCGGTTCAACAGGCCCGCACCGCACTAAGCTATTCCCATATCGTGGCACCATTCGATGGTCTTGTGACCGAAAAGGAAGCGGACGTTGGCACGCTGGCCAGCCCCGGCATGCCGCTTTTTACTGTGGAAGACTTGGGCCGCTACCGGCTGGAGGCCACCGTCAACGAGACCGATTTGCGCTACGTACGCCAAGGACAGCCGGTTTCAGTCCTGATCGACGCCTTGGGCGATCGCGAACTCAAAGGGAAAGTGGTCGAGATTGTACCGGCGGCAGACCCGGCCAGCCGCAGCTTTCTCGTCAAGGTGGAACTCCTCTCCGATCCTGCGTTTCGGTCGGGTCTGTTCGGACGAGTCCAGTTCGTCCGCGGCGAACGGTCTGCGTTACTCATTCCGCGGACTGCGGTGATCGAACGCGGCCAATTGCAGGGCATCTTCGTTCTCGATCAGAACCGCATCGCCAACCTGCGCTACATCACGCTGGGCAAACCGTCGGCAGCGCAAGTGGAAGTACTGGCCGGGTTGCAGGCGGGAGAATCGCTGGTCGCCGATCCCGGTGGCCGGGAGCTTAGCGGCAAGAAGGTCGAACCTCGTTAAGAGCGTCCGAGAGAGTCACGAGAAAAAGAAGATGAGCGTCTCCAAGAACAATTCGCAGTCCGAGAGCAATCCGAACCCTGCCTTGCGTCTGGCGGGGAAGGTTGCGCACGCCTTCATCGATTCCAAGCTGACCCCGCTCGTCATCGTCGCGGCCTTGCTGCTCGGCGCTTTCGCCATCCTGCAAACGCCTCGCGAAGAGGAACCGCAGATCGTGGTTCCGATGCTCGATGTTTTTGTGCAGATGCCGGGAGCGTCGTCGCGGGAAGTTGCCCAGCGCGTCAGTCTGCCGATGGAGAAGTTGCTGCGCGAGGTTTCGGGCGTTGAGTACATCTATTCGATCAGCCATCCGGGCATGAGCATGCTGATTGTGCGCTTCTATGTGGGCACGAAGGAAGAAGACGCGATCATTCAGACTTATAACAAGCTCTATTCGAATTTTGACCGGATTCCGCCGGGCGTTTCGCAACCGGTCATCAAAGTCCGTTCCATCGACAATGTTCCCATCATGGCGCTTACGCTGTGGGGCCAGAACTACGACGCCTACCGGCTGCGCCGCGTAGCGGGAGAGTTGGAAGACTCACTCAAGAAACTCGACAACATCTCGGAGACAGCGATCATCGGTGGCCAGACCCGGCAAGTGCGCGTGGTGCTTGATACGCAACGACTGGCCGCCTATGGCCTCACGCCAGGAGCGGTGGTTGCACAGTTACAGAGCTCGAACACGCGGGGACAGGCGGGCAGTTTCGCACGCGACAATCGCGAATTTCAGGTCGAGGCGGGTCTATTCTTCACGCGAGCCGAGGATCTTCAACAAGTCGTCGTTGGTGTGCATGCGGGCCGTCCGGTATATCTCCGCGATGTCGTTGAAAAGCTCGAAGACGGCCCGGCCGAGCCCGACAACTACGTTATTTTTGCCAATGCAAAGGGAACGAGCGGACAACCCGCCAATCCGGAATATCCGGCGGTGACAATCACGCTCGCCAAACGCAAAGGCACCAACGCGAGTGTCATCGCCGAGAACGCTTTGCAGAAGGTGACCGACCTCCGTGGCTACATGCTGCCGCAGGATCTGAATGTCACGGTCACCCGAAACTACGGAGAGACGGCGAAAGACAAGTCGGACGAACTGCTCAAACATCTTTTCATCGCAACGCTTTCGGTGACACTTCTGATTGCGTTGGCACTCGGTTGGCGCGAGTCGGGCGTGGTCTTGCTGGCCGTACCCGTCACGCTGGCTCTCACTCTGGCGATCTTCTATCTGTTTGGATACACGTTGAACCGTGTCACGTTATTCGCCCTGATCTTCTCGATCGGCATCCTGGTGGACGACGCCATCGTCGTCGTCGAGAACATCGTCCGTCATTTCCGCCTGCCCGCAAACCGTGGGCGCTCTCTGGTCGATGTTGCCGTCGAAGCTGTCGATGAAGTCGGCAATCCCACGATTCTTGCGACCTTCGCCGTGATCGCGGCGATTCTGCCGATGGCCTTTGTTCGCGGGCTGATGGGCCCCTATATGCGCCCGATCCCGGTCGGCGCCTCGGCCACGATGGTGTTCTCGCTCATTGTTGCTTTTGTGGTTTCGCCGTGGGCGGCATTGCGCTTATTGCGCCACTACGCCGGAGAAGGCGGACACGAACATCACGAAGCCGAAGGCTGGACCACGCGCTTCTATCGCAACGTCATGAATCCGCTGGTTCGGAATCCCAAAAGACGCTGGATGTTCCTCGGTGGCGTCGTCGTGTTGCTACTGGCTGCCGTCGCCTTCGTACCCATGAAATGGGTGCGTGTGAAGATGCTGCCCTTCGACAATAAGAGCGAGTTCCAGGTCATCGTCGACATGCCGGACGGCACACCGCTCGAACAGACCACGCGCGTCGCGCAGACCCTCGGACAATACCTTGCGCAACAGCCCGAGGTCACCAACTACCAGATCTACGCGGGCACCTCGGGCCCGTACAACTTCAACGGACTCGTGCGTCATTACTTCCTGCGCCGGCAACCGAATCAGGCCGATATTCAGGTCAATCTGCTCTCAAGGCATGATCGCAAGGCGCAGAGCCATGAAATCGCACGCCGGTTGCGACCGGCATTGGTGAAACTTGCACAGCCCTTCGGAGCCCGAATCAAAGTGGCCGAGGTGCCGCCGGGTCCCCCGGTGCTCCAAACGCTTGTCGCCGAAGTCTACGGGCCGGACTACAAGGGCCAGATTCAAGTGGCCAATCAGATCAAGCAGGTTTTTCAGCAGACTCCTGGCGTTGTGGACGTGGACTGGTACGTTGAAGATCCGCAGACCAAATACGACTTAAGAGTCGATCTTGACAAGGCCTCTCTGCACGGCATTTCAGCCGCCGACGTTACGCGCACCTTGCAGATCGGGCTGGGTGGGGCAGACGCCGGGCTGCTCCACGATCCCCGATCGCGCGAAGACATTCCCATCCAGGTACGGCTGTCGCGTCCGGACCGGTCTGGAATTCAGGATCTTGCGAATCTGAAACTGCCCACTCCCACCGGTGGCCAGATTGCGCTGCAAGAACTGACGAACCTGAATCAGACCACGATTGATACCAGCGTCTACCGCAAGAATCTGCAACCGGTGGTCTACGTCACCGGTGATGTCGCTGGTGAAGAAGAAAGCCCGGTGTATGCCATCGGAAAGATGAGCGAAGCCATCAGCAAGCTCACACTGCCCGATGGCTACCAGATCCAACAATACAAGGGTACGTCGATGCCAGAGCGAACTGACCGGTACTCGATGAAATGGGATGGCGAGTGGCACATTACGGTCGAAGTCTTCCGCGACCTCGGACTGGCTTTTGCCGCCGTCCTCGTCCTTATTTATGTGCTGGTGGTCGGCTGGTTCAAGAGCTTCAAGACGCCGCTCGTGATCATGGCGCCGATTCCACTGACTCTGGTCGGAATCATTCCGGCCCACGCCATGATGGGCGCGTTTTTCACCGCAACTTCAATGATCGGATTTATCGCCGGTGCGGGCATTATCGTGCGCAATTCGATCATCCTGGTCGACTTCATCGAACTGCGCCGATCGCAAGGAATGCCGCTCGAAGAGGCGGTCGTGGACGCTGGCGCGGTACGTTTCCGCCCGATGCTGCTCACGGCCGCGGCGGTCGTTGTCGGCGCGAGCGTCATCCTCTTCGATCCCATCTTCCAGGGGCTCGCGCTCTCTCTTATGGCCGGCGAGGTCGCGTCAACAGTTCTCTCGCGTATGGCGGTTCCGGTCCTCTACTACATGTGCGAACGAAGGAGTCGTCCGATTCCACCGGGACACACACATTCGCCGGAGAACATAGCGGAATGCGATGCACCGCAATGTGCGGTCTAGTTGGTCACAGTCGATTGATCGAAAGGAGAAATACAAATGTCGGTAGAACGCGGACTTCGATTGATGGCGGGAACGTTCATCCTGCTCTCACTGGCATTGGGGTATTGGGTGAGCTCTTACTGGTATTGGTTCACGGCCTTTGTCGGACTGAATCTGTTCCAGTCTGGCATCACCAACTGGTGTCCTGCCATGTTTTTCCTAAGGAAGTTGGGAATGCCGGACTCCACGCGCAAGGCGTAGGAAGCGGACCCATTCCTTGGTAGGTGCAATGAGATCCATTGTTCAGGTCGAATATCGACCCAGTATCTTGACGATTCGCGAAGAACTCCTGGCCACTCTCGGACAGCCGGTGATTTCTGTGCTTGGCACGCGAGCCGCCAAAGAATAAAACTCGGTGCCCCTTCGATCGGGGTAATCGTCATCGGACACGGCGCCGCCATGGCTGAACGTAGCATGATTCCGTTTCCTCCAGGTCAAGGACCGTACCGTGCACAATGAGATCTCGTTTTTTTGGCGCCGTATGCTCCGTGAGTGCAAGGACATTGGTTGAAAACGAAGTCTCCGGCCTTTTTTTTCCGTTCTGTTCGTAAATCTTTGTAAACTCACTGTAGCTTGTGACTAACGTCACAGTGAAACGGTGACGATAAGAGGCACACTAAAATCAAGCAACTTAGCAACGGTAACTAGTGGGGGCGGCTCACGGAGCTTCGTATGGCGGTCAAAAAGCGGGAGCGTAGCGGAATCGAGGCCGAGATTTTCGAGCGTCAAGCTCGTATCTGTAAGGCCTTCGCGAATGCGACCCGTCTGCGTATGCTCGACCTGCTGGGCAGGCGCGATTGGGCAACCGCTGAGATTCAGGAAGAACTGGGCGTTTCGAAAGCGAACCTCTCGCAGCATGTCGCCATCCTGAAGGCCGCGGGTATTGTCGCGGCGCGCAGGGAGGGCAGACAACTGTACTTGTTTCTGGCGATGCCCGAAGCAAAGCGCGCCTGCCATTTGATCCACGAAGTCCTGCGTGCGCAGGTCCGAAATGGCCATAAACTGGTTCTCTAGTATTCCCCGTGCTTCTATCTTGGAAGGTTGTAGCGAGTCGCGAAGCAGAGCGGCGCTTCCCTACCGAAAGATCCCGCTAGATCGACAGCCGCTTCCCGTTGCGAATCTGTGCCCGTAAGACCTTGCGAACAAGAGAGCAGGCTTTCTTGACTTCGGGGATGGCGAGATGGCAATGAACGTGGTTCCCGTCACGATGGGTGAAAAGAACGCCAGCCGCTTTCAGAACGGCCAAGTGTTGCGAGAGGTTCGCCTTTGAGATACCTAACATCTCGTGCAGATCGGCGGCGGGATAATCTCGTCGCGCGATCAGGTCCAGAAGCCGCAAACGAATGGGGTTCGCAAATGCCTTGCAGATTGCCACTTGCCGTTGGTAGAGCTGATCGTCAAGTTTGGGCCTTGATGTCTTGTGCACAATCTTGTCTCCGTTGCGGTCCGTGATCGAGATCCCCTCACTCCTGCGATGGCTGCTCGAAACCGGTGATCATGGCCCGCAACAGACTCATGGGAGTCGATCCGGTTGTCGTCAGATAGATATGTCCTAGGAGAAACGCAACGAATAGGTAAGCGCCGAGTGTGTGCGCTGGGCCCAAAACCCAGAGCCCGCCGAACTTGTCAAAGAGCCGCGGCCAGCGGTCGGCTCCCCACATCAGCATTCCGGTCAGGATTTGGAACGGCAAAAGAATGTTGAGGAACAACAGATAGGTGATCTTCTGGACGGAGTTTAGTTTTCGTCGAGGATCGGTTTCCAGTGGATGCTTCTCTCCTTTGAAGATGCCGTACAGATAGAAGCGCATCTGCCGAATTGCCGCCTCGGTGAAATCGTCGGAGCGGGGAAGAAAATGATGATATTTCTCTGCCGTAAAGTGGTAGAAGATACCGAGAAATGCGTTGGCGATCAGGGCGAAACCAACCCACGAATGAAAGAGAACAGCGTTGGCCATGGAGCCGAAAACGCCAAAGCGGTCGGGATAGTGGATGGCAAAGCCGGTGAGAATCAGAAACAGGATCGTCGCGGCCTGCAGCCAGTGCCAGATTCTCTCATGCAGGGCGTACAAGGGCGTTGGTGAAGTCATAAGCGACCTCCGATCAGGCGTAGTGCGCCGTGGGCCAGGCTGAACAGGATCACCATCCCAATGAAGATCCAGCCGAACCATTCGATCCAACCCACGCGGCTCGAGCCGATGATGTAGAACGAGGTGAGCAGTGTCCGATTGTCAAAGGCGGGTTCCTTGCCCTCGAAACTCACGACTCTCGCCTCTTTCCCGCGAAAGCTCACAGGAACGTTCTGGGGTAGGAACGTGTTCAGGTCGAGCGGACGGTGCAGCACGCTGTTTTTCGAGTGGCAAGCCGTACACTCGCGGATCGCCTGGCCTTTTCCAACCACGCTGTGGCTGATGGCCCAGGGCGTGATTTCAATCCGCAAGTCGGGATCGGCGACACCGGCGTATTTCCGCAAAAGACCCTTGACCAGGGCGATCTTTTCCGGCGTGTCGTAGATGGCTTGGGGTATGTCGACGATGCCGTCTTTGTCGGCGAAGGCTTTCGTGATCTCGGGCCGATAGGTCCATTCGCCACTGGCTGGAAGTCCCGTGAAGAAAGCGGTCTGCATCTGCCAGGTGAAGACAGGTCGGCCTTTGGCTTTGTCGAACCAGTACACTCCCGAAATCAAATTCGTAGGCCGAATCTTTAGCTGGCCGTTCTTGTCAGGCGTGGGAATGTAGGCCGGAGAATACCCGGTCACTTCCGACTCGGGATCAACAATGCCTCCCTCGATGCCACGGTACGTGATCCGGCTGCCGCCCGTATCCATCAGGAAGCCCCAGTCGTCGCTGCGGTACGCCCAGAAATGAACGGCGGGGATGTGGCAAGTCTGGCATGCCAGTGCCTGAAAATGCCGCGACTTGTAAGGAAGGAATGCGTGGATCTTCTCGGCATCGTGGCAATCGCCGCAACCCCGCATCGTGTTGTGCATGGCGAGGTTTACGGTTTCGGGTGGAATATTGCCGCGCGCGAAGTTGTGGTTGGGTTGCTTGAGATAGACGGCAATGTCTTCACCGCGGGGCTTGTACCTCAAATTCTCTTTCTGATCCTCGTGGAGCATTCTCCCGGGATTGTTCACCGAGAAGTGGCAGTCGATACAGATGAGCCCCTTGGCCGCATGTGCGTCCCAGGGATAGTTCATCTTTTCTCGGCCGACGACATTGGGAGAAACCGTGTCGCTGATCTTCGCGCCGTTGTAGATCCATCCCGATTTCTCCGTGCCGCGCATGATGTCGGCATGTTGAATCGGCTGGATCGTTGTCGTGTTTCGGGCGGTGAAACCGTGACACTGGGCACAGTTCTCCAGTGTTGGGTCGGAGAGATCGAGCAGTTCGGACTTGACTGTTCCGTCTTTGTTGAAAGCAGCGCGATTATAGGAAAACTTGCCGCCCTCGCCGATGGCTACGATTCCGGTGTCAACCAGGGTCGCATTGTTGGCCCAGCGGAAATCGCCGGCCGCCATTTCTTTCTTTCTCGCACCTCGGCTGGCCTTCGGCGTATGGCACAGGAAGCAATCCGCTTCGGCAATACCGCTCTTCGCCCAATCCCACGGCACTACCTGACTTTTTTCGCGATCACGGATCGTGTAGCTCGGATCAAGCGGGCCGCTCGCCTTGGCCTCAGGCGCAAGAAAACGGTGACCCTGAAGATCGTATTCCGAGATCCCCGCACCTGTGTGGCAGACGCCGCATTTCGTCAGCCATTCAGGCTGGCTCATATCGAAATCGGCCGCGCTCGCGAGATTCGGCCCGGCTAGTTGCCGGTTCGGAAGAATGGAATACTTGCCAAACATTCCCGGTGACAGATTGAACGGCGCCATTCCATGCGAGGCAAGCAACGCCCGGTCCATTTCCGTCTTGCCCTGCTGGAAATGGAAGCTGTTCGCAATGAAGTCGTAATCATGGCAATCGCCACACGTGCGGCGCGTGCTGATCGGCTTCCCGCTTTCCAGCACATTTCGGCCATCTTCATCTTTAAGGACGAGCGCCGGGTGCGAGAGTTTGGCGGTGCTCCGCGCGTTGGCTTTGTCAATAGCGGCCGGTTTCGATTCTTGCGCCAATGAAGTTGCCACCATGAGTCCTATCGCAATCGAAATGCGAGCGATGAACCCAAGGCGGCGCCCTTGAACCCAAGACAGCTTGCTTGCGACGATCATCTCCGTTCTCCCAACGCCGAACACCAAAGGCGGCGGCGAAACCGCACGATGTGACTTTCGTTACTTCCCGCAGGTCTCTGGTTGAGGAGAATCGGCCGCGTGCTGGATCAGGAACGTGGATGCGTCGAGCAATTGATCGGCAGAGAGGTACTTGGCGAGAGGCTCTTTGCCATGGTTGTGCGTACCTTTGGCGAAGTAATCGCGCCACTGCGCCATGGTCTTGTTGAGTGGATTGACCTCTCCGCCCACCGCGCCCTTGGTGTGGCATTGTCTGCAAGTCTCACGAAAGAAATGACGTCCCTTGGTTTCGCTACCCTTGGGTCCCGCGTTGGCGGCAGGCAGGAATACGAAGACAAAGACGACAGCAATCACAGCCAGAACGATCTTAAGAAGCCGGTCCATGAACGGTTCTCCTTGGTCTTGCACGGTTGCAGGATTTCGAATCCTCTAAATCGTAGCGAGCCCTTGGCAGGGAATTCTGTGACGCGGCGCACGCCGTTGCGTGATTGCGCAGTTTCGAAGTTTCTTAACACATTGATGCGTGATTTGGGTCACGGAATTCGCATTCCAGTTCGTTCACCATACAGCTGCCATGCTCCGGCAGTGTGTCCATCGGTGATCTGCTGGTGGATGCCGGCGTGGTCCGGCCTGCGGCTCACCGTGCTGGCCGCGCAATTCATACTCGAAAGGACTCTTCGTTATGCGGAAGCTCCTCTGGGCAGCGCTGCTCGTTCTGCCAATCACGGGGCTCTGGGCACAATCGGCGCCGCCAGCGACGGATGATGCCGCACAGCTCCGGCAAGAACTTGATCAACTGAAGAAGGTTGTCGCTGCACTGGAGCAGCGACTCGAAACGCAAGAGAAGGCAAAAACTGCGGAGGCTCCGGCTCCATCCGTTCCCGCAACTCCGGCGCAGGCCGCACTAACGGCGGAAGCGAAACAAGATCCGGCCATCGCGGACCTGCAAGAACGGGTTCGCGACCTGAACGACCGGGTCAACACTACAGAGAGAAGATCGCTCAAGGATCGCTTGGATTGGGGTGGCGACTACCGCTTCGAAGCCCACACGATCTGGGGGACGGTCCCGAAACATTACGATGGCATGCAACTTCAGAACCTGATGGTCAAGACACTCTGGTTGGTCGCACCCACATCGCAGGGCGGCTTGGGAATGCAACTCGGACAACTGCCCCAAGACCCCAACGTGTTCGCAGGAATGCTCAACCAATTGCAGCAACAGAACTACGCTCAGTATCAGTACTACACGGGAAACCTGACTTTCTCCGAACTCAAGGCATCGCTCGGCCAATTCCCGCCGCAAATGCAGCAACAGCTCATGCAGTACTTGTTGGGCGTCACCGGCGTGTACCAGTCCGGTTATTCCAACGACACCAACACGCTGCTCACGAACCGTTTGCGCCTCAAATTTGAGACGAAGGTTGCCGACAACATCAGTTTCGGTGCGCGCCTCAGCATGTATAAGGTGTTTGGGGACTCCACTGGCGTCCAGGTGTTTAACGGACAGCCCAACAGCTTCGACATCGACGGCACGACGGTAGGCGTTCCCAACAGCGACCAGGTCCGTGTCGAGCGTGTCTTCTTCAACTGGAACAATATTGGCGGATCGAAGCTCTATCTCTCGATCGGACGCCGCCCCGCCGTCGGTGGACCTCCGCTCCAGTATCGGCAAGACGAATTACGCGGAGGCACTCCTTCGGGCGCTCTCTTTGATTTCCAATATGACGGCATGACCGTGGGCTATCACGTCAACGAAAAGATGACACTGCGGGCGTGCTATGGCATGGGTTATTCTTCGGGCTTCGGCAATGCGAATATCCTCAAGACTCCAGCCGATCGTCTGAAAGATGTTCACCTGGCCGGTGGCGTGTTCGATTTGTACGAAACCGATCACACCTTCGTCCAAGCCTTGGTCGCTCGCGCCTGGAACGTTACCGACGGCTTCGACGGTCTGATCGTGATGCCGAACAATCCGCTCACCGGCGACACCATCAATGCCCCAGTCGTCATGCGCTACACGCCTTCGGCGAACCTGGGAGCGATCAACCTTTACGGGCTTGTGCTGTCCAAGCGGCTGGGCCAATTCGACGTTTTCGCGAGTGGCAACATCGTGAGCCTGCGTCCCAATGGCCAGACGACTCCGTTCGGCGGACTCGGTGCCGATCCGTTCGATACGCCGACCGACCACAACGGGCACATGTTCTATATGGGCGTCCGCTATAGCGTGCCGAAGAACGACGGCCGGACCAAGATCGGCTTCGAGTTCAACCAGGGATCGAAATACTGGTTCAACTTCTCGAACGCCGAAGATGACATCATCGCGCCGAAGACCAATACCCGCGGCGAAGTGTATGAGACCTACCTCACGCACCGTATCGCGGATCACTTCATGTTCAAAGCGGATTTCATCCGCTACAACTACACGTGGTCGGGATCCGGCTGGCACATCGGAGCGCCAAAGCGCCTCGACGCAAATCCGATACTCGGATTCCCCGGTTACGACGTAGCGAACATGTTTACCCTGGGCCTAACCGCGGATTTCTAGAACGGAAGCAAGCGGTGGGAGGGAGGGCTGGCCATGCCAGCCCTCCTCTATTTGACACGTGCCGTGATCGTGCTGATTGTGTACTACGTGCGCAAATTCCGCCGCGTCGCGAAAGATGATAGTGAGTTGGACTATTCGCGAATCACTGGGCCGGGAAAAGCGTAAGAAGCGGCGCAGGGCCTTGTCCGGCAAGACCGGAATACTGTCGCATTTGACATAGATTCCATCTTTCTGCAATCATGGAAACATGATTGCCACCCAAGTGAAGAAGTCGGCGGAGCAGATCGCGAAATACGCGGACATGTTCTCCGCGATGGGGACAGAAGCGAGACTGCGCATTATGCAACTTCTGCTGTCCGCCCATCCCGAGGGTCTTGTTGTGGGAGAGATTCAGGAAGAGCTCGATATCCCGAATTCGACCTTATCGCATCATCTCGACAAACTTAGAAACGAAGGTTTGGTCCAGGTGCAACGGGAGAGCACGTTTCTCCGTTATACGGCGAACACTGACGCCCTCCAGGAGTTGCTGCAATTTCTCTATGCCGAGTGCTGCACGCGGAACAAGGCACTCAAACCCCAAGACATCGTTCCGCCTTGCAAATAGGAGACCCCATGAGTGCCGTCGATATCAAAGAAATCGTCAAAGAGAAATACGGTCAGGCTGCCCTTCGGGTGAAGACGGGAGGAAGTTGTTGTTGCGGAGCCGCGCCGTCGGGGATTGGCCGAGGCTCCGATCCGATTACCTCCAACCTCTACGACGCTTCGCAAACCCGTGAAGTTCCGGAGGAGGCGATGCTCGCTTCCCTCGGATGTGGAAATCCGACGGCACTCGCCCAATTGAATCCCGGCGAGGTCGTGCTCGACTTGGGCTCGGGTGGTGGCATTGATGTTTTGCTCTCGGCCCGCCGCGTGGGTCCGGCCGGCAAAGCCTACGGTCTCGACATGACCGATGAGATGTTGGCGCTCGCCAATGAGAACAAGCGCAAAGCCGGGGCGGAGAACGTGGAATTCCTAAAGGGTGAGATTGAGAACATTCCGCTGCCCGACAATTCGGTCGACGTGATCATCTCCAATTGCGTCATCAATCTCTCGGCGGACAAGGACATGGTCCTGCGCGAGGCCTTCCGCGTGTTGAGACCGGGAGGCCGATTCGCCGTCTCGGACGTCGTGACTCGCGGAGAAGTCAGCTCCGCGATCCGGCAGAGCATTTTGTTGTGGGCGGGTTGTGTCGCGGGTGCTCTTGAGGACGTGGATTATCGAGCGAAACTGGCGGCGGCAGGTTTCGAGCAGATTGCGATTGAGCCAACGCGGATCTACAGGGCGGAAGACTCGCGCGAGCTGTTGAAGGCCGAGGGCTTCGATGTGGACGCCATTACCGCTGAAGTGGATGGCAAGTTCATGAGTGCTTTTGTGCGCGCCGTTAAGCCCGCGAAGGACGCGAACCAGGAATGTTGCGCGCCGACCTGCCGCAATTAGCCGGAGACTGAGGATGAGGGGACACTACAACGTGCTCTTTCTATGCACGGAGAACTCGGCGCGGTCGATCATGGCCGAAGCCATCCTCAACTTCAAAGGGCGGCCCCACTTTACGGCCTACAGCGCCGGAAACCATCCTTCCGGGGCAGTCCGGCCGGAAGCGCTGCGCCAACTTGAAGCCGCGCGCATCCCGACCGAGGGACTGCGCAGCAAGGCGTGGGATGAGTTCTCGCGACCGGACGCACCCAGGATGGATTTCGTGTTTACGGTCTGCGACAATGCGGCGAAAGAAGTCTGCCCCATTTGGCCGGGGCAGCCGATGACCGCGCGTTGGGGCGTGCCCGATCCCGCGGCCGTTCCTGGCAACGACGCTGAGATCGCGCGCGCGTTCCGCGACGCCTACTTCCTGCTCGACCGGCGCATCAGCCTCTTTCTCAATCTTCCGCTGGCAAGTCTCGACGAGATCGCCACTCAACGGGAGATCGATGCCATCGGCCAGAACCGACCGCCCGTTCCGCAGGAACACTGAAAGGCCAGCGCGAGGAATCCGCTCATGAGCCAACAGAGCCGCCTAAGCTTTCTTGACCGCTATCTGACGGCATGGATCTTCACCGCGATGGTTGCCGGTGTTTTGCTCGGGTGGCTCGTGCCCGGAGTCGTGCGGCGATCTCCCGGTCGTCAAAGACCTCGGGTGATTTTTGGAGGACTTGGCGCGGCGTGATCTTGGCGGCGGGGTTTGCCTTCAGGCCCTTGAACTCGACGCGCCAGTAGAGGAACGCGCGGATCTTGGTGATTTCGGAGTTCAAGGTCACGGGAGAGTCGACGCGGGAGGCGCGGAAGTCGCCATACTCGAGGAAGTCCCCTCGCCCGATCTCGTTGAGGTACCTCCTGGAGGAGAAGTAGTCGCGGAAGTTTGCGAGCACCGAGCGGTATCGGCGGTACGTGTTCAGTCTCTGATTGATCTTGAGATGATTGAGGTGGCTCTCGCCGGTTTGCGCGAGCGGGACGGGCGTTTCTTCATCACTTGCGTTTGGCGCGACGGCGCGCCCCTCCTCGGTGGCCTTGCCTTTCAGTTCAAGAATTTTGCGCGTCTTCGTACCATTCGAGGTAGTAGGCGCCAGTCTCGTCCCGATCCCATACGAACTTGCCGTGCTGGGTTTTGCGAACGAACTGAAACTTCCAGCCATTCTCACCGCGCGCATATAAGAAGAGGTTGACTCTGTACATGGCCTTTACTGTCCACCATACTCGCACCGACGGACAGTATGGTATGTAAGTATTGTGTTTTCAGTGTGAAAATGAGGACGTGAGATTCTCAATCTTAAAACCCGGGTTCGATTCCCGGTAGCGCTACCAAACCTCATCGAGCTTTCATTTCTTCGGTTGACCTAGGCGCCTGAATGAGAGAGCTTCTGCTACCGCCAGGCAGGTCGCAGAGTCACTTAAATCGGCCGGTGCCCCGCCCGATCACGATAGAAGCCAGCAAACCCACCCCTGAGTTCTATTACCGAAGTTATGGGCAACTCGTAGCCGCATCACAGGGATGCGGCGCGGCACATGCCTAGACTGGAAGAGATGAAAACAGCAAGGCCACACGCTCTAGCCTCATGGCTGCGGAGAGGCGCAGCGATCCTCACCGTGTTGACCTTCGCGCTCGCGCTCCCGTCCCCTACTCGGACCTGCGCTGCCGCCACCGTTGAAAAGCATCGTAAGGTCGTCTTCCGGGTCGCCCCCGAATATCCCGATGTCGCAAGAAAGATCAAACTCGGCGGGACTGTGAGGCTTGCGGTCGAGGTGGGACCGAATGGCAAGGTCGTCTCCACCCGGATTCTCGGCGGCCATCCCGTGCTCGCAAAATTTGCCGTCGACGCGGTCCAGCAGTGGAAATTTGAGGCGTCCCCACAATTGACGGAAGAAATTGTGCAGATCAATTTCCAGCCCGAATGACCGGAAACAAGAATGAGGCTGTCGCCCCTCAACGATCAGCCTCAAGCAGCATTACTGGTATTCAGTTGGGTTTCCCGTACCGCTTGCAGTCGGGATGGTTAGCCTCTAGTACGGGCAGTCAGGAAGGTGCCAGCAGGGCATGGGGCCTTCCGCGGGAGCCTTTGGGACGGCCGCGTATGCGAACATACCTACCAGGCCAATCAAGAACAGTAGTGTCCTGAGTGAACGTTTCATTGACTTTCTCCTTATAGGGTCGCACTCCTTCCCACTGGCTCGCGGAAAGAAGTGCAAGGAATGGGCCTATTTCAACACGTCATTGGCAAAAATGCCTGTGACGCGCATCACTTTGATGAATAATCCGGTCCAAAGGATGCTCAGCGGCGCGACTTGGCGTTATTTCCGCGGAGCCGCGGATCGGCGCTTGCTGCCGGCGCTATGATGGCTCTCAATGGCCACCAGGAAGAAAGTTCCAACAAGAGGGTACAATGCCGAAGGCAGTCGTCCGCAACTCCGGCCAATCGGCGTAATTCGTTCGGATCTCAAGCAACGCGGCCAGGCTCCCAGGCAGGGGCGGGAGGGCGCGCCGGACGCGTGGCTCGAAGTCAACTCCCTCGCCGCGCCCGGCCTGGAAGGAATCGAAGCCGGCAGCGACATTATTGTCGTGACATGGCTGCACCGCGGCCGCCGCGACGTTCTGAAGGTTCGTCCACGATCCGACCCGCAGCGCCGCCTCACCGGAGTCTTTGCCACGCGCTCGCCCGACCGTCCCAATCCCATCGGACTCCATCGCGTCACCGTGCGCAGCATCGATCGAACGCGTCTGCGCATCGGGCCGATCGAGGCCATCGATGGAACGCCTGTCGTCGACATCAAGCCGGTTCTAAGAAGCCCGGGCCTAAGAAGTAAGGATGAATCGTAGATTTGCGCCCACGCCGTCGCTTTTGTCACTTATTGAAATGCGCGTCGTTCATCACTATCCGGGGCACTTGCGCGAGGAGCCATCCTCCCCGCGCTCATAAGCCGGCGCTTCGTTCTCTCCTAAGTGCGGCCCTCGCCGCAGTCTTGGCTCCTGACGCCGGTTACAACCACCCGGCATTAGAAAGTTGTCCGCACCGGCGGCGCTGGCGGTGGTAGAATTTGCCAATGGCTAAGTCGATTGTCAATACAATTGTTGACCAACTACAGACCGAACGTACGCGCCTCGAAAGTGAACTGCGGCGAGTAAGTGCCGCTCTCAGCGCCTTTGGCAAGGCTTATATGAACGGCGGAAAGCCGCCAAAAGCGGCGGAACGCAGCCGTCGCGGGACTATCTCGGCCGCCGGCCGGAAACGTATCGCGGCCGCTCAAAGAGCGCGCTGGGCCAAGGTTCGGGCTGCCAAAAAAGCGAAGGCCTAGCCGGGTCGTCTTACCAGCTTCGCTGCTGTAGGTTCCCAGTCTGCCTTCGGGAACTTGCTTTGCCACATCGGAAGTGTTGGGACGGTTCTCTAAGTGAGAAGAGTATCCGCTCGGCCGCGTCGGTGTCTCGATTGTGCGGCCTGCGTCTTCTTCTTTGGCGGTGGCGCCGCTTCGACTATTATCTTTCTTACGAATTCGGCGAATTGCTCCACGTCTTCTTCCGTCGTATCGAAGGAGCACATCCACCGCACCACCGACTCTTCCTCGCTCCATACATAGAAGAAGTAACGCTCCTGGATTTTCTTGATCGCCTCCCGCGGTATCTGCGCGAAGACGCCATTGGCCTCGACCGGATAGACAATCTCAACCCCGCGGATGTTTTCCATCCGCTGTTCCAGCATCCGCGCCATCCGGTTCGCGTGCTCGGCATTTCGCTTCCACAGATCGTTCGTGAGCAGCGCCTCCATCTGCACCGCCATGAAGCGCATCTTCGAGGCCAGCTGCATTCCCTGCTTGCGCAGGAACAGAAAATCGGCAGCCAGTTCCGGCCGGAAGAAAACCACCGCCTCCACCCCCATGAGCCCGTTTTTTGTCCCGCCGAAGGAAAGCACATCCACTCCCAAGTCGCGCGTGGCTTGCCGCAAAGTCAACTTCTGCGCGGCTGCCGCGTTTGAAATCCGCGCTCCGTCCATGTGCAGGAACATTCTTCGCTCGTGCGCGAACCGCGCCAGCGCTTCGACTTCCTTCGTCTGGTACACGGTTCCCATTTCCGTGGATTGCGTGATCGATATCACCCGGGGCTGTACGTGATGCTGGTCGCCAATGCCGTGATAGGCATGCGCGGCGGTCTCAACGCTAAGCTTGCCGTCCGGCGCGGACAATGGAATGAGTTTGCAGCCCGTCAATTTCTCCGGCGCCCCGCACTCGTCCGTATAAATATGAGAAAGCTCCGGGCACAGCACCGCCTGGTAGGAACGCGCCAGCGCTTGCAGGCTCAGGCAATTGGCGGCCGTGCCGTTGAAGACGAAGAATACTTCGACGTCATCCCCAAAGTGCTCGCGAAACTTTCGCACCGCAGCCGCGGTATACAGATCGTCACCGTATCCGACTACATGCCCCTGGTTGGCGCGGCCAATCGCCTCCAGCACCTCCGGATGCATGGTCGCATTGTTGTCACTGGCGAAACTACGGATGGGCTTCATAACTAGACAAATTTAGCAGACCGTAGACGGACGGGCGCATCCGCCCAAAACGAAGGGCCTCTCATTTCGGGCTTTGCGTCAATGCGCGGAATCGATTACTTTGTCTGATGGCGAGGCGCCGGCCTCGCCTCTAGTTCCTATGAATGTCACCCCTTCGTCTCCGTTGTTGGTGGAAGTTTGCCGCCCGCGCACGTCCCCTGCCGTCGCCGGCGTCTTGCTTCTCGTCCTGGCAGCCGCTGGCTGCAGCAAGAGAGATCCGGCTCAGCCGGCCGGCGGCCCACAGGCCATGCCGGTGCAGGTAAAAACCGCAACTCTCCAAACCGTCGATGACACCACCGAATACGTCGCAACACTCAAGTCGCGCGACTCGGCCGTGGTCATGCCTCAGGTCGAAGGAATCATTACCCGGATTTTCGTTCGTTCCGGCGACCATGTCGAGAGCGGCGCCCGTCTCATGCAGATCGATCCCTCGAAGCAGCAGGCCACGCTAAAGAGCCAGGAGGATGCGCGCAACGCTCAACTCGCCCAGCTCAAGTGGGCGCAGCAGAATTACGACCGCGTCAACGGCCTCGCCAGTGCCGGCGTCGTCAGCAAGCAGGAACTCGACCAGGCGCGGGCCACGCTCGACAGCGCCCAGTCACAATTGCACTCGCTCGAAGCGCAGGTCAATGAACAGCACGTGCAGCTCGGGTATTTTCAGGTGGTGGCGCCGCGTGCCGGAATTGTCGGCGACATCCCGGTCCGCGTCGGCGATCGCGTCGTGACCACAACCCAGCTCACGACCGTAGACCGGCCAGGAAGTCTCGAAGCTTACATTTATGTGCCCGTCGAGAAATCCGCGCAATTGAAAATGAATCTTCCGGTGCAGATTGTCGATGGCTCGGGCCATCTGCTGGCGGCGAGCCATATCACTTTCATTTCGCCGCAAGTCGATAACACCACCCAGACCGTACTGGCCAAAGCTCTGATCGCAAATTCGAACGATGCCCTGCGCACCGCCCAGTTCATTCGCGCGCGCGTTGTATGGGACACGAATCAAAAGCCGGTTGTGCCCGTGGTTGCCGTCTCCCGCATCGGCGGATTGTACTTCGCATTTGTCGCCGAGCCCGGCCAGAAGGGTGGGTATGTCGTCCACCAGAAGCCACTGCAGGTCGGTCAGATCGTCGGTAACAATTACGTCGTCCTCGAGGGAATCAACCCGGGCGACAAAGTCATCATTTCAGGCACGCAATTTCTGGTCGATGGAATCCCGGTAATTCCGCAGGAAAGCACGTAATGCACCGCGCCGGACCGCGGTTCTGCGCACAACGCATGGTCAGCCGAGTAGGACGCACTATTTCGAACCAAGAACTAGCAAGTAGAGACTAGCAACTGCCCTTCATGGTCGATTTCTTCATTCACCGCCCAGTCTTCTCCACGGTCTGCGCCCTGATGATCATTCTGGCCGGCGCGGCATGCATTCCCACGCTGCCCATCGCGCAATTCCCTGACCTCGCGCCTCCCCAGGTCGGCGTCACCGCCGTCTACACCGGTGCCAGCTCCCAGACCGTCGAGGCCGCCGTCACCACCCCGCTCGAGCAGCAAATCAACGGCGCCGAGGGCATGAAGTACATCACCTCTTCCAGCACCAACAGCGGCGTCAGCACCATCACTGCCACCTTCGATCTCACCCGCAACCCCGACCTCGCCGCCGTCGACATCGAAAACCGCGTGAACACGGCCTCCGGGCGCCTGCCCGCTGCCGTCAAGCAGATCGGCATCACCGTCGCTAAGACTTCGCAGAACTTCGTCTTTGGCGGCGCCGTTTTCTCTCCCGATGGCCGCCTCTCGACATCTTTCATCAGCAACTATCTCGACGTTTACGTCCGTGACACGCTGAAGCGCGTTCCCGGGGTTGCCGACGTCATCATTTTCGGCGAGCGTAAGTATTCCATGCGCCTCTGGCTCGATCCCGTGCGCATGGCTGGCCGAGGCCTCACTGCCGACGATGCGGTCAACGCCCTGCAGGAGCAGAACGTCGAAATTTCCGCCGGAGAAATCGGCGCCCAGCCCGCGATTGCCGGCCAGCAGTACCAGATCAGCGTCCGCGCCGTCGGCCGTCTTTCCGAAGCCGCCCAGTTCGAGGACATCATCCTCAAGAGCAACGCCGACGGCACCCTTGTCCGCCTGCGTGACGTCGGGCGCGCCGAACTCGGCGCTGAAGATTACAGCAGCGATCTCGATTACAACGGCCGCGATTCTGTCGGCATCGCTGTCACCCAACTCTCGACCGCCAATGCTCTCGATGTTCACCAAAGATGCGTTGCCGAACTCGACCGCCTCTCGAAGCGCTTTCCCCCAGGAATGAAATATGAGATCGCCTTCGACACGACCGACGCCGTGAGCGAGTCTATCCACGACGTGATTTTCACCGTCGGTTCCGCTATTTTCCTCGTCATCCTGGTCATCTTCACCTTTCTCGGCGACTGGCGGACAACCATCATTCACTTCATCGCCACGCCGGTTGCGCTCGTCGGGACATTTACCTTTGTCAAACTCCTTGGCTTTTCCATCAATACGCTTACGCTGTTTGGCATCACGCTGGCTACGGGACTCGTCGTCGACGACGTCATCGTCGTCATTGAGAACATCGAGCGCCACCTGCAGGAGGGCGAACCCAGCGCGACCAAAGCCGCCGTCGATGCCATGAAGGAGGTCACCGGCGCCGTCATCGCCACCTCGCTGGTTCTCGTCGCCGTATTCGTCCCGGTCGCCTTCTTTCCCGGAACCACCGGCATTCTCTTTCGCCAGTTCGCGCTCACCATCGCCTTCTCCATCGCCATCTCCGCCTTCAACGCGCTTACCCTGTCGCCGGCGCTGGCCGCCATCCTGCTCGGCCGTTTGCACGGCGAAAAAAATCGCTTTGCCAAATTTGTCGACCGCGTTCTCAACGCCGTCACCAGCGCCTACGTCCACGCTCTGCGCGTATTTCTTCGCTTCGAAGCCCTGGCCCTCATTCTTTTTGCCATCGGACTCGGCCTCGCCTATCTCGTCTTCCAGCGCGTGCCGCAAGCCTTCGTGCCCACCGAAGATCAGGGCTATCTCATCGTCGCCATCCAGGCGCCCACCGGCGCGTCGCTCGAATACACTCGCGACATCGGCCGTCAGGTCTCTGCCATCACAAAAAATATTCCCGAAATTCAGGGCACTTTCTCGGTCGCTGGCTTCAGCTTTGGCGGAGCCACTCCCAACGCCGGCCTCGTCTTCCTCCCGCTCCGCGCTTACGGAAAACGCGAGGGCAAGGAACATAGCGCCGCTGCCGTCCTCAACCGCCTCCGCGGTCCGCTCTTTGGAATTTCCGGCGCCATCGTCATTCCCTTCGAGCCGCCCGCCGTACAGGGCCTTGGGCAATTCGGCGGATTCCAGTACGAACTCCTCGATCAGGGCGCCCATACTCTTCAGGACCTCGACAAGACGACCCACGATCTCGTTCGTGCTGCCGGGGCGCGCCCGCAAAAAGACGTTACGGGTCTCTTCACCACCTACACAGCGAACGACCCGCAATATGTCGTCACCATCGACCGCGAGAAAGCAAAGAGCCTCCACGTCCCGCTCGGACAGATCACCGACACCCTCGGCGTCTATATGGGCTCGTCTTACGTCAACGATTTCGATTTCAACAACCGCTCCTATCGCGTCTACGTGCAAGCCGACAAACAATTCCGTTCGCACCCGCAGGACATCGGCCAGTACTACGTGCGCTCCGATTCCGGAGCCATGATCCCGCTCGACAATCTCGTCACCATCACGCCCAGCACCGCGCCGCAGGTCATCAGTCACTACAATCTTTTCCGCTCCACTGAAATCGATGGCTCGGCGTCCCCAGGCTTCAGCTCCGGCCAGGCCATCGACGCCATGCAGCAGACCTCAGCCAAAGTCCTGCCCCAGGGCTACACCTACGAGTGGTCTGGAATCTCTCTCGAAGAAATCCAATCCGGCTCGACCACGCTCCTGCTCTTCGGTCTCGGAACGCTCGTCGTCTATCTCACCTTGTCGGCGCAATACGAAAGCTTCGTTTTGCCGTTCATCATTCTTCTAGCCGTTCCGATGGCTCTGCTCGGGGCGCTCGGCGCGCAATGGCTGCGCGGCCTTCAAAATGACGTTTACTGCCAGGTCGGGCTCGTCATGCTCGTCGGCCTGGCCTCCAAAAACGCTATCCTGATCGTCGAATTCGCCGAGCAACTCCGTGAGCGCGGCATGACGATTGTCGATTCCGCGGTCGAAGCGGCCCGCATCCGCCTGCGCCCAATCCTGATGACCTCCCTGGCATTCATTCTCGGTGTTGTACCGCTGGTCGTCGCCAGCGGCGCCGGCGAAAATGGCCGCCATTCCGTAGGCACCACCGTCTTCGGCGGGATGATCATGAGCACCATCCTCAATCTCTTCTTTATTCCCGTCCTTTATTTGTTGGTGGAAGGCTTCCGCGAACGGCGTCGGCTGCGCAAAACTGCTTAGCGAGCGAACCGCAGGTCAGGCTCCCTCATGCTGCGGAATTTCAGGAATCGAAGTACACCCTCAACTCATCTCTCCTAGGGGTCACGAGGGCAGCGTTTTAGCCGCATTTTGCGTCTCAAGGGGTTGGACTGAACCAGTCTCAACGAAGTCGTGGTCAACTCAAATCCAGGCGGTGAATTATGAAGAAACTGCTTTCCGGAGTTCTCGCATCGTTGTCGATCTGCTCGATCATGCTGTTCGCCGTGGTCGCTCATGCGCAAGCGAATCAGGCGCTCGACCAGAAAAGTTTTGCGCGCATCGTCAAGGAGGTTCGCCACGAACTCGTCATGCTCCCCTTCTATGGCGTATTCGACAATCTCTCCTACAAGGTCGATCCCGATGGCACTGTGACGCTCCTCGGCCAGACGGTAAGGCCGGTGCTCAAATCGGACGCCGAAAATTCGGTCAAAAAAATCGAGGGCGTCACCCGCGTGGTGAACAATATCGAGGTGCTGCCCGCCTCCCCGGCCGATGATCGCATCCGCCGCGAAGCCTATCGCGCAATCTACGGCAACTCCGTTTTGAGTGAATACCAACTGCGCGCCGTGCCCCCGATTCACATCATCGTGAACAACGGCCACATCACCCTCGAAGGCGCAGTCTCCCGCGCCATGGACAAGCAAATTGCCGGTGTGCAAGCCAACAGCGTGCCTGGAGCGTTTTCCGTGACCAATAACCTGGTCGTCGACGAAGAAGAAAAGAAATAGGCACTTAGCTTTGCCGGAGGCGTACCTGGCCTTAGGAATGCCGGCGGCGCAGTCTAGAATGAAATTGTGCCGCTGGCGCCTACATCCTCTGAAATCGCGCACGCTGCGGATCTGCTGCGTGCCGGCCGCCTGGTCGCCTTTCCTACCGAAACCGTCTACGGCCTGGGCGCAAACGCTCTCGACGCGGACGCTGTAGCCCGCATTTATGCGGCCAAGCGTCGTCCGGCCACAAGCCCGCTGATCGTTCATGTCGCCTCCAGCGAAATGGCCAAATCTCTGCTGGCCGCCTCTTTCCCGTGGCCAGAAACCGCCGAACTCCTCACGCGAGAATTTTGGCCCGGACCGCTAACATTGGTTTTACCCAAGTCGCCATCGATCCCGCCAATCGTCACCGCGGGCCTTTCGACAGTCGGCCTGCGAATGCCTTGCCATCCAATTGCGCTGGCTTTAATTCACGCAGCCGGAGTGCCGCTCGCCGCGCCCAGCGCAAATCGATTTACCCAACTCTCACCCACCACAGCCGACCACGTGCGCCGCAGCCTCGACGCCGATGTGGATTACGTGCTCGATGGCGGCCCGTGTACCGTGGGAATCGAATCGACGGTCCTCTCGCTCGCCGAAGCGCGGCCCGTGCTGCTGCGGCCCGGCGGAATCTCGCGCGCACAGATCGAATCTCTGATCGGGCCGCTCGACTCAGCCCACGCTCCGGAAGCCGGCGCGCATCCCGCCCCGGGAATGCATCCGCGTCATTACAGCCCGCGCACTCCTTTATATCTGGTGCCGGATGGGAAGCTGCCGCAAAGCGGACATGGCATCTACCTGCAACATGCGCGAGCGCCGCAAGGCAATAACGCGGAAATCCGCCAGATGCCGCTCTCGGCGACCGATTACGCCGCGCAGCTCTATCGCGTCTTGCACGAAGCGGACACGGCAAAAGTAAATTGGATCGCAGTCGATCTGCCACCCAACCGCGGAGAGTGGGAGGCCGTGCACGACCGCTTGCACCGCGCCGCCTTCCGAGAAGACAGTTAAATTCCGGGGAGCATTTCAGTCCAGCAGTCCAAATACGTCCAGGCTGTTGCTGGTACCAACATACAGCTTGCCATTATTTACCATGATATTTGCGAAATGAGGCAGGTTGAGTAGCTGGTCTCGTCCTTTGTTCTTGCTGCTCTGGTAGAGCATGGCGAGCGTAATCGCATCGAAGGCGCAAAGATTCTTCCCGTTAAGCTGCCACAGAATTCCGCCGGAGACCCCGTTCGCGCTGACAATCGGCGAATGTCCGGATGCGACTTTCTTGGATCGCGCGGTTGGCGTCGTCCCTATCACCCCGTTGCTCAACGAATATGCCGCGATCGGCGCGCTATTCGGCGTCGCGTAGATCGTGTTGTTCCAGTACGCCAGCGCTCCGGTGTTGGGAGCCGCAACCTGGAGTTCCTGCGGAATCTGGCTATCGCCGCTCTGGCAGGTATCGCAAAACTGCCCGAGGTTGTCGCGATTGAGCAGGTAGATCGTTCCCTCTTTGCCTACCGCCGCGGCAAGGTGCGGATATGGTCCAGCCTGATCGGGCAGCACCAGCACCGGCTCGCTCAAGTCCATGTCGTGCTGGTTCAGATAAACCTGGTTCCACGGCGTAAACCAGTCGGCAAGCGCAAGCGTTCCGTCGCCCTGTGCTACCTTGAACACCGACTGCCCCAGATCGATTCCTGCCGTAAACGGCCCGTCCGCCGTCGCTCCGTAGATGTAGCCATCCGCATCCGCCGCCAGTCCTCCGCCCCGCTGCCAGATCGCAGCCGCCGACGCTTCGGGCTCCACATCGAACGCGCCCGCCGGCTGCAGCGTCGATGAGTCGTAGGCAACGACCCAGCCTTCTTCTTTTCCGCTGCGGCAGCCATTCGAGCCAAAGGCAATGTAGATCGTCCCATTGTTCAGCAGCAGCCCCGGCCGGTTCACCTGCATCTGGTCCACAAACACATCGGTTTGTCCGTCGTATACATAGCTCGCCGTGATCACCACCGGGCTGCCCGCTTTCTCCAGTCCAGTCGTCACGTCGAGCGCGTGCAACCGGTGCACGAACTTGTTTCCGTTCTCCAGCGTCTTGGCGACCACGTAGATCGTCCCCGCCACGGGATCGATGACCGGTGTGGAAACAATTCCCACTTGTGTCCAGCCCGTCGTCGCCGTGCATCCCTGCATCGAGCCGGGCATCGTTTTGACGAACTTGGAGAGAAAGCTGGTATGCCACAGCAACCCGCTTCCCTGGCCTGAATTGCTGTCCGCGTCAAACGCATACACGCTGTCGTTCATCGTCGCGGCATAAACGACGTTGTGCGCGCCCTTCCCCGGAATCGTCACGTTCGGCAGATAGAGAGCCTGCCCCACAATCATCCCGTCCACTGGCTGCGAGAAAAGCCTGCCGAACGAATTCTTATTGACGCTCTGCGGAGTGAGGGCCGTTTCGTTGGGGTTGGCGCCAGTGCGCATGTTGTCGTAATGCCACGTTGTCACCGGCATCTGCGCGCTCGCAAACAGCGCGCCCGCAGCACACAGAAGGAGGGTTTGGACACAAGCACACGCGAGCCTCATAGTATTCACGGTCGTTCTCCCCGGAGTCGAACTCCAAATTGTTTTGGGGCTTACCCGCGGATGCCAGAGACAAGGGAGCTGGCTTGCGAGCTTACACTTCTTGCCGGAAAAGATAGTCGAAGCGTCCGCCTCTAGTCAAACTCGCTAGTGCGCGATCGCAATCGCTTGCACATCGAAGTTTTCATCCCGCTATGGCAGCCGGTCATGCCTGGGTCTGCCCGGGCACGCGCACCCGAATCGTGTGCGGAACGCTGCGTAATTTGGCCAGCAGGTCTTCATCGCATGCGCGGTTGATGTCATAGATCGCATAGCCTAGATTTCCCCGCGTGTCGAGCACCTGTCGTTCGATGTTGATGCCGCGGTCGGCCAGGATGTCGTTAATCGCGCGCAGAATGCCGGGCACGTTGTGGTGAATGTGCATCAGCCGGTGCGATCCCGGCTCGTACTCCAGATGGCAGTGCGGCAGGTTCACGCTCATCAGCGAATTTCCGCTCTGGAAATATTCGATCATCTTCGCCGAAACAAACTGGCCAATATTCTGCTGTGCCTCTTCCGTGCTGCCGCCGACGTGCGGCGTCAGGATAACGTTCGGCAATCCCAGCAGCGGGCTGGAAAAATGCCCGCCGCTCTCTGGCTCCTGCGGGAATACGTCAACCGCCGCGCCCGCCAGTTTTCCGGATTTCAAATGGCGTGCCAGCGCATCATGATCTACAACAAATCCGCGGCTGAGGTTGATCAGGCAAGCGCCATCTTTCATCGCCTCCAGTTCTTCCTCGCCGATCAGATTCTGGTTCTGCTGCTTGCCGTCGACGTGCAGCGTGATCACATCCGCGTTTCCCAGCAATTCGCGAAAGCTGACCGCCCGCGCATTGCCGCGCGCCAGCACATGCGCCAGATCGTGAAAAATCACGCGCATGCCCATGGCTTCAGCCAGGTCCGAAACCTGCGATCCAATCTTGCCGTATCCAACGATGCCCAGCGTCAGTCCGCGCACCTCGTGGGAGCCCGCCGCCGACTTGTTCCATTCGCCTTTATGCAGGCGGGTGCTCAGGTCGAACGTCCGCCGCATCAGCAGAATGATCTCGCCCATGGCGAGTTCAGCCACGGAGCGGCTGTTGGAGTGCGGATCGTTGAAGACGGCGATGCCGCGCTCGCTCGACGCCACGCGGTCAATCTTGTCCACGCCAATGCAAAACGCGCCGACAGCCACGAGTTCCGGCGACGCCGCAAGCACGGCCGCCGAAATGCGCGTCTTCGAGCGGGCACCGAGAATCGAGGCGCCGCGAATTTTCTTCACCAGCTCGGCCTCGTCCAGCGCGCCCTTCAGCGACTCGACCTCGAAGCCCGCCTCTTCAAACTGCGAAGCGGCGACTCCGCTGATGTTCTCCAGCAATAAAACCTTCAAGCACCCTCCAGACCGTACCGCCGGTGGGCGACTCGCCCGCCACATTGCCCATGTAACCGATCTTGGAACTCGCAAGAATTATAAAGGTCCGGTTTGCGAACCTCCTTGGCGCCTCCGATAATAGCGAGATGACGGCAGTCACCATCATCGCAGCGGCAACTCCCGAGCGTGTTGAACAGGCTCGTGCGCTGTTTCTGGAATATGCGAAGTCGATTGGCTTCAGTCTCTGCTTCCAGAATTTCGATGCGGAATTAGCCGCCCTGCCGGGAGACTATGCGCCGCCCCGCGGCCGTCTTCTTCTAGCCGAATGCGGCGGCCTCCTGGCCGGATGCGGCGCGCTGCACGAGCTTTCGCCGGAAATCTGCGAGATGAAGCGGCTCTACCTTAGGCCGCAGTTCCGCGGCAAAGGAGTAGGCCGCGCAATCGCTGAGCGCCTCATCTCCGATGCCCGCGAAATCGGATACGGCCGCATGCGTCTCGACACCGTAGGCCCAGTCATGAAAGACGCAGTCGCCATGTACCGCAAGCTCGGATTTAAAGAAATCGATCCGTACCGCGCGAACCCGATGCCGGGCACGCTCTACATGGAATTGAAGCTCTGACGCATTGGGGAAATCCGCGGAAGTAAAAACGTCGGGACCAACTCAGCTCGGAATCGGATCTACGCTCACGGCCGCTACTCCACCACGATCTTTCCCGTCATCTTCGGATGAATCGAGCAGTAATAAGGATAGGTGCCCGGCTTGGTCAGCGTGGTCGTGAACTTGTCGTCGGTATCGAGCGCCTTCGACTTGAACGACGAGCCATCGGTGCTGACAACCGTGTGCGGAATATCGTCGCGGTTAGTCCAAACAATCGTGGTGCCGGCCTTAACTTTCACTTCTTGCGGCGTGAAGCTGAAGTTGTCGATGGTGATCGCGACCGGCGCCGAATTATCTGCCGCGCCGGCAGTCGGCGCATAAGAAAGCGCAAGCAGAAGCAGACTCATAGAAAATTTCAAGACACGACGAGACATGACTTTCTCCAATTGTGGTTTCAATTAAACGTAAGGGAGCGAGAGCCGTTGACGGTAAGCGGTAAGACGTTCGCTCGCGACTCGAGGCTCGAAGCTCGTCACGCCAGCGTCGAGTCCGTCACCGCCAGCGCGTGTTGTCCCTTCACGGACTGCACGCTGGTGATGCCGAGCACCGACCGCAACTGTTCGTCCGGAACCTTCATCGGCCCCGGCGATGGCGCCGCTCCCGGCTTGGGCTGAGGAAAAGCAGTCGAGCACGCGGTGTGAAACGTGACATTCCCCTCGACCTTCTGCATGGTTTGGTGAATGTGCCCGTTCAGCACGGTTACCGATCCGAACTTTTTCAAGTAAGACAGAGCCTGCGCGCTATCGTCCGTTCCCCAGCCCCAGTCCGGATAGACTGTCCAGAGCGGGATGTGCGCGAAGACAATAATCGGCATGCTGTGCTTCAGGTGCTTCACGTCGCGCTCCAGCCATTCCAGTTGTTCCCCGCCCAGCGAACCCAGGCCGCCCGCCTTGAGGTTCATGACGTTCACCAGCCCGATAAAGTGCACGCCGTTTTTGTCGAAACTGTACCAGCCGGAGCCGCTGCTGTTCTTTCCGTAGCGCTCCCGATATTGCGCACCGTTGTCTTCGAGCACATCATGCTCGCCGGGAACGAAGAAAACTTGCTGCGGCTTGGCCGACTTTAAAATCTGATCGACGTTATCGAACTCGGAGGGCTTCGAAAGATGGCTGATGTCGCCGGTGTGCAGCATGAATTCGGGCGACACAGGCAGCGCGTTGATCTTGTCCACTGCGGCCTTGAGCGTCCCCACCACATCCGGATTTGCCGGTTTGTTGAACCCCATGTGGCTGTCGCTGATCTGCACGAAGCTGACTTGCCCTTTTGCATGGTTCGCCGCCGGATCGTTCAAGGCGAACGACTTCAACACGCCGCCCTCCACCACACACAAGGCTCCCGTGCCCGCCCACGCCATGCACTTCAGAAATCCCCGCCGGTCGATCCCGTCGTGATTGTGATCGAACAGAATTTTGTCGTTTGTTTTGTCTGCCATCCTCGCCTCCAGTCCCAGGTTGCGCTTGCTGTAGTGCAGAACCGGGGAGGCGCGGATTTATTCCATGAAAGAGTCGGGAATTCCCTTCAAAAAATGATGCGCCCGCCGCGCAATCCGTTTTATGGGCACTCACGTACCTCTATGCGAGTGGCCACGGAGCCACGTTCGACCAGGAGAGATCACCCATGAAACGAGTCAAATCAGTCCTCTATTTCGTGCTGTTGTCCTTCGCGGCGGTCGCGCCTTTCGCCGCCACCGCGCCGCCAGCCGCGGCGCAACAGCAGAAGACGCTCTATCAACGCCTCGGCGGCTATGACGCTATCGCCGCCGTCACCGACGATTTCGTCGGCCGCCTCGCCACCGATCCGCAACTCAAGCGCTTCTTCGGAGGTCTCAGCGTTGATTCGCAGAAAAAGCTGCGCCAGCATGTCGTCGATTTCTTGTGCAGCGCCACCGGTGGCCCATGTCTCTATACCGGGCGCGACATGAGGACCGCGCACACCGGCCTCGGCATCACCGAAGCTGACTGGAACGCCTCCGTCGTTCACCTCACCGCCACGCTCGACAAATTCAAAGTTCCGGAGAAAGAGAAAGGCGAAGTGCTGGGGGCAATCGGCGGTCTGAAGGGCGACATCGTGGGCAGATAGAAAGTCAACGGTGGAGACGGGGCTCGCCCCGTCTCTTTATTTACCACCCACATATTTTTGCGCGCGGCTTCTCCGCCCCCGCATTCCTCCGCGAAATGTTACAAATATATGGGCCGCCACGGACAACCACGCCCGGCCCTCGTGAATCTTCCAACGGCACCCTGTCATCTTTAATGCTTTGGAGGAAAACGAAATGGCACAAGCCTTGGAGGAAGTGAAAATGGCGCATGAACTGCCCCCGCTGCCCTATGCGTACAACGCTCTCGAATCGACCATCGACGAAAAGACGATGCAACTGCATCACGACATGCATCACGCCGCCTACGTCAAGAATCTAAATGCGGCGCTCGACAAGCATCCCGAACTGCACTCGAAGAAAGTCGAAGACCTGCTGAAAGACCTGAACTCCATCCCCGAAGACATTCGCGGCGCCGTACGCAACAACGGCGGCGGCCATATGAACCACACCATGTTCTGGAACATCATGAAGCCGCACGGCGGCGGCGAGCCGACCGGGCCCATTGGCGACGTGATCAAGAAGACCTTTGGCGACTTCAAGACTTTTCAGGAAAAATTCAATGCCGCCGGCGCAGGCCAGTTCGGCAGCGGATGGGTGTGGCTCGCGGGCGACAGCAAAGGCGACGTCAAAGTGATTTCGACGCCGAACCAGGACAACCCGGTCTCGCAAGGCCTCGTCCCGATCTTCGGCAACGACGTCTGGGAGCACGCCTACTATCTGAAATACAACAACCGCCGCCCCGAATATCTCGCGGCGTGGTGGAACGTGGTCAACTGGGACGAAATCAACAAGCGCTTCCAGTCGCTGATGAAGAAGTAAGTTTTCGCAGCGGAGGCGCGAGCGATGTCGAACGTAAGCCGGGCCGAAACGCCCGGTTTTTCATTTCCAATGACCTTCGTGATCCTTCGTGTCCTCCGTGGTTTTCGTTTTCAACGCACCGCCCAACATTAAAGTCTTATTAATTTCCCCGCCGAACCAAAGCCTTCCGACCTTCGCCTCTGGACCCATTTCGCATTCCCGCCGATAATCTACAAGCGCACCCCACTTTCATGTCCAACAACGAATTCGATCTAGTCGTGATCGGCAGCGGCCCCGCCGGTCAAAAGGGCGCCATCTGCGCCGCCAAAATGCGCAAGAAGGTCGCCATCATCGACCGCGAGCGCACCATCGGCGGCGTCTGCGTCCACACCGGGACCATCCCCAGCAAAATGTTTCGCGAGGCCGTCCTCTATCTCAGCGGCTTCCGCCAGCGCACCTTCTACGGCCGCGGCTACGCGCTCAAAGATCGCATCGAGATGTCCGACCTCATCTTCCGCGCCCAATCGGTCATGTCGCGCGAGGTCGAAGTCATCAAGGCCCAGCTGCGGCGCAACTACGTAACCACGCTCTCGGGCGACGCCCACTTCGTCGACCCGCACACTGTCGAAATCACCAACTCCGATGGCACTCAGCAAGTCCATGCCGGAAATATCCTTATCGCTTGCGGCACGCGCCCCGCGCACGACGCCGAAATCCCCATCGACAACAAGCGAATCTTCGACTCCGACCAGCTGCACTGCATGGAAGAAATTCCGCGCGAGTTGATCGTAGTCGGCGCGGGCATCATCGGCCTCGAATATGCCTCCATGTTCGCCGCGCTCGGCGTCAAGGTCACGCTCCTCGATCAACGCCCCACGCTCTTGGATTTCGTCGACCGCGAAATCATCGAGAGCCTCTGCTTCCAGCTGCGCCAGCTCGGCACCGTCTTCCGCCTCGGAGAAAAAGTCGTCTCCGTCGGCTTCGATGACGACCGCTCCCAAGTCTTCGCCAAGCTCGAAAGCGGCAAAATTGTCCGCGGGCAAGCTCTGCTCTATTCCGTCGGCCGCCAGGCCAACAGCGACCAGCTCAACATCGCCGCTGCTGGCGTCTCGCCCGACGGCCGCGGCAAGCTCCTCGTCAACGACAACTATCAGACGAACATCCCACACATCTACGCCGCCGGCGACGTCATCGGCTTCCCGGCGCTCGCCTCCACCTCCATGGAGCAAGGCCGCCTCGCCAGCTGCCACATGTTTGGCAAGCCCAGCAAGATGGTCTCCAACCTCATCCCGTACGGAATTTACGCGATCCCCGAAATTTCAATGGTCGGCGAAACAGAAGAAGTACTAACTAAGAAGAAAGCGCCCTACGAAACCGGACTAGCCCGCTACTCCGAACTAGCGAAGGGTCAAATGCTAGGCGACGAACAAGGCCTGGTAAAAATCCTCTTCGACCCCGACTCACTCAAACTGCTGGGCGTACACATCATCGGAGATCGCGCCGCCGAAATCATCCACATCGGCCAGGCGGTCCTCGCGATGGGTGGCACAATCGAATACTTCCGCGACACCATCTTCAATTACCCCACGCTAGCGGAAGCCTACAAAGTAGCGGCGCTCGACGGCCTGAACAAACTCTAGCCCACGCGCAAGGATTCGGAGATGCGGCACCAACGCGGAGGAGATGCGGCCTCACCGTGGAGAGGCGCGGCACCAACGTGGAGGAGCGGCCCTTCAGGGCCGCGTCGTCCGTTCTCGTCGACAATGGGCTTTAGCCCCGGTCGTACCCTCAGTCCGACCCCGTTCGTCTAACACCATCTCTAGTTTCGAAAAAATACGCGGATCTTCCGCCAGTACTTCCGCACAGTCACATCTGTACTCAAATGTCCGCCGCGCCGTAACAATGTAAATCTCGCCCCGCTAAACCGCGCAAACTTCGCCACCGTCCGCCAAGGCACAAACGGATCGTCCTGCGCGTGGAACATCATGATCTTCTCAGCCGTCATCTCGCCCACGCGATGAATAGGGCTATAAAACGGCCCATCCCCGAGCTTCTTCCAATTTCGATCCGACAGCCGGTAAGCCAACCCGAACGCCTCGCGAATATAAGCAGCGTAACTGGGATTCGAAGTCTCTTTCTTCTGTTCGCCCGACAGGATCGACCAATCAACAACCGGACAGTTCGCAACCACCTTCTTCACCCGCGAATCAAGCGAGCACAACAGCGCCGCAGCTCCGCCAAAACTCCCTCCGATTACAAAGACTTCGTCAGCCCGCACTTGAAATCTACGCCCAAACGCAAGCTCGCGAAACTGACTTTGTATTCCGTCAACCACGTCAAGAATATCCAGATGCGGAGCCCGCGCCAGGAATCGTCCGCCGCTCTCCCAAGCTCCGCGATACCGCGGATAAAACACCCAATATCCCTTCGCCGCCAAAAACTCCGCGAGCGGCTGCTTGCGCGGAATCGAAGGCATCCCGTCGCACAAAATAATCACGCGCTGCTTTACAGTTCGTCGCGAAGGCGGCAGAAACTCTGTAAGAATATCCCCTGCAAACTTGGTTCGAAGCATCAGCACAAAGAAACGTTATCCGCCTGGAGATTTCACTTCTGCAATCTGACTTCTGCAATCTGCAATCCAGCTCGGCCCCGGCTTCTCATCAATACACAGCAAGATCCTTCCCCATCACCCAATTTCCCCGATACTCCGCGCCGATCTGCTGAGCCAGATCTTCTTCCGGCAATCTCTCCAGCACCTGGTGATAAACAACCAGCAGCTTAGGCCGCGCCCGCCGCGCGATATCCGCCAACTCTGCCGGAGAAGTATGGAACGTTTTGAAATAAGAGTTCCAATGCTCCTCATGCAACTCGTTGCCATGCGGATTGTAGACCTCGTGCAGCAGAACGTCGCAGCCATCGCACGCCTTCACGACTTCATCGGTCGGCGCAGTATCTCCAGATATCACAATCTTCCGGTCGCGAGTCTGGAACATATACCCATACGCTTCCTTCCAGCTCCCATGTTTCACGCGAAACGCCGTCACCGTAACATTGGCGTCGCGGTAAACCACTCCCGGCCCGATCTCGTGAACGTTCACCTTGTATCCGGTCGCATTCGCTTGCTCGAGCCCCGAGCGTCGCACCCGAATATCTTCTTCCCACGCCTTTTCGATATTGGCCGTCATCTTCTTTAAGCCATGCGGACCATAAGCCTCCAGCGGAGCCTCGCGCCCCAGCACCCAGGGCGAAAAAATCAGGTCGGGATAACCAAGCGTATGGTCAGAGTGCAAATGAGTGACAAAGACAATGTTCAGCGCATCGGTCTTTAACTCCGGAAATCCCTCCCGCACCGCAGCCGCCGCGCGCCGCACCACCCCCGGCCCGCAATCGACAAGATAAGCCCGCCCATTCACGACGATCGCCACGGCAGGCCCGGAACGATCCGGATCAGCCACTGGAGTTCCAGTCCCGAGCATCACAACGCGCGTCAAGGGCACGGGAGGCGCAACGGGCGTTTGTCCGGCAACAACCGCCTGCCCATCGGCGTCCGCAGCCCCGTAGGTCATAAAAAAAACGGCAAGGGCAGCCATGAGCAAAAGTATTGTCGCTTTAGCCAACAACGCAATCGCCTCCGAGCGCCACACCGCGCACGCCAGCAATCTGAAATCTGACCTCCGCAATCGCATGCCCCTCCGCAATCGCTTTTCACCTCTGACCTCTAACCTCCGGCCTCTTGCCTCACGACCTCCTGCCTCCCTTGACTCTCGCCTCGCAATCGCACTAAACTCCTTCACCACCGCGGGTTTTCGCGGCGAGCTTCACTTCCACCCAGCGCCTGTCTCACTCAACTCTTCCAGGAGGCCCCTCATGACGATTCGCCATTTCTCAAAGCTCCCAACCTTGCTCTTGCTCTCGGCTCTCTCTTCCACTCTCGCCTTCGCCGGCGTCGGCTCTTCCAACACGGCGACTGCCGATCCGCCCGTCCCACATCCTCGTACCACTCCTTGCAAGGTCGTCCTCTTTCAGCGCGACCGCTTCGACGATTTCAACCCGCGGACTTTTTCTTACACTCCACCCGCCGGCTGCCCCGCGCCCTGGGCCAAGGTCATCCTCGTCGGCGATTTCTCCGTCAGCAAGGGAATTCAGTATGACCGCACCGCCAACATCTGGCTCGGCCCAACCAACATTTATTTTGGCACCACCTCTGAGCCCGATCCGAGCGATGCTCGCCGCTGGCAAATCCAGAGCGATCTCACCGATTACAGCTCCATCTTCACTGCCGCCCAGCAAGGCGCGGCCGACATCGGCAATCTCGTTAACAAAACTTACACCGGCGTGATCTACGGCACGGCAACTCTCTATTTTTATCCGCCCTCGCCCAAGTATCCAGCACCCGTCACCGCCGATCAGGTTATTGCGTTCTCCGGCGGGCCCACCGGAGGCACGGTCGCGCTCGACACCACCGGCCAGTGCTGCCAGCCATCGCTGTCTCAAACCATAACTTTCCCAATGAACGTCGAACGCGCCTATCTCGACGTCTTTGCGCAGAGCCAGCATGACGACGAGTTCTGGTACACGTGCGTGCCCAACGACGTCAGCGGCGAACTGGAAAGCTGCGGCAACACCGCCTTCCGCGAATCCGAGATCACCATCGACGGTAATCCTGCCGGTGTCGCCCCAGTTTATCCCTGGATCTTCACCGGCGGCATCGACCCGTATCTCTGGTTTCCAATCCCCGGCGTGCAGACTCTCAACTTCGTTCCTTATCGCGTCGACCTCAGCCCATTCGCCGCCACGCTCGACGATGGCAATCCGCACACCATTGCGATGAGCGTCTACAACGCCGACGACTACTTCTCCGCCACCGCGTCGCTCCTGCTCTATCTCGATCATGGATCGACGCAAGTAACGGGGGCAGTTACGCAGAACACGCTCACCGCTCCGTCGCCAACTATCAAAGAGAGTGTCCACGTTTCAAAGTCTGGCGATCTCAACGGATCGGTCAAAACCGCTTCCGGACACAACTTCACCATTGCCGGTTACGTAAATACTTCCTCAGGCACCGTTACCACCACGCTTAGCCAAAATATCAACTTCTCGAACGTGCAGAATTTCACCATTACCGGCACCACCTACGAGCAGGACATCGCGCAAGGCACGACAATCGCGGCAAACACCACGGTAGTCGATTCCGCCGGCACGCACGTCGACAACCGCACCAGCAATTGGCCCATGACCATGGACATCGTGCTCAACTTCAACCCCGACGGTTCCGGCACCCAGACGACCACGGTCACGCAGGGCTACAACGTCGAAGACGAAGCCACGCTCAACGGCGCAGTCGTCGCCTTCAGCGAACTCAACAATCAGGTAACGCCAACCGACACGCTCGAATTCAATTCCAGTTTCGAGATCACCGGCAACGAGAACCAGTCAAGCGCCCAGAACTATTACACCTATGACATGACCGGCTATTGCTACAGCAAGTCGCTCACAGCCGCCAATAACATCTTGACCAGCATCACCCAGGGCCAAGGCTGCGCAAAGTAAGCTGAGGTCAGAAGTAAAGGCTCAGCAGTTAGAAGTTAGAGGTAAGAGGTCAGAAGTGGCTGCCCCACCCTTCGCGCGTTCCTTTGCGCGAAGGGTGGGATACACCATGTTCCATCAATCCCCCGAGAGTGCACTTTCTTGCACTAAGTCTGCCAAGTCACAGCCGTTGACAGCCTCAACGGCCTGCAGCATACTTTCCGTCTCTCCCCGCTCCCAGGGCGTATTCTGCACGTTCCAATCTCAAGGAGGAAGAAATGACCAACCGCCGCTTGCTCTCCCTTCTCGCCGGCCTTGCCGCTGCTGTCCTCTTTCTCGGCAGCCAGCCGGCAAATGCACAATCCGTTCACCAACTGAAATTTCGCGTTTTACGATCCGGCAAGTTTCAAGCGCAGGCACGAAACGAAAAGAAGGTGCTCCAACAACTCGCCTCCGGCTTCGGTGTTCTGCCGCCCCTCGATGACAGCGGTAACGACATGTGGCCCTGTTTTCCCGGCGGAGGAAATCCAAATGACGCCGATTGCGCCAGCATCGCCGCCGGCGGCATGGTCCTCGGCCAGATCGCTTACACTCAGTCGCTCTCCAGTTGCAATGCCAATGCCTCTGACAGCCCCAATTGCGGGCAAATTTTCTGGTTCTATGAAGATGACACCGGCAATAACACCGACAACCTCGTCGTCTCCGTCGTGGTGAAGCAGGGAAAGAACTATATTCTCGATACTGGCGCGTACAACTTCGGCCCCAATCCGTTTCCCGCCGGCTCAGTCGTCACAATTTACGATGACACTGCCTTCGGCACCCTTGGGCAACCAGGCCCCAGCAACGGCTTTTGCGCAGGCAGCACTGAAACCTGCGTGAATCCAGTAAGAGGCTCCGCCACCGTAACCATCACCACAACCGTCGGCACTTCGACCATCATCAGCCGCTTCAATATGTTCTTCGAGTAGAGTCAAAGCGTCTGCCTGCCCCATCCTTCGCGCGTTCTTTGCGCGAAGGGTGGGAGATATATTGCGCTTCCAAGACCCGCGATTTTCGCCTCTCGGGGCGGAGCGCCTGGCCAGCCGATATATCATTCTTCTCACCATGCCCACTGCCGACGCCGCCGGAGACTATCTTCGCCTCGCCGAGCATTATCGCCAGATGAAGGACCCAGAACTACTCGTCCTGGTGCGCGGCATCGACGGGCTCACCGACATGGCGCGTCAGGCACTCGAAACCGAGATTCGCCATCGCAATCTCAACCCCAATGCCGAGCCTGAAGAACTATCCGAAGTCGTCCCCGACGTGCCCGAGGCTCCCGTTGATGAAGAATCGCCTTACGACGAGGACCGCGAATTAGTCGACCTCCTCCCCGTTTGGAGCCAACAGGACGCACTCCAAGTCCAGAACGTGCTCGACGTTGCCGGCATCCCCTTCTTCATGGGTCCGGAAAAGGCCACAAGCGTCGCCGGCGTCACTTCCAACTTCGCCGATGGCGTCAAGGTGAAAGTCATGCGCATCGGCCTCCCTTGGGCACTGCAGGCACTTCATCGTGATTATTTTCCCGAGGACGACCCGACCCCTGAGGAACCCGAACAACCCAAAGAGATTCCCGTGCGCTGTCCCAGATGCCAATCCACGGATGTAGTCTTCAACGGACTGGTCGAACAAACACCGTCGCACGATCCAGACGAATTCCCGGCAGCAGAATCAAGCTCGCAATCGAAATCTTCCGAAGCCGGCCCCGCCGATCCAGACGCTGAGCCGTGCCAGAAATTCGACTGGACTTGCGAATCCTGCGGCAAAGAATGGCAAGACGACGGCGTGGTAAAAGAATCGTAGGGCATTTCAGGATGTCGCTCTGCCACAACTCCCGACCACCTCTGCAATCTGACCTCTGCAATCTGCAATGCCTTTCTGACTTTCCTGTGCAGCGCATGTGCAAATCAGGACCCGTGATCAACTCATTCTTCGCCTGCCCGCCGCATCGCGTTCGCAAAATCCGCCACACTTGCCTGATCCGTCTCGTCTTTCAACTCAAACTTTCCTTTACAACCTCCCGGCCAATCCCTTCCCGGAATTCCACCGGTTGCACCAATCATGTGTAATTGACCTCTTTGGTTCCCCGCAGTACATTCACACCACCTTCATAGAAAATTTCGCTCCGGAAAAACACCGGCACGAAACAAACCGCAACCTTAATCGTTCTTAAAGAGTGGGTCATGATCAGCAAGAAAAATTGGAACGTCTACTGCACGCGTTTTCTGGTGCGCGCCCGGCAACTCACCGAGCCGATCGCGTTCACCGATCCTTTCGGCCACGAACACGTTGGGCGGCCGGGAGATTATCTCGTCGAAACCTCCAACGGAACCCGTCGCATTGCAGCGCGGGCTTTTTTCGAAGATGCCTACGTCCTGCTCGCCGCGGCAGCGCCAGATTCAGTCGAAGGAAGTTTTCCAGATCGCCGCCCTCCGGCCTCGATCAGCGAAAGCCTCCCTCGGCCCGCAGTTCAGAACCAATCTCATGCCCTCGCCGGATAAAAATGGCGCGCGGGAAACCGGAGAGTGAAGTGAAAAATCAGTCATTCCCCAATTGGATACCCTTAGCACAGTAGAGCCACTACATATTGCGATTTTCTCTTGACACGTACTACGGGTGGGAGTACGTTAAGCATCCCAAGGGCATTTTAACCAGACCTCCAAACCACAAGTTGAGGAGGCCCAGACCCTAAACTCAGGGGCGAAACTCGAAGCCGAGGTGACTTCCCGTCCGCTCCCTTTACCGGACCATCCCCCGGTCGGATGGACAACGCGGTGACTTCCCCCGGCTATCCGTAATCCCGCCGGGGGACTCACTTTGAAGTTCGCGAGAGGCTGCCGCGTCGGCTTCTTCGCAAGATGGATCTGTATCCCGAGGAGCCCCCATGGAAGGTTTGATCGAACTCGTTGCCGCCTCGTTCGTACGTCACGGAATCGAATGCCCCGCCGATTCGTCGGCCTCGCTGCCGTCGTCCGCGCCGCGCACACCAGCGGCCCCGCCGGTCGAGCCCGCCACGCTCCCCGAGCACAGCTTCCGCAAGAAACTCGAAGACGTCGCCGTTTAGCGACGTCGCATTTTCCCGGCGCGAGCTCCGGTCCGCGCCCTATTTGCCCGTGTCAAAACGGGCCGTAATACCGTTCATACGAGCCTCTTATGCGCCATCGATTTCATCTCGCCATCATCTAATTTAGGAGAAAGACATGCCCGACGTGCAGGCAAAAGTTAAGGAAAGTGGTAAGGATTCTGTGCAGGAAAAATCTCACGAAAACAGCCAGCTGAAGTCCCACCCCGCAGCCACCACTAATAGGAAGAAGGCCCCCGGCCTCAGCTTCCGTCGCCTCTTCACCAAAGCCGGCGTCAATCCCTACGACGACGTCGAGTGGGAGCTCCGCAACGCCACTATCGCCGACTCCCAGGGCAACCTCATCTTCGAGCAAAAAGACGTCGAAGTCCCCAAAGACTGGTCCATGACCGCGACGAACATCGTGGCCAGCAAATATCTGCACGGCCAACTCGGCACCAAGGAGCGCGAAACCGGCGTCCGCCAGCTAGTCGCCCGCGTCGCCGAATCCATTCGCGACTGGGGCATGAAGGACGGCTACTTCCGCACCAGCGAAGACGCCGCCACCTTCCACGACGAGCTCGTCCATCTCCTCGTCCGCCAGTACGCCGCCTTCAACTCGCCCGTCTGGTTCAACGTAGGTTGCGACCGCATCGAGCCCAACTCCGACGCCACCAACTGGCACTGGAACCAGCAAACGCAGCAAGTAGAATTCGGCGTAACGGGATACACCCGCCCGCAGTGCAGCGCCTGCTTCATCAACTCGGTCAAAGATTCGCTCGACTCCATCCTCACCCTGGCCAAGACCGAAGGCATGCTCTTCAAGTGGGGCTCAGGCACCGGCACCAATCTCTCCCCGCTGCGCAGCTCCACCGAAGTCCTCTCCGGCGGTGGCACCGCCAGCGGCCCGCTCAGCTTCATGAAAGGTTTCGACGCCTTCGCCGGCGTCATCAAGTCCGGAGGCAAGACTCGCCGCGCCGCCAAGATGGTCATCCTCAACATCGACCATCCCGATATCGTCGACTTCATCGAGTGCAAGCAGAAAGAGGAAGCCAAGGCCCACGCCTTAGTCGCCCAGGGATACGACGGCTCCCATCCCGACTCCGACGCCTACAGCTCCATCTTCTTCCAGAACGCCAACAACTCCGTCCGAGTCACCGATGACTTCATGGTCAGCGTCCTTCGCGACACCGACTTCTCCACGCGTTCCATAGTCGACGGCCGAGTAATTAACACTTACAAAGCCAAAGACCTCATGCAGAAGATCTCCGAGGCCACTTGGCACTGCGGCGACCCCGGCATGCAGTACGACTCGACCATCAACCGCTGGCACACCAGCAAGAACACCGCTCGCATCAACGCCAGCAATCCCTGCTCCGAGTACATGTTCTTGGACGACTCGGCCTGCAACTTAGCCAGTCTCAACCTACTGAAGTTCGCGCCCAACGGTACGTTTGATGTCGAAGCCTATCGCCACGCGGTCGACGTAATCATCACCGCGCAGGAAATTCTGGTCGATAACGCCGGCTATCCCACAGAGATGATCGGCAAGAACAGCCACGACTATCGCCCGCTAGGCCTCGGCTATGCCAACTTAGGCGCGTTGTTAATGGCCGCCGGTCTCCCCTACGACTCCGACGCCGGACGCGACTATGCCGCCTGCGTAACCGCCATCATGTGCGGACAAGCCTACTTACAGTCCAGCCGCATCGCCGAACAATGCGAGCCGCTGGGCCCGGCTACCAGCACGGTCCAAACGCGCCTGGGAGTTACTAACGCCGATAACATGCCCGGCTCAGCCTGCCCCGGCTACTATCTCAACCGCGAGCCGTTCTTAGACGTGATCCGTATGCATCGCGCCTCCGTCAATAACATCAACAGCAAAAACGTGCCCGCAGCGCTCTTCGAAGCCAGCAAGCAGTGCTGGGACGAAGCCCTGGCTTCCGGCGAAAAACACGGCTATCGCAACAGTCAGGTCACAGTCCTTGCCCCCACCGGCACCATCGGCTTCTTCATGGACTGCGACACCACCGGCATCGAGCCCGACCTAGCACTTATTAAGTACAAGAAGTTAGTCGGCGGCGGCATGATCAAGATCGTGAACAACACGGTCCCCAGCGCCCTCTTCAAGCTCGGCTACACTCACGAGCAAACCGACGCCATCGTCAGCTACATCGACGCCACCGGCACCATCGAAGGCGCGCCTCACGTCAAGGACGAGCACCTCGCCGTCTTCGATTGCTCCTTCAAGCCCGCCAAAGGCACGCGCTCCATCCACTACATGGGCCACTTAAAGATGATGGCCGCAGCCCAACCCTTCATCTCCGGAGCCATCTCGAAGACCGTCAACCTTCCCGAGAACGCCACAGTAGAAGACATCTCCGAGTCCTACATTCAGGCCTGGAAGCTGGGCCTGAAAGCGGTAGCCATCTATCGCGACGGCTGCAAGAAAGCGCAACCGCTGTCGGCTGCCGGCACCAAGACGGCGAATTCCACCAAGGATGACGCCGCCCGCAACGCCGCCGCTTCCGCGCCTCACGCGCAGGAAGAAGACCTGAACGCACCGCCCCGCGCCGTCCGTCATCGCCTGCAGGAAGAGCGCATGTCGGTCACGCACAAATTCAACATCGGAGGCCACGAAGGCTACCTCACCGTCGGCCTCTATCCCAACGGTGAGCCCGGCGAACTCTTCATCAAGATGGCCAAAGAAGGTTCCACCGTCTCCGGCCTCATGGACAGCTTCGCGCTAGCCGTCTCCATCGCCCTCCAGCACGGAGTCCCGCTAAAACTCTTCTGCGACAAATTCGCCCACACCCGTTTCGAACCCAGCGGCTGGAGCAACAACCCGGACATCGGCTTCGCCAAGTCGATCATGGACTACATTTTCAGATGGCTCCAGATCCGCTTCCTAACCGGCCAACAGCAATTCCTATTCGAAAGCCTCCGCCCAAAGAATCTGGGAGAAGGAACGCGTCCGCCAGCCGAAGGAATAACCGAAGACCTGAATGCGTCAGCGGGGTCACTGGCCACTGACCACCGGCCACTGACCACTAACTCCATTCACGCCGCCGACGCCCTGGCCGGCATGATCGACCTCGGCGACGCCCCAAGCTGCCACGTCTGTGGCAGCATCATGGTAAGAAACGGCAGCTGCTACAAATGCATGAGCTGCGGCAGCACCAGCGGGTGCAGTTAAGTGTGTGATCAGTATGGACCCGAAAATACTTCTGCTCCTACCCGGATTCACGTTTTGCCAGGCACAGCCGCCTACTTCAGCGGTGCATGCCTTTAGGCCGGACGTGCCAGCACATGTGTGGCCAGAATCCCGGGAAATTCCCGAGGATACGGAGCCCGCGCACGGCCACGGCTCTTCTGAATCGCAGATGTTTATTGGCGCGACCACGATCAACACCAACACGAGTTCAGGTCAAATGTTGATGGTGAATTCTGAGCCCATTTCAAGTGACGACGCACAAATAGCGTGGTTGCCGACGGGCCCCGTCTTCGTAGATGCCGGACTGATTGAGTCGTTTCCGCGCTACGCACCGAACCTAGATACGGCCAGTGGTATTGATCGTTTGGGGCACATGTCCAATCCGTCAACGATTGAAATACGGCGCTCGTTCACACGGCGCAACAAGTGACGGAGCACAACTTGGAATCGGTAGCCTGTGTAAACAACAAGGGCTACTCCGCCTCCCTGGAGCCCCGCAAATACCTACCAAGCGCTCCCCGCAAGGCAAACTGATGGGCTAGGCTCCACGAAATGATAAGCTTTCCTCATGACGAGGCTGGTCGAGCTTTTCATACTTCCAATCCTCGCAGCGCTTGTTCCCTTGATTGTCGGGGGCAAATGGTCGGCAACAAGAAAGGCGACCTCGACTGTTCTGGTCTTCGCAATCGCTTTTGCCTTGTGTTATGGCCTGACCGAGAAGCGCTCCTGGCGACTCTCGGGCAGAATAGTGGATAGCAGAACCCTGCGGGGAATCAATGGAGCTCAGATAACCGTGCTCCGATCGGGAAAGACGATCGAGAGTGACGATAATGGAGACTTTCAAATCGAACTCTCACCAGGCTTGTTTGATACACAAAGGGCAGTGGTCAAAGTTAGTAAGCAAAAATATAGACCAGTCCAGAAGAGCTTTGAGCCTCCGATCGACAACGTATTGATCGAAATGGATGAGACGCCATAATGCCCCTGAACCTCCGCAAGTTCGGCGTATACCTCTCGATCTTATTTCTCGCGAGAATGTGTGTCTCGCAAGAAGGGCAGACACTATCCGGATATGTCAAGGACCTCAATACTCGCCGACCAATCGCAAATGCTCTGGTCAGCGCTGTGGGGGGTGCAGCGAAGTCCGATGAACCGACTGACGTGCGGGGACGATTCCTACTCACATTGTCTCGCAGCGTCAAACGCGGCGATAACGTCAGGATTCAAGTTACTAAGCCGGGATACGAAACCTACGATGAAATTGTCACTGTATCGACAATAGCACTGGAATTTGTTCTGACCCCAAAGTTAAAGCCGCCAAAACAAGCGCGTAAATCTAGACCTGACACGCCTGTACAAAATAATGTGGACAAACTCGCTGCTCAGCCGCCGGTCCGAATCGACCCCGGCTACCGCTGGGAATCCCTCATAACCATAGAGAATGCGGCGGGTGACCCCGTTCCAAATGTGCATGTACTGCTTATTGCCGCGAACGCAACCTACATCGAAGGACTGTCCGACTCCGCTGGACACGTATTTCTCAAGTCCCAGGTAAACGATAAACCTAGGACTGTATTCTGCGCTGTTCCTCTTTTCGCGGCACGTCTCGAGCGCGGATATAGCCCAAACAAAACGCTAATTATTACGCTGAAAGCGAAGCCGACAGGTGGCTCTTTACTGATCCGAGATGGTGTCGGCGAGCTTCCTGGACTGAGTGGCCTCTTAAATCCTATTCTGGACACGTTGGGCCGGACTTATATTTACGCTCACAATGTTGCGATAAATGATGGAAAGCTTCAGCCTGTTAACTTCTCTCGGAATGAACCCCTTAAGGTCGAAGACAACGAAAATCATCGCTTCAGAGTGGTCATCATTGAGATCATAGGAAGCTCGTCGCTATTAGAGTATGACAAGGAAAACTAAGCCGACCGTAAGCCGGCGGCCCGATGGGCCCCACGTTTCGCGCTTTTCGAAATGTGGGATTCCACTCCCGCCGGTACCAAACTTGGCCCCTGCCTTGAATTTCAGCGGCAAACCAGAGTTTTCCTAAAACTCTATTGGGATCTTGTCCTTCGAGCAAACCGGAGGCAAGCGATGACCAAACATCTCGAAGATCTGCTTGAGGCTGCGAAAAAAGTTGTTCCGACTCCAGAGGAGAAAGAGCAGCAAAGGCGGAGCTTTGCCTACGGCAACACCAACATTGAGAACTCGCGCATCACTCGCGAGATGGTCGATCACGCCGCCGATGCCCTCGGCAAGCCTCAGCGAGAACCTCGACGTTCGGAATAACAGCCACCCTCGCCGAAGATATTTCTTGTCAAATCTTCACCAACGCCAGTGCCACCGTGAAGGAGCGGCCCTCACTTTTGAACTTCCCAACCGTCCGCGCCCCCGTGGAGGAGCGGCCCTTTCAGGGCCGCGTCACCAAGCCACTGCTGCCGAGGCCTTTAGGCCCAGTGCTCGTCTTTCGCCGCCCGCTCAACTTCCCTCGCGCCGAAGCGATGGTGTCCGGGATCACGCCTCACACCGGGGCTAAAGCCCTCTTCCACTCGCCCCGACCGCCGGCCTGAAGGCCGGCTCTTCCACCAAAATCTCTCTTTCGACATTCAAGATCGTCTCGAATTTGGTTATCCGGCGAATCTTCCGGGATGCCGGCGCCACCGTGGAGGAGCGGCCCTTGCTTTTGAACTTCCCGACCGTCGGCGCCACCGTGGAGGAGCGGCCATTCATGGCCGCGTTGACATCACCTCAACTTCGAGGCCTTTAGGCCCAGTGGTCGGCTTCTTACCCGAGATTCAGCTTGTTCTACACATTGCAGTGTGTAAAAAGCCTGCAAATCTACCGCCCATAACGTGCCGCGAAATGGCTCGACGATGCGGCCTCTGGCAACGGACGCTTGACGAGCGTGCTATTCTGAGTTGTGTACTTAATAGATAACTCGCCATCGAGGCGACTGGCGCTCCTTCACAAAATGGATAGAGCAGATGGCGAGAAAGGGTCTAATTCTGTGATCTAAGTGCCCGCCGCTCAAGATTTTGCCTCTAAGTCTCGACGGCTCAAGATTTTGGCGGGAAATTCTCCCCAAAGTACTGATTCTACTGGATCGGGTGGGAGGGGGGGGGTACCCCTTAACTAGCTGGTAAATAGCAGAATTCCCAAAACGGAACAGCCCTCAATCACTTCGTCATCGGCGTCGCATCGGTCGCGATGCAAACCCACGTTCCATTTTTCTTGATCCACGTATCGATAAATCGTTCGCGCCGCGTCACAACTTTCCCATTCTGTTTCGCCTTCACGCCAATCACTCCGATCGCAATCGCCGTATTTCCGAACACTCGAACCGTCAGCGATTCAGGCGCAACTTGCTCTTCATTCGAAGTCGGAGCAGTAATGCTCGACAGGAAATCCGCTTTCGTCCGCAGCGACCCATCGTCTTCCACCAGCACTAACTGGCTGTCGAGAATCGACGCCAGAGCTTTCGTGTCTCCCGCCTTGTAAGCCTGGTTCCAAAGCCTCTCGAGCGCAAGCACCTGCGAGCGAGCCTGCTCATCGTCATCCGCGCGCAGCGGACGAATCGCAATAACGGTTAGAAGTGTCGCAACGGCCAGAATTCGGCAGAGAAGCGATTTCATGTGAGACCTCCATGAAACACACGGCAGCTTGCGCGGACTATAGCAGATGGAGACCGTTACTGTGAGTCACAGCGTTGGTTCTCGTGTAGACCAGCCCGTTCACGCGCTGACCGAACCGAATTTGGCTGGCAACTTTCTCGCCGGGCTAAACTGGAAGAAGCACCTGTCGCGAGTCGATCCTCCAAGATGATCTCTTTCTCCAACATCAATAAGCAGTACGGGAAGCAATTGCTCTTCGTGGATGCCTCGTTCCAGTTGAATCCCGGCGAGAAAGTAGGACTCGTCGGTCCCAACGGAGCCGGCAAGACAACACTTTTCCGCATGGTCGTCGGCGAGGAAACTCCCGACGATGGAACAGTCACAGTTCCCAAGAAGCTGACGATCGGCTACTTTCGCCAGGACGTCGAGGAGATGCAAGGTCGTTCGGTGCTCGATGAAGCGATCGCAGGCAGCGGACGTGTCGGCGATCTGCATCACGAACTCGAAGCCTTGCAGCACGAGATGTCCGACCCCGACAAGGCTGACGAGATGGACCGCATCCTCGACCGCTTCGGTCACGTTCAGGAAGAGTACGAACATTTAGGCGGTTATGCGCTCGAATCGCAAGCCCGTCAAGTGCTCCACGGTCTCGGGTTCAAAGACGACCAGATCGACGGCGATGTCGGCGCTCTTTCGGGAGGATGGAAAATGCGCGTCGCGCTCGCGCGCGTTCTGCTCGGAATGCCCGATGTCTTGCTGATGGATGAACCGACGAACCACCTCGACATCGAATCCATCATCTGGCTCGAGCAATTCCTCAAGTCCTTTCCCGGCGCATTGCTGATGACCTCACACGACCGCGAGTTCATGAATCGTCTGGTCTCGAAGATCGCGGAGATCGATGGCGGCGAAATCATCACGTACTCCGGCAACTACGACTTCTACGAGCGCGAACGGGCGATCCGAGAGAGCAATCAGCAGGCGGCATTCGCGCGGCAGCAAGCCATGCTTGCCAAAGAACAGCGCTTCATCGACCGTTTCCGGACGCACGCGGCCAAAGCAGCGCAGGTCCAGAGCCGGATCAAAGCCCTGGACAAGATCGAGAAGATCGAGCTGCCCAAGAAGCGCCAGATCGTGAAGTTCGAGTTCCGTCTCCCCCCGCGATCCGGAGAGCAAGTAGCCGTCCTTGAGAACCTGCACAAGAGTTATGGCTCGCGCGTGATTTACGACGGGTTTAACCTAACCATTCGCCGCGGAGAACGTTGGGCTGTCATGGGAAGAAACGGCGCGGGCAAAACCACGCTACTGAAGATGATTGCCGGAGCCAGCGCGCCAGATTCCGGAAACGTTCGGCTTGGTTCCAGTCTCTATATGGGTTACTTCGCGCAACAGTCGCTGGACGTGCTCAATTCCGACCTCACCGTCATCGAACAGCTGCAACAGGATTTTCCCCATGACAGTCTCGGGGCGCTGCGAACCCTCGCAGGAGCGTTCCAGTTCTCCGGCGAAGACGTGGACAAGAAGATCCGCGCGCTCTCCGGAGGAGAAAAGTCACGGCTGGCAATCGCGCGCATGCTCTACAACCCGCCGAACTTCCTGGTGCTCGACGAGCCGACGAATCACCTGGATCTCGCAACCAAAGAGATGTTGGTAGATGCGCTGAAGGACTTCGAAGGTACGATGATCTTCGTATCGCATGACCGCATGTTCCTGCGCGGCCTCGGCTCACGAGTGCTGGAACTAGGCGGCGAAAGTGGCACCGATCAGCATCCGACCGTTTATCCGGGATCCTACGTCGAGTACGTGCAGAAGCTAGGACACGAAGCGCCCGGAATCTATTCGTAACCTTGAAGCCGCGCGCAAGACGCAGGTGCAAACAGCGTCGCGCGCGTTATCTAGAGGGGTCTTAACCAGTGGGCTCTTAGGTTGGTGCCGGGAGGGGGAGTTGAACCCCCAAGGTACCAAGTACCGGCGGATTTTGAGTCCGCTGCGTCTGCCAGTTCCGCCATCCCGGCTTGAGAGCGTCAATCGCTGGCTGCTGACAATGGGTGAGGCCGGTTTTTAGTATCGCACAGCAGCGAAACAGGTGCTAGTTGCCGAATGAATGGCTAACTCCGGTGCGCGTCCAGACGTGTCTACTTTAGTGGAGGACCGCGAGGTTATGGCCCACAACGGCGCCTTCACCGCCCACGATTAAGCGCATGGCGATGCGTTCGGCTTTGTAGTGGTGGGTGCGATGGAGAAAATAGACCGCGCCAAGCCCAGCGCCAAATCCCAAAGCTGAGCCGACAGCTTCTCCGCCAGCGCCGCGGGTCACGAATGGCCGCATGAGCGGATTGGCTTCGCGATAGCCTTGGCTCAATCCCCGTTGCGTAGTAATGGCGTCGGCAGCTACAAGGCCAGCGAGGGCGCCGAAGCCGATCTTGTTCTCGAGCGTCCAGAACGGTCTCTGGCTCGGAGCATCCGGCACGGGCGTGGCGGTTGCGACGAAGTTTTCGGCCTGTGCCATAGCGCAAAGAAGCAAGATTGAGAATATGTACTTCATGGGGGTCTCCGTTTTGATTTGTTTGTCGCCCGCCTGGTTTGCTGGTCGAGGCCAGATTAGTGGAGAGGTACACCTAAGTACATGGCCCAAAATAGGGGGTGGGTAGGTATTTGGTAACGCAGAAGGGGCTCGTCAGTAATTGTTACCGACTGTAGATCTCTATGAAATAAAAGAATTTAAGTCCCGGGAACTGTCGGCCTTCCTTTTTGCGCCGCTCATTTTGGGCTCCGCCGGCTCAATCTTGTTCGGATTCCGTAACAAGTAATCGTTAGTTGTGAAGGGACTCAAGGGGAGGATTTAAAATGCGCCTCAAGTATGAGGCGGGGCGGGACTGTGTATCGAGTACCCCCTCAAACGGTTCCGCCGCGACCTTCGCTCGAAAGCCAGCGAGGTTACCGTCCCAAGGTTCATAAAACCAAAACAATACAAGCTCACTACAATCAGGCCGCAGCCCTCCCCGGTAAACTGGCGGCCATGTAGCTGACCAGCATGTACTGATTGGCAAGCCTGTTCGTCGGGGAAACCAGCACGGGAAAGAAAAACGCCGCCTCCATTCGCATGTAGGAGACAAGGCACCACAGCCTCAACTGTATTGCCTTTTGCATCAGTTCCTGACCGGCTGCGGCAATTTCAGTATCTGGGTTCAAGCGCGCCGTCTGGCCAATGGCAACCAAAATCCCTGCATTTTGCGACAATGCCGCGACATAGAGCTTGGCGGCGCGTATGCGTGAGCGCTGCACACCTCGGAATTCCGAAGGTGACAGACTGGTTCGCAGGAACTCTTCCTCTTCCGTGTCGGTGAGATTCTCGAAAGCGTCGATGTCCACTGGAGTGAGCTCGCGCGCCTGCGCGGCGAGCGAGTTGCGGCGGGAGTAACGCAGCCGGACCTGCGCAGCAAGGAAGAAAACAATTGTGAATGCTAGGACTACCAGGACGATCAGGATCGAAGGAATCATCTCTGAGCGACCAACCTTTCCAATTTATCGACTGACTGACTGGCCTCCAGCAGGCTGTCGCGTGTAAGAACGGGCAGGCCCATTGCCGGAAGCGATCCAGAAACTTCACTGGAGGCTTTGTGTGCAATTGCGGCGCCCCCCCATATGAGGACGACGCAACTGTAGGTGATCATCTGAACGTAGTCGGGGATGCGTGTGCCCGAGACCGAATCCTTCCATGCCTGGGTCAATGGATCCAAAGCTGCAATCAAGCCCATGCCCAAGGCAATGCCAAAAAGCATGGTGGACATGCGCAATGCCAAAAAACGGTGCCATACAAAAACGAGCGCAAGCAGGATGCATTGCGCGATGTTGACCGCCTCAATTGTCGCGTACTGCGTCAGCAAATTATGGCTGGCAGCACCGGAGTATTGGATATAGATGAGAGCAGAAGCAATGGCAACGAGCACGCCGGTCATCCAGTGCAATGCGCGCCCCGTGGTTTGGCGCAACGCAGGATTATATTTCACCGGCGATTCGAACAACTCATGGAGTATTCCGAAATGGAGGGCAATACTGCCAATCCGGCCATAGAGATCAAACTGGGTATATGCCCAGCCGGATACACGCCACAGGTGGAGATACATCGTAAAGAGCAGGGTAAATTGCAAAAATTCGAAAATCAGGTAAGCAAAAAATACCGGGAACTGGCGATATAGCTGCCTAAGATACATTACGGCAGCAACCGCTAGGAGTAACACATGGGGAGTCGCCCAGAGCCAACGAAAAAGTGTCGGGTGCGGATTCATCGCTAGAGTGTTACCCGAGACGGAATTTATCATTTGCTGGGGTAACACTCAAGCGCAGAGATTCAGTTGGTTCCAGGAGGGGTGCAGGCCTTTGCCGTGCAGTTGGGGAAGGGGTTCCCATCCGCACGCAGCTGGGCCGGCAGGGCACTCAACAAAGCCAATCCGAACAACAATAACGCAACCTTTGCTTTCAGTGATTTCACGGGGTATCCTCTCTGGTGATGAAGTGAGTTCAAGTGGGCACAGTTTCGGGCAAGAGATGGCACAGGCGGCAGAAAAACGTGATTCGATCGGCTTTCCGGAAAACGTTATCGATTTCTGAAATGGTGCGAAAATGGTGCTGAAATCTGCTTATGACGATCTTCGCCAGCGCACATTGGGGAAAATCGATGGAATATGGAAGAGGCTGATTTATCTCGCCGAACGGCGATCGGCGAAGGGAAGCTACGAGCATTGGGGCTTCGAGCGGACGCACGGAACCGCGACCGCCCATCAGACCTTTTCCCGGGCCCACCAGTCGCTGGTTGGAACGATTCTAAGGACGCGAATACGTCTGCTGCAGGACGATCTTGAACAGTCCAGCCAGGCGCAAGGGATTAGCCCAGCCTCTTACGCGTCGGGATTGGCGGAAGATCTTCCCCGTTTACTGCCTTCAGGTTGCTCGAAGGCGACAGAGTCACACCTGGTCTCTGTTGTGGAAACTCTCTCGGTTCTTCAAACTCGGAAGCGGGCAGCAGATCTCCAAGCCGCATCGCCACCCCAACCACCTGACCAATCACCTCCGCCTCCTGAGGGTGCTTCAAGACGCGCACCGGAGCGGGCGACAGTGGATGAGGCTGAAGAACCAGGGAATTAAGCCGAAATGAGCACCAGCAACAGGTGAACCCATCCCTGGTTTCCACGAAGTAGATGGGACGCTCGTACTCGGAGCGCCACTGCCGCTCAACCACGCGGGTGCGCGATTCGTCTACTTGCACGAACGAGCCCGGCGGCAGGATCGGGTACATCGTAAAGTCCTCGTGGCCGATGAACGCATACGTGTAGGGCAGCTCTGCCAAGTGGGTTAGAAACGAAAGCGGTACGGTGCCCCACTCCTGCACCATGCGGCCGAGATCCGAAGTCGAATTCAGGTCGAACCCGGGATCGAGTTTGGTGGGAATGGTGAAAGACAGCCTCTCCATTGACACAATGTGCGAATTGGCCGGCTGAGAGGCCGGCCATTCGGAAGCAATCGCATCGAAATCGATGCCGTATAGACGAAACAGCTCCTTTACATCTTTGCGATAGATCGCCGCGAGCGCATAGAAGCGATAGACGCTTGGAACAACTCCTTTTGTTTCAATGTCGGAGAGACGGCTAGGCGGTATCAGATACTCGTCACTGCCCCGCTTCTGGGAAATCGCTAGACTGGCGTTTTCCACATCCCGCATCGTCAATCCGAGACGGTCGCGAATCTTGCGAAGATCTATCCCTGCCGACAACAGCATGTGAACTCCAACCCAGGCGCTGATTCTGCGGCTAGATGATCAATTGCCGTGCGGCTACCGGCAATTCCCGTTTTGGCCCTCCGTATGAGACTCGAAGTGACTTTCACACGGATATAGGCGAACGCCTTTGTGCAATGCTTATACCAAGATTCTGCACGGCTTTTCAACTATATTGTTCGGATTTCGTAACTGCGCTTGCCCGCATTCTGACTGCGTATTCCTTCACGCCACGGACTCTATCGTCAGAAATAGTTTGCGCCCCGTGGGAGATTTTGAACACTCATGGATTCCGGAATTCGTAAAAAAGATGCGATCTCCACAGGCCTTCCCCGGCAATTTCCCGTTCATCCTCCCGCATGAGTGGTTGCACGCCCACGACTGGACCTAGTGTAGTGCGGAGTACATCGTATTCAGCAGTGCGGCTCGGGTGAAGGGCTTTTCCAGCAGTGGAATTCCGGATTTTAAGCCTTCCGCCTGATCGAGCAGTTCACCGGTATATCCGGACATGAAGAGGATTTTTGTCGAGGGGTAGGCGGAGACAATGCGGGTCGCGAGCTCCGGGCCGCTCATGCCACGCATGACAACGTCGGTCAGTACGAGCTGGACCTCCCCGTTGGCATGGAGACGCTCTAATGCGGCATTCCCGTCCTCCGCATCCAGCACTCGGTAGCCATGATCTTCCAGCATCTGCCGTGTGACGCTCCGCATAAGTGCATCGTCTTCCACCAGCAGAACTGTCTCGCCCTGCGCTTTCGGAGGGAGCGCCTCGACTCCAGGCTTGGGCGTGAACCCGAGTTTGTGGTCAGCGGCGGGCAGATAGATCTTGAAAGTTGTGCCCCGGCCTACTTCGCTATACACGAGAATGTGTCCGGCGGCATGCTTCACGATGCCGTATACCGTGGCGAGCCCTAGTCCGGTTCCCCTTCCGATTTCCTTGGTCGTAAAGAACGGGTCAAAGATCTTCGACATGGTTACCGGGTCCATCCCGATGCCGGTGTCGCTGATGGCAAGAAGCACGTGACGCCCGGGTTTCAGCGGTGGATGGCGTTCCGCGAGCGCGCTATCAAATTCCTGAATCGACGTCTCCAGGATCAATTTGCCGCCCTTCGGCATCGCGTCCCGAGCATTCACGGCGATATTCATGATGACCTGGTCGAGTTGCGAAGGGTCGGCCTCGATTATGGCGGACTCCGTTCCCTGTCGCAGCGTGACTTGCACATCATCTCCCATGAGCGGACGCAGCAGCTTCACCACCTCCTTCAGCGAATCGTTCAGATCGAGAAGGCGCGGCTGCAAGGTCATTTGCCGGCGGCTAAAAGCGAGAAGCTGACGCGTCAGGGCGCTGCCCCGCTTCGAAGCTTCCTGAATGTTTTCGATATATTGCGACGCACCCTCGCTTGGCGTGCGGCTGCGGAGCAATTCGCAACAAGAGGTCACGATCCCCAGGATGTTGTTGAAGTCATGCGCGACTCCGCCGGCCAGCCGTCCGACGGCTTCCATCTTTTGCGCCTGCCGAAGCAGTTCCTCGCTGCGCTTTTGCGCGGTCACATCGCGGGCAATGGCCGAGGCGCCGACGATTTCACCGCTTGAATCGCGAATGGGCGAAACGGAAATGGAGACATTCAGGCGTTGCCCATCGTTGCGAACACGCACTGTCTCGAAAAAGTCTACTCGTTGACCAACACGGATCTTCGCCAGGATGTCGGGGATTTCGTCATGGCGATCCTCAGGAGCCAGGATCGAGATCGATCTGCCGATCACTTCCCGTGCCGTGTATCCATATACCTGTTCCGCGCCTTTGTTCCAATGGGTGATGATCCCATTCAGATCTTTCCCGATGATGGCGTCCTGCGAGGAGTCGACAATCAGGGCCAGCCGGTTGCGCTGCTCCCAGAGCTCCCGGTCTTTTCGTGCGCTGAGTTCTTCGTGCGCCTTCCGCAGTTCCTCTTCGATGCGCTTGCGGTCTGTGATATCACGGATCGCGCTCAACACAACCATGCCGCCTTCGGTCTTCAGGGGCGAAAGGCTGATTTCAACCGGGAACTCGGAACCATCCTTGCGGCGGCCGCGGAGGTCGAGCGCGGCGCCCATGCGCCGGGTCTGCGGCTGTCCGTGAAACCGCACGCGATGCTGGTCGTGTCGGCCGCGGACAGACACGGGAACCAGCATCTCGACCTTCTGGCCGATCAGTTCTCCCTGGGTGTATCCGAACAGGTGCTCGGTTTGAGAATTGACCTGAACGATGGTTCCTTCAGGATTGACTGCCACCATGGCATCGGGAACGGCTTCAAAAAAACTGGTGGACAGGAGCGCGTTGGCTGGGCTCTTGGCGGGTCGTACCGATGCTTTCTTTTTCCCGGGAACGCGTGAGGACGTACGCATCTTTCTCACCCACGATCCTCCCTACTATAAACCAGCGCGAGGCGGCTCGGCAGCGTCGGCGCTTAGCGGCGGCACGTGGAGCAGTACCCGCCCACTTCAAGGCGTGAGACCACGATATGAAAACGGCAATCGCGTTCCAGCTGTTTCTTCAGCGAATCGAACGTCTCGCTTACGAACTCCGTGATCTTGCCGCAACGAAGGCAGGCCATATGGATGTGATCCGGCCCGAGTTTGCGCTCATAGTAGTGGCCTTCTCCATTGAGGTGCATCAGGTCGAGCTCGTCAATAAGGCCTTGCCGCTTCAATAACTCGAGCGTGCGATAGACCGTGCTGCGATCCACGCTCGCGTCGATGTGGCGCGCCTTGCGCAGGATCTGGCTGGCATCGAGATGCTTGCTTGCCGTCTCGATCACACTCAGGATTGCGCGGCGCTGCGCAGTCATGCGGATTCCCCGCCCCGCGAGCTGCGTTTGCAATCGCCCCGGAATTTCAGTTTGCGGTAACGGCATGCCAGCCCCAGTCGCAACTGATCGCAAAAAACCTGCGACGAAAAATGAGCGCGCACATTGACAGTCGGCTGCGTTCGCTCCTACGCTGAAATGGTAATCCTTATTGCGACTCAGTCGCAACACGATTTTTATCCAAAACTAGGAACGGTAGGAGATCAATGCACGTTCGCTCGCTTTATCGATTCATTTCCTGTATGGCGCACCTCGCTCGCAACGGTTGGCCTGGCATTTTCGTTCTGTGCCTCGTGGCTCAATTGGCTGCGCGCTCGTCCGCACAAGAAAGTCCATACATCGTCACCTATGACCACTACCTTGAAGAGCCAGGCAGTTTAGAAGTGGAATATTTCTCGACTTTCGGCACGCAGCGTGGCGGCAACGACTTTCATTCTTTCTGGATGGAGTTCGAGTATGGCGCCACAGCATGGTGGACCACCGAGTTTTATCTGGATGGCCAGACGACTTTCTCCG
>Ga0335069_10000164_pt1 | contig 114109 bp, 103 predicted proteins | sample Lox_Sample_11_FD_206714 | JGI IMG/M metagenome (GOLD analysis project Ga0335069, IMG submission 206714) | Soil microbial communities from Loxahatchee National Wildlife Refuge, Florida, United States - Lox_Sample_1.1 | ecosystem: Environmental > Terrestrial > Soil > Wetlands | place: USA...
AAAAATAAATAACTTGAAATAAGAAAACATGTTGTGAGAAGATGACCACCAAAACCAGCGTCGCTTCGCTCCGATTAACTGGCCTTCTTTCCACCGGAATCGATGGCCGATTTCACCGGAATAAAAAAGTATTTCCTTTTTTGGGACTTACTCTTTAATTTCTGAGTGACGAAGATACCTCCAAAAGACAATGTAAAAAGTGTCAACGATATTAGAATGTTCAAAATCAGAGCAAAGAGCATAAAGCTAATAAACAAAGTATATGTTTTCGAAAGACCTTTTACAAACTCAATGGAGAAATCGCCCATGAAGGAAGTGCACAAATTAAAGATCAATAAGATTACTATTAATACTATTAAGCCATCGGCAGAATTTCTGATATCAGGAAGGCTCAAGGTTATATTATTGCCGATCACAAAGGCTAAATAAATAAAGATATAAAATTCCCATCTGGAAAATAGTTGGAAATTAAACATACTTTGAATAACCGACAAAACCATGTTTATTATATTATGTGCAACGAAAACAACACCAGACCAAGAGGATAACGTGTCTGTCGTTAATTCTATATCGCGGATTGAGTTAAAAGCTGAAGCATCTAAAATATATCGTGACATCAAGTAGATTACGATCGTGCCAAACCAAATTGGCCCGGTCCCAATGAAAAAATTACCGACGCGCTGATATAGGCTGCCAGGATCAAAGGCGTGTTCGACATATCCTAATGTACCATCATGACTGCCTGGTCTAAAAAGGTTCATTCTCATAATACGATGTCCGAATACTACGCAGAAAAAAGCATGTCCAAGTTCGTGTACAATAATACCTGGTGCACAAAACCAATCTAAAAAAGAATTTTTAATAAGCCTTTGTTGCATTATTCGTACAAGAAGGGCAAAATAGTTCATTATAAATGCTAATAATAAAGCCGGTCCTAAAAGTATTATTAGCTGTTCAAATGTAATAATAATTGCATTCCAAATATAACTTATCAATCTCTAGTGTAATGACTCCTTGTCTTGTAAGATTGAATAATTAAATGTCTGATACATCATTGCCGCACATCATGTCGATAATTCTCATATTACGATATGATAAAAAGTAAACATAGATTGATTGAAATCACAAAATAAATCTACACTATATTTAGCATTATCTGATCTAGGTAAAAATTTATTTATATTATATTAAAATGTTTACCGGCTTCTTCTAATGATGGTGACTCGCTATAAAACCCATAAATAAGATCAATAAAATTGCATATATAATATACTTAAGAGCCTGTCCCGCGCCGATTCTTTCACCGCAATTGAAGCATGTTTTGTTTTTGTAAAGATTTTCTGCTCCACATTTCATACATTTTTTTGTTCTCATTAGCTACACCTTCCTTTTCCTTTAAATTCGATAAAAATGTAAAATTATTTAAGACACATAAATTCTAATGGATATTTATTTTATAGCATAGTGCAATATCTAATTCAATAAAATTATTGCTACCTGTATTTGTTGATAATTGCAGGTTGTAATAGCATGTCTTCATGAAAAGAAAAAACATTGTGGGTAACAACATTCGAATCGTACGGACTGAGAAGGGAATAACTCAGGAGGCTCTAGCCCTGGAAAGCGGTCTCTCTCAGGGATATATCAATCAACTGGAAAACGGGAAAAGGCTCTATACCCAGAAATCTCTGGAAATGATTGCTGAAGCCCTTTCTACTCCGGTGATCAACTTTTTCCAGGAAGAAGATGTCAAACCTGAAAACCCAAAGAAGCGGAAAAGAGATATTGACGACAAGAAGTATACCAAAAAAGAACTCCTGTCACTGTTGAACAGTATGCCGGATCATATCATTGAACATTACGTCACGCTTCTTAAGCTGGAAAAGCAGATCATTAAGAAAGACCGGGGCTGATCTATAACATACTTCTTTTTTGTTTTATCTTATTTGTCTTGATGCTTCGATATGCATGCCTTTATTCTGTTACTGGCAGGAAATCAGAAAAAACCTGAAGATTCTTATATCCCTATTGTTTCTCAGTGAAATCGTTTGACAAATGTTATTAGGTGATCCAATGGATTAGTCATTTTTAAGCCCCTCTACAAAATTTTTGATTTAAACTTAATAGCCGGATATTAAACAATAACCAACATATTTCTGTTCATTGTTAAGGACTTATACGGATCTATACTATATCCATTATCGGTCAGCATATACATAAGTGAGTTCTAGCAATCTTCGATAAATAATGTGACTTCTATTTGGAAAAACAGATAAATTTCATTTTCAAAATATTAATTTTATGCTAGGTTTAGCCACATTCACTCATTAATCATTCAGGCAAATATTTATCATATTTGTTTATTGATATCAGGACTCATGCAATAATCAGGCTGTATACTTAAAGGTATGGGTAATTTCATGAGGTTCATATTATCTTCGATATTTATCTTTGCACTGGTGGTAAGCGGCTGCGCACCCGTTGAAATGGAAAAAGTTGTGGTCCAGCGTGCTGACCAATACAGGTTCACATTGCAACAACAAGGCCTTAGAGTTTCTGTGGATCCATACACGGAAGATGTCAGACTCCGGGAAAGTTTCGGTTGCGACCTGCTTTCAAGGGGAATTCTTCCTGTTTTAGTAGTTTTTGAGAATCTGTCATCGGAAGACGGCTATATCATAGTGAGCGATAAATCCGGATTGGTGCTTGTGGATGCAACGATCGGTGGGGAAAAAGCTTCTGAAGATCAGATGAAAAAAGAACTTAAAGCTGCGGGAACAATGATTGATGTTTCGACTAACATAATGGGACCATCAGTGGCAATGCCCCAGGTAGCCGCAGCCGTATCAAACATAACGACTGGCTCAACCAGCCTCATGACCGCGGCGCCAATGCTTAGTATAGTTGGCTTGGTTGCAACTATTCCCATTGCGGTTGCGGCGGAAAATAAGTATCGTGATGAAATAGCCATAAAGAAGAATTTGGAACAAAAGCAACTGCGCCCCAAAACATTATATCAGGGCAGTTCACACAGCGGATTCCTTTATTTTAATCTTGGAACGGCTGAATCTCTCAATAAAGTTAAAGGTATTTGTTTGCGTATAAAAAATATAAGAACAAGTGAGATTTCATCATTCACCATAAATATGGACAAAATTTAGCCTATGCGAACAACACTGGAAAAAAGATTGAAATTTACAGCATTGCTTTGTGTTTATCTCACCATCGTTCTTTGCTGTATTTCCTGTGTAAAGGATTATAAAGGTTACTACCGCTATGACAATGTGACCTACGATCAGCCTGAACTTGCCCTTGCTGCCCAAAAAGCCAAGCTCGATAGTATCACTGGTGAGATAACTCCAACAGCTCATCCGGTTGGAGGATCTGCTGTCTTTATTGTTCCTTCTGTTTCTTATGCTGCGAAGAATTTAGTAATTTGGAAAGGAACGAATAACAACCCGGATTTAAAAGAGAAATTAATTAAATTCAGAGCTGACTTAATTATTAACTATTGTCGAGCCAAAGGAGAAGAAATACAAAAGCGGCGAATATTTGACCGCTTTGTTCTCACTGAAAGTGATAATCCGGAAAATGCCATTTTTAGTGAAGATGTCGCAATCATAACAATGGCGAAAAATGGTAATGCGGCATTCTTTGTAAAAAAAGCACGGGCTAATTCTTCAACTCAAATTGAGATAGATGAGGATATTCCGGCCGTACTACCGGCCGTGCTCAGGGAAATATGGTGGCTTGACAAGATCGAAAAAATATCGCGTCAAAATTAATTAAACAGTTAAAATTAATGAAAAGGGAAGCATCATTTAATTTTGGTTTCAGCCGGATGGGAGGGGATATATGAAAACAAAAATTACGGGATATTTTATTCTAATACTTTTAATCATTTTTTCTATGACCGGATGTGCTCCTCACATGGTCGCGGTAAAAAAGACGGCAGCAAATTCCCAGGATATTATTATACCGGCTAATGGAGTACCAGATATTATTATACCAAAGGACTTCGATATTCCTTCATCAGGAGTGAAAGATAAAATTCCACTTAAGGCCGGATTGTATATACCTCCTAAATTTAAAAATCTCATATATCGGCAACCGGTTCTTAAAGGTCAAATAACGGACATAACCTTAAATGAAAGTAAAATATCCATTGGTGAAGCTTTTAGCAGCGGTAGCGAACGTATGCTGAATAATATATTCTCTGAGGTCAGGCCGGTCAATGATTTACAAATATTGGAACAGCTAACTGGCCTGGATGTAATCATTACGCCGGAATTAATTAAGTGTCACAACATCGCAAAAGTTAACGCACCATCTTTAAGTTGGCCAAAAGCTTTTCTTTTTCAATTAGAGGTCAAATGGAATATTGTTAGTCCCGACGGGAAAGTTATTTATCTAAATACCATATCCAATGAAACAACTTATATGATTAATTTTACCGACTCGGCAGAAGAACATAAAATAAAAATCAGGGAAAGCTTAACGTCAGCTTTGAAAGACCAGTTTCAGAAAGCGCAAACAGACTTGTATACGAATGGCTGGTGGAAAAAACAATGGTGGAAAAATTGAGAAGAGAGGAAAAGATTTATTACCTTTCTTTTCCAGATATGGGGCCACATGGAAATATTGTGTCACATATGAATAGCTGTTAGAGAGTGTGATAAAATGGAAAAAATATTTTATATAACTAAACTTTTCTTACTCTAATCATCCAAGCAGATCATGATGGCAAAACGTAAAAAAATGAACTTGGGAGGATTTTCATGGAAGAGACTTGTCGGGATTTCTGCGGCTAAATCAAGAATCTCCAGAACCATAGGCATTCCACTGACAAAAAGCGGAAGGCAAAGAAAAATAGGCAGGATAGTTACTGGAGGCGGTTGCCTGGTTCCTGCCGTCATCATCATTATTTCTATAATTTTATTATCGGTAGCTATTGCTTACATATTGTAGGGGTAATTTAAAAAATTAATTTCATTCAACAATTTTCATTCATGATATTATTTAATGGAAAACATTGCTAGTGACTCCTTTTGAAAAATGGACATAAACAATCCCCAGGGATCTGAAAAAGTTGGTCTCCTGAGTTATCAAAAATACTCATGGAGACCTTTTTTGTTATTAAGATTAGCCTCGTTGAAGTGATACTCATTATTTTAGGGAAATTTCTTTAAAAACGGAAAGGAAATAGACATGAAAAGACTTTTATATATCGTGGCATCAATAATGATTTTTTTGTTTATAAACAACACAGCATTGTCACAAGCTTCATCTACTGGCGGACTCGCTACTCTAATTCCCGAAAAAAACAACAGGAATTTCGTTGTCCCTTTGAATGAGCCAATTAACAAACAATCAAAAAGGCTGTGGAAAGATCTTTCTTATACTGAAGCTGATGTTAACACTAAGACACTCAAAGGACTCCTGTGGATGATCAAATACATGAATACTGACAACCACTTGAAAGGCAATGAAAATAATTATCTCACAATGCTCGGCACCATGTATTGCTCGTCGAATGATCCTTGCTTAAAAAGAATAGCCAGGGAAGAAGCAAAGATAATTGTAAACGGACTAATTAAAGCGGACTATTTCAATAATGTGCAAGATGCCGATGAATTAATCGAATACCTAACATTATTAAACCATCTCGACATAAAAGATAAGAAAATTGAAGCAAGGGTTTTTTTAAAACTGGGGGAAGAAAAAGAAAAGATCATTAATAAAGTCCAAAAATTAAAAAGCATAAAGGTTGATGGCGACCAATTATATGACGTTATGCTTATGATGTACTATATTACCAATTTGAAGAAGAACTTTCCCCACAATGAAGTCCTTAAAGGCATGCCGGATCTGAACGATTTTTTTGAAATCTTGGCCAGGTATAAATATCACATGGAGGATATTAAAAATCCCGATTATTCAAAGCTGACCTCTGATGACATCGACGATATTGCGGATGATCTTTATAACATTACCCATGTCATATTTGTCGTTTGCGATTACAATTATTATAAGGTTCCGAAAAGATATTTTCAAAGAGAATTGGATTATATCCATAAATATTCCGGTCTGATTTGCTCGAAGTATCACAATGACCCCGATCTGCTTACGGAAGTGGTATATGTCTTAAGCGCCATGGGTTATCCAAAGAACTATAAAGCAATTAAAGATGGCTGGACAAAAATGCTTTGTTCACAAAAACAAGATGGAAGCTGGGAAGCCTTCGGTACTGATGAAGATGAGACGGCTATTGATAAGAATTATGATATATTTCATGCGACATGGGTTGCGGTTGATATGATAACCGAACCGGCTGTGATGGGAACAGCGCCATTTTATAAGTCCTTGAAGCCATCCTTGAAGAAGTATGCCAGTTATTATCGCGAAAAAATGAAAGAAGCAAAATTAAATAAGCTCGTCAAAAAATAATTGACATAAAATGTTAGAAAATACGATCGGACTCAGCGTCTGCGTATTTTTAGGTTGTACCCAAGCAATACCATCCAATAACTTCTTTGGCTAATGTGAGAGATAATTAAAAATGTCAAATGGAATTTATTTATAATCCTACATCATCATCTGAAATGAATACTTGTTCATAATTCTTTTGAAGTGCTTTCGCGACTTTTAATTTCGAGTTTCTTCTCGTTGGCAAGCCCTTTTCCATTTTTGTGATGGTTTGTGGAGCCAGACCTGCCAATCTGGCCATCTTTGAGATACTTTAATGGAATGGCTTCACGCAACTGTCTAATCTTATTTTTTTTCATTCCTCCGCCTTCTCGGAATAGCCACTCCCGGTATTTTATTTATAATGTTACTATCAAATGGAAATTCAAAAAATCAATAAATAAGATCCTATAGTTTGCAAACATTCTCGGCAGCAGGACCCTTAGCGCCTTTGCCAACATCGAAACTGACACGATCACCCTCTGTCAGCGATTTATAACCTTCTCCCTGTATTGAGGAGTGGTGTACGAATAGGTCACCGCCACCATCCTGCTCGATAAAACCAAATCCCTTTTTGTCATTAAACCATTTAACTTTTCCTTCTGGCATCTCTAATCCTCCTTTGTGTAGTGTAGATTCTGTTACTGTAAAATAAAGTCCGTCATTTTTTCATTCTAAAATTTCCAGTACTGCCCGTTTATGCCCTTTGGCTGACGCGGCGCTCAAAATGGTTCTGATGGCTTGGGCCGTTCTGCCATGCTTCCCAATAACTTTTCCTAAATCTTCTTTTGCTACGCGCAGCTCAATGACAGTCGTTTGTTCGCCGATGACATCAGTTACTTCCACTTCGTCGGGATTATCAACTAAAGATTGAGTGATCTAGTTAATCAATTCCTTCATTCTCAGCACCTCCATTGGATTTTGTTAACACTGCTTGTAACTTATTATTTACCATCAACCATTTTCTTTAATTCTTTTCCCACCTTGAAAAACGGCGTTTTCTTCGGTTTCACCTCTATATGTTCTCCAGTTTTAGGATTTCTACCTTTATAAGCTATATATTCCCGAACGCTGAAAACACCAAATCCACGGATCTCAATTCTGCCGCCTTTTTTAAATTCATTTATAAATCCTTTAAACATCAAATCAACAATCTCCGCCGCCCGTTTTTCCGTCAGATTTTTCCTGTCTGCAAGGGCTGATATTAAATCCGATTTCTTCATGACTAACCACTTATATAAAATGATTTATGCTAATTATTTGCCCGGATGATCAAACCGATCTCTTATGCACACCACCAACGTTTCCAAATCGCTTTCCGGCAGATTCAATAAAAAGTCCAAGTCAACATCTGTCTTCAGTAATTTTTTGATAATTTCCAGCAATTCCGTTTTTCCCATCTATAATGATTTCTCCTCTTCACTTGCGAAAATAATTGATAAGCCACAGAATAAGAGTCAGTACAATTGATATTATTATACTGCTTGCTATCGGCAGATATATTCGCCAATTTTTACCGCCAAACACCAAATCACCGGGTAGTTTAAATAAACCAACTCGCCCTAATATCATTATCATTAATCCTGCCAGTGCTATAAAAGCTCCAGTCAGAATTAACAATTTGCCTATTTGTTGAGGATTAAATTCCATAACCTAACTTTCTTTATCTTTTTCAGTATGGATAGACACAAGTATATATATTTATTCATATAAGAGCAATCAATTTATTATGAAGTGATAATAAAAAATGCCGAATATGCTCAATCAAATGAACACATCCGGCATGATCTTTTGCCGCTTCTATTACTGGTAAATCACTTTTTCAATATATCGAAGTTTTCTTCTTTCTTCATAAATTCAGCTCCTACTTGCTTACGATATTCATCATCTGAATTTGACCTTTTCGCATAATTATACGCTGACATGGCGGCGGCAACGTTGCAGATCCAGCCCAGAGTGCCGCCTGAATCAATCCATAATCCTAGCGTGAGAATGATCCAGAATAGTCCTCTCCAGAACGTGCCGTTGTAAAACTGGCCTACGCCGGGAATAAGTAAACTTAACACGGCGGCTATGCCAGGCTTATTTGTTTTTGATTTATTCATATTTCTTTCTCCTTTTAGTTTTTTAAGAAAATATCTTCCATAAAAAATGCCGGATATGCTCAATCAAATGAATATATCCGGCACTGTCTTTATTTACTAATCCAACTTTTTTGCTCTTTTATTTGAAGCTGTTCCAGCATAATATGCATAGAAATTGCCTCATTGCGTTTTTCTACCAGCTTAATAATCTGGGATCTTTCATAATTTGAAATCCAATGATCAACACCAGTAATGCCAGCAAGATATGTAAAGGCAATCGGCATTTCAAACAACACCAGATATAGAGCGTATATAATTTTTCTCATGATTATTCTCCTTTCATTTTATGTCCTTAATTATTTCTATATTCAGCGGTAGAATTTCAGAAGGGCTTAAGGAAAATGGTTGATGATGATGCATTATATAAGCGACAAGAAATCAACTGTTGTAGAAAGATTCTACATCAACTCCAGATCGTTCCATTCCCAGAAATGAAAACCCTTTATTGTTTTCCCATGGGATTATTTTTCTAACTATATATTTAGGGATTAATTATAAACATCGTTTGCCGTTGAAAATATTGTTCCACAGTCGTTGTACGTGCGGACGACTTAAATCTTTGACGTTGCCCTAATTGTTTTATCCAATTTTGTCTTCGCTTCTGCAGCGGACAGAGTCAGTTGAGTTTAGCTGATTGCTGCTGTTTGGCACTTGCTGACGGATTATTTATTCGCAGCCCATTTTTGAAGAAAGACAGAATTGGTTATGATGGTCAAGGGGATTTTGCCGCGGTTTGCGAGCTGACACAGGAACTGACTTGGTACTCGTGAAAATATTTCATTGAAATATTTCATGACTTGTCAGTACTGCCCCTGGCCATCATTTTTTACCGCAACTCAAGCTCAAGAAAAGTCCTTATTTAATTCCTTCCAAACATTTCTCGCCGGTTCATAAATCGTTTCTTCATTTTTATTTTCCCCATATAGAAATTAAGAAAATGAGCTTTCTTTGATCTTTTTTTATTCACTGATTGATTTATTCAAAATGATTTTGTATTAATTATTCGGCAATATAATATTTCGGCAAGGCAACGTGAACGATCTTACAAAAAATGAAATTCTGGAAAAGCTGCTGAAGTTAATGCAGACGGACAGGGACATGAATTTTCTGTTGTCACTGGATGAGAATGACCTGACGACGCTGCTGGTTGTTCTCAGGGAACGTATTGAAAACAAGAAGTAGCATTGCATATTAATTAAGGGAGAACTATGCCTGACTATAGGGTCAAAATTAGCGAGACGCAAGATGAGGAGAGGGAATATCATCATTATTTAGTAACTGCCAAAGATGAAGAAGAAGCAAAAATGTTCACCATGAGGTTTATGAAGCGCTTCATTGACGATGATAATGATCCGGATATAATAGAAAATGGATATACTTTCTACAATAAAGAAGTGATTGTTCGACTTGAGTCAATAAAAGAGACAACGAAGGAGAAGTTCAAAGAATTTCTACTGAAGATTCATACTATAAATATGACCTGAACCAAATGTGAATACTTCATGATGCAGAACCAATTTTAGTTTGTTGGCATTATCAGTCAAAGGCAAATCAGATCACTTTGATTTTATCTAGGCAACCTTAACCTGACCATTCATGAGCATGGAAGCAGCCTGTCGCGGAGTTCTGCTAACTTCTGACAATTGGTTAATCTCTCGTTGTCTTTCTATTACAAACAAAATGACTTCATCTGGCCATATTTACTCAATCAAAAAGAGGTTTGACCAGAAAAATCAAACCCCTTTTAATTAAGATTTTATGTTTTCCTCAAGATCAGAAAGTTATTCTTCTTTTCAGGAAAAACTTGTAAATTAATATTACATTGATGAGATTAAGACTATCAATTTTTATTTATGGAGATAATTTCTTTTTCCACCCATAGCGGCGACATTTCCTTAGCCTCGTCATAGGGAATTCCCCCGTTAATTATCATTGCCTTGAAATCGTCGAACATGTAAATTCCCAGAAATAGATGAACAAACAAGAATAATGTTAAAATCAAAGCAAAGAAAGTATGCAGTGAACCAAGAAGAGCCACGGAACCTCTGGGCATAAGGTGGGGGAAACCCCATAGTGCCCATCCACTGAGAATCAGAACAGTCCCTCCGATTAAGACACAGGCGCCGAAAAGCTTTTGCCCCGAATTATATTTTCCCATTGGCGGAACAGGGATTTTCTTTCCTAAAAGAATTTTCTGCGGATAGCCACCCAGTACCATGAACCACTTGATATCATTTATAGAGATGGTGAAGGTTCTCTTAACGAATAAAACCACACGTTCAAAAGCCATCAGAAAGAAAGCGACGGCATCCAGTGTCAGAAAAACACCGGCGACGACATGGATATGCATTGTCAGATTCATCGCGCTTTCACTTAAAGGTTTAAAATACAAAATGACCCCGGTGGCAGCCAGGGGTAAAAAACTGAGAATCAACAGGTAATGAAATATTCTTACACTCAAGGGATGTTTTAAGATCATTTTTTCAGTATGCATAAGCCAGCCTCCTCCTAGGAAATAAGCTTCGTTCGATTAATATATTTTGTGTGCAGTAATTCTTCAGACAGGTGTCCGAGCGGTTCACCTCCGAATTCCTTATAATAACGCGCAACGGATTTATTGGCATGGCTGACACGAATGGCGCATTTCTCATCATCCAGATACAAGCCCTTTGTCCGCGCCTTAATATAATTATTGTTCGATGACGTTATTTCATACATCCATACGGCAGGCAGGGCAAGAAAAGCAACTATAATGCCACCGATAGAGATAAATTCTCTGCGGGTGACATGCAGGGGGTTTTCCGTATATTGATAACTTTGTTTTTCCATTTACTTAGCTCCTTTTATTTTTTGTGAAACTCCAATTCCGAAAGCAAATAATCTAAATGTCCCTATAAATTTAACTGAATTGGCAAGTTGAACCATCCCGCAAAGCGGAGGGCGGTCTGCCCATGACTATGTCCAAGCGAACCATGGCTTAATTGCGCCTAGCCATGAAGATCCGCTTTTGTTAATAGGTTGTCCGCCACCGTTAATGCATCCGCCCGGACAATTCATTACTTCAATGAAATGATAGGGTGATCTGCCCGCGAGCACCTCGTCAATAACCGGTTTGATGTTTTCGGATATATTGTGCACTACAGCAAGGTTTATGGTCACTTCCTTATTGTATTTGATATCTTTGATTGTAACGGACGCGCTTTTGACGCCTTTTAGACCACGCACTTTTTTAAATTCAAGCGGTTTGAGTTCACTGCCAGTAATCACGGCGTAAGCTGTGCGAACAGCCGCTTCCATCACACCTCCCGTATTACCGAAAATCGTGCCTGCACCCGTGTAGTCGGCCAGCAATGATCCGCCATCACTTTCTTTTTCTTTAGCCAGATCAATCTTAAGTTTTTTAAATAAACGGGAAAGATCGCGGGTGGTCAAAACGGTATCAACATCCGGATAGACCGCAGCGGAAGTCGATTTATTATTTTTGTTGTTGTATTCATAGGCGCTGTTGAATTCCGGGCGTGATGCTTCCAGTTTTTTTGCCGTGCACGGCATGATGCCGACAGTATAAATCTTTTCGGCAGGCTTACCCCAGACTTTTGTCCCGTAGGTTTTGGCTACCGCACCGGCCATCTGCTGGGGCGACTTGGCTGAAGAAAGATTGGGAATCAATGTCGGATATTTTGTTTCTACAAACCTGACCCAGGCGGGGCAGCAGGATGTAAATTGAGGCAGCGGTCCTATATTCTCGCCTGTCTCACCGAATACAGCGTGGCGTGCACGGACAATAAATTCCGTACCTTCTTCCATAATAGTCAAATCGGCGGTAAAGTTGTTATCCAGAATTTCAAAACCGGCTTTCTTCATTGAGCCGTAAAGTTTTCCGGTAACCAGACTACCTACGGTTAAACCGAAATCTTCGCCGATAGCCACACGCACAGCAGGCGCAATAATACCGACCACCGTGATATTGGAATCTTTGAGTTTGCTGATTACTTTGTCTACAGTATCCGATGTCTCGTAAGGCGCGCCAAATGGACAGTTAATTAGACATTGACCGCAACTCAAACAAATATCAACATTAATGCTGTGTGTCGAACCGAACATGCCTTGAATAGCACCGGTCGGACAGTGGCGCTTACAGGCGTCGCATCCCTTGCAAACGGACGCTTTGATGGCGATAACGCCGGGGATTTCCCCTGTTTGATATGTTTTCGCAACTGAATTCATTTTCATAATCCTTTCGTTTATTAACTAAGCTCATTGATCAAAATGAGCATTTAGTGCATGTTCATTACAGGAAATGATAAAATCTTTGTCTGTTTTTGCCTCTTCTCTTTTTTCATTTTTCAATAAATCTTCTATTGCATAGTTAATCAATTTATTCCGGCTTAGCCCTGCTTCTGGTTGCCAGATCGTATAGTGACAGCAATAATTCCGCCGGTATGAGAATACTTATATTTGAACTGCTTAAATTATATACTTTTCTTGTTTTAATCATAATTAGTGCCTCTTAAATGTGTTTCACTTGGAACAAGTGAATATCATCTGTGTGACACAATTATTAATTACGTGCCACATTATCATTGTTGTGTCAAGTAAAATTATGTAATTCGCTCCACACTGAAGAATAAAGAAAGTAACTCGATAAATTTTATCTTATAACCCTCCATAGAAATATTCCTTGACTTCCATCGTGCTATAAATTATGTATTCGTGGCATTATAATATTACGTTTCTTATTTACATAACACTATTGGCCATGCATCACAGAATGAAGCGATTACATTTTGAAGCTATTGGCAGGGAAAACGAAATAGGTGCATCAGTTATCGAGGATCTTGCACCATGAGTTTTCATGATAATACCAGTTGGCTTTGATTTAAACGCAATTGACGCGTCTTGTAGTGACGTTCTATTTATCAATGCGAAGGGGAGCGGCAAATCCACCCTCGCGCTGATTTTTAGGGATTTGCGGCCCAGGGGGGCTCTTTTGCCAACTTCCCCCAGAATGCGACGGAGGAAGCCCTTCTGGGCGGCATAGACTTGGACGATATGCTCAAGAATGAACGAAATATGATATGCGCCTGATTTTTTGCGAATTACCATCTGCGGATTATCTTAAAATATTCGTGCTACAAAAGCTGATGGAGGAAATATTATGACCAGTCTGGTTCGCTTTAGCATATCGTTGGATAATGATCTTTTAAAAAAATTTGACCATCATATAAAACATCACAAATGCACAAATCGCTCTGAAGCTTTCCGAGATTTAATCCGGGAAGAATTGATAAAGTCTGAAGCTGTCCGAGATTTAATCCGGCAAGAATTGGTCAAAAAGGAATGCACGGAAAACAAGGAAATAACTGGCGCGATCACTTTGGTTTATGATCATCATACAAGGGAATTGGTTAACAAAGTTTTAGACATTCAGCACGATCATCATAACTGCATTCTCTCCACGCAGCATATTCATCTCGACCATCATAATTGTTTTGAAATTATTGTGATCAAAGGGAAATTGACGGAAATAGAGACGCTCTTTATGAAGTTAAAATCACTTAAGAGCGTAAAACATACAGGTTTTTTGATGGCTACCAAAGGAAGTGATTTGCCTTAAGAAGACTTCTGCTAATGATATTGCCAAATAATCAGGTAAAGAAAATTGTCTGACCACATATGGGAAAACGAAACATTAATGATACTGCCTAAAAATTGACTCTTAACTGTCTATGATTTAAAAATGCATCCAACACAAAATGTTTATATTTAAAGGAGCATCATTTAATGAAAAAAAAAGATTTACTGAAGAAGAAAATTGAACATATTGATATTAAAAAGATTAATAGCACGGACATAGTCAATGCTATGAGCAAAATGTCTTTTACCGCGCGTGATTTGGCAAAAGCAGCCGATCTTTACAATCGTATGCTTAAGGAAAAATACTGCGCGATTATCCTGACTCTGGCCGGTTCCACTTCTGCTGCAGGGTGCATGCAGGTTTACGTTGACCTGATAAAAAAAAACATGATCGACGTCATAGTGGCCACCGGAGCTTCAATTGTCGACATGGATTATTTTGAAGCTCTGGGGTTCAGGCATTATCAGGGAACGCCTTTCGTTGACGATAAATTATTGCGCAAACTTTATATAGACAGAATTTACGATACCTACATTGACGAGGAACAGCTTCAATTCTGCGACCGTTCGATTAAAAAAATAGCAGACTCACTTAAGCCACGCCCATATTCTTCACGGGAGTTCATCGGAGAAATGGGTAAATATTTACAGAAACACGCCAGTAAAAAACTTTCCCTTGTTCAGACCGCTTACGAAAATGATGTCCCCATTTTTTGCCCTGCTTTTTCGGACAGTTCGGCAGGATTCGGCCTTGTGCTCCATCAACATGAACGGCCCGAAAATCATGTTTCCATTGACTCTGTAAAAGATTTTCATGAATTAACCATGGTTAAAATCAAAGCCGGAACCACCGGTTTGTTAATGATCGGCGGAGGCGTCCCGAAGAATTTTGCCCAGGATACTGTTGTCTGTGCCGAAATGCTGGGCCAAGATGTGCCCATGCACAAGTACGCCGTCCAGATAACAGTGGCCGATGTGCGTGACGGCGCCTGTTCCAGCTCGACTCTCAAAGAAGCCAATTCGTGGGGCAAAGTGGATTCATCGTTTGAACAAATGGTCTATGCTGAAGCTACCATAGCACTGCCGCTTCTGGCCAGTTATGCGTATAATCAAGGAAGCTGGAAAAAACGCAAGAAATGGCGTCTCTCAAAAATGTTTCCAACAAGAAAATAAAACTTTTGAACAAGCAGGACTGATCCCGAAAGAACTGGTAAAAAAGGAATGGACGGAAAACAAAGATGTCGGTAAGGCTATTTTCATTTTCTTTTGGAACAGAATAATGTCATGTATGTTTCGATCGAAAATAATCAAAATATTGAGGTCAAATTGAAATGACTACTATTTGGAGTAATAAAAGACTGAGAGAGTTTGTGCAAGAAACGCTTGGCTGTATGTGTCCAGAAAAGGTGTTTGAGAAGATTAATATAAGCAGTCGTTTGGTAGAAGGTTATTCAAATGAAATAACCAGAATTGTTGTTGGGAATACATTACTGATATATGTCATCCGCCCAGAGTCGGACAACAATTTATTTGACAGTGTTGAATTGATTGGTCTGGTTGGAAAAAATGACAGAGACCTAAATAACTACAATCGCTTCCGTCTTGTGGTATCAATTGTCGAAGACTTTGCACACAACGATACTATCTCAGAACGGTTTTCAAGTATTTTTGCCACGGACGAGAAAATGCATATTCACTTTGTTCGTAAAGAACTGTTAGAAGGACTTTAATTACAAAATAAATACATGCGCACATACAGAAACAAACGTCACTTGTTGAATAAAAAACGGATGAATAAAAAAAGTAACTCGATATTTGTTTGTTAGTTGCAGCTTCTCAGTCGTCGTTAATGAAATGAGCCAGATATATTATTGGTTTCGGCTTCTTTGTTATCTTTTTTATGTCGTTAAATATTCCTTGACAATATCGTAATATTATTTATAGATTCATGTTATTGCAGGCTTGCGTTATTACGATTATTATTAACATGGCACCGAACAGAGCAATGAATAACCAGTAATGTATTGAATATAATTGAATATTTGTTAAAGATAGAACGAGACATTCATGAACAATGCAAACTTTCCTTCCTATTATTCATCTGTTATGAATGAAAGGTATATTGGAATATTTATCTCATTGACGATTCATATGGGGTTCTTACTCCTTTTTCTGGCGGTGCCGGCAGCGAAAATAATTCCGCATCTGCAAACAATTCAGATTAGTTTCGATAATGAACCTGGATTATCAATAGAGAGTCAAAAGTTGAGTGCGGCTAAACCAGTTGAACCTAAAAAAATAGTCGCTAAAGATAATTTTCAGGCAATGGCGGTACAACCGGCACACAAAGAGGCACCGCAAAAAGCCACTGTTATAATGAACAGCCCAGTAATCATTGCCGAGAAAACAGTGCAGGACAATAAGCCTGTCGCGATACAAAGTCAAAACGCGGCAGTCATTCCTGCAAAAAGCATCGAAAATCAAGGCGTTTCTCAAGCAAACGTGCTTGGCACCCCAAAAGGAAATGTTCAACAAGGCATTGTTGAATTCAAATTCGGCGATGCCGGATCACCAGCCTTTATCCATCAGGAAATACCTGTTTATCCGTTATTGGCCAGAAGACTGGGAAAAGAAGGAAAAGTGATGCTCAAATTATTAATAGATGCGAATGGGAAGCTGCATAACATTGAGGTAGTTGAACCTGCAGGGTTTGGCTTCACGGAAGCGGCAATAGAAGCAGTCAAAAAATCAACCTATGCGCCGGGTTATCGCAATGGCGAGAAAGTATCGACCAGAGCCCTCCTGCCTGTGCGCTTTCAACTACAATAAGGAAAATCTGGAAATGGCTCAACTCGAAAACATTATAAATTATGGAATTATTGGACTTTTGATTCTAATGAGCATCATTGCCGTTGCCATTGCTGTTGAAAGATTCCTCACCTATCAAAAGATTCAAATCAAAGATTATTCGGATAAAAAAGAATTGGAGTTGGAATTAACCAAAAAGCTTCACCTGATTGCAACCATAGGCAGCAATGCCCCTTATATCGGGCTGCTTGGTACGGTATTGGGCATTATGCTTACCTTTTATACCATGGGGCGTGAAGGATTAATGGATACAAGCAAGATCATGATCGGGCTGGCGCTGGCCTTAAAAGCAACAGCCATCGGCCTGATTGTAGCCATACCATCCATTGTCTTTTATAATCTGCTGCTGCGTAAAGCAAAGGTCATCCTCATGCGTTGGGAAATAAGCAATGGAAGAAAATGAATTCAATTACATAAACGTTATTCCTCTTGTGGATGTGATGCTGGTTCTTCTAACTATTGTGCTCACGACATCCACTTTTATCGCGACGGGTGCCATTTCCGTGTCCCTGCCTCAAGCGGCACCGGCACAAGCCCAGGCAACACAAAATCAGATCATCTCCATTGATCCTCAGGGTATAATTTATTTTTCAGCCAGGGTAGTGTCTCTGGAGGAACTAGGTAAGTTGATTAAAGATATTGACCGGGAAACCCCGATGATTATCCGGGCAGATCGCTCGGTCAGGCTTCAGGTATTTGTGGATGTACTGGATCTTTTGAACAGCGGCGGGTTTAAAAAAGTGGCTATACAAACACAACGAAAGGATTAGTTAAGGGAACATAAAAAAATAGAGAGGCAGGGTATTACCTTTGGCGAGTATCCCCTGCCTCAAAAGAAGAGTGACAATACAACTCACATCACCCATCCACTGTAGTTTATATCATAAAGGAGGTGTGATGTAAACAACAGGAGGAAGACGAATGCGGAAAAGGTATTTAATTGTATTATTTTTCATTGTATTTTCTTTGACATCTTTTGCGGAAGAAAAAGGCACAATCAACACGGAAGATAAGAATGTAATAAAAGTCGAAGAAAAAAGCGCCACCGATGCTAAAGAAAAGATTGTGACAAAAACGGAGGAAAAAAGTCCGGCTAAAACTGAAGAGAAGGATGTGACAAACTTGAAAGAAATTGTCGTCACCGCAACAAGGACGGAAAAAGACGTGGAGGCGGCGCCGGGAAAAGTGAAGGTAGTGACGGAAAAGGAAATGGAGACAAGGAGTATTAAAACAGTTGACGAAGCTTTAGATACACTTCCTGGTGTGTATAACAAGCGGCAGTCCCTTTCGGATACTCAAGCATCGATTATACTGAACGGTATTCCCGATCAGAAGAGGACATTGATCTTAAAGGATGGCGTAACGCTGAACAATGGTTATGACGGCTCGGTCAGCTTCACGGGATTATCGACGGAAAACATCGAAAAAATCGAAGTCGTTCAAGGTCCCTTTTCCAGTCTATACGGCGGCAATGCCATGGGCGGCGTAGTAAATATCATTACTAAGATGCCGGAAAAGAGAGAATTCACTTTAGAAAGCGGTTATGGTTCAAGCTGGAACAGAGGACAAAGCTTGGATGACCTTCAAAAATATTATGTGTCTTATGGCGATAAACTTTTCAATAAATTCAGTCTTCTTTTTGACTATGGGTATAAATCGACAAACGGCTTTCCGAAATACCTTAATATTCAGTCAAAGGAACCAACTGCTGGTATCACAGGCTGGTCATATACCACGGATACTACAGGAGCCCCAAGATATCTGATTGGAGATAAGGGAGACAATACCTGGTGGGACGACAACGTCGGGCTCAAAGCGCAGTATGATTTTTCCAACGTATCGAAAATAAACGTATCATTTGCAAGAGTCCGCTATAAATATAATTACGATGATCCCCATACTTACTTACAGGATGCATCGGGAAATCCCGTCTATTCCTATACGGGTGTTAAGGAAGGCACCTTCGTTTCTTATACGGGGTCTGGCGCAAAAGAAGTGAATCAATACAACGTGAATTTTGAAACCGAGATCGGAATTGCAAAGACAAAACTCTCTTTCGGTCTCAATGATGAAGTTAAAAACTGGTATACTCAAGCAGGAACATTAATAGCTGGAGGTCCCGGCGGCACAGTTTCCAGCACCCCTAACCAAAATTATAATACTGACCTTCAAGTCACACTGCCTATTTTTACCAGAAATATCCTTACCCTTGGAGGGTCATTCAAAGCAGCCGAAGCAAACACGGAAAAATCAAACCTGAGCCAGTGGGGAGATGAGACCTCCACAACTACACTTACAAATAATTACGGCGGCAAAAGCAGGACATACGCCGTCTTTGCCCAGGATGAGATATTGATTCTTAACAATCTTACCGCCTACGTCGGTTTCAGGGAGGACTGGTGGGAATCATACGATGGTTATGCCGATCAGTTCGGCACAGGGGCTTTTGCGAAGACATATGACTCCAGAAGCGATTCCTCATTCAATCCTAAACTCGCGGTTGTGTATCAGCCTTTTGACAATACTACATTAAGAGCTTCTGCGGGGCAATCATTCAGAGGACCTACGGTTTTGGAACTTTTCACCACGTATGTGTTGAGCAGCGGAACCTATAATGGCAATCCTGATTTGAAACCTGAAACAGTGCAGTCATGGGATGCGGGAATTACCCAGGGACTATGGAAAGGTGCAAAATTTAATGTCACGTATTTTGAAAACTATATGAAAGACCTTATCTATAACACAACAATTTCCACAGGACAGTATCAATACATGAATGCGGGAAAAGCTGAAAGCAAAGGAGTAACACTGGAACTTGAGCAACGCTTTGATAAATATGTAAGGCTATTTGCAAACTATACATACACGGACGCCAGGATAAAAGAAAACAGTGCAAATCCGGCGTCGGTGGATAAACGAATAACCTTTATGCCGGATACAATGATTAATGCTGGAGCGGAGTGCGAAGTAGGACCGATTTCCGCTTCTCTTACAGGCAGATACGTGGGCAAACGTTACGGGACAGACGCCAACACGGACACAGTGAATAATGTATTTGGATCCTATGATCCTTTTTTAACAGCAGACGCAAAGGTCTCATATAAGGTTACCAAATTTGCCACAGTGTCTTTTTCCGTCGATAATATTAATAACGAATCGTATTTTTCATACTACGTAGCGCCCGGCAGATCATGGTTTGGCCAACTGGAAATTAAATTTTGAGAAACGAATATAAAAGATTGAAGAAAACGGAAGATAGAAAGCAGCCCCTGCAATGTGCTGATAGAAAATTGCAGGGGCTGAAAATAATCGAGTTTATGGTCATGGCCCTGTTCTTTATTTCCATGTCGCTACAGGCATCTGCCGAAACTCTTACCTATAAAGACAAACTTGGCAGAACGGTGAACATTCCGGTGCCGGTAAAGCGGGCAGTTTTTTTTCAGACGTATGAATTGATTCCCGCACTCGGAATCTGGGATAATGTTGTAGGCATCGGAAGATACGCTTACAATAATGATCTCATGAAGGCTGTCAAGCCGGATATTGAAAAAACAATTCCCTCGGCAGGAAGCGGCACTGACATTAATATGGAAGCACTCCTGCGGTTGCAGCCTGATCTGGTCATCACATGGACATACAATCCTGAGAATGTCCGTTTTATGGAAGAAAGGGGCATCAGAGTCGTCAGCATTTATCCGGAAAGCCTTCCCGAGTTGAACGAGACGATGATCTTTCAGGGAAAAGTCTTTGGCAAGGAAAAGAAAGCCCGACAGATTATAGCCTCGATGGAGGCCATTTTCAGCGACATTAAAAAAAGAGTTGCCCCGATGCCTGCCGCCAAAAAGCAAAAAGTGCTCTGGGTTGGCTCGCGGCCCAATGCCGTCGCCTGCCGTATCGGTGTCAATAATGACATCATCACTATGATTGGGGGTGTTAATCCGGCAGCAATCATTGATCAACGCAATGCCGATGTTCCCGTCGAACGTATCATTGCCTGGAATCCCGATGTAATCTTTATCTGGGGAAATGCCACTTATAACTCAAAAGATATCCTGAATAATCCACAGTGGCAGGCCATTAAAGCGGTTAGAAGCGGCAGGGTTTATAAGGCGCCGGAATGGTCCACTTGGTCTCCTCGGCTGGCACCTATTGCTCTCTGGATGGCGATGAAAACCTATCCCGCACAGTTTAGTGATATAAATTATTTTGCCCGGGCAAATCAGTTTTATAAAAAAATATTTGGCATAAGTTATGACAAGGTGAACAAGATTGAAAATTAAATCGCCGCTTTATTTTATAATTTTAATGTCTCCTTTTCTTTTGGCCGGGCTGGCGCTGTTTCTCGGCTACTATGATGTATCGCCGGTCATGGTTCTGAAGATTATCGCCGGGGCGATTTCACCGTTTTCACCTAATCTACCCGATATGCCGGAGCGTTCAATCATCATGGATATCCGGTTGCCGCGCGTGATCCTAGCAGGTCTTGTTGGTGTTGCCTTGTCGGTGTCCGGTGTTACCCTTCAGGGTATTTTCCGCAACCCATTAGTCGATCCCTTCATTCTCGGCATTTCCGCTGGCGCTGCATTTGGCTGTGCTCTTTCTGTTGGTTTTTTATCGGCAATACCCATTCAGATATTAGCTTTCCTGTTTGGTGTAGTTGCTGTCTTTCTTGCCTATGTCATTGCAAAAACGCAGGGAGAGATATCGCGATTACCTTTAATATTGTCCGGCGTTATTATATCCGCTTTTTTCACCGCTCTTGTTTCCATAGTGAAGTTTCTGGTTGATCCTCATAAACTCCAGAACATCGTCTATTGGCTTATGGGAAGTTTTGCTCTGGCTGACTGGCATCAGGTACGCATTGCCGGCTTTGGTATTGCCATTGGTCTTATTCCTATCTTCTTCATGCGCTGGCGGCTCAACGTCATGAGTATGGGCGAAGATGAAGCCAGAACTCTTGGCGTTCATGTAACGAGAGAGAGAATCATCTTCATTGCAGCCTCTACGCTGATGGTGAGCATTGCCGTGTCTGTCAGCGGAATTATCGGCTGGGTCGGTCTCATGGTTCCTCATCTGATACGAATGCTGTGCGGCCCTGACCATAAAAGCCTTGTTCCTCTGAGTATCGCGGGCGGGGCCTCGTTTATGATCTTCGCCGATACTCTGGCCAGAAATCTGACCTCATTCGATATTCCCGTTGGCATTATAACCGCCATCATCGGCGCTCCCTTCTTCGTCTATCTAATGAAGCGTGGCGGCAAAGAAAGTTGGGGGCGCTAAATATGCTAGTTACAAAAGATCTATATTTTCGGCATTTGCACGGCAAAGCAGACATACTGAAAGGTGTTAGCTTTAGTATTGCGGAAGGTCTTATGACAACTCTGCTGGGACCCAATGGTTCAGGCAAGACGACTTTGTTCAAATGTCTCTCCGGCCTGTGGCATCCCCGGCAAGGTTCCATTCTATTCGGTGATCAGGATTTGATGAAACTTTCCTATGGAAGAAGGGCCGGTATCATTGCTATTGTGCCTCAGGATCATGAACCACCGTTTCCTTATACTGTGGCAGATGTCGTACTAATGGGCAGGGTGTCTCATGTCTCCCTTTTTTCTGTGCCGTCAAAAGATGATTATCTTGCGGCCGCAGAAGCCATTGAGAAAGTCGGCATTGCTCATTTGCGGGAACGGTCCTATACCAAAATCAGTGGTGGAGAGCGGCAACTGGTACTTGTTGCCCGTGCCATCGCCCAGGATGCGCCAATTTTAATTCTTGATGAACCGACATCGCATCTGGATTTCAGAAATCAGATCTTGATTTTGAGTAAGGTGAGAGAAATTGTCCGTAAAAAGGGATTGACTGTTCTCATGACACTGCATGATCCGAATCTGGCCATGCAGTTTTCCGATCACGTTGTCATGATCGAAACTGGACGGATCATCGCTCAAGGCGCACCCTGTGACGTTTTGACACAAGAGAACATTCGGCAAATTTACGACATCGATGTAAAGGTCATCAGCCATAACGGAACAAACATTATTTATCCGCAGGTGAACCCGTGATTGAAATTACAAACTTAACCAAAACATATCGCAATATACGGGCCGTTGATGATATCAGCTTCACTATTGGCAAGGGTGAGGTTTTCGGCCTTCTGGGACCGAACGGTGCGGGAAAAACAACTACCATCAAAGTGCTCACTACCCTCAGTAAGCCGGATGCAGGATTTTGTACAATCAGCAGGTTTGATGTCGTCACCGAGCGGGAATCGATTAAAAAGTTGATTGGTGTTGTCCCGCAGGAAAACAACCTTGATCGAGAGCTGACAGCTCATGAAAACCTTCACATATACGGACTGCTCCATCATGTTGTGGATCGGGAAAGAAAAATCAGCGACAACCTCCGGATGGTTGATCTTTGGGACAGAAAAGATACGGTTGTATCAGGGTTTTCCGGTGGTATGCAGCGGCGGCTGCTTCTGGCCAGAGCGCTTTTGTCGCAGCCGGAAGTGCTCTTCCTCGATGAACCGTCCATTGGTCTGGACCCACAAATTAGAAGACACATGTGGGATGTAATCAGAAAAACCGGTATTGACGGCAGGACTGTTGTCATCACAACCCATTACATTGAAGAGGCCGAGGCTTTATGCCACCGGGTCGGAATACTGAACAAGGGAAAACTTATTGCACTGGACACGCCGGGAAACCTTAAAAACCGTATTGGCGAATATATCGTGGAATTCATTGATGAAGAAGGAAAGCTTGTCCAGAATATCTGCCGCGACCGTGATGCGGCTCACGACAAGGCTCGAAGCTTTAGCGGTAGCGTCACGGTTCGTAAAACTAATCTGGAAGATGTTTTCATTAATCTTACAGGAGAACGCATCTAATGCTCACTACCGATTGGTATCCCGTTTTCTTAAAAGAGATTCTCCATTTCCGCCGCAAACTGCTCAAGTTGGGCTATATTTTTTCCGCCATGATCGTGCCGATTATCTATCTTGTTGCTTTTGGCTTGGGGCTGGGCAGAAGGGTCAGCATCAGCGGCGTGGATTATTTGAGCTTTCTCATTCCGGGACTTGTTGCCATGAGTTCCATGAACAACTCCTATTCCTGGGTGGCAAGCTCCCTGACGCTTAACCGGCTCTACTTCAAGACCTTCCAGATATTTGTTCAGGCCCCTATCCGCCCGTCAGCAATCATGGCCGGAGAGGTTTTGGCAGGTATGGCCAAAGGGCTCTTTGCCTCATCCCTGATCATTATCGTCGGATTTTTAGCCTCTGCCCATTTTTCTATTTCCTGGATATTTTTAATCACCTTGCTGCTGAATTGCTTTCTTTTTGCCAACCTGGGAGTAATTATCGGAATGCGGGCAAAGTCACATGAAGACACCTCCACCTATTCCAACTTCCTGATTATGCCCATGGCCTTCTTCAGCGGCACTTTTTTCCCCATCGACAAGATACCCGTCTTCTTGAAGACCATTGTCTATATAATGCCTTTGACGCACACCAATATTGTTATCAGGAAAACATCTCTGGATGCAGAGGCTTGGATATCGCTTTGCATCTTACTGATCTATTCCCTGATATTTTTTATTTACGGCTCAAAGTTAATAAGAGAGTACAACGAATGATGAGAGGGAAAAGATTATGAAAATCTTTACAATCATGTGGGCAAGTTACCTGCCGCTTTTGAAAGAGGCAGCGGCAGAACTAAATATTGATCTGATTGCTTATTCAAGCAAGCAACTGAATCTTTGCCCTGAAATAATGACAGATGCTTTGCGGGATATGACAACGGCGGACATGATTCTCCTGTACCGCACTAGTGAAGCTTTCTGGGATGACATCGACGATGAACTGAACCTACTGCAAAAGAGAATCCCTGTTGTCGTCGTGGGCAGTGATCCGTCACTGTGGACGGCCTCTTCCGTCAATCCGGAAATTGTCGCCGCCGTATACAACTATCTGCTGTTCAATGGCCGGGAAAATATCAATCACATGTTGAGGTTTCTCCTGCACAACATCTTTCAGGAACCCGTCCTCTTCAAGAAACCCGAAGCCATTTCCTGGCAGGGAATCCAACATCCCGAAATGAATGGGCTGTTTGACTCGACTGCGGATTATATGGCTGAATACTCAAAGACTCTTTCTTTTCAACCCACAGCTTACGTTGGCATACTCTATTCCCGTTCCAACTGGGCGACAGGCAATCTCGATGTCGAAAAGTTTTTTATATCTACTTTGGAAAAAAGAGGTCTCGGCGTCATTCCCATATTTCTCTATTCCCTGAAGGACAAGAATATCGGGAATCTAAGCGGCGTTGAGGTCATTGAAAAATTTCTGGTTAAAAACGGCACGCCTCTGGTTGACGGCATCGTTAAGCTGACGTCGTTTTTTCTCGAATCGTCACGGGGTGAAATAAAATCCGCCGAGGCATCTGTGGGTGCAACATTGATAAAGCTGCTCAACATTCCTCTTTTCGGCCCGGTCATTTCATATTACAAAAACCACGAGCAATGGCTGGGAGACCCCAGTGGACTGGGGGCGCAGGCTGCGTGGAGCATTGCGATGCCCGAGTTTGAAGGGGTCATCGAACCCATGGTTATCGGAGCAACCCGCGGCATCGACAAGCCCGATGGAGAATCATACGAGCCGATCTCCGAGCGCATCGAACGGCTGACGTCTAAAATTGCCCGCTGGATTAATCTTAAGCAAAAGCCCAATAGCGAAAAGAAAGTTGCCTTTATTCTCCACAACAATCCTTGCGCCTCCGTGGAAGCGACCGTCGGGGCAGGCGCCCATTTGGACACACTCGAAAGTGTCGCCGATATTATGCGGCGCTTATCCAACGAAGGTTATAATGTTACACCTCCAGCTAATGGCAAGGAACTCATCGATAACATTATGGATAAAAAGGCCATTTCGGAATTCCGCTGGACAACGGTCGATGAAATTATGGACAAGGGAGGGATGCTTGATCTAATTGATCCAAATCAATATCGCCTCTGGTTTGATGAGCTGCCGGAGCAGACACGACAACGGATGAGTGATGTCTGGGGTAATCCGCCGGGAGAAGAAAAAGATGGAGTCCCTGCGGCAATGGTATTCGAGGGCAAAATCCTTGTTACGGGTGTGCAATACGGAAATGCCGTTGTCTGCGTTCAGCCTAAGAGAGGCTGTGCCGGGGCTAAGTGCGATGGCCAGGTCTGCAAGATTCTTCACAGCCCTGATGTTCCACCACCCCACCAGTATGTAGCCACCTATCAATGGTTGTCCCGCAAATTTGGTACGGACAGCATCATTCACGTTGGCACTCACGGCAACCTTGAGTTTCTGCCGGGCAAAGCCACAGGCCTGTCTTCAAGCTGCTTCCCGGATATCGGCATTGATACGATGCCGCATCTTTATATTTATAATGCTGATAATCCGCCGGAAGGAACAACCGCCAAACGAAGGAGCAACGCTGTTCTCGTCGATCACATGCAGACCGTTATGATTAAGGGTGAGTTATATGGCGACCTGGAGCAGGTGGAAAGACTTCTTGATGAATACGAGCGCTACAAGGAAGCCGAACCATCCCGCGCCCACACTATTGCCCACATGATCGTGGAGCGGATCAAGGGGCTTAACCTCTTGGACAGCATGGACGAATCGCTGCATGATAATTTCAGTCAAAAGGTTCGGGAAATCCATGATCGCCTGTCCTTGTACAAAAACACCTTCATTCCCAAAGGAATGCACATTTTCGGCAGACTTCCCGAAGGTGAAAAGCTGGCTGATTTCATCTACGCCATCGCCCGCTATGAAAATTCACCCGATTCTCTGCGCGGCGTTCTGAGTGCCGTCATCACCCGACAATCCTCAATGACGGAACAAGCATTAGAAGATGCTGTCGAAAAGATAGCTCGCAATGCTTGCCGCAATTACATTCTCCAGAACATTTCTCTCGATAGCACTATAAGAGAGAAATACAAAATAGAAGTTTCTGAACTGGCAATCCTCAGGGATGTAGAAAAAAAGCTCATCGATTTGCGTGAGCGCGTTGAAGCTTCCGACGAAACGGCAGCTCTTCTCAATGGTTTAAACAGCGGCTATATTGAGCCTGGCCCTTCGGGACTCATCACCCGCGGACGCAGCGATGTTTTGCCATCGGGAAGAAATTTTTACTCTCTCGATCCACAACGCATACCATCGCCTGCAGCGTGGGAAACAGGCAAGATCCTTGCTGACAAGACCATTGAAAAATATCAACAGGAAACGGGCAGACAGCCGGAGAACATCGCTTTTTACTGGCAATGCACGGATATTATGTGGTCGGATGGCGAAGGAATGGCGCAAATGCTGTATCTTCTTGGTGTCAAACCAATTTGGCGCAATAACGGCAGGGTCAAGGGCTTCGATATCATATCTCTTCCCGATTTGGGTAGACCCCGCATTGATATTACTGTCCGGGTTTCGGGAATTACACGAGACAATTTTCCCGGCGCCATTAGTCTTCTTGATGAAGCAGTTCAAGCTGTCGGCGCTCTGAACGAACATGTAGAGATGAACTTTGTAAAGAAGCATATGATGGAAAAGCTCGGCGATAAAGCAAATCCAACTCCTGAAGATTTGCGAAAGGCTTCCTATAGAATCTTTGCCAGTATGCCAGGCACATATCAGGCAGGCACGCAGCTTGCCGTTTATGCCGCCGCCTGGAAGACTCAAAAAGATTTGTCCGATGTGTTTCTATATTGGAACGGCTACGCCTATGGCAAGGGCACATTCGGAGAGCCTGCCCATCAGGGTTTGAAAACCAGCCTGAAAACAGTTGATCTGTCTTTCAATCGTTCTGTAACCGATGAATACGATCTGACCGGTTGCTGCTGTTATTTTGGAACACATGGCGGCATGATCAACGCCGCGCGGGTTATATCCGAACGGGATGATATCTTAAACTATTACGGTGATACACGGGAGCCGGGCAAGGTATCCGTCCGAACCCTGACGGAAGAGATCCGGCGTATAGCTCGCGCAAAAATACTAAATCCCCAATGGATTGAGGGAATGAAGGAGCATGGCTATAAAGGAGCGGGCGAAATCAGCAAGCGGGTTGGCCGTCTTTATGGCTGGCAGGCAACTGCCAAAGCAGTGGACGATGCGGTTTTTGACGATATTACCCGGACATTTATGATGAACGAAGAAAACCGGAAATTCTTTGAAGAAAATAATCCCTGGGCTCTGGAAGAAATGGCGCGGAGACTTATCGAAGCCGCCGAGCGAGACCTTTGGCATCCAGCACCGGATGTCAAAGATGCCTTGAAAGAACTGTATATAGAAATTGAAGGTTGGATCGAGGAAAAAATGGGCGACATGAAAGGTGATTTTCAGGGAGGAAGCATCGATATTATTACGCAGGATGAAGTTGCCAGCTGGAAAAACAAAATGAAGGAGATTTTAGGATGATATTTCCATTTACAGCCATCGTCGGTCAGGAAGAAATGAAGACGGGTTTGATTATCAACGTCATTGACCCATCCATCGGTGGTCTTTTAATCATGGGAGAAAAAGGCACGGCCAAAAGTACGGCCGTGCGCGCTCTGGCGGAACTGCTGCCGGAAACAACAGCGGTAAAAGGCTGTCCGTTTAACTGCGATCCCGAAGGTGTTTTATGTACCGCGTGTTTGACAACCCTTGAAACCGAAGAACATCTGCACCGTGCAAAAAAGAAGATGCGGATGGTCGAACTGCCGCTGGGTATAACGGAGGATCGCCTTGTTGGAACCCTCGACATTGAACATGCTCTCAAAAAAGGGGAAAAGCGTTTCGAACCTGGTCTTCTGGCAGATGCCAACAGAAATTTTCTTTACGTCGATGAAGTGAACCTATTGGAGGATCATATTGTAGATCTTCTCCTTGACTCGGCAGCTATGGGTGTCAACACAGTAGAACGGGAGGGAGTCTCTTTTACTCATCCGGCAAAATTCATCCTCGTCGGCACAATGAATCCTGAGGAGGGCGATTTGAGGCCCCAACTACTTGATCGATTCGGGCTTTGTGTTCATGTCGTATCAATTGCGGATAAAACAATGCGAATGGATATTCTTCGCCGCAAAGCGCTGTTTGATGCTCAACCGGATGATTTTGCAGTTACCTGGATTCAGGAACAAAAAACACTTGCCCAAAAGATTATCCATGCCCAGGCGCGGATAAACGCTATTCCTGTTACCGATGCTATATTGGAAAAGATCGTTTCGATTACCGCGCCGCTGAATTTGGAAGGACATCGGGCAGACATTGTCATTATGAAGGCTGCCCGGGCGCTTGCCGCCTTTCATGGCCAAGATGCCATCACCACCGATAATATTCGTGAAGCGGCACGACTGGCCCTACCTCACAGAATGAAGCGATTACCTTTTGAAGCGATTGGCCGGGAAAACGAAATATTGACATCGGTTCTCGCGGAGCTTGCACCATGAGTTTTCATGATTTTATTGGCCATGATGATGCCAAGTTGGCTTTAATTTTAAACGCAATCGATGCGGCGTGCGGGGGCGTTTTATTTATCGGTGAGAAGGGGAGCGGTAAATCAACTCTCGCACGTATTTTCAGGGATTTGCTGCCCCGGGAAACACCATTTGTCAATTTCCCCCAGAATGCGACGGAAGAAGCACTTCTGGGCGGCATTGATTTGGAAGATACGCTCAAGAATGGCCGGAATGTGATGCGTGCCGGACTTTTCCAACGCGCCGGTGGAGGTGTTATCTATATTGATGACGTCAATCTCCTCTCACCTGAAATCATTGCGTTGCTCCTGAAGATCCACAGCCATAACTATTATATTGCTGACATTGCCGGGTCTGAATCGAAGCATCCGCAGACAGTTACACTTGTGGCCAGTATGAATCCCGAGGAAGGACATCTGTCTTCCCATTTTATGGATCGATTCGGAATGTGTGTCCTCTGGGAAGGATTGAAAGAACCAGCGCAAAAAATAGCAGTGATGAAAAGAGCAATGCATGCAGCCCTTCCCCCGAAACATAATGAAGATGATGACCTGTATCAGATGATTCAGGCAGCGCGGTTGTCCTTAAAAAATATCATCGTGTCACCGCAAATAAAAGATATGATTGCTCAGGCCTGTATTAAAAATGCCGTGGCAGGTCATCGCGGTGATATCTTTCTTTTCTATGCGGCACGGGCCTATGCGGCTTTTTGCAAAGAAATGGAAGTGACTGAAAAACATATCGATCAAGTTTTACCCCTCGTCCTTCTACACAGAAAGCGGGCGCTCCAACAGATGAAAGAAGACGACACGCAAAAACAGCATCATCATGACAAACCGGCGGATGAGAAGAACGGCCCGGAACGTGATCAAGAAAATGGCAGTGATGCGCCTCAGAATCGTGAAGACGTTCAAAATGATACTGGCCGCGAGGATTCGGGCCAAGTCCATGAATGTCCGCGGGAATCCAGTCAGTCGGAAGAAATATTCGATGTGGGCAATGATTTCAAGATTCGGCGTCTGACTTTTCGCAAGGACAGGATCAACCGTATGGCTTCGGGACGGCGGACCAAGACTGGTTCTGTGGGAAAACGAGGCCGTCACATCAAAAGCATTCTGAGTCCCAATGATGATATTGCCATTGATGCCACCATCAGGGCCGCAGCCCCGTTTCAGATGATGCGAGGAAGAAAGGGACTGCTCCTGATCAGCAATGAAGATCTGCGCTTCAGGAAGCGTGAAAAGAAAATGGGTCATCTAGTCATTCTGGTTGTAGACGGATCGGGGTCGATGGGTGCACAAAAAAGAATGGTAGAGACGAAAGGGGCTGTCCAGTCTCTACTGATGGATTGCTATCAAAAGAGAGACAAGGTTTCCCTCATTGTTTTCCGCAAGGACAAGGCCGAGGTCGTCTTGCCACCGACAGCGAGTATTGAGATGGCGTCACGCAGATTAAAAGAAATACCGACGGGCGGTAAAACACCTTTAACGGCAGGTCTCTTTGCCGCTTACAATCTGATCGGTCAGGTCCGTAAGAAATCACAGGAAACAAGATTTTTAGTCGTGCTTGTAACGGACGGTCGGGCCAATAAGAGCCTCTCTGATTCCCCTGTACGCGATGAAATTCCTAAAATGGCAGGATTGCTTTGTGAATTACCGTCGACAGATTATATCATTATCGATACGGAAGATAAGAAAACCTTTATCAAGGCTGATCTGGCACAGGAAATCGCCACCATGCTCGGAGCAGATTACTATCAGATCGATGAGCTTAAAGCGAATTACCTGACCGAAATAGTTCAAAGCAAAAAAGCGACCATGATTTAACATTTTTCCTTATTTAGATTTCAAGTAACAGCTAAAAATGAGTTATTAACAGTCCAATAATAGTAATGACATTTAACTGGGTTACAGAATAATCGTCAACCCATCGAAGGCCGGGGACCAGCCCAACAAGTCTGGATTCCCGACTTTCGCGGATATGACCCATGTTGATACTATTATGAGACCATTAATATTTAAATATTTCTTGACCTTTATATTTTATCTTTAATATATTATTCGTGCTACAAAAAAACGATAGGAGGAAATATTATGACCGATCTGGTGCGTTTTGGCGTATCGTTGGAAGATGATCTTTTAAAAAAATTTGACCGTCATATTAAACAGCATAAGTACACAAATCGTTCGGAAGCCATCCGTGATTTAATCCGGGAAGAACTGGTCAAAAAGGAATGGACGGAAAACAGGGATGTGACCGGTGCGATAACACTGGTTTATGATCACCACACCAGGGAACTGGTCACTAAAGTGCTTGATGTTCAACATGATCATCATGCCTGCATTCTTTCTACACAACATATTCATCTCGACCATCATAATTGTTTTGAAATTATTGTGACCAAGGGCAAATCAAAAGAAATCGAAGATCTCTACCAGAAACTAAAGTCCATCAAGAGCGTGAAGCACGCCGGTTTCCTGATGGCTACTAAAGGAAATGATTTACCCTGATCAAAACTTCAGGAAAATAGCTTTATATCAGCATATAACGATGATGGGACTCATGTCTGCATTCATTTTTGCTGCTCAGATAATTAAATCCCTCCCCCTGTTGAAGGACTGCAAAATATGAAAAACATAGAAATGAAAGTGGAAGATAATATCCTTATAATCAAAGTTGACCTTACGAAAGAGTTTGGTCCATCATCATCAGGAAATAATTTCGTGCTTCTTTAGGCAAACGGATACAAATGCTAAAAATATAGATGACAAATAAATGTTTAAATTCACACCCAAACAGGGTCAATATCTTGCCTTCATATATAACTACACAAAGATAAATAAGCGACCGCCTGCCGAGGCAAACATACGGGAGTATTTTAGAGTCACTTATCCAACAGTCCATCAAATGATTTTAAAACTTGAAGAAAATGGACTGATCAGTTGTATTATTTTTCTGACCGGCAAGACTCAAGGAATGATAATTGATAAGCTTGTAACTAGATCAGCCGGATTATAGGGTTAATGGAAATATACCCACTGTCCGTTGATACTGTCACTATCACTCAGTCTGTAAGCTTTTGAATATTATTTTCTCTTTTTATATAAGTTCCATCCTTCTATAAGCTGTCAACATTCGGATTGAAACTGAGACACTGAACAGAACTTAAACTGAAAGTTAATCATAGCAGACTGTTCAGAAAGTAAAATAATATTTACGTGAGACAGAAGCGGGGCGGAGACCCGCGCTTCTGCCGTAATTAATTTGGCATGGCTGACTCAGGGCATACTCTGGATATTATAATTTTTATCTTAACAAAGATAAGCTAAAGCTGACACAGAAGCTGGGCCACTCGGGCAGACCGGGCTACTAATATTATTTATTTTATAAGAAAATAAATATAAATAATAAAATATATATAATAAAATTTACAGTGGAAGCGGCCCATCAAGCCCGCTCGGCCCTGCTACTGCTGCTATCAGCCCTAGTCGATGCCTGACTCAGCCCTGTCATTTTTACTTGTCATATGTTTTTATAAACTCTTCTAAGTTATCAAATTGTTCAGCTGGTCTATCAGTAATCTCTATCTCCTGATTCTCAGAATCAATCTGATTATAAATATCAGTCGCTACCAGCTTGACAGGATTTCTTTCTATCAAATTAATTTTATTCTCCGTTAAATTATGATTGGTGAACTTGTATTTTCTAATACTGTTTCTGGTTCTATAAGAAAAGTCCATCTCAATGCCCTTCGACTGAAGATACGATGATATTCGTGTCAGTTTATTTTTTAGTGAGTTTACAGACCTTGGCCAGGATTCAGACCTTTTTGTTTTCTCGCTGATCCATTTCTGCGACTCCATAAAATTAAATACATCAGTTGCAGACGTAATCAGTTCATGATGATCGCGCATCATGAACATGATGACAGATGCCACAGGATCACCTTCTACTTGAACATTTCCAACATACTGGATGTTGTTGCTATAGGCGGCCATAAAATCTTCAGCTTGCCAAGGGAGACCATGGCTCGCTGCAATTGAAAATCTTGCAAAGTCAGCCATTCGTGGATATTCGATATTTTTTACAGACTTCTTGTTCCTCAGAGCAGCTGATACGGCGTCACATAAATATCCCATTAATGCCGGTTTCACTAAGTCAAATTCTTGCCAGAATAATTCTTCAGGCAGTCTTTTATTCTCCTTCATTGATTGAAGATTAATGACAACAGCTCTCTGTGCCAGATCACTTTCCGGATGAAGATGATTAATACCTGATAAAATTATTGGTCGCATAATTGGGAATACCATCTCGCCGTCGTCGCTGTAAAGAATTCTGGTTGCAAAAGTTCCTTTAGTTGCTATTGAGCATAAAATTTCTGATATGGAATTTGAATAATTTGTAATATTATCAAAATCCATGATCCAGCTATTGATTGCATATATAGCAATATCTCTTTGATTGTTAGGGATCATTCTGTTGCTTGATTTCGAGGGATCAATCAAACTGCGAATCAATCGCACCAAGGTGCTCTTGCCACTGCCCTGGGCACCATTTAAGATTAAAATCGCATATGGACCTTTGGGTGCAAATGTCGAAGCAAGCCATGATACAAGCATTACAAAATCTTCATCATCCATAATCGGCAAGAATTTTCTTAACTCTAATATTGATTCGTCTTCAACTTTGATAGGAATTGGAAGTTCCGATGTGGACTGTGTTCTAATAAATTTTACGGGTGGGTCAGTGACAATTTGCCAACCAGATGCTGATATTTTTATTGCTCGATATGATTGGTCCCCGATATCGATATAAATATCATCATCTAAACCGGCAATCCTATAGTGGACGAGTTTTATCGTATCATTGCATGTGCATATTGATGACAGGTGATCGACAGCCGTTTCAATTGTGGCCCTAGCTGCTATATTTTTACAAACTTTAATTCGTAAATAACTTTTAAATTCAGTCGAATTAATTTTCATCGTCCTCTTGTATCCATTAATTTCAACTGTGACAAATGGACGATTTAAACCGTCTTTGAAATATTCTCCTTGCTTGAGCGCCGATTGGATTAGTGATTCCAGTTTTGACTTGTCATCAGTAACCATGGTTGATGTTTTAACTGAAGAAGGACTCAAAGTTGCTGACAAATTACTAGTTATATTATTATTTTTCGTTTTGTCTATTTTCTTGTTCTTCGTTTTAAAATGCGGGTGTTTTGACATAATATGACCTCATTGCTTTGATTAAGTTTTTTATTGATGATTCGAGCATTAAATTAAGGGCAACCGGAAGCATTGACTGTGACGTTCAATCCGAGCCGCTGCCGTAGCATCTGGGCCGGCACAGCCGCCGCGCTGCCCTTATTAAAATTTGAATGATGAGCTTATGATGGCAAGATAATTCTATTGATAAAAATATAAATGTTTCAATATCATTTATAATATTAATTGCCATCAGTATAAAAAAGATAGATAATAAAATATAGGTGGAAATAATGTACAGATTAAGTTGCTTTTTAAATCACCTTCTTTCAATATGAATAATTTTTATCTTGCATGATTCGCATCAAGCATCTGCGATAAATTTTCAACTACTTTGTCATCATCAATATTTTCTTTCATGAGCTCTATTATTTTTAAGCACCGAAATATTTCTGCCACTTCTTTTTCTCTATTGCCATAGCTTCTATCAATAACAGACAAAAGATATTCATTGAGACTTGTTGCAGTATCGGCGTTTTCATAAAATTTATTCATTGCCTCATTAATTACGTACCAGTTATGGTTGTACAGCATTATTTTTTTATAACTTTCATGTTCAACCTTTAAGTCGTTGATACTTTCAAACTGCGTACAACTCGGGCAGTCACATTTCATAAATTCAAATTTGTCCAGATCAGCCTCATCACCAATTGTAGTTGACCTTAGATCCAGTGGATATACGTACAATAACTTGCGCGAATAATACGCCCAAGATGTTGCGTCGACACTGACATAATTGAAAAAGTTTTTTGCGAAATAGGAAAGAATGGCAAGATACGCAAATTTTGTTGATCCCAAAAGATGAATATCCGGCAATTTATTCTCTCTGAATTTTCTGTAGATATGAAACAAGAAAAGCGTCAAGCTTGTCGGTGTGTGTACCCGTTTTGGAATTGAAATTCCATCGTAATTAATACTTTCAAGATTTTTTAAATAGTCAGACATTTGAGAGAGATTGTAGCATTGCAAAGCAATGTAAAATTTTGCATCCTCACCTGTTTCTTTGATATATTTATCGACATAGAAAGCAGTTTCTTTGGTACATTTTACATTAAAGCCCACGGTCAGCATATAATTCAACTCTTGTCGTCTGACATCGACACATTTTACTACCGGATAGTCAAGCGCAACAATTACGGATGGAAATAATTTTTTTGCAACTTCATAAATACATTTGGGGGTTATATTAAGGTGCCCATTTATGTAAAGCGGTTTGTCTCTATCAAAATAAATTTCTTCACCAGCTTCGACCGCTTTGAAGATTTCATAACCGCCGCTGTCTAAATAAAAATATTTTGCCTTACTTTCAGCCGCTAAAGTTATTGCATCCTGAATACTTTTCTCGCTTCTTCCTACTCCTGGAACATTCAACAGTAAAGCATCCGTCGCATAAGTTATCGGAATATTCGACAGAGTAAGACTGGAAGGAACATTTACAAATTCTCCCATTCAATCCTCCTTTTATATTGACCCAACGATTAATAATAATTCATTTAGAATTTCAGAAAATCTATTTTTCTTTTCAAGAATGTCTTCATTTTCAGCAGCTAATTTCCATAATTCTACTGCAAGATTTTGTATCTTTTCTTCGGAAGAATTTACTGCCAGAGTTAAAGTTTCCTTTCCCGGTTCTTCCAGTATAGGTAATACAGGAGGTGGACTAGTTATGACAGGTTCTTTTATATTAAGTATATTTTCTTTAATATCATTAATTGCTGAGGTTATACTTTTGATCTCTTCTTGCTGCTTGTTTGAAAATTCTTCAATGGGAAGATTATGACGATACTTTTCATATGCATCCAAAACTGCATCAGATATTTTCTTTTGAATTGAATCATAGTCTGAATCTTCAGATTCGTAATCAATAATAGCCCTATTCTTTTTGGGTCTGATAATTTCAAAAAAATCTTTATTAGGAAAAGGATAGTCTTCTTCAGCGGGTTGCCTCTGATATTCGGTTAGGGTATTGATCACGTGATCATTGACGTACTTAATATCTGACAAATATTTGCCAATGGTTTCCAGACTGAGTTTTGTATCAGCAGCCAATGTAGTGTTAAGTTTCGAACTGCTCTCTATATTTTTTCGTGCACCACCTACACCGAACTGAATTAGTTTTGAATTTTCATTTAATTTTATCTTTTTCAAATTAGCTATGTGCTTCATCATTTCAATATAATAAATTGGTTCTTTATTGGCTGAGTAGCGCAGATTAAATTTTTTTAATGCAATTTTGTAATCTGAATGCTGGTCCCAGAATTCAGCAAGAACAGCGATTTTATTATTCCCTTTTTCTTTTGCATCTTCAATGAAATTAAAACCGTCGATACATAATTTACTCATCGGTGTCACTATTATGTATGGACACGGTATTAGGGAACACGTTATGTGGTCGGTTGTGGGCTCGAAATGTACAATTTCATCGACATCAAACTCACACAATTTTGGTTGATCATTTTTGTCATTTTCTTTATCCATATGTGTTTCTTCATTCGAAACTTCCCCTTCTTTTTCTTCCTCCATTTCTTCCTCCTTATTATTTATTTTGTTCTGACGTCCCACGGGACGGCTGATTTTTGAGCTCTATTGTCCCGCCCCTCTTCAAAATGATTATTTCTATATGAAAATAGAAAAGTAAAAAAATTCGGTTTGAATATTTTCTCATATCGACAAATTTTTATACCTCCAAAATTATTTCTGCTGCTGTAAGCAAGTCTACCCCCATGTTGGCACGGGTATTCATGTGTTTATAAATTAAACATAAAGCATATTCTGATTTTGTTTAATTTAGATTAAGAGTTTAAAATTTATTGATGTGATAAAAACGTGATAGAATCTTTAGAAAGTGTAATACAGCAGTTAGAATAAACAGCAACAGATAGAATTGAATTTTTCGTTTATTTATAAGTGTTTACGGGAAATCAGACCTAAAATCGAGGGGTTAAATGTTTACTTAGTTCGGACTCTGACTCCGTTTATACAGGTTCGAATCCTGTTTCCCCAGCCATTCTAAATTCTCAATGAAGGTATTATCTCCGCTTTCCTGCCGCAATATTATTTTTTATTTAGATTGGAATTAAAAGGATCGCCTATTATTTTTTCTCGCCTCCGGCAATTTTTGCCCACGAATCCCTGAGCGGCACCACCCGGTTGAAAACAGGCTTTCCGGCTTTCGAATCCTTGGCGTCCACACAAAAATATCCCAGTCTTTCAAACTGAAACTGACTGCCCGGTTCCGCGTTATTCAAGCTTTGCTCGACATAGCAGGCCGTCAGAATTTCCAGCGAATTCGGATTCAGATATTTGACAAAGTCCTCTTCGCTTCCGGGATCCTCGATGGTGAACAGGCGGTCGTACAACCTTATCTCGGCGGGAACACAGTGCCCGGCCGATACCCAGTGAATAACTCCCGGCACTTTGCGTCCGTCCGCCGGCGGCGCGTTGCGGGTTTGGGGATCGTAGGTGCAATGCAGTTCGATGACTTCGCCGGTGCTCTCATCGCGTACCATGCTCTCAAATTTAATAATATAAGAGTTTCTAAGGCGAACTTCGCGTCCCGGGCCAAGCCGGTGATATTTTTTTGGCGGATCTTCCATGAAATCGTCCCGTTCGATATACAGCACTCTGGAAAAAGGAAGCTCTCTTACGCCCATATCGGGATTTTGCGGATGATTGGCACACTCGAATTGCTCAACCTGGGCTTCCGGATAGTTGTCGATGACAACGCGAAGCGGTCGCAAAACGCACATTGCTCTGGGCGCGTGAATGTTCAGATCTTCGCGGACGCAATGTTCCAGCAGGGCCACGTCAATCAGGTTGTCGTTTTTGGCCACGCCTATCTGCGCGCAGAAATTCCGGATGGCCTCAGGCGTGTATCCCCGGCGCCTAAGCCCCGTCACGGTGGGCATGCGCGGATCGTCCCAGCCTTTGACATAGTTTTTCTGTACAAGCTCAATTAGCCTGCGTTTGCTGAGAACCGTGTAACTTAAATTAAGACGGGCAAATTCAATCTGCCGCGGGCGCAAGCCGGTGATCAGTCGCTCCACAATCCAGTCATAAAGAGGACGGTTGTTTTCAAACTCCAGTGTGCAAATGGAGTAGGTGATTCCCTCCAGCGCGTCGGAGAGGCAGTGCGCAAAGTCATACATGGGATAGATGACCCACTTTGTCCCTGTCCGGTAATGAGGCTCCCGTTTGATGCGGTAGATAATAGGATCGCGCATGACAATGTTTGGCGAGGCCATGTCAATCCTGGCGCGCAGAACATAGGCGCCGTCGGGAAACTCGCCTGCCCGCATCCGTTGAAACAGGTCAAGGTTTTCTTCTACGGGACGGTTGCGGCAGGGACTTTCCTTTCCAGGTTCTGTGAACGTTCCGCGATATTCCCTCATTTCATCGGGGCTCAGAGAGCACACATAGGCATTTCCGGATTTGATGAGCTCAACGGCAAACTGATAAATCCTCTCGAAATAATCGGAGGCGTAAAATAAACGATCTTCCCAGTCAAATCCGAGCCAGTGGATATCGTGGATGATGGATTCAACAAATTCCATGGATTCTCCCGCGGGGTCTGTGTCGTCCAGCCTGAGGTTACAGGTTCCCTGATATTGCGCGGCAATGCCGAAGTTGAGACATACGGACTTGGCGTGTCCGATGTGAATATAGCCGTTCGGCTCCGGCGGAAAACGGGTAGCGACACGTCCGTCGTTTTTGTTGGTCTTCAGGTCGTCATCGATGATATCGCGGATAAAATCGGTCGGGGTTGAGGTTGTATCCTGGGTCATATTGAAACTCCTTCACTTACATAAAATACGGATTGACATCTATAATATTCATGGAAATATATCAAGGGTATAACTTCAGGATGTGTAATTTGCAAATTATCATCAACTTTTTTAATTGCCGTAAAAAATCTTAGCGTGAATTGCATCATAAAAATTTGGTCAGCCGCATTTTGCGGCAAGCTGGAAGATTTAGTTCAATTTTGATTAAATGAACGATGACAAAGATTGTTTTTTAGCCGGTATTTATTATATCTCGATGTTATAAGTTTGTAATATGCTAGTGTATTTACCGAAAAAGAGAAATTGTAACGTCGAACCTGCAAGCAGGAACTGTTTGCAAAGGAAATTGACTTTTACGAAAAGAAGTTTTAAAATGTAAATGTTGTCAGTAATTTTCATTTAATTTTTACAGGATAGAATAGAGATAAGGTAAAGAAAGGAGGCAAGGTAAAAGATGGCTACAGTGAATATTACCATCAATGGCCGGAAAATAACCACACAGGCGGGAATTACGGTTCTTGAAGCCGCCCGGCGGGAAGGAATTGACATTCCGACACTCTGTGAACATCCGGCATTGTCTTCCGTTGGCGCCTGCCGAGTCTGCATCGTTGATATTAAAGGACAACGTAATTTGCAAACTTCCTGCACCTTTCCGGTGAGTGATGGCATGGAAATACAAACGGAGTCGCCTCCGGTGATCAAAGCCAGAAAATTAGTTCTGGATTTACTTTTTTCTGAAAGAAATCATTTCTGCCCTTATTGCGAAATGAGCGGCATGTGTGAGCTGCAGGATCTGGGTTATCGTTACGGCATCGACCACTGGGCGTATCCGACGTATACGAAAAGATTCCCCATCGATGCCACAAATAAATATTATCTGATGGAACACAACCGCTGCGTTTTATGTCAGCGTTGCGTTCGGGCCTGTGATGAACTGGTGGCTAATCACACACTGGGCCTGGGCCAGCGGGGCAATGAGACGATGGTCCATGCCGACGCGCAGGCCTGTCTTGGCGAATCCACCTGTATTTCCTGCGGCACATGTACCCAGGTATGCCCGACGGGCGCCTTATTTTACAAAAGAAGTCCTTTTATGGGACGTGACAGCCTGACACAGAAAACTAAAAGCACCTGCGGACAATGCAGTATCGGCTGCGGAATGGAAGTTGTCACACGCGGCGGCAATGTTATTCAAATCAGGGGCGATTGGGACGCGCCGGTGAATCATGGCCTGCTATGCAAAATGGGCCGCTTTGAGCCTTTATATGATGACCGGAGCCGAATTACCGAACCGCTGTTGCGTGATGAAGACAAGCTTGAACCCATAAGCTGGAAAAAAGCTTTTGATGTCATGGTGAAAAAAATCGGCAGCGCCAAAGCAAAAGAAACGGGTGTGCTTGCTTCCAGTTTCGCGACCAATGAAGCGCTTTATTTAATCAGTAAGCTGTTCTGTGATAAACTGAAGGTATCCAATATTGGACTGATGAATAGCGTCGCGCCGCAAATTTTCAAAAAACAGCAAAGCACGTTTGACGAAATCGCCAAGAGCGACATTATTTTAATCGTAAGCAGCAATCCCGCTAAAGATCAGCCGGTAGCGTCTTTCATGATTAAACACGCCCTGGATAAAGGAGCGCGCCTGATCATTGTCGATGATAAAGAAAACGATCTGACGCCGTTTGCATATATGTGTATGGGAACGGCTGATATTGACAAGGCCATTGAAATCGCCGGCAGAGCGGCAAACCCGATTGTCTTATACGGTTCAGCAATTAATAAAAATGTGGCTAAAGCGATAAAGAAACTGGAAAAACAGGCTCAATATATTATCATCGAATCCGGCGTCAATACATGCGCGGCAAAAGCTTTTGGAATCAACGGTGGTTTCAGCCCCGCAGGTGTTAAGCTGTTATACATTTTGCAGGGCGAACAAAATTGCGACGGAAAAGATTTATTAAAGAAAGTGCCCGCGGGCGCTTTTAAAGTCGTTCAGTCAAGTTTTGTATCGGAACTGACCGATTGTGCCGATCTGGTTTTGCCCGCGGCAATATGGTCGGAAAGAACGGGCAGTTTAACGAATACCGAAGGCTGTATTCAGAAATTAAACAGTGCGGTTCAACCCGCGGGACAGGCGAAATCCGACTGGGAAGTTCTCCGGACGTTAGCCGAAAAGATAGATAAGAAGATTGTCTTTTCCCCGGACGCGGTCTCGGCCGGATTGAAGAAATTATTGAAATGAAAGGAGCAGTCTAAATGGCCAAAGTAAAAGTAGCAACAGACTGGTTGGCTGGTTGTGCCGGATGTCACATGTCATTTCTGGATATAGACGAGCGCATTGTCAAGCTATCAGAACTGGTGGAATTCACATCAAGTCCGATAACCGACCTCAAACATCCTCCGAAGGAAGGTGTTACGGTGGGTATTCTTGAAGGGGCGATCTGCAACACGCATAACATTGAAGTCGCCAAACAAATGCGCGAGCGCTGCGATATACTGATTGCTGTCGGGGACTGCGCGACTTTCGGCGGGGTACCGGCAATGCGCAATCTTGTGGGGACGGACGCGGCGTTGAAGAGGGCATACATTGACACGGAAAGCACAGTTGACGGAATCATCCCGGATTCTGATGAATTGGGCAAACCTCTGGATATGGTTGTTGGAGTGGATAAAGTCGTCAAGGTTGATCTTTTCATTCCGGGTTGTCCGCCAAGGGCGGATGCATTTTACTACGCGTTAACAGAGCTTCTCGCGGGGCGCACACCGGTTGTTCTGCCGCCCGAACTATTTACATATGATTAGAGGAGAACTTTTATGGGGCAAAAGATAACCATTGAACCAGTAACACGAATAGAAGGTCACGGAAGAGTAACCATTCATCTGAATGATCAGGGCGAGGTGGAACAGACTTTTTTTCATGTTGATGAATTCCGCGGTCTGGAAAAATTCTGTGAGGGTCGGCCATATTACGAAATGCCTCAAATCACGCAGCGTATTTGCGGAATCTGTCCAATAAGCCATCACCTGGCGGCGGCAAAAGCCTGCGATGCCGTGGCGCGGGTCGTTCCGACGCGTACAGCCATTTTATTGCGCGAATTGATGCATATGGGTCAAATGGTGCAGTCTCACGGGATGCATTTTTTTCATCTGGCGGCTCCCGATCTGCTCTTTGGTTTCGATTCCGATCCCGCAACGCGCAATGTTTTCCGCATCATTAAAGAAAATCCCCAACTGGCTCTGAAGGCCGTGAATCTGCGCCGTTTCGGGCAGCAGATCATCGAGCGGCTGGGGGGAAAACGTATTCACGCTAATTTTGCCGTAACCGGCGGCGTAAATGCTCCCTTGACAAAAGAGAATCGAAAGGCGATTGCCGCTGAATTAAAGACCATGACTGAAATCGGAAAAGCGGCAATCAGTATCGCCAAAGGCTGGCTGGAGGCCAATAAAGAGACAGCAGAAAGCTTCGCCGCTTTCCCCTCTAATTATATGGGACTGGTGGACAAGGATGGAGGCCTGCAACTCTATGACGGTGAAATCCGGACCAGAGACGCGAACGGGAAATTGTTGGCTCAGTTCAAGCCGGAGCATTATCTATCCTATATCGCGGAGCATGTGGAGCCATGGTCATTTCTCAAGCATCCCTATTTGCGCATGCTGGGATGGCCGAAGGGATTTTATCGCGTAGGCCCGCTGGGACGGATGAATGTGATTGACAAGATCGGCACGCCTCTGGCTCAGGAAGAATTTAAATTGTTCAGGCAGATCAATGGCGGCAGACCGGTGGAAGGATCTCTCTATTATCACTATGCCCGGATGATTGAAATGCTCCATTGTCTGGAAAGAATCGGTCAGTTACTTGACGATCCTGACATTATGTCCAACAATGTCAGAAACAATCCGCCTCAGGAAGAACTACCGGGACAGGGTGTCGGCGTCATTGAGGCGCCCCGCGGGACGCTTTTCCATGATTACGGCACGGATGAGAACGGGTTGCTGACCAGAGTGAATCTTATCGTTGCCACGGGAAATAATAACTGGGCAATGCATACGGCGGCAGGTTCGGTGGCTAAGGCTTTTGTTGTCGGAAGCAGACTCACCGAAGGCATGTTAAACAGGGTGGAAGCGGCTATCCGCTGTTATGACCCGTGTTTATCCTGTTCCACACATGCCATCGGAAGAATGCCTTTGGAAATCAGGCTTCTGGCCTCTGACGGCACCGAGCTCGATAAAATCAGCCGTTAGAGAATAATACAATGAATATCAAAATGCAGACCGGCAATTATTTTCCGGTCTGCATTTTTGTTGATACCAGGTTGCACGGAAAGAGAATTTATGACCCGGACTATTATAATTGGCTATGGTAATATCGACCGGTCTGACGATGGCGTTGCCTATGAAGTTGTCAATCTTGTAAGGCAATATTTGGGTCGAAAAATTCTGGAAGATGAGGATACGGGTTTAGATAATCTTAACGGGGAAATTGATTCCGTTTTTTTACCCCAGCTGGTTCCCGAAATGATGGAGTTGATCGCGGGCTATGATCAAATCATTTTTGTTGACGCTCACGCCGGCGATGACATGGAAGATTTAAATTGTTCAAAGGTAACCCCTCAGTACGTCTCGTCGACTTTTACGCATCATCTGACACCGGAAGCGCTTCTGGCCTTTTTAAAAACTCTTTATCAACGTGAGCCTGAGGCGTATATGGTGTCCGTTCGCGCGCTCGAATTCGATTTCAAACGCAGTTTCTCACCAAAGACTCAATCCCTGCTGCGTCCCGCAAGTGATAAAATTATTCAATTGCTGAAAATCAAAACATGCTGAAAAAATTATTTGGGCTGTTTTATGATTCAGTGGCCTTCTTTTTCACTAATCCGGTGATCATTTCCACGCAGGCGTCGAAACCGATGACGCTCGAATCAAGGCTTAAGTGAAAATTACGCGCGTCCATCCAGTCGATGCCGATAACGTCGCGGATAAATTTGGCTCTTGTACGATCCGAATTCCGCACAAAGGCCTGCGCTTTTATATCATCCATCTTCTGTTCTTTCATGACAAATTCGACGCGATAATCAAAAGGCGCGTGAATAAATACATGAAGGGTGTCCGGCCTGTCCTTTAAAATATAAAATCCGCCCCGGCCGACAATCACCGATTTGCTCTGGCCGGCAATTTTTTTTATAATTTTGCTCTGCAGAACAAATAAGTCTTTATCGTAGATCGGTTTTTTAAATGACGGCACGCCTGGCATCTCCGGAGTGCCGAAACTAAAGGAATTGATAATTCTTTCCATCAGAGGGACTGACCTCCCGTCAAATCGTTCCATCATCCGGGGTTCCATTCCCATCTGATTTGCCGTCTCCCGCAGTATTTCTCTGTCCAGATAGCGAAAACCCAGATTCTTTGCCGCGAGATAACCGATATAAGTTCCTCCGCTGCCCGTCTGCCTGGATATGGTAATTACTGTTTTTTCTGTCATATTCGCCTCCTATGACTTTATTCACCGATCACTTCCGGACTTATATCTCTATGGGAATCGGTTATTAAAAAAATCAACGGGATGGATATTATAAAAAGCACCGCAATTAGAGAAAATAGATAATTGAAAGAAAGCATGCTGGCCTGTCTCATTACAATTTCTTCAACCGCCTTGAGCGCTTTGCTCTGGGCATTGGCCATGTCCATTCCCCGCGAATAAAAATATTGTGTTAGCGTTCTGAGCATATTGTTGGTGCTGTCTCCGAAAATGGTGATGTGTTCCATAAGCCGCGCCCGGTTGAAATTTTCTCCGCGGTCAAGGATGGTAGCAGCCAGCGCGATACCGATGCTGCCGAAAACCATTCGCACTACATTATAAAGTCCAGTGGCTGCTGTCAGTAAATGTTTTTCGATTGTCGAAAGCGCCGCGGTGCTAAGCGAAACAAAGATCATACCGAAACCGATTCCCTGCAGAAATTGCGGAAGAAATATGTCCCAGAAACCGATATCAAGCGAAAGCACGGATAGCTGATAAAAAGAAACGGCGTTTAAAAACAATCCTATACCGATAAGAATACGGGGACCGATTTTATTATATATTCGTCCGGCAATCGGCATAATCAAAGCCATGGCAAGCGATCGCGGGAGAAGCGCCAATCCCGAATCAAAAGCGGGGTAACCCAACAGCTGCTGCAAAAAAAGCGGCAACACAAAAAGACTGCTCATGAGCGCCAGCCCCAGAATGCCTCCTAAAAATGTCGCTGACGTGAAATTTATATTTCTCAAAATACGCAGATTGACGGCCGGTCTGTCGGTGCTCAATTCCCGCCATATGAATAAAAGAAGCCCGACGGCAGCTATTACTGCCAGATAAATGATGAAATGGGAATTGAACCAGTCGCGCTGCTCACCCTGTTCCAGCATGATCTGAAGGGCACCCAGACCGCACATCATCAAGAACAGTCCGGAAGCATCCACTTTTCCCTTTTCACGGACAAGAAAATGCGGATCTTCAATGAAGCGCAAAATCATCAGAATATTGATGATGCCGATGGGAACGTTGATATAAAATATCCATGGCCAGGAGTAATTGTCGGTCAGCCATCCTCCGAGGGTCGGTCCCAGAGCCGGCCCCAAAACAATTCCCATTCCGTAAATTCCCATTGCCATTGCCTGTTCTTCCGGCGGGTATGTTTCTCTGAGAATGGATTGCGAAATGGGAATCAACGCACCGCCGCCGATACCCTGAATAATCCGGAAAGTGACCATCGAGGGGAGATCCCAGGCAATGCCGCAAAGCATGGACGCGGCGGTAAATGATAAAACCGAGAAAATATAAAAATTCTTCCTGCCGAAACGCGAACTCAGGAAAGCGACAATCGGCATGATGATGACATTGGAAAGAATATAACCGGTCGAGACCCAGGTAATTTCCTCGACGGACGCGCTCAGCGATCCGCGCATGTGCGGAAGAGCCACATTGACGATGCTCATATCCAGCGCCGACATGATCATGCCGGACATAACCGTCAGCGTGATCATCCATTTGTGTGTGCGGCTTTTTTCTTCCATGGGCGCTCTACTTGGCGGAAAGTTTAGTGCCGGTCGCGCGGCTCACGTCAACTGTAGGAATTACGGATAACCCCGGCCACAGTGGATGATGAGGATCAAATTTGGAATCAATTATAATTTTGACGGGAACCCGTTGCACGACTTTTATAAAACTACCGGTGGCATTTTCCGGCGGCAGCAGGCTGAATACAGAACCTGTCCCCGGCTGGAGACTGTCGATATGACCTTTGAACTTGATGGAAGAGTAAGCGTCAACCTCAATTTCCACAGGCTGCCCGACTGTCATTTTGGTAATTTGCGTTTCTTTGAAATTGGCAATGACCCAGATATCTTCCTTTACGATGGATAGCAGAGCCTGCCCGGGCATGACATATTTTCCCGGGTCGACATTCTTCATGGCAATCCGTCCGCTGACCGGCGCCGTAACTACTGTGCGTGCCAGATCTAACTTGGTTAATTTATTGATGGACTGAGCTTCCTTGATTTTGAATGATTGAGTCATCGTTTTTGTTTTGGCGGATTGAAGCGCAACCTCGGCCTCGGCCACGGTGGCTTCAGCCGCGCGTTTACGGGCAACAGCCACTAACCAGCGGGATTTAAACTGATCATACTCATTTTGGGAAACGGCCTCTTTTTTAAGCAGTGTTTCGTAGCGCTTAAGCTCTTTGAGAGCGAGGTCTTCCTCATTGACGGCGACATCCAGATTGGCGTGTGCTCTAATGAGTCCTTTTTCTTTCTCGACAATAACGGCCTTGAGTTCGTTTTCTTCCGAATCCAGCCTCGAAAGGCTTTGACTGCTTTCATCGAAATGATTGAGATAATCCTGCCGGTCAATTTCCAGCAGGGGTTTGCCTGCTTCTACATATTGATTATCGGTAACAAAAACATTGGTTACCCGTCCTTTTATCTCTGCCGCGATCGGAACAACTGTTCCCGACACATAAGCGTCATCGGTGCTTTCATGAGAAAGGGAATGGATAAAATAAATTATTCCATAAACGACCGCCGCCGTTATCGCCGTGATAGCAATAATTCTGAATCCCCATTTTTTCATATTTCCCGGTAGTCTCCATTAGCCTTATTTATTTACCGCATTTAATTTTGTTAAATATTCCGAAGCTTTACTGATTGTTTAAATTATGAATAACCTGTCCCAGATATTTACGGATAATGAGCATGTCTTTTGCCTTAAAACCCTTACAAATACGCCTGCGATGCTTTAGGACAAGTGGCTTTATATTTTCATAAACAGACCGGCCGCTTGGACTCAAATAAATTCGGTACGCACGTTTATCGTTTTCATTGTTTCTTTTTTCAATATAGCCCCGTTTATCGAGCTGTTTAAGAATGCGTGTAATATTATGACGGTCCTTGAAAGTTTTTTCACTAAGTTGAATTTGGTTTATGCCTTCCTGCTCATGCAGACGGTATAGAACCGCCCATTGTTCAGGAGTCAAATCGTATCCGGCATCCTGAAAAGTCTGGCGCAATGCGGCAGATACCTGGGTATGGCTCCGATAAAGCCAAAAACCCAAAGATTCGTCGGGAGAATAAATTGCCTGTTTTCTTTTCATTTTCCGGAATACTTTGTCCACAAATAAAAATATGACAACAAATGTTGTCATGACAACAAAATATATACGGTTGCCTGATTTGTCAAGAATTTTTTATCTATGGAATAATTTAATTTACACTTTGCAATTGTCTATAGATTCGTGATTACACAACCATAGAGGGAAATGGACGATATCTATCCTCATGCATATCCTGCGGGAAATAATTGACTAAATAATGAAAATTCCTGTTTTATTTTCTATCTATATTTTCTAAAAGGGTTTCCGCCTTTTCAACAATAAAAAGCTTCGCCATTGTTTTTATGGAACGCTCATGGGCATCCTTATCCATTGAGGAAACACAATCTTCTGCGACCGCAGGATAAAAGCCCCTGTTCGCGGCGTCCCTTGCCGATGATTCAATTCCCATTTCAGTAGCAATGCCGGTAAAAATGATCGTGTTAATTCGGCGACTCCGCATCATATATTCAAAATTTGTTCCAAAAAAAATGCTGGCCGAAGGTTTCTCCATAACTACATCATCGCGATGAGGCTTGACGATTTCAGGAATTTCGCGATCCTTTGAGCCTGCTGCCATAAAAGACGGCAATTTATTTACATCATCTACTTTAAAACGTCTCATTTGCGCAAAAAGGTGCCAGGCCGATGTGAGGTTTCTGGAAGGAGGAGTAATCAATGTGTAGACGATCGGCATCTTCCCCCGTATTTTTTCAATGAAGACTTTTAGAGTATTAAGAAATTGATCCTTATTAAATATCCAATTAACGAGACCATTTTGCACATCCCAGACAACCAGACAGGAGTGTTCCGGACAAACAATTTCCGGAAGTTTATCATATATCTTAATTCCGTTTAGCTCTTGCATTTCGATTTTACCTTCTGCTGCTCCATGATTCCCTGAGATGCCTCAACATGTCAACTGTCGCTGTTTATACTATAGCACAAAATTAATATTAAAAAAACAAGGCTTTAGAGAGGCTATATTCACAGATCGTCCGTGCGCCTGCGATAATGATATTTTATCATGAGATAGTTTATAATAAGATTACGGGATTCCCGTTATGCACAGGCAGGATGACAAAACACGAAATTATCCTCCGAGGTATGCTTCTTTAACTCTTGGATTCCCCGTCAGTTCCTTTCCTGTGCCGGAAAGAACAATACGGCCTGTTTCCAGAACGTACCCGCGCGATGCGATGTGCAGGGACATGTTGGCGTTTTGTTCGACGAGCAGAATTGTTTTTCCCGCCCGATTAATGTCTTGAATAATCTTGAAAATATCCCGCACAAGAACCGGCGAGAGTCCCATCGATGGCTCGTCGAGCAGCAGGATTTGCGCGTCGGTCATAAGCGCGCGGCCCACGGCAAGCATTTGCTGTTCGCCGCCGGATAGCATTCCGCCCTGTTGTCGTTTTCGTTCCCGCAGGCGCGGAAACAATGAAAAGACATTTTCAAAATCTTTTACAATCTTTTCTTTATCTTTACGCTGCCACGCGGCGATCTTTAAATTTTCCAGCACCGTCAGATTGCCGAAGATTCCCCTGCCTTCCGGTACGTGGGCGATGCCGGCGGCGACAATTTGATCGGCGGCAATATTTTTTAAATCTTTTCCCCAGCAGGTTATGCTGCCGCTGTAAGGAACGAGACCGGAAATAGCCCGCAGGATGGATGATTTCCCCGCTCCGTTGGCGCCGATCAGCGTTACAATTTCTCCCTGGCCGACTTCAAAAGAAATATCGTCGACCGCGCGAACACTGTCATAGGACACTCGCAAGTTTGAGACAACAAGAATTCGATTAGAGGGCGTCATAAAACGGCCTCCTCACCCAGATAGGCTTCCATTACTTTTGGGTTGTTTTGAATATCCGCTGGGAATCCCTGCGCAATGGTTGCGCCAAAATCCAGTACTGCCAGCCGTTCGCAAATACCCATAACCAGCCGCATCTGATGTTCAATCAGAATGATCGTTACCGAAAAAGTTTTACGAATCCACCCGATAAATTCCATCAGCTGAATAATTTCATTGGGGTTCATTCCCGCAGCAGGTTCATCCAGAAGCAGGAGCTTTGGTCCTGTGGCCAGCGCTCTGGCAATTTCCAGGCGACGCTGCAAACCGTAAGGCAGGTTTTTTGCTTTTTCACCGGCCGAATCATCAAGCTTGAAAACAGATAATAAATCCAGTGTCTGGCTGGTGATGCGCCGCTCTTCGGCGCGGAAACGGCCAATGTGCAGCAGCGCCTCCACGGGTGTGTAAGAAATCTGACCGTAGTGCGCAACGCGCACATTGTCCAGAACGCTTAGTTCCTTGAATAGCCGGATGTTCTGAAAAGTCCGGGCAATGCCCCGCTTGGTGATTGCGTGGGGTGTAAGGCCCACAAGTTCCCGTCCCTCCATCTTGATGCCGCCCTCGGAGGCGCAATAGACGCCGGTGATTAAATTGAATACGGTAGTTTTTCCGGCTCCGTTGGGGCCGATAATTCCGACTAGTTCATGCGGTTCTATGGCAAAGTTGAAATCGGATACGGCGCAAAGGCCCGCGAAGCGGTGCGTAAGTCCGGATATTTCAAGGAGCGGCATTAGCGGCCTCCTTTTTCTTTTTCCGCCACAGTTTTTCCGTCACCAGATCACGAAGCGGCTTAAACAGGCGGGTTTCCCTCATGCCCATGATACCTTGTGGCCGATAGATCATCAGGAGTACGAGCATAAGCGGCATAAGTACCATCCGCCACACGCCCAACGGACGCAGGATTTCCAGCAATATGGTATAAATGACCGCGCCGATGATTGATCCCGCGATGGACGCGATTCCGCCCAGATAAACCATAATCAGAATATCGGTGGATTTAAGAATATCAAACATGCGCGGGTTGATAAACTGCAGCGCGTGGGCAAACAGGCCTCCGGCAATGCCCGCGAAGAAAGACGAAACGACAAAAGCGATGATTTTAACCTGGCGCGTGTTGACGCTCATCAGATCGCTGGCGATTTCATCTTCGCGAATGGACAGAATACCGCGCCCGAAATTTGAATAAACCAGATTACGTATCACCCAGACGGACAAAACAGTCCAGAAAAATACCCACGGCAGTGTGGTGAGCTTTTCCATTCCCAGAAGGCCGCGCGGCCCGCCCACGGCGTCGATATTTTCCAGAACGGACTTCACAATCATGCAGAAGGCCAGTGTAACAATGGCCAGATAATCGCCGCGTGTTTTAAAAGAGGGTATTGCCACCAGGAAACCGATCAACCCCGCGCCGATGCCGCCTGCCAGGATCGCCAGAGGAAATAGCAAATTTTGAACACCTGACGGAAATACATGGACTGTCAGAAGTGAAGCTATGTAAGCGCCCACGGCCATGAAACCGGCATGCCCCACGGAGAATTCGCCCATGTAACCGTTGATTAAATTCAGACTGACGGTGAGGATGATGTTGATGCCGACGTAAATTAAAATCAGTTGAAGATATAAATCCAGAAATTCAAAGGTCGAGGCAGCCATGCAAAATCCCAGCCCCGCGATCATGAAGCCGGGCCAGAAGTATTTGTAGCCTGTGAGCGTGTGCCATCGGGTAAGCAGTGTGTAATATGCGGCGGATAATTTGGCCATTATGGTTACACCTTCTGCGGATGGGGCTTACCCATAATTCCATATGGCCTGACAATCAGCAGAATAAGCAGCAGCGTAAAGGCCACAAAGTCACGGTACGTGGATGGGAAAAATGCGCCGACCATAATTTCCACTGCCCCCAGAATGAAACCGCCGATCATCGCGCCACGGATATTGCCGATGCCGCCGACCACGGCGCAGATAAATGCTTTCCAGCCGACCATGATACCCATGTACGGATCAATCACCGGATAGGCCATCCCGTACATCATTCCGGCGGCGCCGCCGAGTCCCGTGCCAATGGCGAATGTCAACGAAATTATTTTATTCACCGGCACACCCATCAGCGGCACAATCGTCTTGTCCCAGGAAATGGCGCGCATGGCCATGCCTGCTTTGGTTCTCTGCACAATAAAATCCAGAATCAGCATCAAAACCAGTGAAAGGAAAATGATGATAATCTGCAGGGAAGAAATGGAAAGAGCGCCGAATGTCCATGTGGTATTTTGCAGGAGCGACGGAATATGTTTAGGATAGGGGGAAAGCGCCAGTGTGAAATTTTCCAGAAAAAGTCCAACGCCAAGCGCGGTGATAATGGCGGAGACGCGCGGGGCGTTGCGCAGCGGTTTGTAAGCCAGCCGTTCGATGATGACGCCCAGGCAGGCCACGCCCATCATGGATAAAAGCAGTGTCGGGATAAACGAAAGATGGAGATAGAAGGCCAGCAAAAAACAGAAAAAAGCGCCGACCATGAACAGATCGCCGTGGGCGAAGTTGATCATTGTCAAAATGCCGTAGACCATGGTGTAACCAAGGGCTATCAACGCGTAAATACTGCCCAGTTGCAAAGCATTGAGAAATTGTTGGAAGATATAGGCCATATTGCAGTTATTGTTTCCTTTGTCTCGTCATCATACCAAACTTTATTCGCTATTCAGGAGTTATTTCCGAAACCGAATAAATGACTGCATCAGTACGAAAAACATTGCGCGGCTTAAATAAAATGTTCTTCAGACAAGGCGCGCGAAGCTTTAGGAATGAGGCCTGCTTTTTCGCAGGTCGCAGTGACTAAAGCTGAGGCGCAACGCCGTATGAAGACATTTTAGAAAGCCGCTCATGGTTTGGCGTTGGCAAACCAAGTAAACTTCCCATCCTTTATTTTTAAAATTACAGCGCTCTTGATCGGATCTCCGGAGCCCTCCCTGAATTGCATGTTTCCGGTAACGCCTTCATATTGCGGAATTTTGGCCAAAGCGTCGCGCACGGCCTGGCGGTCATTCTTGCCGGCGATTTTAAGCGCCTGCCATAAAAGTCCGAACGAATCGTAAGTCAGAGCTGCCACGTCATCCGGCGTGGTGTTATATTTTGTCTTGTAGTTCTCAATAAATCTTTTTGTGGTATCGCTTGCCGAATCGGCCGCGTAATGCGTACTGAAATAAAAATCGTTACAGTCCTTGCCGCAAAGTTTCACAAGCTCCTCGGATCCCCAGGAATCAGAGCCGATAAAAGGCGCGGTGATGCCAAGCCGCTTGGCCTGCTGAATCTGCAGCGGTACTTCGCTGTAATAGTTGGGCAGGAAAATGATGTCCGGCGCAGCCTGTTTGATTTTAGTTAACTGGGATGAGAAATCTTTATCATTGGTGGTGTAGGTTTCAAAAGCGACTATCTTGCCGCCGTTTTGTTCATAGACTTCTTTGAAATACTCGGCAATGCCCTTGTTGTATTCGGAAGCGACATCATAAAGAACAGCGGCTTTTTTCAGCTTGAGATTTTCCAGTGTGAATTTTGCCAGCACGCGTCCCTGAAATGGATCGATAAAACAGGACCGGAAAACATATTTTTTGGAAGCTCCTGTTTTGGAATCAAGCGTTGCCTTAGGAGCGGTGGACCAGGGTGTGATCAGGACAACCCTGCCCGATTCGGCGATTTCCGCGGCAGGAAGAACGTAACGGCTGGCGTTGGGACCGACGATTGCTGTTACCTTTTGCTGCGTAATCAGCTTTTGAGCCGAGGAAGCCGATTGATCAGCTTTTCCGGCGTTATCCTCAATGATTAACTTCACCTTGTATTTTCTTTCACCCAACTGAATCCCGCCGGCATCATTGATTTCCTGCACGGCCATTTCCGCCGCGTTTTTACAGGACGCGCCGACCGCGGGTACATCGCCGGTCAATTCGGCAATCAGGCCTATTCTAACCGTGTTGGAATCCGTTTTGCTGCAGGCGCAAATGCTAAGCGATAGAATCATCATCAGGATAATAAATATTGCCGGTTTTTTCATGGAATCTCTCCTGTTTTTCTTCGATATTTTGATCTCCGTTTATAAGGTAAGGTTTTGATGCTGTCAATATTATTATTAGAGAATCGCCGCAAAAAAACTTGAGCGCAATCCACGGTCGTGATATTAGTTATGAGATATTTACGAAAGGCGGCGCTTAATTTGAAGATCGCTACTTACAATGTAAATTCCATCCGTTCCCGCATGCATATTGTGTTGCCCTGGCTGAAGGAAAACAGTCCCGATTATTTCTGTATGCAGGAAACAAAGGTCGCCGACTTAAACTTTCCCGCGGCCGAATTTGAAGCTTTAGGTTATCATGTAGTTTTTAAAGGCGACAAACAGTACAAAGGCGTAGCAATAGCCTCAAGACTCAAACCGCAAAAAGTAACATTCGGTTTTGACAATGAACCTGCCGATTCCGATCGTTTGATCATTGCGGCATATAACGACCTGACGGTTGTTAATACCTATGTTCCGCAGGGTCAGGAAATAGAAAGTCCGCAGTTCGCATACAAACTGGAATGGTTCGCACGTTTTAAGAAATATCTGCGGAAGCATTTTCAACCGGAGAGTGAGATAATCTGGTGCGGTGATCTTAACGTAGCGCCGGAGAACATAGATGTTCACGATCCGAAAAGAATACTGGGACACGTTTGTTTTAATCCGGAAGTCTGGAAGGCCTATGAAGATGCCAAGTCATGGGGCTTTACCGATATATTTCGCAAGCATCATCCGGGTGTCGCCGGTCAATATACTTTTTTTGATTATCGCATCAAGGATTCAGTGAATCGAAAACTGGGCTGGCGGGTTGATCATATGCTGGCGACAAAATCACTTGCCGCTAAATCCAAAAGCTGCACGTTTGATTTAGCATCAAGACTTGCGCCAAAACCATCCGACCATCTCATCGTTTACGCGCAGTGGTAAAGGTGAAAGAAATGAGTCATAAAGAAGACGTTGAAAGCATCAACACGAAAATTGCCGCCGGTTTTGAAAATATCGAAAAAGAATTGACGGATGCCAAAAATATTGCCGAACTTTTTGAAATTCTTTTCGCGGGAATCGAAAAGGAATTCCAGGTTCCATTTGTCTGGCTCACCTTGACCAATACGCCCACAGCCACGCCTGTCATAGAGGCAATAAAGTCTTCGAATATTTTAAAAGACAGGCTGAATGTAATAAAGCCGGGAGTATTTAACGAAATAATCCTTTCCGGTTTGAAACCGGTTTTAGTGAATAAGAATATAAATCAGTATTATAAATTGCTGCCTCCCAATAGAAAATATTTTGTCAAATCACTGGCTGTAGTGCCATTTAAAATGAATAACGAAATTGTTGGGAGCTTTAATAATGGCGATGCCCGCCTTAATCGTTACACACCGGATATGCAAACCAATCTTTTACAGAAGCTGGCCCATTTAGTATCTGTTCGTTTAAATGAACTCATTTAGGTAAAATTTCCATTGAATTTACACTACGTATTATAAGAAGAACCCCGTAGGAGAGTACGGGGTTCCGAAGGTTGTAGCTCGGAGAAGGGGAAAAGGGGTTAAAGGGGGTTAATTAATTAAATTTTTGAGAGCGTCAACCACTGGTGTTGTAAAAATGGACACCAGAACAGTATAAAGAGCAAATGATCCTATCGCTTCGCTCATATATAGTTTGTTATATTTTCTTTTCAAAGAGACGATAATTAAACCGCCAATCATTAAACAGCCCAGGTGAAAGAAAGGAAAATTATCATTCCCGGTAACGCTAAACTGGGCATAACTGAAAGAAGCTGTTACCAAAATTACGAAAGCCGTTAAAAGTGTCGTTTGCATTATTTTTTTCATAGCTTTTGTCTCTCCTTTACGTTCATCTTGAAAAACTTTTATGTCTTTTTGTAATGAAAGAAGCGTGCCAAATTGTTCCGATAGATCATAAAATTTATAAGAACTTGATATTATATGATAAAACAATTTAACTTTTTTTCCGCGAGATCATAAAAGTGCGCATATAATTCTTTAATGTTGAAAGAAACGTTAAATTTTTTAAAGGAATAGAATGAAATATTGAATGGGGGCTTGATTCAAATCAAAGTAATGCGATGTGGCTTTAAGTACAAACAAATATGTCTCAGGCACTTAAAAATAAATACCTTAGGTACATATTTTTCTTGACAAATATCAAATACTCTATATTTTTGAATCTCCGTTCAAAAAATTAAATGACAGTTCAAAATAACGATGGCCCGATTGATAGAAAAATCAAAAAGAAAAGAGCGCGAGTTTAATATGCGCCGCGCTGAGATTCTGGATAAGGCGGAAAAAGTATTCGCAACCAGAGGCTTTCATAATGTCACCATGGCGGAAATTGCCAACGCATCCGGTTTCTCCATCGGTTCACTTTATCAGTTTTTTGAGGGCAAAGAGAATCTTTACACAACAATGATCAGCGAAAAACTCGATTTGATGTACGCTGAAGTCAGAAGAAAGACGAACGCAGCTGAAGGCATCATCAATAAAATTGAAACGCTGGTTGATGCTCATTTGAAGTTCATTGAAAACAACATGGATTTCTGCCGGTTATTCATAAAAGGAGAAACTGCCGCTTTATCGGAAGCGATGACATCTCTGCGTGAGAAACTTATTGATGATTATTTTAAACATATAGCCTTTATTGAAAATTTATTAAAAGAAGGTATAGAAAGCGGGTTGCTACGCGCACTGCCACCGCATGATATGGCACTGTCATTGTTTCACTTGATTAGAGCTTCGTCAATTGAATGGATGTTAATGCCAACCAAAGAACTTCCTTCTTCAAAGAAGGGATTTATCCTGAATATCTTTTTTAATGGAGTGAAAAAATATGATTAACAAAAATTGGGGAATGATTATTTTATTTTTGGCTGTTTTCACTTTAATTTCGTATTCACAGCCGGTTTATGCCGAAGAGCCTTTGACGCTGGAGGCAAGCATCAGCATCGCATTGAAAAACAGCAACGTTATCAACATTGCCAAAGAAGGTTCATATGACGCTGCCGCGCAAAAAAGGGAGGCGCTTACCGGATTTTTGCCGAAGTTCAGCACTTCATACAGTTACAATCGATTGAATGAGGAGCCCGTTCTTAAGCTGCCGAATGGATTTCCACCCATCATAACAACTCCCCTGGAAATGGCCACGGGCACACAAAACAACTATAACTGGGTCATCGAAGCAAAACAGCCTCTGTTTGCAGGCGGCGGAATTTTAGCCAATTATCAGGCAAGCATGATTGGCGAAGACGCCGCCCGTTTGGAGGAAGCGGCTAAATATCAGGATGTGGTGCAGGACGTAAAAATTGCTTATTTCAATATCCTGCGGGCGCAGAGGATTCAGGACGCGGCGCGTCAGTCGGTAGAAATGCTCACCGCGCATCGGGATGTTGCTCAAGATTATTTCAAAGTTGGCATGATTCCCAAAAATGATTTGCTCCATGCCGAAGTTGAGCTGGCCAATGGAAAGCAAGCCCTGATCAGGGCTCAAAACGCGGTGGAACTGGCCAAGTCCAGTTTTAATACTGTTTTGAAGCGAAAGATATTCACGCCGGTGGAAGTAGTGGATATTTTAAATTATCAGCCAACGAAACAATCCTTTGAAGAATGTTTGAATATCGCAAGGCAAACAAGACCGGAGCTCAAAATATCATCCCTCAGGGCTCAGCAGGCGGGCAAAGTCGTGAAGGTGGCGAAAAGTGATTATTTCCCAACTTTAAGCCTCGTTGGCAATTACAGCAGGTATGGCGATACGGCTTCTGTTTCCGGCAGTGATTTCCAAAACGCGGAGACCTGGTACGTGATGGCTGTAGCCAGTTGGAATTTTTGGGAATGGGGCAAGACCAAATTCAGAGTCGATTCCAGTAAAGCTAAAGAGAATCAGGCGCTGGAAGCGACCAAAGAATTGAATGACCAGATTACGCTGGAAATAAAAAATGCTTACCTGATATTACAGGAAACGGAAAGTCAAATCATTGTCTGGCAAAAAGTCATTGAACAAGCCGAAGAAAATTTCCGCATTTCCGAGGAAAGATATAAAGAAAGAGTTGCTACCTCAACGGAGGTTCTCGATGCTCAAACTTTATTGACAAAAGCAAAATCGGAATACGCCAATGCTCTGGGTGATTATAATGTAAATTACGCCAGGCTGCAAAGAGCTATGGGAACTATCTGGCCATAATTTCGCTGCTCGCTGATTTTGTATTTGGGCCTGTTTAAAAATTGAGCGCCATGTCTGATATCCTGTAATTACCGGTACGCAAAATAACAAGATACGGATGCGAACATTGATACGACTATTCATAAACTAACAGGGGTGTCGAATGAAGAAAAATAAAGGGGCCGCGCTGACGGCTGCTGCAATTGTTCTCGCTGCGGGCTTGATCCTGGGAGGTTGCGGAAAGAAGACCACAGCCCCCCCAAACATTACTCCCGAAGTTTCAGTTGTAACCATACAACCGAAACAAGTGGTTATCACGACCGAATTGGAAGGCCGAACATCCGCCAATTTAATAGCTGAAGTGCGTCCTCAGGTTAACGGGATCATTCAGAAGCGAGTTTTTACGGAAGGGAGCGATGTTAAAGCCGGTCAGTTGTTGTATCAAATTGATCCGGCAGTCTATCAGGCTGCCTTTGATAGCGCCAAGGCCGCTCAAGCAAGGGCCGAGGCCAACCTGGTGACGGTACGGCTTAAAGAGGAACGCTATAGTGATCTGGTGAAAATCAAGGCGGTCAGCCAGCAGGATTATGATGATGCTCATGCAACGTTTAAACAAGCCGAGGCTGATGTGGCATCAGCCAAGGCGGCAGTGGAAAGCGCCAGAATCAATTTGGCCTACACCAGGGTAACAGCTCCAATTTCAGGGCGAATAGGCCGCTCTGCCGTGACCGATGGGGCGCTGGTAATCGCCAGCCAGTCGGCAGCATTGGCCACTATCCAGCAGCTTGACACCATGTATGTGGATGTGACTCAATCAACATCTGACCTGCTCAAGCTGAAGCAGTATCTTGCCAAAGGATTACTAAAAAAAGGCGACTCTGCGCAGGCACCGATCAAGCTGCTTATGGAAGACGGCTCACTATATCCTTTGATGGGGACACTCAAATTTTCTGACGTTACGGTGGATCAGAGTACCGGCTCCGTTACTCTGCGGGCTGTTTTCCCCAATCCTCAAAAATTGCTGCTTCCCGGGATGTTCGTGCGCGCCATATTGATTGAAGGGATCAGCGAGCAGGCAATCACTGTCCCGCAGCGTGGAGTTACCCGAAATCCGAAAGGGGAGGCCATGGTCATGGTTGTTGGTGCCCAGGAGAAGGTTGAACCGAGGATCATCAACGTTGTCCGGACAGTTGGTGATAGTTGGCTGGTCAGTGAAGGGTTAAAAGCCGGAGATCGCGTTATCCTGGAAGGGATTCAGAAGGCGCGTCCTGGATCGCCGGTCAAAGCCGTGCCGTTCAATGGCGTACCCGCAGTGCCTTCCGCTGTCGCTCCGGCACCCGCAGCAGCACCATCAGCAAAAAAATAGAGGAGCTGCGGTATGCCAAAATTTTTCATAAATAGACCGATCTTTGCCTGGGTGATCGCCATCATGATCATGCTGTCCGGTCTTTTGGCGATTAAAGCGCTGCCGGTCTCCCAATATCCGCCTATCGCTCCGCCACAGATAACCATAAACGCCTTGTATCCGGGAGCATCCGCCCAGACGGTACAGGATACGGTCACCCAGATTGTCGAGCAGAAACTGAATGGCATCGACAACCTGATCTATATGTCCTCCACCAGTGATTCATCGGGGGCAGTAGCCATCAACCTGACCTTCAAAGCCGGCACCGACCCGAACATCGCGCAGGTGCAGGTACAGAACAAGCTGCAGCTGGCTACGCCGCTATTACCCCAAATCGTGCAGACGTCAGGGATTTCTGTGGTCAAGTCCACCAAGAATTATCTGATACTGGTTGGGCTTGTCTCCAAAGATGGATCTATGGACCGCAACGCCCTGACCGATTATCTGGTGTCCAACGTCCAGGATATCGTCAGTCGGTTGGAAGGGGTGGGTGAACTGCAGGTTTTCGGCGCCCAGAACGCCATGCGGATCTGGTTGAACCCGAACAAGCTGAGTAACTTCCACTTGACCTCGGGTGATGTAACGGCCGCACTGCTGGCTCAAAATGCTCAGGTATCGGCAGGTCAGTTCGGCGGCAATCCCGCGCTCGCCGGACAACAGTTGAACGCCACCATTACCGCCCGCACCCTGCTCAAGACGGTCGAGCAGTTTAATGCCATCATCCTGCGCACCAACAGTGACGGCTCCACTGTCAAACTCAAAGACGTGGCAGATTGCAAGATCGGTACCGAAAACTACGAAATCCAATCTTTCGACAACGGGCAACCGGTTGGTGGCATGGCCATCAGGATGGCGGCCGGCGCCAACGCGCTGGAAACCGTTAGCAGGATTAAGGCAAAGATGACGGAACTGTCCAGATACTTTCCGCCTGGAGTTAAAGTCGTTTATCCCTTTGACACGACCCCTTTTGTAAAGATCTCTATCGAAGAGGTGGTCAAGACCTTGTTCGAGGCGATACTTATGGTCTTTATCATCATGTTCATCTTTCTGCAGAATGTCAGGGCAACGTTGATCCCCACTATTGCGGTACCGGTGGTTCTGCTGGGCACCTTCGGGGTTTTGGCGTTCAGCGGTTTTTCCATCAATACCCTGACCATGTTCGCCCTGGTCATCGTCATCGGCCTTCTGGTTGACGACGCCATCGTCGTCGTCGAGAACGTGGAACGAATCATGAGTGAAGAAGGGTTGTCCCCCAGGGAGGCGACCATCAAGTCCATGGGGCAGATCACCAGTGCATTGTGGGGCATTGTCACCGTATTGTCGGCAGTTTTTGTGCCTATGGCTTTTTTCGGCGGTTCCACCGGCGTCATCTATCGTCAGTTCTCTGTCACCATAGTCTCCGCTATGATTCTTTCAGTAATTCTTGCGATGACCCTTACCCCGGCACTCTGCGCCACCCTGCTCAAGCCGGTAGCGAAAGGGCATGCCGCAGGTGAATCCGGCTGGTTTAGGGGGTTCTTCCGGGTATTCAACCGCGGGTTCGACTTCTGCAGGAAAACGTATGAAGGGATCGTCGGTCGTTCCTTCGGCAAACCGGTGCGCTATCTGACTATTTACGGCGCAATCATTGCGTGCATGATTTTCCTCTTCCTGCGTCTGCCAACATCCTTTCTGCCTGATGAGGATCAGGGCCTCATGTACTGTATGATCCAGTTGCCGGCCGGAGCTACAATGGAGAGGACTCTCAATGTCCTTAAACAGGTTGATCAGTATTTCAAACAAAATGAACAAAATACGGTGGAAGAAGTGCTCACGGTGGCCGGTGTAAATTTTGCCGGACGTGGTCAGAACATGGGACTTGCCTTTGTCAGGCTTAAGGACTGGAAGGTTCGCCAGCCTGCTGCAATGAGGTCGCCGGCGATTGCGGCACGGGCAATGATCGGATTCTCCAAAATCAAGGACGGCATGGTTTTTGCCATTTCACCGCCTGCGGTAATGGAACTGGGACAGGCCAGCGGCTTTGACTTTATGCTTCAGGATCGTGGCGGACTTGGTCACGCCAAGCTGATGGAAGCTCGCAACCAGTTGTTAGGCCTTGCCTGGCAAAACCAGAAATTGATCGCGGTGCGCCCAAACGGTCAGGATGACGCCCCGGAGTTCAAGCTGGACATTGATGATGCAAGGTCCGGCGCTCTGGGGGTATCCGTGGCGGATGTCAACGATGTTCTTTCTACCGCATGGGGTAGTTCCTATGTAAACAACTTCATCGAAAACGGGAGGGTCAAGAGGGTCTATCTCCAGTCCGATGCAAAATACCGGATGCTTCCGGAGGATATAAATGGTTGGTATGTTCGCAACAAATCCGGTGACATGGTACCGCTTTCAGCTTTTGCTACCGCCCACTGGCAGTATGCTTCACCACGTCTGGAGCGGTATAACGGTATTCCCTCCATGGAGATCGTGGGGCAGGCGGCGCCTAAGGTGAGTACGGGCGAGGCAATGGCCGAAATGGAAAAAATGGCAGCCCAGCTGCCGATGGGGATCGGCTATGAGTGGACCGCCCTCTCTTACGAAGAAAAGAATGCCGGCGCACAAGCACCGTTACTCTATGCCATCTCGCTGCTGGTGGTGTTTCTAAGTGTGGCGGCTTTATATGAAAGCTGGACCATCCCTTTTGTCAATATGCTGATGATACCGCTCGGACTTGTGGGGGCTATTACTGCGGTTACGTTACGGGTGTTGCCCAACGATATCTATCTTCAAATCGGTTTACTCACCACGATGGGGCTTTCCACCAAGAACGCCATCCTAATCATTCAGTTTATCAAAGCTCAGATGCGCCAGGGTCATGAACTGGTAGAATCTACCCTGATGGCAATAAAGATTAGGCTTCGCCCGGTCATCATGACGTCACTGGCGTTTTTCTTCGGTACGCTGCCGCTGACCTTGACTCGCGGGGCAGGAGCCGGAGCCCAGAATGCCATCGGCACCGCCGTAGACGGCGGGCTGCTCTCGGCGACTTTTATCGATCTGATCTTTATTCCGTTTTTCTTTGTCCTGGTCTCCCGCCTGTTTGAGAAAAAACAGGCACATATAAAACCTGACGTTTCCAGTAACTCCCCAGAGGTGAATTGACATGGGAATATTTAAAAATGCCTTTGGCACTTCCGTTGCTTTTCTTGCGGTTATTGCCATATCGGGCTGCACGCTGGCCCCTAAATACATAAAACCAGCCCCGCCGGTTCCTGCGCAATGGCCCACCGGCGCTTACAGCGAAACGAAAACCGCCGCATCTGCGCCTGCAGTACAGGATATCCCTTGGCGGAACTTCTTCACCGATGAGAGGCTGCAGAAAGTTATTGAGACGGCGCTGCATAACAACCGCGATCTGCGGGTTGCGGCCCTGAATGTTGAAAGGGCGCGGGCGTTTTACGGCATTGCGCGAGCCGAACTTTTGCCTGCGGTCAGCGCTGTAGGAAGTGTAAGCAAAGAACTTTTCCCCGCGGATCTATCGACCACCGGATATTCTATGGTCTCCCAACAATACAGCGTCAATCTCGGCATCAGTTCCTGGGAAATTGATTTTTTCGGCCGCATCCGCAGTCTGAAAGAACAAGCGCTGGAGCAGTATCTGGCCACGGAGGATGCCCGCCGCAGCGCGCAAATCTCGCTAGTGTCATCGGTGGCCCAGGCGTATCTTTCCCTGGCTGCGGACAGAGACAATCTCATACTGGCAGCTTCAACTTTGGAGACACAAGAGACTTCTTACAAATTAATCCGGAAACGTTATGAAGTGGGGATAGCGTCCGAGTTGGACCTTCGACAGGCGCAAAGCCAGGTGGAGGCAGCCAAAGTGGATATCGCACGCTACACGCAATTGACCGCGCAGGATGAAAATGCTTTGAGTCTTCTTATGGGTTCTACGCTGCCACCGGAGTTGCTGCCCTCGGATCTAAACAGTATCAGTCCGCCAAAAGACATTTCTGCGGGACTATCATCCGAAGTGCTCCTGCGCCGTCCGGACATCCTGGCGGCGGAACATCAGCTTAAGGCGGCCAACGCCAATATTGGCGCCGCCCGTGCCGCTTTCTTTCCCAATATTTCCCTGACGACTGCTATCGGAACCACCAGCGCCGATCTATCGGGACTATTTAAGGCCGGCCAGGGCACCTGGAGTTTTGCGCCGCAGGTCATTATGCCGATTTTTGACGCCCGCACGTGGTCGGCCTATGATGTCACAAAAGTCGAAAAGGAAGTATCCGTGGCTCAGTACGAGAAAGCAATCCAGACGGCTTTTCGGGAAGTATCCGACGCTTTGGCCGTGAAGGGCACAATAAACCAACAGATTGCGGCACAACAATCACTGGTTGAGGCTGTCGCCCAAACCTATCGGCTCTCCGACGCTCGTTATACCAAAGGGATTGACAGTTATCTAAGCGTTCTTGATGCCCAACGTTCGCTCTATGGCGCGCAACAGGGGTTAATCGTTCTTCACCTTACCAGGCTTGTCAATCAAGTTACGCTCTATATGGCGCTGGGCGGCGGTGAGTAAAAGCGCTACTAAAGCAGGTTTTTACTGATCCGCCGGAAGAGGCATATATAAGGACTCAAAAGGAGCAAACTTCGTCCGGACAAAAAACAACCAGAAGACAAAAAGATATTTCCCGGCTTCTGCGCGAGAAGAAACATGGCCCCGCACAAAGGCCGAAAAGAGATAGTACGTTTCCGGTAAAAAAACATGACCGGTTAAAAGGATTCGCCGTTTCCTAAATTTGACTATGATGATGAAGAGTGAGAGGGGCGGCACGTGTCATTTATTGTTTATAACCGGCAATAAAGTATTATAAAAAAATTTTAACTTTTTATTAATAATTGATATACTCATAAAATAATATGAATAGACAACTTTATAAAAAAGGAGGGTAAAATGCGTATAGTTAAGACTGTTCTTGTTTTTATAATTATATGTATCCTGGCAGGAATTGGATTTGTTTATCTTGCTCCCCAAAAGGCAACTTCACTGGCCATTGATATGGAACGTCAGCGCTCCGGGCTTACCCGCAAGGAAATCAATCTTCCGAATGGTCTTCACTATGTTTACCTGGAAGGCGGGAAAGGTGAACCTCTTATATTGCTGCATGGGTTCGGAGCCAATAAAGATAATTTTACACGGGTAGCCAAATTTCTGACACCGCACTACAGGGTGATCATCCCCGACCACATCGGCTTTGGTGAATCCAGTCATCCCCAGGATGCCGACTATAAACCCAGCACTCAGGCGGCCAGGATAAGGGCTTTAGCGCAGGCCCTGGGCATCACCAAAGTTCACCTGGGCGGAAGCTCCATGGGCGGCCAGATTTGCATGATGTATGCTTTCTTTTACCCGGATGAAGTCAAGAGTTTATGGCTGATTGATCCGGGAGGAATATGGAGCGCGCCAAAAAGCGAATTCCAGGAGATGTTCACGAAAACCGGAGAAAACCCTCTCATGGCCAGAAACGAAGATGAGTTTGCCAAAATATACGCGTTTGTTATGGCTGATCCTCCATTTATCCCGCGGCCTATGCTGAATGTCATGGCACAGGAACGTATTCGCAATTATGATTTGGAGAAACGCATCATGAAAGATTTATCCTCCGATTCAGCTGAAAAATATGTGACCGGTCTTACCACACCCACTTTAATTGTCTGGGGCGATAAAGATCGAGTTCTTAGTCCTGCCGCGGCCGATATATTGCACAAATTAATGCCGGCCTCCAAGGTCATTATGATGAAAGGTCTGGGGCATTTGCCGATGCTTGAAGCGCCTCGGCAGTCTGCCGAAGATTATTTAAAATTTCGCGAGGGTTTAGATAAGACAAACTAATTTAATGGCAACTGTTTGATTTAATATAAGAAACGCTCAGTAAATTTAAAATACCGGCTTTGATGATCAAAGTAATTGATTTTCAGAGCTGGTATTTTTTTGGATATAAACTTTATAAATCATAAGTTCCCACGATCTTTTTTAAAATCAATGTATGCTGTTGATCAACCTTTCACGAACAATGGAAATATGGCTGCGCAGCGAATAAAATTGATCGGCAAATGATGCCGGCATTTTCATCTTGTTGACCGCCTGCTCGATTTGATCGAGCCGCTCTACAAGTTCCTTATGCCTCTCTTGAGTAATTTGTGTGGTCATGCCTTCTTCCAGTACAAGCAATGCGCGATACCATCGCAGGATGCGTAACCTCATGCGCCACTGGTAAAGCGCGGGAATGCTTTTCAGTCCGGGAATCAGAATCAAAAGCATCGGCACAAAAACCACCAGGATACGATCAAAGATGGTTGCCAGCCAGAAGGGAAGATATTTATACAGAAAACTTTTACCGGATTTATAGAAGCGTGCCGCATCGGAGCTGATCCGGTATTCATGCTCAAGAGGCGCCGGAAACTCACCGCGCTTGTGTGTCAGTGACGGACCGGAATGGACTTCAGTTGCCGCTTCCAGAAGAAGATCGGAGAGCGCCGGATGGAGATTTGAACGCGCAATGAGTTCCACCGTGGGGCTTACAAGATTGATATCCCGATCAGGAATGTTTTTGCCAAAATCAAGGGAACCCTTCGGCAAAATTATCTTGTTGAGATAGTGGATACGCCGGATATAGGCATCAGCCTGGCTAAAATCAAAAAGCCTTATTCCCGGTTTATGCATAAGTTCATGCAGTGTTTTGGAAGATGCGGAATCGCTCATCATGAATGCGGCGTCAATTTTGCCTTCCAGCAGTTCCTTTTCAGCCTCTTCATCGTCAACTTCCAGAAGTTTTGTGCTGCCGCCTTTTTTAATACCATTGAGTGCGAGAAGCTCCAATGCCAGCACCTGCGTTCCCGTCCCGACTTCACCGATAGCCAAACGCTTTCCTTCAAATTCAGAAAGCACATCAAGAGATTTGGAACTTCGATAGAAAATGAAGAGAGGTTCATAAGAAATGCTGCCCAGGGATACGAGGTGATCAGTATTTTGTCCTTTGGCTACACCGGTTTGAACAAAGCCAACGTCGACGCGAAATGATGGATTATCCAATCTTTCGAGATTCTGAAGCGATCCTTCGGATCTAAGTATTTTCAGTTTTACGCCGTTACGAGCCAGAATTTTAGCATATTTTTCGGAATTTCTCTGGAAGCTGCTGCCCTCATCGCCGCTGGTAATAATAATAGTATTGGGAGGCGCGAAGTAAAAAAATAAGAAAGCGGCAATAACGATAACCAATGCAGTAAAAATAACGGCGCTAAGCGCAACACCCGGGCCGAGCCCAAATGTCTCCGCAAACATTACCTTTAGTTTGTTTAAGCCGGGCCGTAAAATTTTAAAAAATGAAAACCCGCTCCGATTATGTGTTTTCTTTTCTTTTTCTTCCATAATGAACTCCTCTTTTTATGCAGGCGTCCCGGTTGCCCGTCTGATCATGAGCACACTTTATGTATTAGATTACTTTAAAATTTCAAAAAGGCATTTCTCGTACCGCAATATTAATGGCGCGATAGGCTTCTACTATCTGATACATGCTATAATTATAACCAGCACGCCTATAATAAACCGGTACCAGGCGAAGGGTAAAAATGTTTTTTTCTGAACGTAATGCAGAAGAAATCCGATACTGGCAAGGCCGGATATACAGGCCACGGATGTGCCCACAATGAACGAAGTATTGATTACTGACGGGTTAGCAATAATCTCCGGTATCTTTAATGCCGCAGCGCCAAAAATAATGGGCGCGGATAAAAGGAAAGAAAAGCGTGCGGCTCCCTCTCTGGTCATGCCGAGGGCCAATGCCGTAGTCATCGTTATGCCGGAACGCGATACACCGGGAATAATCGCCAGCGCCTGAGATAAACCAATCAGAAAACTCGTTTTCAGGGATATCTGCTCCATGTCCACTTGTTTCCTGCTCTTTCGATCTACGAGATAGAGAACGCCCCCCATCAGGATCAGCATAAACGCAATTAAAACAGGATTGCGGAAAGCCGTTTCGGCCTTGTGCTCCAGCAGGTAGCCAATAATCGCGCCGGGAATTGTCGCAAAAACCAGATACCAGAATAACTTTCCTTCCCTATCTTTCGGTTTCGTCAAACCTTTACTGATCAAATTCAGCCAATCTCTCCAGAAATAGAGAATGACGGCGATAAGCGTACCGACATGCAGGGCAATATCGAACGTCAGCCCCGGATCTTCCCATTTAAAAAGCCAGGGAACCAATATCAGATGCGCCGAGCTTGATATTGGCAAAAATTCGCCCAGTCCCTGCACCAGCCCTAAAACTACAGATTGAAAAATATTCATGAAACCCTCAAAATTATTTAACAGAACATGTCCCGATATTTGTACACCAAAATATGGCGAGATATACTATATGGATATGATAGATGACAAGAGAAAAATATCGTGAAGATATTAAAAAGAAGTAACGTTTTAATCTTGTGGGAGTCAATATTCCTTATAATAATTCCGGCGTAATGATGCCCAGTTTTGCATATACCGAACGGATCATTTTCCTTAGCCTGGGAAGTTCGCACGCGAAAAAAACAGCGCCAATAACGATGGATATTCCTCCTATCAATATGGTGTATGGAGCTCCTATAACATGCGCCAATCCTCCCGCCAGTAAACTGCCAAAGGGCGCTGTGCCCATGAATGCCATTGTGTAAAAGCTCATCACACGACCGCGTTTATCATCATCAACTACGGTTTGCAAAATAGTGTTGCTGGATGCCATCTGCAGCATCATTCCAAATCCCGTCAATGCCATCAATATAAGTGATAGTAAATAGAGCCGGGAAAAAGAAAATATAATAAGTCCTGAACCAAAAATACCAGCGGCCAGTGGAATCCTTCTGAAAAGCCCCAAAACGTTTTTTCTGGAAGCCAGATAAAGCGCGGCACTAAGCGCGCCTATACCTGAAGCTCCCATAAGAAAGCCGAAAGTATGCGAACCGCCGTGAAATATTACTTTAGCAAAGACAGGCATAAGTACAGAAAACGGCATTCCCATTAAGCTGGACAGTCCAAGCATCAGAATAATATATTTTACAGGCGCAAATCCAAACACATAAGAATATCCATCTTTTAACTCCTGTAAAACACGGGTATCTCGGCGGATCACTTTTCTCGGGGCAATTTTCATGGATAGAAGAGATCCAATAACAAAAATATAGCTTATGCCATTAATAAGAAAACAAATTCCTTCATTTGTAAAAGCTATCAACATACCGGCAATGGAGGGCCCCAGTAATCTCGCGGCATTGACCATCGAAGAGTTTAGGGCTATCGCATTGGCCAGATCTTTCTTTTTCTCCACCATTTCTATAAAAAACGACTGGCGGGCCGGGGTGTCGCAGGCGTTTATGCAGCCGAGAAATAAACTTAAAAATATGATCTGCCAGATTTTTATGACTCCGGTAAAAAAAAGTAATGCCATGAGCAGCGCTTGTATCATCGAAAGAATCTGGGTCGTGATTAATATGTGATAACGGTTCCAGCGGTCAGTCATAACGCCCGCAAAAGGAGATATTAAGAATATCGGTATCTGTCCGGCAAAACCAACCACGCCCAGCAGAAAAACAGAGCCGGTGAGATGGTAAACCAGCCAGGGCGTCGCAATTTGCTGTATCCAGGTCCCGATCAACGAAATACTTTGTCCGCCGAAAAAAAGCCGAAAATTCCTGTATTGCAGCGAACGAAAAATCACCTTTAATCCAGCGGGCTTACTTCTAAAATGTTTTGGAGAAATCATTTGCATCGCGTGTAATCTTAATATATTTTTAATACTTTCACCATCCCTGAATTTGCTTTACATGTGCCACACAATCAAAATAAGAATTTGAATTCACAAGCCTGTGAAAACACTTTCGCGTATTGCGGAATTGGCAGGCAAATACATAATGATATAATTCCTTAAGAATCGAAGGTTTTTCCAGGCTTGCCATGAAGGGCGTCGATTGTATCGTTCACACTGAGAAATCCATGATCAATGTGAATTTTTCAGTTGACGGTTTAAAGAAAAAAAATTAATAGTAAAAGAAGAAAGGAGGTGAAGTTACGCGGCTCATAATAAGGAATTGAGCGAAGCTGATCGTGAAAAAGCACGACTCAATACGTCAAAAATAAATTATCTGGTATGAATATATCATGTTCGTACTCAGAAAAAAATAAAACTGTGAAAGGATATTTTATTATGAATAAGAAAATATTAAGTTTAGCCATTGTCATGTTTGTGAGTGCATTTTTTTTAATTTCCTGTTCCAGAGATAAAGACCCGGCGGACCTGGCTATTAAAGCAGCCGAAACAGCCATTAACGCAACTAAAGATGATGCAGCCAAGATAGTTCCTGATCAGGTAAAATTATTGGAAGATTCTCTGGCTGCCGCTAAAGAGAAATTTGCCAAAGGCGAATATAAAGCCGCTCTGGACGAAGCAACTCTTCTTCCTGTCAAAGCAAAGGGCGTAATGGCTGCCGCTAAAATCAAAAAAGAAGAACTGACCAAAAAATGGACGGAAGCAAGCCAGGACCTTCCTAAAATGATTGAAGACGTTCAGGCGAAATTGGATTCTCTCTCCAAACTCAAAAGACTTCCGGCCAAACTGACCAAGGATAAATTTGAAGAAGCCAAGGCAGGACTGGCCTCTGCTAAAGATGAGTGGACAAAAGCGCAGGAAAGCTTTAAAAATTCAAAATTCACCGACGCAATCAATGTGGCAGGTTCCGTAAAAGATAAAGTGATAAATATTATGGGGGCTCTGGGAATGAGCGTTCCGGCCCCGGTGGTAGCTCCGGCGGCTGCTCCGGCTCCGGCGACAGCTCCGGCGGCCGCGGCCACTCCGGCTCCGGCTAAAGCTCCGGCTAAAGCCAAATAATCATTAAGGCATATAAAAAAAGGGATATGGATTATTTATAAACTCCATATTCCTTTTTTTAATAACTCTATTTAAAGCAGCATAGAATTTAATCCGTGTCGGGAAATATTTCTTCATACTTGCCCGGTACGGTGCTCAACCTTACTTTCTTTACTCTCTCATAACCGACACCATTGGCGATTAAATTCATGACGGCAACGATCCCCATCAAGAGGAGGGAATATACTTACCCAAATACTACAACATAACTTTACCTTTTATCCACACCGATATCGCATGATCATTGCTTTTAATAAAGAGACAAATTAATTTAATTTAGTAAGGAAAAATGTTATAAAGAACGAAAATCTTAAACACAACAATACGTACATTTTTTAAAAGGGAGAGAAATAGCCATGAATATCAAAATCTTTAAAAAAATACGTTATTTAGCTAAGAATAGACATTTCGGCGGGTTTTCGTTACTTTCCGCGATCTTATTATTGAGTTCATGTTATTATCCGGCCCAAAATCAGGTTGTCGCACAATCGGCGCAGAATCAAAATATTACCGCCATTACCCAAATTTATTTTTATCCTACCAAGGGTCAATCGACCCAACAACAATCTAAAGATCACTATGCTTGTTATAACTGGGCAATGGATCAAACCGGCTTTGATCCGAGCGAGTCGTCCATCGAACCGGAGCAGCGTGTCCGCGTTGTTCCCATGCCGCCGCCGGGACATGATACAATCGTCATGTCCATTGCCGGAGCGGTGCTGGGAGCATTAATTGCCGGTCCGCGTCATGCCGGAGGCGGAGCTTTAATCGGAGCAGCAAGCGGCGCCATGCTGGGAGCAACTTCGGATATTTCGCGCGAGGAATCAGCAAAACAAATGGAAGAAGCTTATCAAAATCATAATGAGGCAATAGATCTTCATAAGGAAAAAAGAGCTCTGCAATTTCGCAGAGCAATGTCGGCCTGTCTTGAAGGCCGCGGATATACCGTGAAATAGATTTTCTTATCTGCAAATAAGGAGGTTATTATCATGTCATATCATTTTAATTTAAAGCGACATTTTGCCGTTTCATTATCGATATTGATGTTATCAGGGATCAGCTTATGCTGTTTTGCTGGGCAGGCGCAAGCCGAAAGTCACGGTGGTCATGGACGAATGCAGGGGCTATCTTCAGGACGAACAATGTCTCAAGGTGTCAGACAGACGCCGGTGTCTCAGCACGGCAATTTTGTTGATTCCCGCTATCAGCATAATCGTTCATATCCGATGCACGGTCAGTCGGTCAGATCCATCCCCAGAGACCATCGCGTATTTACGTACGACCATTCGCGATATTACCATTCCCATGGAGTCTGGTACAGATGGTACCGTGGACGATATCTTGTGGTTGATGCCCCTTTTGGATTATTCGTTCCATTTTTGCCTCTTTATTATACTACAATTTGGATACAGGGAATGCCCTACTATTATGCCAACGATACATATTACACGCAAACGGACGGAGGTTATGTAGTTACAGAGCCGCCTCAGGGCGATGTCAGTGAAACACCACCACTTACTGATGACAGCGTGGAAAGCAAAATGTTCATCTATCCGCGTAAAGGCCAGAGTGAGGAGCAGCAAGCCAATGATCGTTTTGAATGCCACAAATGGGCGGTAGGCCAGACAAATTATGATCCGACGAATATCTCCGGAATACCGGCTGATCAGGTCATACAAAAACGTTCTGATTATCAAAGGGCCATGGCAGCCTGCCTTGACAGCCGCGGCTATACCGCTAAATAAAATTTCGCTTGCGGCTGGAACAGGATAAAACCAAATGCCTGTTCCAGCCGCAATATCATTCAGTGATATATATATCTCCCGTGTTATCAATATTTTTTCTGATGATTCATTTTATGAAGATTTCATTGAAATGAACATTACTTATGTTATTGTAACATTCAAAATACCGGAAAAAGTAAAAAAATTGTATATTAAGGGTTGGAGGGTTATACCATGAAAGTAAATAATGTTTACGGCATTATTTGTTTAGTCATTATTCCATTATTAGCCAATCATGCATGGGCCGCGGACTGGAAACTTTTTGCTTCATCCGCAGGCGGTAATATATATTATGATCAAAAAAGCCTTAAAAAAGAAAATAAAAGTATCGTCCATGTATGGACTAAGAAAACGTACAGTGAACAAGGGAAATTAAGGGAGTTTTCGTTATTAAAAAAAATAGGGAAAGCACCGGGCAATCCTTATATTTTAAGTCACGAGTTGACATTGATTGATATGGATTGCATGAATAAAAAAATTAAAATTTCTTCGAACAGAATTTGCGATAAAAGAGGACACTTTGTTGCCTCCATAACACGCTCTTCCGATGAATGGAATAACATAGTCCGTAAATCAAGCGATGAAGAACTTAAAAACATAGTTTGCAGTGCCGGCGAGACTACCGGAAAAAAACAGAAATAGCCGACTTAATATGGAAATGCGGATTCGAAGATTTCCACCGCAGGCTGCGAAGAATTTTCGATTCTTAAGGAACAATCATTATCTGTATGCATTTGCTTACCCCGCGACAAGCTGCGGGGAATACGCTCATCACCGAATACAAAGTCAAGTTTCTTTCGTTGCTATTTGATATTCGCTGATCAGCGCTTTTTTGGATACACCCAGATCAATAATATCCCATGGCAAAACTTCATCTGATTGTTTTTGACGGTAAACGTAAAAATCGGGATTGATATTAACTTCTTTCAACGCCCGCGCCCAATTACCTTCCAGACGATTTACGGCGAGTAATATTTCTCCCACGCGGCGATCGCCCAGAGAGAGCAGGGCCTGCACATAATTCCATTTCGGCACATCGTGAATAACCTTGATCTGCCCGTACCGCCTGAAAGCATTCTCAATCTTTTTGATTTTCCTGCCCACGGCATTAACATCAGCCAAAGCGCACCATTGAAAAGGAGTTGCCGGCTTGGGGATAAACTGATTAATGCTTAACGTAATGCGCCGGAACTTTTTTTTGCCTTCATACTTACTGAGGATATGATGTTGAATTTTTCCGGTTAGTTCGATGATAGCGTCTATATCCTGATCTTCTTCTTTAGGAAGACCAACCATAAAATAAAGCCTCAAATTGGGAATTTCTTTCTCCGCAAGTATTTCCGCGGCGCGCAAAATATCGGCCTGGGTTATGTCTTTGCGCAATATGTCCCGCATTCTCTGACTGCCGGCTTCCGGCGCGAGCGCGACCGTCTCGATGCCACTGGCTTTTATCAAGTCAACAATCTTTTCATTGATCTGATCAATTCGCAGGGAACCAAGACCTGCCTGCGCTTTTTGCGCGATGATGTATTCACAGATATTCATGAGATCGGGGTGCTCGGAGACGGCTGTTCCAACCAGTCCAATTTTCTTTTTTCTTTTTAAACCGCAATCAATCGAGGCGACGATTTCCGCGAAGCTTCGGAAACGAACCGGGCGATAAACAAAACTGGCCGCGCAAAAGCGGCAGCTGCGCGCGCATCCGCGGTTGACTTCCACCAGAAACATATCTTCCATTTCGGTTTGAGGCGCGCTGATCACTTCCCGTGTGCAAAATTTATTGATATCTTTCACATGTTTTATTTTTATTTTTTTGGAAAAACCCGCTTCTTTCGGCACGATGGACTGAATCTTACAGTCTGTGGAATAATTTACTTCGTACAGACCCGGGACGTAAACATTATTAATTTTCTTTTGTAAATCTGTGACTAAATTCCGGCGATCATCACCGAGACGGCGCGCCTTTTCGAAAGAAAGGCCGAATTGCGGCAAAACTTCTTCGGCTTCACCCAGAATAAATAAATCAAAAAAATCCGCCAGCGGCTCGGGATTAAGCGTTACGGCAACGCCGCCGCCAATTATCAAAGGATAATTTTCCGGGCGGTCTTTAGCCAGTATCGGAATACCGGCTAAATCCAGAATTTTTAAGATATTGGGGTAGTCATTTTCAAATGATATGGAAAAAGCCAGTATGTCAAAGTCGGCAATAGATTTCTGGCTCTCCAGACTAAAAATTCCCGCCGCTCCGGAAACGAATCTGGCCTCGTTCCCGGATGCGGGCAGGAATACCCTTTCACAAAGAAAGGAAGGTAGATCATTAAATATATTATATACAGTTTGGAAACCCAGATTTGCCATGCCAATCCGGTAGTCATTGGGATAAGCCAGGCAAACCGTATTATAGTCGCCCCAAACTTTTTTTACATATCCGGTCTCATTCTCCAGAATGGTTGTGTATTTTTTTTTCAGTTTCCAATCCATGGTTTTATCATGGCCTATATCCAGTAAACACTAACCTCACCGTTAAATTACAAAGCTAAAAAATCACGAACATAAATTCCAAAGCAAAACAAAGGAATGCTATCCGTTTGCTTCACGGAATTTCTCAGCTTACCAACTCCCCCAATTTTTTTAGCGACGGGAATTGGCGTCGCACGAATAATCAGTCAGCCTGACGGCGTAAAAATGTCGGAATCTGCATATCCATATTTTCAGTTTCATCGTTTAGGCCCACAACCGCGACATTCGGATTGTTAAGTGTTCTTTCCCTGCGAATGAAAGTGGGTGTCGCCAAATCCTCCCTCCGGAAACCGCCAAAATGTGTAACATTCCCCAGGGATTCCCTTTTCTTCTTATTAAAATCATCAAAGCCCGTGGCAATGACAGTGATGCGAATTTCATCCTGCATATTTTCATCAATCACCGTCCCGAAAATTATGTTGGCATCTTCATCCGCTTCCTCCTGAATGAGAGATGAAGCCTCGTTAACTTCATAAAGACTCATGTCAGGACCGCCTGTGATATTGAGTAAAATTCCGTGCGCGCCTTGAATCGTATTGTCCTCCAGCAAAGGAGATGAGATTGCTCTTTGCGCCGCTTCCACCGCCCTGTTTTCACCGCTGGCGACACCGGTGCCCATAATGGCCATGCCCATGTTGCTCATAACACTCCTGACATCGGCAAAATCAAGATTAATTAATCCCGGAACCAAAATCAGATCGGATATTCCCTTAACCGCCTGATAAAGGATATCATCCGCTTTTTTAAAGGCTTCCAAAAGAGACAGGTTCCGGCCGCCCAGGCTCAACAGTCTCTGGTTCGGAACAACAATCAGCGTGTCTACAACCTCCCGCAATTGAGCAATCCCTTCTTCAGCCTGAACATTGCGTTTTTTTCCTTCAAACTGAAAAGGCTTGGTCACCACGGCAATAGTCAGAACGCTGCATTCACGGGCAATTTCCGCAATAACCGGGGCCGCGCCCGTTCCCGTTCCTCCTCCCATTCCCGCGGTGATGAAAATCATATCCGCGCCTTCCAGATAAGGGCGGATATCATCGCGGGATTCCAGCGCCGATTGTTTGCCGATTTCCGGATCGGAACCGGCTCCCAGACCTTTTGTGATCTTGGAACCGATTTGAATTTTGACCGGCGAACTCGATACGCTCAGCGCCTGCGCATCGGTATTCGCGTTGATGAAGTCAACTCCCATCAGGGATGATGAAATCATCGTGTTGACGGCGTTTCCACCGCCGCCACCTACGCCGATTACCTTGATTTTTGCCAGATTTTCACTACATACTTCCGTTAATTCAAACATGTTCTCTCCTTCCTTTCAAAAAAATTCTGAAAACATTTTTTTTACAGTTTTTGCCATATTGCCAAACACACCTGTTGTTTTTCTATACATGGAATCACCATCCAGTTGATCATGGCCATAAATAATCAGTCCCACTCCTATGGCATGCGCCGGTGAATTCACAATATCCGTTAACCCCCCGACACCGATAGGAAGTCCTTTTCGCGCCGGCATATCAAATATTTTTTCAGCCAGTTCGCTTATGCCTTCCAGAAGCGATGTTCCTCCGGTTAAAACAACTCCGGCCGCCAGTAGATCTTCAAATCCGAACCGGACAATTTCATTGTAAGCAAGATTTAAAATTTCTTCCATTCTCGGCTCGACAATCCGTCCCAGAATCTGACGCGAAACTTCACGGTCTTCCCTGCCGCCTAAACTGGGCACTCTGATGGTTTCATCCTTCGGGATCATGGAAGTCATGGCGCAACCGTATTTAATTTTAATCTTTTCCGCTTCAGCAAGGGGTGTGCGTAAACCTGTTGAAATATCCGAAGTAAGATAGTTTCCTCCAACAGGCAGTATGGCCGTATGTTTGATGCTCGATTCAGAGAATATTGTTACAGACGTATTGGAGCCGCCGATATCAATTAAAACAACGCCTAAATCTTTCTCGTCATTACTCAACACGGCTTTGCCGGCCGCTAACTGTTCCAGAACGATGTCATCAATATCCAGGCCCACGCGGTTTACGGATTTCACGATATCCTGAATAGCGGAGGTAGCTCCGGTAACGATGTGCACCTTGGCCTCCAGCCGGACGCCGGACATCCCTATGGGATCTTTAATCCCCTCCTGACCGTCGATGACATAACCCTGGGGAAGGACGTGCATGATTTCCCTGCCCACGGGAATGGCAATCGCTTTGGAAGCTTCTATCACTCTTTTTACATCATTCTCATCCACTTCCCGGCCCTTAATGGATACGATGCTCAAAGAGTTTTGCCCTTTTATATGACTGCCGGAAACTCCGACATAAACCGAATTAATGCGGCATCCGGACATATGCTCAGCTTCTTCCACAGCCGTTTTTATCGATTCCACCATGCTGTCAATATTAACAACAGTCCCTTTTCTCATTTCTTTATTTTGAGATGTTCCAATGCCAATTATATTGATTCCGGCTTCGGTAACCTCGCCAACAATAGCAGTGGTTTTTGTCGTTCCTATATCAAGCCCGATTAACACATTGCTTTTCTTCCTCATCAGCCTCTTCACCTCTTCTTTAATTTTAAAAATCAATAAATTTTTATATTAAATACTGTTTACCTTTATTATCCTCTTCCTTCCGTTCGGGAACATTTTTGCGTTGTACCGTAACCTTTGCGTCATCCGATAAATCAATGCATAAATAACCGTTTTTCATGCCCCTGCTTTCCAGATCGGCCAAAACAACTTTTAATTGCTTCAACTTGTTTTCAAAACCGCCCGTGCCAAGTTTTATGTAAAGACCCGTACTGAAAATCAAAGAAAGACCGAATACATTATCGACATGAACCTCGGAAATTGTGCCCAGATAAGCGTATTGGCTGGATTTGGACAGAGTCTTCAATAAATTAAGGGTGCCTAAAAGCAGTTGCGATTTATTGTCTTCTTTTTCGTCGACTCCCGTAATAATGGGAAGATCGACTTCATCGCTTTTACTAAGTTTCTTGAACACAAAACCTTCGGCATCCATGAGACAGAAATCATTGCCCTGTTTCACCAAAGCCAGTGGAGTTCTTTCCTTTACTTCCAGAACCAGCTTGTCAGGCAGTTCCCTGCCCACGTAAATATTCTCCACCCATTGGTTTGCGGAAACCCGGCGTATCACCGCGTCCGTATTGATGGCCAACAGGTTTTGCGCGGGCTTTATCCCGGCCGATGTCAGAACATCTTTTTCCGTTAATTCTCTTAATCCGCGAACGGATATTTCTTTGATTTGAAAATACGGCATGCTTATCAGGAAATTGTAAGCGTAAACAAACAAAGAAAACAAAAGCACTGCGGCAAACAGTAATCCCGTTGCGGTCAAGAAATCTCCGGATATATTGCCAAAACGCCTGCGTATCCGGTTTTTCTTTGTTTTGAGTCCTGATCTTTTCAGCATTAATCTTCTCCGATAATCACTACTTCCGTCTCCAGATTCACGCCTTTTTCTTTTTTGGCCCTTACTTGAATAAACTCAATAAGCGTTAAAATATCTGAAGCCGTGGCGCCGCCGCTGTTAACAATAAAGTTGGCGTGTTTAGATGATATTTGCGCGCCTCCGGCGGTCATCCCTTTGATACCCATGTCTTCAATAAGACGGCCTGCTGCCTGACCGGGCAAATTCTTAAAAATAGACCCGGCGTTTGGGAATTCCAGGGGATGTTTGGTCTGGCGCAGCTGTAAAATTTCATTTATTTTTTCTTTGATTTTTGAACGCTCACCTTTTTCCAGTTTAAATTGAGCGCCAAGTATTATGGTGTCAGCAGGGAAAGATGACGTGCGATAGCCGAAAGATATTTCCCCCTCCTTCATTGTTTTTTTATCTCCGTCGGCATTCAATAGAGATACCTCTTTTATAACATCTTTCATTTCTTTGCCGTACGCGCCCGCGTTCATCCATACGGCACCGCCAACACTGCCGGGAATGCCGGCGCCAAACTCAAGCCCGGTTAGTTCTTCCGTGACCGAACGGCTGACAACTTTTGCCAGCGCCGCGCCTGCCTGGGCGGAAATTAAATAACCGTTTTGCGGCGTGTATTCACAACGGACTTCCGAGCTTCCTGTCATCAGCAATATAACTCCCCGGTATCCGCCATCACGCACAATAACATTCGTCAGATTTCCCGCTATAAAAAAATTTATTTCCTGTTCTTTGAGTTTGCTTACAATCCGCATCAGTTGATCTTCATTTTCTATATATACGAGGGCGTCCGCATTGCCTCCTACGGCAAGCGATGTATGGAGAGACATCGCTTCATCATACAATATCTTTCCCTTGATGATACCGCCCAGAACTTCTTTAATTTCATTTTTTTTGCCGGTCATCACTTTTTTGTTTCCCTTGCCACCAGCCGTTTTATAAAAGCTTCGCCGATTTTATAAATGCTTCCCGCCCCGATCGTAGCAACAGTATCCTTCGCTTTTACCGTCTTTAACAGATATTCGATGGTTTCTTCCGTGCCGGGTATATATTCCACATGGGTTTGACCTGTTTTTCTGATCGCTTTGCAAAGCGCGGCGGAATTAATTCCGGCAATAGGCTCCTCACTGGCCGGATAGATGTCATTTAAGATCAAGATATCGACATTGCCGAAGGCGTTAGTGAATTCATCAAAGAGCGCCTTTGTCCGCGTGAACCTGTGAGGCTGAAAAACAACGATCAACCTGTCTTTCCATATTTGCCGCATAGCTTTCAGTGTTTCTTTAATTTCTGTCGGATGATGACCGTAATCATCAACGATGGTGATATCACCCACTCTTCCCTTGATTTCCAGGCGGCGCTGCACTCCGGAAAAGCTTTTTAGACCCTCTTTTATTGTTGCAAAATCCAGATTCAACTCACGGGCCACCGCTATTGCCGCTAAAGAATTATAAACATTGAAAAGCCCTGGCACAATTAATTCAACTGTGCCTAATTTTTTCTTTTTATAAACCAGAGTGTAACTGGTTTTGGTTTTCAAAAATTTGATATCTGAAGCGCAGTAATCCGCGGAGAATTCTATTCCGTAAGTAATCATTTTTCGTTTAATCATGGGAATAATTTCCCGCACATGAATATTATCGGTGCAAATAACCGTGCAACCGTAGAAGGGAACGATATTGGCAAATTTAAGAAATGCTTCCTTGATTTCGGCAATACCCGGATAATAATCCAGATGTTCGCGGTCGATGTTTGTAATGACGGCAATGGTGGGCGATAATTTCAGGAATGAGCCGTCACTTTCATCAGCTTCCGCAACGATAATTTCACCATCGCCCAATCGGGCATTACTGCCGATACTCGCCAGTTTTCCCCCTATGACCATCGTAGGATCTAAATCACCCTCCGCAAGGATCGTTGAAATCATGGAGGTGGTCGTGGTTTTACCGTGACTGCCGGAAACAGCAACGGAAAATTTCATTTTGAGAAGTTCCGCAAGCATTTCTGCCCGTGGAATTACCGGAATATTTTTCCGATGTGCCTCTATAACTTCCGGATTGTTTGATTTCACTGCCGTAGAAGTAACAACAACATCGGCGTTACCGACGTTTTCCGCCGCGTGTCCTATAATGACTTTCGCGCCGATTTTCTGCAAACGCGCCGTTGTTTCCGACGGCTGAACGTCAGAACCGCCGACATGATAACCGAGATTCACCAAAACTTCGGCAATCCCGCTCATCCCAATGCCTCCGATTCCCACAAAATGGATGCATTTTACTTTGTGCTGCATTAAACTGTTTTTCTTATCTGATATCATTATTTTTCCATGCTCTTTATATTTTTACGAATCATATGCCTTATTTTTTTCAACCATTAATTGAATACAGCTATCAACGATTGTTGCCGCCGCATCAATCCTGCTCAACCTTAACGAATTTTCTTCCATCTGGTGAAGCTTTTTTTCATCCCATAACAGATTTTCAATCACATCAAACAAATTAGTGCCGCCAATCTCTCTCTCCGGAATCACCACAGCGGCGCCCTCTTTGGCCAGAGCCTGCGCGTTTTTTGATTGATGGTCGTTTGCGGCCCATGGATACGGAATCAAAATAGCCGCCTTGCCTGCAGCGGCGATTTCCGCCAGCGATGTGGCACCGGCGCGGCAAATAATCAAATCCGCATCCGCGTAAGCCGCGGCCATATCAACAATAAATTCTGTAACCCTGGCCTGAATGCCGAATTGTTCATAAGCTTTTCTTACTTCTTGGACCTGCTGTGAACCGGTTTGATGAAGAATACGAATATTATTTTTCATGCTCTGCAATTGCGGCAGAATCTCCAAAACACTTTTATTGATTGCCTCCGCTCCCTGCGACCCTCCAAAAATAAGCAGTTGCCGGTAATTTTTCTTTTCTTTTATTTTATCGCGTCTGGCAATAAACGACGCCCTTACGGGATTACCGCTTATGACCACCTTTGTTTGCTCAAAGCATTCCCGGGTTTGCGTATAGGTGACGAATATTTTATCCGCGAAATGACCGAGAATTTTATTAGTGACTCCCGGAATAGCGTTTTGTTCCGCTATAGCCGTCGGTATACCCATAAAATGAGCGGTAAGCACCGCAGGCCCCGAGGCATAGCCGCCCACGCCAAAAACAATGTGAGGACTGAATTGTTTCAAAATATGCCTTGATTGCCAAATACTTTTTGGAATCTGATAAGCGCCCTTTATCAATGCCTTAACTCCCCGTCCTTTAACTCCCTCTATATCAATTGCTCTGAGTTCATAACCCAATTTGTCAAGCAGCCTGCTTTCAATGCCTTTTTTTGTTCCGATAAAAATAATTCTTGTTTTATCATCTCTTTTAAGAAATTCTTCAGCGATAGCAATCCCGGGAAACAAATGCCCGCCTGTTCCACCTCCCGCAATGACAATGCGCATTTTTTACTCCACAACATCAAACCCGTTGAACTCTTTTTTAACAAGCATACCCCTGTATATCGTTCTTCATTACGTCTGTGTGGAAATGTTCAGCAAAACGCCCACAGCCGTCATACTCATAATAAATGCCGTCCCGCCATAACTTAAAAAAGGCAACACCAGACCTTTTAAGGGTATGAGTCCCATGACACCGGCAATATTGATAAACGCTTCCAAAGAAATTACCATCGTCACTCCGGCAGCCAATAATGTCCCGAAAAGATCGGGCGCTTTCGCGGCAATCATAAAGCCGCGAAGAGCAAAAATAGCGAACATGACGATAATAATCGTCACTCCGATGAAACCGGTTTCCTCGGCAATGATAGAGAGAATAAAATCGGTATGCGGCTCGGGCAGATAAAATAATTTTTGCATGCCGTCGCCTATTCCCACGCCGAAAGTTCCGCCTGAACCAAAAGAGAGCAGCGACTGGATAATTTGAAAACCGGTATTATCCGCGTCTTTCCACGGATCCAGAAAAGCAGTCAAACGCGTCAGCCGGTATCCCTTATATAAAATCAACGATACTCCGATAGGAATGAAAGCTCCTATCAAAAACAAAAGATGTTTGACCTGCGCTCCCGCTATGCATAACATCGAAAGCAAAATAGCGGCGATAATAACAGCCGTACCGAAATCAGGCTCCAGCAAAATGAGCAGGATTACACCGGCGACAACGGCTAAAGGCACAAGAATTCCTCTGGTGAAATTTTGCATTTGATACGCTTTTCTGGTCAATAAATGCGCGAGGAAAACAACGACTGCAATCTTAACCATCTCGGTTACCTGAAAAGAGAAGCCGCCCAAATTTAACCAGCGGGTCGCTCCTCCGCGCTTCATTCCTAATGGCGTCAACAGCAGGGCCAGTAACACAAATGACAACAATATTCCGGGATAAGCCCATTTCTTTAATTGCGTATAAGGAACCTTAGTCATAATGATCATGGAAGTGAGACCTAAAAAAACAAACAAAAGCTGTTTTTTCAAAAAATACTGGCCGTCCTTAAATTTCTCCAACGCGATAATGGAACTGGAAGAATAAATCATCGCCGTTCCCACAATCACCAGAATTAATGTAACTAAAAGCAGGATTATATCCGGCAGTTTATCTTCATTATGTTTAATCACAGCATCCATCTATAGATTCCTCACGACGTCCTTGAATACATTACCCCGTTCCTTGTAATTGGCAAATTCATCAAAACTGGCACAACCGGGAGAAAGCAAAACAACATCGCCCGGATGAGCATCTTTATAAGCGCTTTCAACCGCTTCCCGTAATTTCGCATTTTTTAAAACAGGCACTTCCTCACCAATTAACGAAGCGATACGATCACGCGCTTCGCCAAATAAAATTACCATTTTAGTTTTTGTTTTAATGAACGGCTTGAGAGATTCAAAATCACCATCTTTATCGCGGCCGCCTAAAAGCAAAATGACGGGTTTGGAAAATGTCTGAAGCGCTCGCACAACAGAGCCGACATTTGTTCCCTTGGAATCGTCATAGAATTTGATTGAATTCTTCTCACCCGCAAATTCAATCCGGTGCGGTAGTCCGCTAAAAGCCCTGACCGCCGCAATGACGTTTTCCTGACTGCATCCGCATAAACGCGCCGCCACGATCGCCGCCATCACATTTTCCACATTATGCATGCCGGGAAGATTAATAATGCTCAAAGGATACTGTTCTTCATTTGTATCGGGTATATCGGGCATGCCCGGCATTCTCAAAACCATATTATTATTTTTAATAAATATTCCCCGGGGCAAAGCATCTTTCGAACTAAATTTAATAATTTGCGCGCGAACAGTATCGGCTATCGTATCCTGCTGGGGATCCGCCGCATTAAGAATCGCGAAATCTGTTTGGGTTTGATTGGCAAATATTCCGGCCTTAACGCGGCGATACTCGGCAAAAGAGCCGTGATAATTGATATGATCGCGGGTAATATTCAAAAGGATGGCAATAAACGGCCGGAATTTCTCTATCCACTGAAGCTGGAAACTGCTGATTTCCGCGACGATAAAATCATCATTCCGGGGGATTTGCGCGTATTCTATCAAGGGAGTGCCTATATTACCGCCGACAAAAACGCTCTTACCGGCCATTCGCAGAATTTCACCCAATAGTGTTGTCGTTGTTGTTTTACCATTCGTTCCGGTAACAGCTATTACCGGAACTTTTAAAAACCTGTAGGCCAGTTCAATTTCACTGACAATCGGTATATTCTTTTTTTGCGCCTCAACCAGTATTTCATTATCAGGAGGAACGCCGGGAGACGGCACAACCATGAAAGCTCCCTCCAAAACATGGCTATTATAGTCTTTGATTTCCAGCCATTTTTCTTTGGCAATTTGCTTAAACTCGCCACCCCACTGATCAAATGATTTTTCATCCGTTACGACGACTTCTGCGCCTCGTTTTCCTAAAAATGCGGCTGTGGCAATTCCGGTCTTACCCATGCCGATGATGACTATTTTTTTATTGGTAAAATCCATGTTTCCTCTAACGTAACTTCAATGTACTGATAGCTACCAAAGCCAATAATATGGAAATGATCCAAAACCTCACAATGACTTTAGGCTCAGCCCATCCCTTTAATTCGAAATGGTGATGCAGAGGGGCCATCCGGAGAATGCGTTTCCCCCCGGTCAGCTTGAAAAAGCCAACCTGAAAAATTACCGAAAATGTTTCCATGACAAAAATACCGCCGACAATAGCCAGTAATATTTCCTGTTTTGTGATAATCGCTATCGTGCCTAACGCACCGCCAAGCGAAAGGGAACCGACATCTCCCATAAAAATTTCCGCGGGGTAAGCATTAAACCAGAGAAAGCCAAGGCCCGCGCCCACCAGAGCTCCACAGAATACCGTCAATTCACCGGCGCCGGAAACGTGGGCAATCTGCAAATAGGAGGCAACTTTCACATTTCCGGCAAAGTAGGCAAAAAGAAGATAGGTGGCAAAACAGATAATCACGGGACCGATGGCCAGACCATCCAGACCGTCTGTTAAATTCACGGCATTGGCCGCGCCCACGATAATAAACGTGGAAAGTATGACATAACCCCAACCGAGATTAGGCAATACCGTTTTAAAGAAAGGAATCGTTATTTGCGAATTAAAACCCGGTTTCAGATAAAGCATGATACTTACGAACAAAGCGATGGCTATTTCTGCAATCAATCTTGTTTTACCGGAAACGCCCTTGGAGCTTTTACCGGCAAGTTTCCTGTAATCGTCGATAAAACCAATCAATCCATAACCAATGGTCACCAGCAATATGATCCAGACATAATTGGCAGAAAAAATTGTCCAAAGCAGCGTCGAGATAACCACGGCAAGGATAATTAATACCCCGCCCATCGTTGGAGTGCCCTTTTTGATTAAATGACTCTGCGGGCCATCCTCTCTTATCTGCTGACCGATTTGCAGTTCCTGCAATCTTTGAATCATCCATTTGCCAAAAACCAGACATATCAAAAGCGCTGTAATGGATGCAAAAATAGTCCTGAACGTTATATAACGAAATACGTTAAAAAACGAAACCGTGGTATGTAAAGGATATAATAAATGGTAAATCAATTTTAATTTACTCCTGACGGATTAATCGTTTTGTGATGTCCATTCATCTTATCACCGCCAAAATCACTGCATATCTGAGACACAATTTTTTCCATTTTCATCCGGCGTGAACCTTTTACCAGAATCCAATCTCCTTTTTTCAAATGATTCTTTAAGTAAGTCATGCCTTTCTCATCGCCGGATAAAAAGAAAATATTCTGGGACGAGAGGCCTCCTTCCATAGCGCCTTTTGCCGTAACCCCGGAAAAATCACCTTGAAGGAAAAGCGCATTGATGCCGATAGTAGCAATCAACATCCCGATTCTTCGATGCATTTCGGCAGCGTCCGTGCCTAACTCAAGCATATCGCCTAAAAACACGTAACCATGATGATTCGTTTTTAAATCTTTCAGTGTCATCAGAGCTTCACGAACCGAAGCGGGATTCGCGTTATAGGAATCATCCAGGAGAAAGGCGCCGTTATGCAGTTTGATCATTTCCATGCGTCCGCTAAACGGCCGGAAAAAGGCAAGACCTTCCGATATGGTCTTGTCATCCATGCCCGCAGCCAAGGCAACGGCCGCGGCCGCCATGGCGTCATATACATGATGAAGACCGGCAATTTTCATTTCCACCCTTTGCGCATTGCCGCCGATGATCAAGTTAAAGCGCATACCCTTGATGCCGTTCTTTTCTATATCTTTTACCGTAACATCAGCGTTGGGACTCATGCTGAAAGTAATTTTCCTGCCATTCCATTTTTCAGACGCAATCGCTATGGCTTCATCATCAAGATTAATGACAGCTATGCCCGACGGAGGCAGGTTAAGAAACAAATCATTTTTCTCTTCCCGGACAACTTCCATGGAACCAAACCCCGCCAAATGCGCCGGACCGATATTCGTAATCAATCCGATATTCGGCTCGGCAATCTGCGTAAGTCTCTTTATTTCTCCCCGGGTATTCGTACCCATCTCCAGAACCATCAATTCATGTTTCGGGGTAAGGCGAAATATCGTCTGCGGCACGCCTATCAGATTGTTTAAATTCCCTTCCGTCTTTAGAATATTTTTCTTCCTGCTGATGATTGCCGCTATCATTTCTTTGGTCGTTGTTTTCCCCGAAGAACCTGTCAAACCTATGACGGGAAGGGAAAACCGTTTCCTCCATTCGTGGGCAAGGTCTCCTAGCGCGGTCAATGTATCAGCGACCCTGATGACGGCACACGGTTCATCCTTCGGGATTTGACTCATTTTTTCTTCATTATGCGCTAAAATTCCGGCAGCTCCCTGCTCTAAAACCTTCATCACAAAATCGTGGCCGTCGAAATTATCTCCTTTCAAAGCAACAAAGAGATTTCCCTTGCTAATTGACCGCGAATCCGTGGAAATCCCGTAAAACGTGCTCGTGGGCGCTCCGGAAACTAAAGTTCCGGTCGTTGCTTTCAACACATCGTTTAATGAAAAGACTGGCAAATCGTTATTCATCAAATTATTGTAAATGACTCCTTAACTTCAAAGTCTGCGCGGCAATCACACGGTCATCAAACGGCATTTTTTGAGTTCCCAGAATCTGGTAATCTTCATGACCCTTGCCCGCAATTAAAACAATGTCTCCACTTTCAGCCTCATTGATTGCCGCTTCAATGGCCTGTCTTCTGTCGGGAATCACCGCATAGGAATGAATATCATCACCGGATTTCAAATGATCAAACTTTGTTTTCTTTATCTTACTTTTATCAATCCCCTCCTCTATTTCCGCGATGATAACCAGGGGATCTTCCAGACGGGGATTATCAGAAGTTACGATGGTCAAATCACTGTATCGGGTGGCCGCTTCTCCCATAAGCGGTCTTTTGCCTCTATCCCTGTTCCCGCCACAGCCAAAAACCGTAATGATTCTTTTTTCCTTAAGTTCCACCAGGTTTTGCAGCACGCGCCTCAAGGCGTCATCCGTATGCGCGTAATCAACGAAAATATTAACGCCTTCGGGAGAAGCGACTTTTTCAAGTCTTCCCGGAACACAACACAAATTCTCTATTCCTTTTTTAATCACCGGGGGGGGAACCTGTAAAATAACCGCGGCGCCAATAGCAGCCAGAATATTGTAGAGATTAAATTTACCGATCAGAGGCGATGCCACGGAGACGGATTCTCCACCTAAATCAATTCGGGCTTTTATTCCCGTCAATGATACTTCATAGTTTTTAGCCATGATTACGCAATCGCCCTCTATCCCGTAAGTCAACGCCGGCAGATTTACTTCCTGTAAAATTCTCTGTCCCCACTGATCATCGTTATTGATGACCATTTTTTGCGAATGGACTTTCCTGCTTCGGGGCAAAATTTCGGCAAAAAATCGTTTCTTTGCCTGAAAATAATTTTCCATGGTCAAATGATAATCAAGATGATCACGGGTAAGATTGGTAAAAATGCCCATATCAAAATCGCAGTCTTCAACTCTCTTCAGGTCAACGGCGTGGGATGAAACCTCGGCGATAACGTGAGTGACACCGGCGTCAGCCATCGCGCGCATTATTTTCTGCAGTTCATAAGATTCCGGAGTTGTATTTGGCGCGGGATAGGTTTTATCGTTGTAACGATAATTGACAGTGCCTAAAACCCCACATTTAAAACCGGCTTCTTTCAATATGGATTCCAGAAGATATGTGATCGTTGTTTTACCGTTTGTTCCCATAACAGCAATGAGAACCAAATGGACGGACGGATTGTCAAAATAGTTTCGGGCCAGAATACTCAAGGCACGCCGGCTGTCAGACACTTTAATGGCTGTTATATGAGAAGGGAATTGCAAGTCTTTCTCATATACAATAAACTGCGCGCCGCGATTTATCGCTTCTGTAATAAAATCATGCCCGTCATTCTTTAAGCCGCAAACGGCAACAAATACAGAGCCGTGTATACACTGATCCGCGGAAAAACATAAGGCAGATACCTCTCCATAAGGATCTCCCGAAATATTTATGATATCCAGTCCCTCAATTAAGTGAGCCAGTTTCATCTATACCTCAATTATTTAACTCAAAAGCAACATTGCACAGGCGCTCATCACCAATCGGCGTGTGAGCAGGCGGATATTGATGCACAGCCCAGCCATTGCCTGATACTTTAAGCTCTATGGATTCGGCTTTAGCTTTCTTCATTGCTTCTCTTATGGTTAAACCTGAAAAATCAGGCATCGTTGATCCGTTATCTTCTGCAGTATTGGATGGAGCCAAAGTCTGCTGCGCCGAAACAAGCTGTACTTTATCCGTCTTCTCTTTTTCAAAAACGGGAGTTTCTCTGATATTTGTTTTAAAGCAATTGAGTATCTGTTCACCGATATTCTTAAACACCGGCGCGGCGGCAACACCGCCCCACTTGTCTCTTTGCGGTTCATCAAGAATTACCAGAATGGCAACCTGCGGATTCTCAGCCGGGAAAAATCCCATAAAAGACGTTCTCACTTTTTCCGAAGAATATACACCGCGGGTAAAATCGAATTTCTGGGAAGTCCCTGTCTTGCCGGCAACGCTAACGTTGACAATGCGCGCGTTTTTACCGGTGCCGTCCGGCGCGCTGACAACTTCCGTAAGCATATTGGTAAGACGCCTCGCCGTGTCCGGAGAAATAACTTTGCGGACGACCGTCGGCGTATAAAGCTTGACAAGGTGATTATCTTTGTCGGCCATGCCGCGCACGACATAGGGTTTCATTAAAACTCCGTTGTTGGCAACGGCCGAAACGGCAGAAATTAATTGAATGGCCGTAACCGAAACGCCCTGGCCGAAACCAATCATCGCCGTATCAACAGGCACCCAATTTTTTACCGGTCTGACCGCCCCTGAAGACTCGCCGGGCAGATCTATGCCGGTTTTTGTCCCAAAGCCAAATTTTTTTATATAATCATAAAACTTTTCTTTCCCCATCTTTTGAGCGATTTTTGCGGCGCCGATATTGCTGGAATATTTTAATATATCCTTGACGTCCAACACGCCATGACGTTTCTTATTGGCTTCATGAATCACACGGTTTGCCACTTTATAGTTTCCGTTTTCACAATAAAACTTATCCGATTCCTTAACGATTTTTTCCTCCAGCGCGCCAGCCACCAAAAAGGGTTTGAAGGTTGATCCGGGATCGAAGTAATCGGTGATGGCACGATTCCGCCATTTTTCCGGCGTGAGCCCTTCAATGTTATTGGGATTGAAACCTAACTGGTTGGCCATCGCCAAAATCTCTCCAGTCTTGGGATCCATGACAATGGCAAGTCCCGCTTTCGCGCCCTTGGAGAGAACGGCTTCTTTTAACTGAGTTTCCACGAGATATTGAATCCGATTATCGATCGTTAAAACAAGATTTACATTTTCATCTTTTTGAGTCTCGTTCTTTTCAACGCGCAGGAACAGCTTTTTCCCTTTGGCGTCCCGGGCCCACGCCAGCACCTGCGGCTTTCCTTTTAAAGATTCATCATATTTACTTTCCAATCCTTCCAGACCGGAGGCATCCAGGCCGACAAATCCGAGCAGATGCGCGGCCAATTCACCATTGGGATAAAAGCGTCTGGGTTCTTTAACCAGAAAGACTCCTTCGATATCCGCGCTTTCTATGGAAGCAGCCTGTTCCGGAGGAATTCTTCTGGCCAACCAGGAAAAACTTTTTTGCGCGGATAATTTTTTTAAAACCGTTTGATTGTCCAGATTGAGAATTGTCGCAACTTGTCCGGAAGTCTTAACGGGATCAACTATTTTGGAAGGGTCGGCGCAAACGGAATTCGCCATGATGGATACAGCAAGCTTTTCACCGTTGCGATCATAAATTACCCCTCTTTCCGGCTGCAACTGAAGCACAGAGGTGTGTTGCCTTGTTGCTAATTTTTTTAGTTTCTGTCCGGATAAAACCTGTAACTGAAAAGCACGGGATATCAAAGCAATAAATAACACCAGAAAAAACATGAAAAGCATGGCAATTTTGAATTTCAACCATTTTTTCGATTCAATCGCCATATCACTCTCCCGATTTTTTTAAGACAATGACTTGATTATTATCAGGATAGGACATCTGTAATCTGCTTCTCATAATGCTTTCAATCCGCTGCGGTGATTTGAGCATCGCGTATTCCAACTTTAGCTTTTTCTGCTCTTCCAGTTTTTGTTCTTTGATATTTAATTCCGTAGCGATACTGTATTCCAGTTCCGTCATATGAATATGTGAGCCTACATAGATCAAAGCAACAAACATGAGCACGATGGCAAAAATAATAAAAGTAGAATACTTTATGTCGAAAGAAGCCCCCTTTGCTTCTTCAAAACGGGGCATGGCTCTTGTTCCAACAGACTGTGCGGATGGTGCCATTTTATAGTCTCCGGGCCACGCGCAATTTGGCGCTGCGAGCGCGTGGATTAGCTTCGATTTCTTCCGCCGAAGGAACGATGACTTTTGAGGTCAGATTTTTGAGCTTTGCATCCCTCTGACAAACACAAAACGGCACATCCTTGGGACAGACGCAAATTCCGCTTAATGCACGAATTTCATTTTTTACGATACGATCTTCCAGCGAATGAAAAGAAATTACACAAAGGCGGCCGCCGGGCTTCAGCGCTTCAGCCGCGGCATCAATTGCCGGTTTTATGTTATCCAACTCATGGTTGACGGCTATTCTTATGGCCTGAAAGGTTCTTGTGGCGGGATGGATTTTCTGCCATCTTAATTTCGCAGGCATACAGGAAGCAATGATGTCCGCCAGTTCCGTGGTTGTTTCAATGGGCGATTGCTGTCTTTTTTTTGATATTGCCCTGGCTATTCTTGCTGCCATTTTTTCTTCCCCGTAAAACCTGATAATATTTTCCAGTTCGTCTTGCGCGAAGCTGTTGACAATATCGTAAGCGCTGATCTTTAAACTGCGATCCATCCGCATGTCGAGCAGCGCCTGTTGATTAAAACTAAAGCCTCTTTGTTCTGTATCGAGTTGATGGGACGAGACACCTAAATCCAGCAGAACGCCATCAACTTTTTCTATGTTTAAATCTTTCAGTATTTTGCTTAAATCGGCAAAATTAGCCTGTATCAAAACCTTGCGCGACCCGAATTCCGCCAGCCGTTTTTCCGCATACTGCAGAGCCTGATCGTCACAATCGATTCCCACTAAAAACGCATCTGATTCTTTAAGTATCGCGTAGGAATGACCCGCGCCACCCACGGTACAATCCACGTAGATTCCCGTTTTACTGACTAAAAGCGATGCAATAACTTCCTTAACCATTACCGGCTCGTGATAGAAGTCGGCAATCATCTTTTAAATTCCCAGATCAGCTATAAAGTCAGCGCACTTGTCAATTTCATCGGCGGCCAGTCTCATTCTCTCTTCAAAACGGTCTTTCGACCAGATTTCAATATTTTTCAGCATACCGGCCAGAACAATATCTTTTTCCAATTTGGCATATTCACGCAAAGTCGAGGGTATGAGCACACGCCCCTGTCCGTCGATATTGCAATCAACCGCTCCGGACATGAAGAAACGCTGAAACGATCGCACTTCCTTGCGCAATTTGGATTGATGGGCTACTTTCTCTTCAATGATAAGCCATTCATCGTAAGGAAAAACCATGAGGTACTGATCCCAGTTGGTGATCACCATCCGGTTGTCGTATTCTTCCGCAAAAATTTCGCGAAATTTGGATGGGAAGATTATCCTTCCCTTTTCATCGATATTGTGATGATATTGACCCCTGAATACAGACATCACTTCCCCCCACTAAAAACCACTTTACTCCACATGGCAACTATAGAGGCGGTATTTGCCTTTGTCAAGCAAAAAATTTAACTTTTTTTTAATTTAAATGACTTAAAATTACAGGGGAAATTCCGGAAATGAAATTTTTTTATAAACAGAAATATTGATAAAAATCATGAACGAGTTCTTTCATTAATTTTCACCAGCAAAATAGACGCTTAAGTTATTGTAATTATTTGTTATTAAGATGTGTATACCGGTATATTGCTCTATTATGCTCTTTTAGAGAGTCAGAAAAGAAGTGTGAACCGTCTTTTTTGGAAACAAAATAAAGATATTTAACGGGAGCCGGATTAAGGGTTGCTTGCAGTGAAGTCAATCCCGGATTGGCAATGGGTCCCGGCGGCAAACCTTTTATCACGTAAGTATTATAGGGCGAATTTCTTTTTAAGTGACTGCGCAACACTTTGCCGTTAAAACTGTCCATATCATAAACAGCCGTCGGATCACTTTGCAGGGGCATTTTCTTTTTGAGCCTGTTGCGAAATACAGCGGCTATAAAAGGTTTTTCCGCGTCATTTCCTGATTCCTTACCGATAATAGAGGCAAATGTAACAAACTGCTCAGTATTAAATCCGAGTTCCTGTGCTTTTTTAATCATATCCGGCGTTACTTTTTCCCAGAACCGGTCTACCATTTTTTTCATAATCTGTCGCGTGCTCATGGAACGGTTAAAATAATAAGTGTCCGGGAAAAGATAGCCTTCTATGGATTCCGCTTTAATATTTAAAGATTTTAGAAAATCTTTATCCCTTGCCAATTCAAAAAATATTTCTTTGTTAATAAGCTTTTCGCTATCCAGCCGCGTGACAATTTCCTGCATGGAATAATCTTCCGGAATCAATACTTTATGTTCTTTAACCTCCCCGCGAATGAGCTTGTCAATCATCATGGAAGGTGTCAGTAAAGTATTAATTTCATATTCACCCGCGCAAATGTGGCGTCTGGCTTTTTTTATCACGGCGAGACTGTAAAAGAAAATGCGGTTTTTGATCAATCCAGCCTGATTAAGTTTTTCGGTAACTTCAAAAAAGCTGGAGCCTGTCGGGATATCAACCAGGACGTTAATATTTTTTTTATCAATGGAACTAATTGAATAATTCAACAGCAAAACGCAAAAGGCAAAAAAAACCGCAACAAAATATAAGATGACGCGTCGAATTGTTCTGCCCGTATGAGAGGAATTTTTAAAAAAACTGAACAGGAAAATCCGTTTCATCCATGTATTCTCTTTCTCTTTATTTTTATCTGCAGAATCGTTTTTCTTGGCGGATTTATTATGATTTTTTTTGTCAGATTTATTCATATTTTTTACGGAATTTTTTTAATTATTTAGCGTTAGAATCCAGATAACCCTGAAGAATCAGACAGGCAGCCAGTTTATCCACCATTTTTTTTCTTTTTTCCCAACGGACACCGGAGTTTATCAGTATTTCCTCAGCCTCTTTGGTAGAAAGGGTTTCGGGCCATTTTATAACGGACAAAGAAAAAGTTTTTTCAAGTAAAACTTTAAAACGATTTACTTTTTCACACTGGATACCCTCGGATCCGTCCAGTCTCACGGGATAACCTATTACAATTTTATCAACTTGATAGTTTTTAATCAAACCTGTTAAAATTTCCCAATCATGTTTCTTGGTTTTTCTAATGATCGTAGGCAAACCTTGAGCCGTAAGCCCCAGCTCGTCGCAGACGGCCACACCTATTCTTTTTTCACCATAATCCAAACCAAGTATGCGCAAGAAGCACTCCTTTTGCGGGGTTTTCTAACAATTCCCCCTGCCTTTTTCAAGGATTAATTTATTGGGCGCTTCTCACTGTTTGAAATAAACCTGTTTGAGTTTGATGAACCGTAAATATAATCTTGTGAAAAAATGAAGAGTTTGTTACTTTTCGAGAACATTTCATCAAGGTAAACAAATGAAACATCTAGTTCTCGGCACAGCCGGTCATGTCGATCATGGAAAAACCGCGTTAATCAAAGCGCTTATGGGGGTTGACACTGACCGTTTGAAAGAGGAAAGAGAAAGAGGCATTTCCATCGAACTTGGATTTGCCTCCCTTCAAATCAACGAAGAATTATGTTTTGCCCTTGAAACGCTGGAAAAACTGAGCATTCATTATAAGGCGCAACTGATAAAAGACAGTTTGGCCACGCGGTCGAGTTTTAAAGACCTAACCGGCCTTTCCCGCAAATATATAATTCCATTAATGGAATATTTCGACACAAGTAAGCTCACGGTTAGAGCGGGCGACCATCGTATCCTGAGATAAAAAAAAGCATGAGCAATTTTGATGATAATATAAAAATATTAATTGTTTATAAAGTCTGGAATCTGGGCATGCCGGTAATCATTTCCCATTTAGCACCCACGGCAAAAGCCTTTGAACTGGTGCGCAAGGCAAATATGACGCTGATCGGTTATGTACGCAACGGCAGAATGAATATTTATTCTCATGAAAGGCGGTTAATCATTTGAAGACTAAAGAAATTTATATCAAGGATGTCAAACAGGGCGACAAGATCGCTTCATCTTTTCTGGTAACGGAAAAAAACATGGCCTTTTCTCAAAAGGGGTTCCCTTATTTAACCGTGCGGTTGAAAGATAAAACCGGCGGAATCGAAGGCAAGGTTTGGGACAATGCTCTGGAATTTGATCGTCAATTTAAAAAAGGCGATATCATTTTCATTGAAGGGAGAGCGGCCAGTTACAAAAACACGATTCAAATATCAATCATTGATCTTAAAAAAACGGCCTGGGAAGATATCGAGCCTGCCGATTATCTGCCCGCTGTCAATGCGGATGTCAATGCAATGTTCAATGAAATGATTGGCTACATCGAAAAAGTGAACGATAAATATTTGCGGGCCTTGCTTAACTCTTTTTTTCAGGAAGAAAAGACCATCTCCCTTTTTAAAAGAGCTCCCGCGGCCAAAGGGTTTCATCACATTTACCTTGGCGGTCTTTTGGAACACACTCTCTCCGTTGTGCGCTTATTGGAAAAAGTGTCCGATCATTACCCTGACCTCAACAAGGACATGATTATTGCCGGAGGTATTCTTCACGACATCGGTAAAATCTATGAATTTTCTTATGACAGTATCATTGATTACAGCGATGAAGGAAGATTGATCGGTCATATTGTTATGGGCGTGGAAATGATTAATAAAAACATTGCTGTTATTCCTGAATTTCCCGCGCAATTAGCTCTGGAATTACGACATATTATTTTGAGTCATCACGGAGAATTTGAATTCGGTTCGCCTAAACGTCCGAAGACCATGGAGGCTTTAGTCGTTCATTACATTGATGACCTGGATGCCAAGTTTAACGCTTTTCATACATTACTTACGGATTCTACTAATCCTGATTCCGATTGGACAGCCTACAACCGCTTTTTTGAACGTTATCTTTATAAGAAAAAAAATGCTGAATTAAATCCTTCGGACTCAATATAAATTTAAATAAAGAGGCAACCCGGGCTTTATCGACTGGCTTTAAGCTTACAAAATTCATTCAAAGGGGGACATTGGAATCATGGCTTACAGGACGGACACTTTATGCGGACTATTTCATAACCAGGCTCTGCGTTATGGAGACCGGGTTGAGCTTCTTCGGGCCAAGTTTGACAATGACGGAAACCCCGGCCATGAGTGGCATTCACGAACATGGAAAGAAACTCGTGATGAAGTCATAGATCTTGCCAAAGGCCTGATGGTTTTAGGATTAAGCAAAGGCGACAGAGTCGTCATGTTTTCCGAAAGCAGACCAAGATGGATCATTGCCGATCAGGCCATTCAGGCATGCGGCGCCATTGGAGTTCCTCTTTATCCCACATTAACACTGGAAGAATTGAAATATATGACAAAGGATTGCGGAGCCAGAATCGTTATCGTTTCTGATCAGGATAAGGGAGAAATGACTCTGAAGGCTAAGGCGCAGGGAGTTCCCATAGAAAATATTATTACGATGTGTACATGGAGGGGCGCCAAACCGGAAGGCGTTTACACTTTTAATGACGCAATGGTTTTGGGAAAACAAAAGATAAGCGATCAGGAAGTTGAAAAGAAAATAAATACGATTGTCCCTGAAGACATTGCTTCCATCATCTACACATCGGGAACAACTGGATTGCAGAAAGGCGCCATTCTTACCCAGAAAAACTGGATGTCAAACCTTCATCAGTGTTCCAGTTCCACGCTTCTACGCCGTCAACGGGAATTGGAGCTTCACATGACGCACCTTGTCCATTTGCCCTTGTGTCATGTTTTTGGCAGAACAAGCGACTACCACGCGGGAGCGCTTCAACAGGGCAGTATTCTTGTTTTTGCCGAAAGCTTCGAAAAAATAGCAAAAAACATTCTGGAAGTCAGGCCTAATGTGTTAGTCAGCATTCCCCGGTTATGGGAAAAAATATATGATACCACTAAATCCATTGTCTCCCGGCAAAACGAGACCACCCAGTCTATTTTCCGCTGGGCGACTAAACTTGGCGAAAAATATTCCGATGCCATGGCTTGCGCCGCAAAGATGGGTCAATTTGATTTGATTCAATTTGCTGTGGCCAACATGCTGGTTTTTAATAACATTAAAAAGACAGCCGGTCTGGACCGCGTCGTATTAGGTGTATCAGGCGGCGGCAAACTTTCCAAAGATGTTTGCGTATTCATTCGCTCACTGGGTATCCAACTCAGCGAAGGCTACGGGCTTACGGAAACTTCGCCGGTTGTAAACTTCAATGAACCGGAATTTAACGGCTTCGATCCCGGTAAAGCCGGATGGTTCGGCAAAAAGATGATCGATTTAACCGTGGATATTATGGTTGCCAAACAGGCCAAAGGACTTTCACCTTATACGAATCCGATGCGTGCCTTGGGTCTTTCTCTGGCCTACAATACAGTTGCTCATAAACTGCAGATCAAGCCCGGCACTGTCGGGAAACCGGTTCTCTGGACTGAAGAAAAAATAGCCGAAGATGGTGAAATTCTTGTCAGGGGTCCCCAGGTAACTCAAGGTTACTGGAATTTGCCCGAGGCGACAGCCGAAGCATTTACTGAAGACGGCTGGTTCAAGACAGGTGATATCGGGGAATTCGATAGAGACGGTTTTCTTCTGATTACGGACCGTAAAAAGGAATTATTTGTTTCTTCCGGCGGCAAGAATATAGCCCCGCATCCCATTGAACTGGCCCTAACTGCAAAGCCTTATATCGATCAGGTCTGCCTCTTAGGCGATGCCAGGAAGTATATCACCGCGCTTATCGTCCCCGATTTCCAGGAACTTCACCATTTTTCCAAGCACAATGGCATGGAGCCGTGTCAAGATAAAGATCTTGTAGAAAATGAAAAGATCAGGGAATTAATCAAGAAACAGGTGGATGAGGTGAACGAAACATTGCCTCGATACGAACAGATCAAATACTACAAGGTACTGGACAAACCGTTCAGCGTGGAGACGGGTGAATTAACGCCGACTCTAAAACTCAAACGCAGAGTCGTTTTCGAAAAATATAAAGACAAAATTGAAAGCCTGTATGCCAACTGATATGTATAAACCTGAATTTCCGATGATTAATATTGTCTGGATTTCACACGGTATTCCTTTTAGTCGGGAAAAAATTGTTATCAATCAATGTTAATTTTACCGGAGGACAACGTCCGGCCGTGAATCGACTAAAAATAAGCAGATAAGAAAAAAGGGGCTAAGCCCATGAAGGCTCGCTGTAATTTGTTGCTATTCATCTTAATGGCATTACTCATTTCAATGGGTTGCGCACAGCTTAGCATGATGGGAGTCATCGATACCAATATCAATGCGGATAACAATGCTGACATCAATACCAATAGTTTGTATCAAACGGGTCGTCAGGCTCTTATGGATAATCATCCGGATAAAGCACTGGATGCCTATAATAAAGCCATTGAGTTAAATCCAAATATTGCAGAGACCTATAATTACCGTGGAGTCACCTATGTTAAGCTTGGCAATAGAGATCAGGCCTTTGCGGATTACAACAAGGCCATCGAGTTAAATCCGAATTATGCCCAAGCCTATCATAATCGTGGAAATGCCTATTATAGATCTGCTGATTATAATCAGGCCGTTGCGGATTATAATAAGGCCATTGAGTTAAATCCGAACATCGCTGAGAGCTATAATAGCCGTGGAGTTACCTACGATGAGATGGGCAAAGACAATCAGGCCATTGCGGATTACAGCAAGGCCATTGAGTTAAATCCGAAATTCGCAGAAGCCTATTCTAACCGTGGATATGCCAATTATAGATTTGGCAACTACCGTCAGGCCATCGTGGATTACAACAAGGCCATCGAATTAAATCCGATGTACGCCGAAGCCTATCATAACCGTGGAAATGCCTATTATAAATCTGCCGACTACGATCAGGCCATCGCGGATTACAACAAGGCCATTGAGTTAAATCCGAACATCGCGGAAGCCTATAATAGCCGTGGAGTCACCTATGATGAAATGGGCAATGATAATCAGGCCATTGCGGATTACAACAAGGCCATTGAATTAAACCCGAAGTACGCTGAAGCCTATCATAACCGCGGAATCACCTACGGCAGTCTTGGCAATAACAATCAGGCCATTGCGGACATAAAAAAAGCAGCCAGACTGGGCTTAAAAGAGGCACAGGAATATTTATCAAAGCAAGGGATGGTCTGGTAAGTCATCTGCCATGTATCTTTTACAAAACAATAAGTGAAGTCAATAATCAAAGTCTTCCTGATGCCAGGCGCTTTCATTAGCCATGGTGGACCATATTGATCTACTTGACGTAGGAACAACAATAGTCCGTAAGACTCTTCACTTTTAAACTGAATTTAGATTGAGCCGGCACTTCAAAGACGCCTCCTTCCTTAACAGTTATCCAGCTTGCGGCATTGGGGAGCATTACATCCAGTTCGCCGGCCAGGATCTCCATAATTTCCATCTCCGCCGTGCTGAATTCATAATCTCCGGGAAACATAATGCCCAGTGTTTTTTTTGAACCATCGGGAAAAATTACAGTGCGGCTGGTCACCTTGCCGTCAAAGTATATATTTGCTTTTTTGATAATTGTTACATTCTTGAATTCCGACACAAAACATTTCCTCCATCATATAAAATTTTTTACGATTAAACAAAAGCAGCCACGCGCAACGTGGTAAGAAGGCCATCCTTCACGTCGATCAATCAGGTCATATTCTCAAGTTCTTTAATCGATATATTCATAAACCTCTTTAAGAATGTGTTACTTCCATCACCCGATCAATATTAACATTGCTCTTTTTTACCAATACTGTTTGCGCCTGTCAATCCAATATCAAATTCCCCGTCATATTTTAACCCCGCGAATTGCTGTCATGATTTTAAATTGGATATTGTTCCTAAAATTTGGTGCTGTATTGGGCAAAAGGTGCAAACAATCATCGCGCGGGCGGCATTCCATATTTTTTACAAAGCGCAAGATTTACTTCAAGCACATTAATATATTTTTCGCCGATCATTCCGTTTAAGGGCGCCGAAGCGTTTTCCCGGACTATTTGCTCAATATCTTTCCTGACGTCATTTGGATCGCGCTTTATATCAGCTGCCCATTTAGAGACAACCCTGTTCATTTGAAACTCGGCGTTTTGCAGCGTTATGTGCGGATCGAGGCCGGATGCGGAAGCCGTAACAAAATCACCGGGGACATCCTGGAGTTGAACATCAGGATGATCTTGTCTCCACATATCGAAAAAGATCGATTGTATATCGGTTCCCGTATTAACAGGCTCGATTATCGTTACATCCTTACCGTCAGCCCCTTTTTTCGTAACAGCTGAAGGGAATTTTCCCGGGTTTTCTGTAGAGAAGCTTTCAAAGAAAACCACAGCCAGATCGGATGCTTTCGGCTTAGGGGTAACCGGATTGTCCTTGATCCATTTAGTTACTATAGCAGGATGTGTCTTTTCCCAGTCTTCCACATACTTTGTGTTTTTCGGATCGGCATTCACCCAGGCCTGGGCAAGCGAATTATGCATATCCGCCCACTGGGCCACAATCTGCGGTTTGCCCTGATATACATCTTTCCCAAACCAGTTTTCAATGTCCGACGCAACGGTTTGGCCAACCTTAGAACCGCTTTTATACATCACAATCGGACCAATCACCCGGGCAACACGGTCACGGAGCGCATAATTTGATGGCGCCAGGGTAGATGACGCCGAAGCTGAGGCATCGTAGGATGCCGCTGAAGGACGGGGCTGAAAATACTCGTCTTTGGTAAACGGCTGCGCAATAAGGCGAGATCCAACCACTTTCCCGTCCGGGCCTTTCAGCATGCTGCCATTAGCCTGAAAAGGGAAAAATATCTGCCCGACCGCCCATAACCCCAGCGGATAAATAATACAACAAATAACTACTGAAACCAGCAAAAGCAAGAAACTCTTTGTAAAATATTTTATCATGATGATTTCTCCTTGTTTTTAAGATCAACTGATCAAGTGGGTACCCACCATGAAAAGGTCAATCAGTTTGATGCCGATAAACGGGATAATTATTCCTCCCAATCCCCAGATCAGCAGATTTCTGCGCAAAAGAGCGTCGGCGCCCAGCGGCCGATAGGATATACCCTTTAAAGCGATGGGAATGAGCGCGGGAATAATCAACGCGTTAAAAATAACGGCTGACAGGATTGCCGAGGTTGGCGAGTGCAGATGCATGATGTCGATTATCCTTAACCATGGCAGAGTTCCCGCGAATAGCGCCGGAATGATCGCAAAATATTTGGCCACGTCGTTAGCTATCGAAAAAGTCGTAAGCGACCCTCTTGTCATCAGGAGCTGCTTGCCTACTTCCACGACTTCGATCAGCTTGGTCGGATCGCTGTCCAGATCGACCATATTGGCAGCTTCTTTGGCTGCCTGTGTACCTGCATTCATGGCCAAAGCAACATCTGCCTGGGCCAGAGCGGGAGCATCATTTGTGCCGTCACCCATCATGGCCACTAATTTGCCTTCATTTTGTTCCTTGCGGATATACGCAAGCTTGGATTCCGGCGTAACTTCGGCGAGAAAATCATCTACCCCGGCCTGTTTGGCAATAGTTTCAGCAGTGAGAGGGTTATCTCCCGTGATCATGACTGTCCTGAGGCCCATTCTTCTGAGTCGCTCAAAGCGTTCCTGCATATTTGGCTTTAGAATATCCTCCAAAGCGACAACACCGGCAATGTGAGCATCATCAGCAACAACAAGCGGCGTTGCACCTTTATGAGCCACACCGTTGACCATCGTGTTTAGCTCTTCCGGAACGCTGCCGCCATTATCCGTGACGAACTTGATGATAGCATCAGGCGCCCCTTTTCGAATACGGCGCCCATCAGGAAGATCGACTCCGCTCATACGAGTTTGTGCGGTAAAGGGAATGAACTGTGTATTCTCCACAAAATCCACTGCTCTGTTGTTTTGAGTTATAAACAACTCGATGATGCTTTTACCCTCCGGTGTTTCGTCGGCAGCAGATGCCTGCGCAGCCAAACTGCCAAGTGTGGCCGCAGAATATTCCCCGATGGGCAGGAATGTCGTCGCTTTCCGGTTCCCGATGGTTATCGTGCCTGTCTTATCCAGCATAACAACGTCAATGTCTCCGGCCAATTCTACAGCTTTACCGCTCTTGGCGATAATATTGGCCTGCAAAGCGCGATCCATACCGGCAATACCGATAGCGGAAAGTAAGGCCCCGATAGTCGTTGGTATAAGGCAGACAATCAGAGCAATAAGAGTGGGAACATCGGTGCCCAGACTTTTCAAAGGTTGCTGAATTCCCAAATAGCTCTTCATGTATTGCTCAGCATTCCAGGCCATGGGCCAAATGGGAACCACGACGATCAAAAAGACCAGCGTAAAGGCCGAGAGCACGAGCGTCAGGGCTATTTCATTTGGCGTACGCTGACGGATGGCGCCCTCTACCAGAGCAATCATCCGGTCGAGAAACGAGTCTCCGGCGCCGCTGGTTATCCGGACTACGATCCGGTCAGACAAAACAGTGGTGCCGCCGGTCACGCCGGAGCGATCGCTCCCCGCGGCTCGAATGACCGGCGCCGATTCGCCGGTGATAGCGGATTCGTTTACAGAGGCAATCCCTTCAATGACTTCTCCGTCGCCGGGAATGGTTTGCCCTGCCTCCACAACAACCAGATCGCCGGGCTTCAAATCCGTAGAGGAAACCTGCTCAATTGATTTTGCATCATTCAGGCGATAAGCCATGGTGTCAAAACGCGCTTTTCTAAGTGAATCGGCCTGGGCTTTACCACGGGCTTCTGCAAGGGCAGTAGCAAAATTGGCAAATAAGACTGTCAGAAAAAGCCACACATCGACTGTTATAAAATAGCTTACCGGAACCTCGCTTGCGTTCTTGCTCAGTAAGGCCTGAACAATATACAAAAATGTGAGGATAGTGCCGACCTCTACCACGAACATTACGGGATTATTCCACTGAATGTCCGGCCGCAGCATAACGAATGCCTGTTTTAAAGCTGCAAATGATGTTTCCTTGTCCAACAGTTTCCTATGTTTAAACCTGCGATGAGACTGCGGCCGCTTGGGACTCTGCTGTCCCTCGTGCGCGGAATCTATCGCCTGAGATATTGTAGCCATGTTAAACTCCTTTTAAATTTACTTCATTCAGAATTAAATAGTTTCTCTAAATAATCGTAATATTTTCCTGTCATCCGCCGAAGGGCATGGGACCAAGATGTTCCGCCACCGGACCAAGCACGGCAACCGGCAGGAAAAGCAGGGCCCCGACGATAAGAACCGTACCGAGAAGGAGAAAGCCGAAAGTTATGCTGTCATCGCGCAGTGTTCCCAGACCAGCCGGGCTTGCTTTCTTGGCGCCTAGATACGCCGCCATGGCAATTGGCGCGATAATCGGCAGATAACGGGCAAAGAGCATCACCAGTCCCGTGGCAATATCCCAGGGAATAGCCATCGGCGCGGGATTGGCATTATTGGCAAACCCGTAGACCACGCCCAATCCGTCGAAAGCCGCGCCATTATTGGCGGAGGCTGAGGAGAACTGAAAAAGCATCTGGGAAAATCCATGCGCGCCGGGATTGCTGACTGCCTGCAGCCCCCAACTCATCGCGGCGAAGAGACCGGTGGGCAGGAGAATCATTGTCGGATGGACCAGAAGAGCGATCACCGCCAATTTAACCTCGCGGGCTCCGATTTTTCTGCCAAGATATTCGGGCGTCCGCCCAACCATCATACCGGCAAGAAAGATCCCTATAATCAGATAAAGCAGCATGTTGATCATCCCAACGCCTTTGCCTCCAAATAAGCAGTTGAGCCACATCCCCACCATGGGGGAAAGGGCGGCAAGCGGATTGAGGCTGTCCATTTCCGCGTTCACCGAGCCGCATGTAACGTCAGTTGTTATTGCCGCGTAAGTGGCACCGGCCGAAGTCCCGAAGCGCATCTCTTTTCCCTCAAGGTTCCCCAAATGCTGGTCAACCGGCAGGCTTGTTACAGCGGGAATGTTCACCGTCTGAGTTCCACCCGGCGCTTTCGCGTTAGGGATTTGATATGTTTGAGCCCTGCGATGAGCCGTTAACCCCGGATTCGGCTTCAATGTATCAAAACAGACCGACCAGATAATCGTGCCGGCCATCAGCGTTATCATTACTGAGAAAATAACCCAGGAATGCCGCGGCCGGCCAAGCATTCTGCCGTACATCAGCACGAGACCGAACGGAAAGATCATCATGGCCAATGTATTAAAAAAGTTCGAAAGCCCTGTAGGATTTTCATAAGGATGCGAAGCATTCATGCCGAAGAATCCGCCTCCGTTAGTGCCGAGCATCTTGATTGATTCAAGGGCCGCGACCGGCCCGACCACAATAGTTTGCTGCTTTGCTTCTCCCTTGTCTGTGGTTCCCATCGCTGATGCCTCGAGCGTCGAGATCTGGTGAGAGCTTTTAAAGGTCATAGGGCTCCCCTGCTGCAGAAAAAATAAGCCGAGGATCAGAGCAGCCGGAACGAACATGTATACCACCACCCGCCACATATCCACGAAGTAGTTGCCTAGTGAAGACATCCCCTGAAAAGCCCTGATAATTGCGGTCAACGCACAGAGGCCGACGGAGGCCGACAGGAACATATTAGCAATGCAGAAGAATATCTGACTGAAATTAGACAAATGAACATCCCCGGCATAGTGCTGGAGATTGGTATTCGTCATAAACGATATAACACTGTGAAAAATGGTGGAAGGAAACAGCATACCTTTACCATCAGGGTTCAACGGCATCCAGGGTTGCAGCATCAGCACCAGATAGCCGAAGACAAACAGCAACATATTGAAAAGAAGCAGCGAACCTGTATACTGCTTCCAGTTCTGCGGACCGCTGTTCAGGTGTTTTTCAAACCAGCCCAGTATCGGCAGAGGCTTATATTTTCCGTCCATGATCCATGCCATGTAACGGCTTAACGGAATCGCGACAATCGTTGCCGTGACGAGTAACGCGAAGGGAAGCAACCACGTTTTTGCAAACATTTTCTTAACTCCTTTCAGTTTAATACTTCAATATCTCTATTGTTCCCGTTCAAAACCATTCCGGTCTCACGAGAGTAACAATAAGATAAACGAACAAGAAAACCACAACAAGCACAGTCAAATAAATCATCGACTCCTCCTCACATTTAAATTTTATCGCATGCTTTCAAAAACAGAAAGCAGAGTCCCATTGACAAAAGACCCAAAAAAAACATCACCAAAAGCCAGATTGCAAGATTCATTTTAAAACATCTCCTATATCTTTTAGTATTTCATTTTATAAATTTATCCTCTGCGGAAAGACGCGCTTCCCGCCGCAGGGACTCCATTTGCAAACCATGTTACTTTATTCATTCGTTTCCTTGTTATCCCTGTCCGATTCCCAATTTTTAATCGCGCTCAACACATCATCCGGTGTTGAAGCAACCCGCAGGTTTTTCATGAGTTGACGATCCCGAAAAGCCTTGCTGACCAAAGCCAGAATCTGGATCATATCGTTGGGGCGGGACGCTGGCGAAAGAATAAGGAATACAGACTCAATGGGTTTTTCGGTTGCAACATCGGCAATACCTTTCCTGGTTAATCCGACAGCCACATAAGACTTTGCAAGTCCTTCAAGTCTCGCATGTGGAAAAGCAACACCTTCATTAAGAAACGTGGAACCCTGTTTTTCTCTCTCCAGTACGGCATCAAGGATCAGCGCCGGCGACAATATTTTGATCTCATCCCATATCAAGCCGGCCAGTTCCTGCAGCAGTTCTTCCTTTAAAAGCGGTTTATCCCAAATGATAATGCTTTCCCTGGAAATAACATGGCTTAAGCTCAATCCTTTTAAGCCATCTGAAGCTGGTGGAATTTTCTCGATCTCCGGTTTTATTGGCGAAGAGGGCTGCGTTGTAATAATGGATGGCTGCTCTTCATGTGATGTGTTTAAAACAACAATATTGATGCCGCGGGAATCATCGATCAATTGATCCACAACGGTACGGCGACCCAGCAATATTTTCCAAAAAGGCAATTTGCGGGGGCTGCCGATTACAATGTGTCCCACGCGGTATTCCTTCGCCACTTGTAAAATTGTCGCGGCAATATCCTCACCTTTGAAAGTAAAAACGACTGCACCAAGTTGCTTAGCCAGTGTAAGGGTATCGGAGAGTATGCGCTGCGTCGCGGCTTCAATCGCTGTCGGCTCTTCCGAAGGCGTCTGAACATAAACGGCATACCAGTTTCTGTTGAGCCTTCCAGCGAGCCGTGAGGCATAACGCAAAAGTTTTTCACTGTTGGGACCCCGGGAACTTAAACAAACCATCACCTGATCGGGCGTAGCTGATATTTCTTCCTGAAGGCGATCACGATACTGCAAATCAATGTGCGCTGCCATTTCGCGCAGGGCAAGTTCCCGAAGCTGATCAAGATTGGTTTTCTTGAAAAAATTCTGCAGGGCTGTGGCAATGCGTTCCTTGGGGTATATTTTCCCTTCCTTGAGCCTCTCCTGGAGATCCTGATAAGTCAGATCAACATTAACCAGTTGATCCGCTTCAGCAAGAACGCAATCGGGAATTCTCTCCCGTACCTTAACACCCGTTGCCTGTTCCACGACATCGTAAAGGCTTTCCAAATGCTGAATGTTGAGCGTGCTGATTACATGGATACCTGCATCCAGAATTTCTTGCACATCTTCAAAGCGCTTGGCATTGCGGCTTCCCGGAACATTGGTATGCGCCAATTCGTCAACCAGGACTATTTGTGGTTTCCGCGCCAGAATAGCATCGACATCCATTTCATCCAGAATAACTCCGCGATACTCGATCCGCCTGCGGGGAACCACTTCCAGCCCCTCCACCAGTTTTGCCGTATCGGCGCGGCCGTGTGTCTCCACCAGACCGACTACGGCATCGATTCCTTCCTTCTTCAATCGGTGCGCTTCCTGGAGCATTTCATATGTTTTTCCGACGCCCGCAACATAGCCCAGATATATTTTTAATTTACCGCGCTGACTGCGCTTGATCATATTCAAGAATGCATCGGCTCTATCTTCACTCATAATTCCTCTCCGGCCTCATAATTGTTCTTATCCATATTCAAATGAAGGAACAAAACTAAACCTGCATCATAAAAGTTCTTGTGCCAGCCAATACGCCTGCTATGAATTTACCAGGCCCAAAAGCCGGAATTATTAAAATTGCGGAAAACAATACGAGGCACAACCAATCGTTGAATGTCATATAAACCTCCATAGATTTTAAAACATATCAAAGGAAAGCTAAACGATCATATACGACAAGTAGTAGTGATCCGTGCCGGATGAAGACTGGCATTTAAATTTGGTTTTGTTTTTTTATGGAAATGACAGGATAAAATAAAGACAACTCGATAATTGGCAGTCGGTGAAATGACTTTTTCACCGACATCTGATAACAAAAGCGGCAATAGCAATAATAGAAGAATAAACATCTTCTGTGTTCCTCCCAAATGCCGACGAGGTTAGCTGACGGGCTTGGACCTGGAAGTGTCCTATTCTTAAGAAATTCGCCCCAAAATACCGGTTCCCCCGCATCTATCTTTGAATAGATTTAGGCGTCGTTAAAATATTGTCGTGCTAGCTATGCCCTTTTATAAAAGTTGTCAAGAGTTTTTTTGCTAAACATTATTGTATGATTACAACGACAATTATGAGGTTGCTGATCATTTTTTATTACTGTTTTGTATTAATATAAAGGATGCTGTCAGGCGCCCCTTTTCTTCCTTTCGTCGATATCGTCGGGATACATCATCGCATCCTGTCCTCTCTCGCGAGTACGGATACGAATTACCTCATCAACAGGATAGATAAAGATAATTCCATCTCCAGGTTCGCCGGTTCTGGCGGAACTGAGAATGGCTTCTATCGTATTCTCAAGATTATTTTCGCTTAGGATGATATTGATCTGTATTTTGGTCAACATATCCACCTGATAGGAGCCCGCACGACCCACCAGGCTAATGCCGCCCTGTCGTCCATGTCCACGAATCTCAATCATATTCATTCCGACAATACCTATTTTCTTCAGAGCTTCTCTGACATCATTGACCTTATCTTCACGAATGATGGCTTCGATCTTTTTTAGCATAGTTTGTTTCTCCCTGTAAAATTATTTCATTTTGCCTTACGAATACGACCTTTCTCCATGGGAAGTTATATCCAAACCTATTTCCTCCTCTATGGGTGTTACCCGCAAGCCAATGCTCCAATTAAGCAGCTTGGCAAGAATATAAGTTCCACCGAAACTGAAACAAATGGTAACGATTACCGCTATGATCTGAATACTGAGTTGATTTGGATTACCTAAAAACATACCGTTAGCGCCGCTGCTGTTGACGGCAACTGTGGCAAATAAGCCCGTAGCGATCATGCCCCAGGTGCTGGCCATGCCATGACATGCCCACACATCCAGAGACTCATCCAAATTTCGTTTATCGCGCAAACGCATAGAATAGTAAGATATAGGCGCCGCCACGGCTCCGATAAACATGGCTGTCAGGGGGGTCACAAAGCCTGAAGCAGGAGTGACCGCAGCCAAACCTACTACCATACCTGTCGCAATGCCCAGGGTGCTTGGACGGCCATCCAGCCAGGAAAGCATCATCCAGACAAGTCCTGCCATTGCCGCGGAAGTGTTGGTGGTTATAAGAGCGTTGACCGCGACACCATTGGCGCTCAGCGCGCTGCCTGCATTAAAGCCGAACCAGCCTACCCACAAAAGTCCCGCTCCTAACACCGTCAGAGGGATATTGTTCGGCTCCATGGGAGATTTGCCGAATCCTTTTCGCGGACCGATAACCATCGCGAAGGCCAAAGCTGAAAATCCGGCGGCAATATGAACCACCGTACCTCCGGCAAAGTCGAGAACTCCCATTTCTTTCAGCCATCCGCCCTGCCCCCATACCCAGTGACACAGCGGATCATAGATCAGAGTTGCCCAAAGCAAACCAAACAAAAGAAAAGCCTTGAACTTGATTCTTTCCACAAAGGCGCCGGTAATGAGTGCAGGCGTAATGACAGCGAACATCATTTGAAAGGCCGCGAAAAGCGCGTGAGGTATTGTTTGGCTATATGCTCCGTTGGGCTGAGCACCTACGCCGATAAAACCTAGATAGTTAAGACCGCCTATTAATCCTTTGATGTCAGCGCCGAAAGAAAGTGAATAACCGTAAAGAACCCACTGGACGCTGATTAAGGCCATAAAGATAAAACTTAAGGTTAAAGTGGAAAGAAGATTCTTTTTGCGAACCATTCCGCCATAGAAAAGCGCCAGGGCCGGCGTCATTAGCAGAACAAGGGAACAACAAACAAGAACCCAAGCTGTATCGCCCGAATTCATATGAAGACCTCCTGTACATATTTGTTGAAATAAGTAACAGCAATTAAAATGCCACAAATGTGTAACATAAGCGATAAATATATATATATACGATATTATTTATATTTATATGGAAAAGGTGTTAAAATAGAAATAAATGATTAAACAAATATGTTCTTCTTAAGATATTGTTGGAACAAGAATGCACTTTTGAAGCTGCCGATATTTGAAATTATCCACATGCGCTTAAGGCCGAATTCAAACAGCAGCAATTTAGAGGGAATAATGGACGTCGAATCTGGAAGCTCGTCTGTTGTTGCTACGTTTTTGTCTTTGAGCGGTATGGTTAAGAAGAAAATAATTCATTTTCTATTTTTTTGATATCACCCGTGGCGAGCAGCCGCAAGGTCATCGCTTCTGCCCGCGCCACATCAATCCCGCTGATTATTTTCTGGTTTTCCGCCATGTATATGGGATTCATGCTAAGAGTACGTATACCGCATCCGATCAGGAATTGCAGGTAACCGGCCCGATTGGCCATATCACCGCAAATGGATACATCCTTCCCTGCGGCTCTGGCGGCATCGGCAACCCGTTTGATCGCCCGCAGGACTGCGGGATGATGGGGGATGTAGTACTCCGCCACGTCTTCGTTCGTTCGATCGACGGCCAGCATGTATTGAACAAGGTCGTTCGTCCCGATGGAAAAGAAATCTACAACCCGTGTGAATTCTTCGATGATCTCAATCACTGCGGGAACTTCGACCATCATGCCGATTTTCGGATGGTTGTTAAAAACGTTACCCTGTTTTTCAAGTTCTGCCACGCACGTCATCACGATGTCCCTTGCCTGCAGAAACTCCTCCAGAGAGAAGATCATGGGAAACATGATCTTCAGATCGCAGTCGGAACCCGCGCGCAGAATAGCCCTGACTTGTTGAGTAAAGATATCTTCATGCTTTAATGAAAATCTGATGGAACGAAGGCCTAAGAAGGAATTGCCTTTGTTCACCGGTTCCCAGTACGCGGGCAATTTATCGCCGCCAATATCCAGGGTGCGGAATGTGACATCCCCGGACGGAGAGCCTTCGACAAGTTTCCTGTAAATGAAAAACTGCTCTTCTTCGGTCGGAAAATTCTTTCGTATAATGAACGGGAACTCGGAACGGTACAACCCGACACCGTCGCAGGACAGCTCTCTTAGTAGTTCCAGGTCTTTCAATAAATTGACGTTCGCCATCAGCTTAATGCGCACCCCGTCTTTTGTTTCGGTGAACTGTTTCATAGCTGACGGTGCTTTTACCGCCGTTTGTTCATCGATACGGTCTTTAAATTCCTGCAATATTTCCTTGACCGGGTTGATGAAAATATTGCCGATCTCCGCGTCGATGAGGATGCGATCACCGTCAGAAATATTGCCGGCCAGAGGATCATTGACGATGACCATTGGTATCTGCAAAGAGCGGGCAAGGATGGAGACATGCGAGGTGACTCCTCCGCTCAAAAGCACGATACCCTTCACTCCTTCCGAAGAAAGTTTTAACAGGTCGGACGGATACATGTCCGTCGCGACCATTATCCGGCGATGTACCGATGGCAACTTTGCCTCTCCTCCGGCAAGATTCCTGATAAGCCGCATTATCAGATCCTCGATATCGTGCACCTTTTCTCTCAAATAAGGATCGGGACTTGCCGAAAGCAGACTAATGTATTTCTGACCCGCGGCGATCACCGCATCGGGCGCGTTTTTTCCCTTTTGCACCGGCGTGGTCATTGCCGCAATAAAACTCTTGTCCTTCAATATGAGCAGATGCGCGTTGAATATCATGGAGGCGGCATCACTGAGTTTGTCCTCCACCGCCTTTTGTAGTGCAGCTAGTTCTTTTTCCGTTTTCTTGAGCGCTTTTTGCAGATCGGCCAGACTATACTTTTTCCCGAAGGTATGCCCTGCGATCTCGTGGAACCTCTTAGTGCCGATTGCAAGCGTTGCCTTCGCGTAGGCATAACCGCGTGACGCCGCCTTGCCTTTCAGGAAAACGCCCTCAAGTTGTTCTTTTTTCCCACGGTTTATCTCTCGCGGCGCCGCACTTTGCAGAGAAATGATCATCTTAATATTTTCAAGTACTGAGGCAAGCTGGGATGCGACAATCTGCAGAGCCTTGATGTCGCTGTTCTCAAAACGGTTGTTTTCCTGCCTCTGCAGCATCATAACGCCCACAGGGTTTTCGCCGCTGACAATCGGCACGGAAAGAAATGATTTATATCGCTCTTCCCCTGTGCCCTTAAAATAGCGAAAATTTGAATGCGTAAAACCGTCGGCAATGCAGACCGGTTCGTTTTTCTCAAAAACCAAGCCGGCGATACCCTCGCCGGGTTTTAGTCTTATTTTACCGATGATCTGCGGCTTGAATCCGGTATTTGCCCTCAGCACCAACTCGCCCTTAACATCATCATAAATATAAATGGAACAGACATCCGCCCGCATATGCCTGGCCACCATGATAACAATATTGTTAAGCAGTTTTTCGATACTGGAACTGCCTTTAAAGACCCAATCCAATTGGCCGATGTTAAGCAGTAGATTTAAATGATCCATCGTTGTTCCTTTTTTATATGATTCAACTGATAATATTTATTATATAATTTATCGTTGCCCGGCGCAAACAAATTGCGATCTTTGTTTAATGATGATCTTTTTTTGTTTCGAAAGTTTTAGTCGAAGGATGAACGCGTTAGGCTGTGATGAGTATTTACAAAAGCAAAGCGGGGCAGGCGACGATTCTAATCAATTTGCAGGAGGAGGGAATGCTGAAAAATAATCGGAACCGTCACCTCCGGAGTCCATCTTGCAGGTGGAAATCAGCCAATTTGACTTAAGAAGGATCAGGCTTGGAGCCATCAATGTATTTTGATACCGCATGCTCCTCTATACTCGTCCCCGCTGTGCCAGCCGATCCAAACTGGATTATCAAGGCACCCAAAATAATAATAATCAATCCAATCCATGTTGAATTTGGTATGTTTTCTTTAAATACGAAACGGCCGAACAATATGCTTATCAGAGCAAAGATCGCGACGTAGACGCCGAGCAGCTTTGAAAAATCCCATTTCACGGTGTTAACAATTACACCATAGACTCCCAACATGACGCATCCTGTCATTATGATAATCAGATGGCTTCCACGCAGTCCTTTACGAATAATCGCGTCACCGCTAACCTCAAGTATTGCCGCACCGATGAAAATTAACCAGGTAACATTTGTCATTCGTATTTTCCTCTTCATTCAAGAACCAAATCATTATTCTCAATAGGACGCGTTGTATGTTCTAAACTTTGTGCCTCAGTGTAAAAATCCCCGGGAGGTTGCCTGAACATCCCGGGGGGTAAAGAGTCTAACAAGGAGGATTATATTAGAAGCTGAGAGTCAGCTTGTTGATAAGCATGTAATCATCATCAACTTCGTTGCTTCCGCCGATACCCTTGAAGTAATCACCGGTAAAGAGATATGCGCCGCCCACCATATAAGACAGGTTGTCGGTAATTTTATAAGTAGCGGTGAGATCAACTTCCGTACCGTAGGTGCCGCCTGTAAAACCTGACGGTTTCTTGTCGGCTTGCGCGTAAGATAATGACAACAGAATATCCCACTTGCTGGTCGGCTTCACGCCGGCTCTACCCTGGAAAAACCAGGCGTTGGACATGGTGCTGTCAAAAACAGAGTTATTATTGCCATACAGGTATCCCGTCCAGTAGTACAAATCCGCGTTGAACAGTATCAGGCAGGGTTCCCAATCAACGCCGCCATTATTGATTCCGCCTTCTATTTTATCGCTTGTATTGGGATCATCTCCCGAGAGGTAAGCGAAAGTACCTCCGGCATAAAATTGACCAAAGGTGGCGGTGGCATCAACAAAGAGGCTCAAAGCGCCGACCGAAACATTTGTCGCGTTGATAACGTAACCTTCATATTTTTTCGCGTCGCCAAACCAGTACTCGGCTTCCGCCTGAAAATCGACTGGACCAATCTTGGCTTTGACATAGGGGTCTATCACGTATATATTGGAAAGATAAGAACCGCATGCATTGCCTCTGCACGTCGCGTCACGATTCCATTGAAAAAGAGCCCCGGCTTCGCCGTTCTTGAAGTTATAAATACCGGCAATTCTATATGAATCCAAGTCTCTGTCGGTCTTTGTCGCATTGAGTCTGTTGAGCCAGTACCAGGAGTTGGAACTGACGGCGCTATAGCTATTGTCTACTTCCTTGGCATAACCCAGGAAGCCGGTAAAAGGTCCTCTCTGCAGATAATACTGAATCTGGCCCGCGGTAGGTCCCGTGCTGTTATCGGCAAAAACTGTTCCGAATGCGAAATCCTCCATATAACCGACCTTGAACAAACCGATGGGCGAAGTATAATCAACATGAATCTGCCGGAAGGATATATTTTCGGCTTCCGCCAATGTTCCCGGACCGTTTGGATCCGAAACGCCGATATTTGCTCTCGCGCCGCCCCAGATTCTTTCCATTGCGTCAAATTGAGTTAGCAGTTTCAGGCTGGGTGATAATATAAAATCCGCTTTCACTCGCAAATCCTGAAAGAAAAAGGCTGTGCTGGGATTCGGGCTGCCGGAATCATCAGCTAAACTGATTTTGTTTAAATACAACCCGCCGACATTGTAATCGGCGCCAACCTGGACGTCAACCGCATAGGCAGACATACTGAAGACCATGACCATCCCCAGTGATAACAAAACAAACCAAAATCTCTTCATTACTTTCTCCTTTTTCAATAAAATTTGATATTTCCGTTTTGAGAAACGGGTATTCTCTGATTCATTACATCCCTGACATTTACATATCGTAGTAAAGAGCAAACTCATATGGATGCGGACGCAGATCCATAGCTTCCACTTCATTCTTCATCTTGTATTCAATCCAGGTGTCAATTACATCTTGTGTAAAG